>Ga0307505_10001769_pt1 | contig 16446 bp, 10 predicted proteins | sample 23_S_MG_FD_202183 | JGI IMG/M metagenome (GOLD analysis project Ga0307505, IMG submission 202183) | Soil microbial communities from Populus trichocarpa stands in riparian zone in the Pacific Northwest, United States - 23_S | ecosystem: Environmental > Terrestrial > Soil > Riparian zone > Trees...
GTCAGGCGGTGTCGCCGCGGCGCCGGCCGCACCGCCGCGTCCGCCGCCCGCGCCACCCCGCCCGCCGGCGGCGCCCGCTGCACCAGGAGGCGTCGGCACTTTGCCCGTTGCGTAAAACTCACGCGCGGCCGCCACGGCCGTCTGTTCCTGCGTCGGCGTGGCCTGTGTGCCGGGAGGCACGATGGCCGCGAGGACCTGCCGCCGTATGCCCGTCGCCTGGCGGATCTCGGCGGACTGCTGAGACAAGTTGGTGGCTTTGGTCGCCGCGTTCACATCGGCGCCGCGCTTCACGAGCGCCTTGATCGCCTCGACGTGACCCTGCGAGACGGCGAAAATGAGCGGCGTCTGCTGGTTCTCGTTCTCCTTGACGTTCACGTCGGCGCCCGCATCGGCGAGCGCGTTGATCGTGTCGACGTCACCGGACGCCGCGGCCAGATGGATCGGCGAGGCGCCGCTCGCGGCCGGAACCGACGCCGACGCGCCCGCCTTCAGCAGCGCGCGGACCACCGGTGCGCTGCCGGACCTGGCGGCCAGGTGGAGCGGCGAATAGCCGCCGAGGCGCGTGAGAGATGTCAGGTTCGCGCCGGCCGGAATCAGCGCCGCCGCCACGGCCGCGTCGCCGCGTTCGGCGGCCCAGTGCAGCGGCGTCATGCCGTCCGGGTGCGCCGCGTTCACGTCCGCGCCACTCTTGAGCAGCGTCCGCACCGTCGCCGCGTCCCCACGGCGCGCCGCATCGGCGACAGGCGTGGTCGACTGGGCGGAGAGCATGGCGGACAGGCCAAGCGCGACGGCAAAGGCGGCAGTCAATCGGAGTGTTTTCATAGGGGCCTCGGTCTGGGCGCGAATCGTCCATGTGAGAAAGGAAGTGAAGAGAGTCAAGGACGTGAAGTTGTCACGCCCCGACGCTCTTCACTTCCTTGAGTTCCTTCACTTCCTTCTGTCTGTGTCTGTTCTACATGGTCAGCGCGAACTCGCCCGTGCTGTCGCCGAACGACTTCACGTCGTCCAGGCCGAGCTTGTGCAGCGCGGTGAGCATCGCATTGGCCATGGGCGTGTCGTCGGCCGCTTTCAGGTGCAGGCCGCCCTGCAACTGGCCGTTCGCCTTGCCAAAGAACATGAGCGGGCAGCGGCGGTGGTTGTGCAGGTTCGAATCCGCCATCGGCGATCCGTAGATGACCATGCTCTTGTCGAGCAGGCTCTTGTCGCCGTCCATCGTCGTCTTCAGCTTGTCCAGCAGGTACGTGATCTGCTGGTTGCGGTACTTGTTGATCTTGTTGAACTCGAGGACGCGAGTCTCACTGCCGCCGTGGTGCGACGCGGGGTGGAACGGCTGGCTCGATCCGCTTTCCGGGAACACGCGGCTGTCCGCGTCGCGCCCGGTCTTGAAGGAGATGGTCCGCGTCAGGTCCGACTCGAGCGCCAGCACCTGCACGTCGAACAGCAGCTTCACGTGTTCGGAGTACGAGTCCGGGACCCCGGGCGGCGCGTTCGGCAATTCCCGCGTTTCGCCGCTCATGTTGCGGGCTTCCACAGCTTTGATCCGGCGCTCGATCTCCTGCACGTTCTGCAGGTAGCGGTCGACGCGCGCGCGGTCCGCGGCGCCGAGCTGTTTGCGCAGGGCGACGACTTCCGTGTTGATCCAGTCCAGGATGCTCTTGCGCGTGTCGCGGCGCGCGATGCGCGCTTCCGGCGTGCCGCCGGCGCCGAACAGCATGTCGAACGCGACCCGCGGGTCGCGGATCATCGGCAACGGCTCGTTGGGTGACGCCCAGCTGATGGCGTCGATGTACACGCAGGAGTAGTTGTAGGTGCAACCACCGGCCTGGTCGAGGTTCTCGATGCAGTACTGCATCGAGGGGAACGGCGACGTCTGGCCGAATCGCTGGGCGTACATCTGGTCAAGCGACGTGCCGGCCCAGATGTCCGAACCCTGCGTCTGCTTGGGATGCGCCTGCGTCAGGAACACCGCGCTCGAGCGGAAGTGGTCGCCGCCGATTTCCGGCAGCGCGAACGCTTCCGCCATCTTCACGTCGGTGTTGGAGACGATCGTCATGTACTCCCGATAGGGCTCGAACATGGCGATGGAGCTGTCCGGCACCATCGTGAAGTCGCGGCCCGCCTTCTCCGGCGCGAAGAGGTATTTGCTCGCGCCGAGCACGTTGCAGCCGGCCTGGCCGTGGACTTCCTCGATGCAGATGAGCCGTGTCGGATCCGCGAGCACTTCGCGCCGCGCGCGCGCGGCGGGGACCATGGCATCCAGGAACGGCAACGCCATCGACGCGCCCATGCCGCGAAGGAATGTGCGACGGGGGAGCTGCTTGCCAGTGATGAAATTCATGCGCTCGGTCTCCTTGGGTTGGGTCGCTATCTGCTGCCCGACGGTTTATCGGGCTGATTTACGGGATCGGCCAGTCTCATGCGGAACGCGTCGCTCTTGACGACGCCCAGAATCAGCGAGGAGATCTTGTAGTTGCTGGCCTGGGCGGCCTTCGTGATGGCGCGAATCGACGGCTGGTCGTAATACTCCACGCGCCGGCCGAGCGCGTACGCCATCAGATTTTCGGTAAAGGTGCGCACGAGCGGCACCGGGCGCTTGAGCAGCGCGACCGACAGCTCGGCGGGGTTGGACACCGGCGTGCCGTCGTAGAACACGCCACGCGTGTCGAGCGGCATGCCGTTTTCCCGCGCGCGGATCTTGGCCGTGACGTCGAAGCCGTCCAGCGCCAGGCCGATCGGATCGATGACCTTGTGGCACGAGTTGCACGTCGGGTTCTTGCGGTGCATCTCCATGCGCTCGCGCGTCGTGAGCACGCGGCCTGATTCGCCTTCCGCCGTGTCCTCGAGCGGCGGCACCGATCCATCCATCGGCGGCGGGGGCGGCGGCGAGCCCAGCAGCACTTCCATCACCCATTTGCCGCGCAGCACGGCGGACGTCCGATTGGCGAACGACGTCTGCACCAGCACGCTGCCGTGCCCGAACAATCCGCGACGCCGCGCGTCCGGATAGGTGACCTTGCGGAAGTGCGGGCCCGCTACGCCGGGAATGCCGTAGTGGCGCGCGAGACGCTCGTTCAGGAACGTGTAATCCGCGCTCAAGAGGTCGAGCATGCTGCGGTCGTCGCGCACGAGCGACATGAAGAACAGCTCGGTTTCGCGCTTCATCATGTCGCCGAGCTGCGCTTCAAAGTTGGGATAGAAGTTGGGATCCGGGTGGACCTTGTCGACGTCCTGCAGCCGGAGCCACTGGCCCGCGAATCTCGGACCGAGCGCGTCGGCGCGCGGGTCAGCGAGCATGCGGCGCGCCTGACGCTCGAGACCCGCGGTCGTGGACAGTTCACCGCGCGCGGCCGACGCCATGAGTGCGTCGTCCGGCGGCATGCCCCACAGGAAGAACGAGAGACGCGAGGCCATGTCGACGTCGCTCACGCGGTACGTCGTCCCAGCCTTGATGTTCTCCGGCTGGCGCTCGAATCGAAAAATGAAGTGCGGGCTCGCCAGAATCGCTTCGAGCATCGTCCGGACGCCGCCCTCGAAGCCGCCCTTGGCCGCCCCGCGATCGTAGAAGCCGAGGAGCGCGTCCACTTCGGTGCGCGTCACCGGCCGCCGGTAGGCCGACATCGCCAGATGCGAGCCGATCGTGCGCGCGCAGGGCCGCTCTTCGGCGGCGGCCGTCGGCCGGCACGAGAAGATCTTCTTGCGGCTGGCGGTCTCGGAAATGCCCGTCGGGCGAAACGGCCCGTGGATGATCACGTCGCGCAGGTGCGGCAGCGTCGTGATGCCGGCGCCGCCCGATCCGCCGCCCGCAAAGGACCAGTCGTGCGGACGAATCAGATCCTCATACGGGCCGTCGAACCGCCGCACGAACGCGGCGGAGACCAGCGCCTGGCCGGCCTTGACGTGAATCGCCTCGGTCTTCTTCGGCGCCGCGCCGGTTCCATCGGCCGCGCGCGCCGGCTCGGTTTCGTACCGCACCAGCGCGATCCGCCGGCCGTCGAGCGAGAGGTCCAGATCTTCCAGGCGCGTATTGTCGCCGCCGGTGAACGTCACCTCGAAGATGTACTCGGCGTCGACCGGGAAAATGTGGCTGATCACCATGCCGCCGCGCGATCCGACGGGCGCGCCTTCGAGCCGATCCCACGGATGCTGTGACACGTAGCTGGTGTTGGTGTAGGTACGGGCGGCCGGCGAGGCGTTCCGATCACCCACCGCGAGCCGGCTGATCTCCGACGCCGCGTTCAGGTACGACTCGAGCAGCGTCGCCGAAATCGTCTGTTCGTCCGCGATGTTGTCGAAGTTCGCGCTCTTCTGGTCGAGCGGCAGCCACTGGCCGGCGTCGACGTCGAGATCGAGCAGCGCTTTGATCGAGTTGCGATACTCGGTGCGATTCAGGCGCGGGAAGATGCGGACGCCCGGGTTGGGCTTCGCGAGCGCGGCCGCGTCGGCACGCGCTTCGAGCGTCGCCATGAGCGCGGCGTACTCGGGGTTGTCTGGCCGCGCCTCGCCGGGTGGCGGCATCATGCCCAGTTGCAGCTTGCGGATGATCCGCTCTGTCAGTTCCGCGTTCTGGCCCGCCTTGGCGACGTCGAAACTGTCGAACGAGATGCCCGCGTACTTGTCCTTCATCTGATCGTTGTGGCAGTCGCCGCAGTACGTCTCGATGAGGCCGTTGTAGTCGTGAGCCGCGGTCGCCGGCGCCTTCGCCGCAACTTTCGGCGCCTGGGCGGTGACCAGATTGGTCCGGAACAAAATGGTGACGCCGAGAATTCCGGCGCCGATCAACAACAGCCGTGACCGGTTCATTGGCCCTCAACTCCCACGCCGCACCCGGTTCGCCGGGCCCGATACGGATCAACCCGGCCGGGTCGACCCCCCTGCATCTTTGAACTCGCTGAATATACACCGTAATCGAGCCATAATCGCTTGCGTTTGATACACAGAGGAACCCCATGGATAACTTCGATCGGCTGCTGCTCATCCTCCATTTTCTGGGCCTGGCAATGGGGCTTTCCGTGTCTTTCTCGAGCATGGTCATGGCCTCCTTGATGGGCCGGTCTACTCCGGCCGACCAGGCTGTGCTCGCCCGTTTTCCGCCCGCAATGACCCGGGTGGGCGATATCGGGCTGGTGACCCTCTGGATCACCGGCCTGACTCTGCTGTTCTCCAAATGGGGCGGCTTCGCGGCGATGCCCTGGCAGTTCCACGTCAAACTCACCGCCGTCGTCATCCTGACCGGCCTGGTCGGCGTCATCCACACCCTGATGCGCAAGGCCCGAAATGGCGATGCTGGCGCGATGAAGCTGATCCCTGTCGTTGGCCGCATCGCGTTCCTCATGGCCCTGACCGCGGTGACCTTCGCGGTGGCCACGTTCGACTAGGAGTGCGTCCGGGCGCCCGGCTTCTCGACGCGGGGGCCGCTCTGCCCCCGGCCTGGCGCCTTTCGCCCCAAACAAGGGCCAGCCGGGCGCGCGCCGTGCGATCGTGGCGCATGCATTCGTCATTCGGTCGCGTCCTCTTCATCGTCCTGACTTGCATCGCCCTGGTCGCTCCTGTCGCCGCGCAGGTGCCGACGACGTTCACCAACCTGCAGGTGCTGCCGAAAGACATCGGCCAGCGCCCGCTGGTCGACACGATGCGGGGCTTCGTCTTCGCGCTCGACGTGCGTTGCGAGTTCTGCCACGTCGGCGAAGGCAACGACCTGTCGAAGTTTGACTTCGCGTCCGACAGCAAACCCACGAAGGTGACGGCGCGCAAGATGTTGCGCATGCTTGCGTCAATCAACGATCAGCTCGCCTCGATTGGCGAGCCCGCGGCGCCCGGCACGGCGAAAGCGACGTGCTACACGTGTCATCGCGGCGCGCGCAAACCACTGACCGCGGCCCCGGCAGGTCGCGGCGGACTCGCGGCGCTCCGCATGCCGCGGCGTTAACGCCAATCCCAATCTGCGGTACAACCGCCCCATGCGACGCCGCCTGGCGGTTTGGGGTGCAGTCTGGCTTGGCTGGACCGCGCTCGCCGTCTTCTTCGCGATCAGCTTGTGGCTCAACTACATCGCGCAGGGACGCGAAGCCCACTTCCGCGCGTCGCTGACCGTGTCGTTGATCGAGTGGTGGCTTTGGGTGCCGCTCACGGCCGTGCCGATCGCGCTGGCGCGGCGACTGCCGCCCGCAAAGCCTCACCTTGTAAGAAACGTCGCCTGCCATCTGGTCGCGGGCTTTGCGGTGGCCGCCGTCAAAGTCACCGCCGAGCGCATCATCCGGGTGTGGGTGTTTGGCGTCGCGCCGTATTTCCTGCCCAGCAATCTGGCGCTGCACTGGCTTGTCTACCTTGCGATCGCCGGCACCACGCTCGCGGCGGACTACTACCGCCGCAGCCGCGCCCGCGAACTCGAAACGTCGCGCCTCGAAACGCGTCTTCAGGAGGCGAGACTTCAGTTGTTGGCCGCGCAGTTGCAGCCGCACTTCCTGTTCAACGCGCTCAACACGATCGCCGAACTCGTTCATGAAGACCCGCAACGCGCCGACAAGATGATCTCGGGCCTGAGCGATCTCCTGCGCGCAACGCTCGAAGCGGAGGGACACAGGGCGCCGCTCGGCGAGGAGCTGGCGCTGGCCGAGCGCTACCTCGGGATCCAGCAGGTGCGGTTCGGCGAGCGCCTGCGCGTCACGTGGGACATCGGGCCGGATCTCCACGCATGGCCGGTGCCCCGCCTCCTGCTGCAACCGTTGCTCGAGAACGCCATACTCCACGGCGTCAGCGCGCGCACCGCCGGCGGGCGCATCCACATCGCCGCGCGCCGATCGGCTGGATCGCTCGAGATTGTGGTCGAAGACGACGGCGCGGGCTTCGCGCCCGGCGAGTCGGGGCGCCAGGGCGTGGGGTTGTCGAATACGCGCTCGCGGCTCGCCGCCATGTACGGCGATCGCGCGCGCGTCGACACGCGGACGTCGTCATTGGGCGGTGCGGCGGTGGTCGTCACCGTGCCCGAGACCACGACGTGACGCCGCTCACGGTCGCGGTCATCGACGACGAGCCGGTCGCCCGGCGGCGGTTGCGGCGGCTGCTGTCGGCGGATTCGGGCGTGGCGGTTGTCGGGGAGGCTGGCGACGGGCAGGCCGCGCTCGAGTTGGTGCAGTCGCGGCGGCCCGACGTGCTGCTGATCGACATTCAGATGCCGGAGATGACCGGCCTCGAGCTCGTCGCACGTCTCACGCGTCCGCGTCCGCAGATCATCTTCGTCACCGCGCACGACGCGCACGCGGTCCGCGCGTTCGAACTGCACGCGCTCGACTATCTGCTCAAGCCGGTGACCGCCGCGCGTCTCGCGGAGGCCATCACGCGCGCGCGGACGGGGCGTCGATCGCCGGCACCCGACGATCGCGTGGATGCCTGGCGCGACTGGGCCGATTCGTCGCGCGTGGTCTCACGGTTGCCCGTGCGATCCGCCGGGCGCGTCGACATGGTCCCCGTCGAATCGATCGACTGGATCGAATCCGCCGACAACTACGCCATCCTGCACTGCGGCCGCCGGCAGCACGTGCTGCGCGAGACGATGAGCCGGCTTGAAGCGCGGCTCGACCCGGCCGTGTTCCAGCGCATCCATCGATCGACGATCGTCCGGCGCGACCGAATCGCGCGTCTGGACGCGATCGCGCGCGGAGACTGGCGCGTCACACTCGCGGACGGCACGGCCCTGACGATGAGCCGGACGTATCGGAAATTGCCCCGATAGATCAGGGCGTGCGGCCGCGCTCCAGACGAACCGCGCGAATACGCCAGATCTCGTCCGCCCCGCCAGTCGCCGGATCCACAGGCTCGAGAACGAACCGGATGCGAATCTGCAACCCTCGATACGGATCCAGGTCGATCGCGACCGGTGTCCATCGGTCGCTCTCGTCAACGACACCGGCAGCGATCCAGGTCAGGCCGTCGAGGCTGACCTGCACCACCGCTCGAGCGCCGGTCGCCGTGAGCCAGGACTCCAGGTGCAACGTCGCTCCCGCTGCGGCTGACGAGAGATCAATCCAGTCGTTGGGCGTAGGAGCGACGGGAGCCGGCGCGAGGCTGGCTTTCGCCGATTGTGAAATCGACGCGCCCGTGCCGGCGCGACGCGCCTTCGCCGCGTCGGCGATCTGACGCCGCGCGCGTGACGCCGGCATGGCCATCGCCGTGCTCACATTGATGGTGCTGCTGCCGGGCTCCAGACACTCCGTGCCGCCGATGATCGCCGCCGGCGTTCGCCGCAGGACGACGTTGTCGAGCTGTGTGGCGCGGACGGTGCCCGATGTTGACGGGTACACCGAGAACGTCACGTTGCTCCACGCCTGCGTGGTGAACGTCCGGTACGTATAGTCGGACAGCGGTTGACCTGGCTCGAGCCAGAACGTGCACGCGGACAGGTCTTGGAATCCGCTGTCGTGCAGAATCACCGTGACCCGCTCGCGTCGCACCCCGGTGTTGCCAAGCCGGAACGTCGCCGTGAGGATCTCCGAGGGCGCGGCCGCCACGCCGGTCTGCTGCAGGATGACGCCGGACGGCGACGCGTTCAGTCGTACGAACTCAAAGACGCCTGCCGTCACGGTGCTGTCGATCTGGCCGAACAGGATCCAACCCGGCGTGACGGCGCCTGAGGCGAAATCGCCGTTGACCAGCACGTTCGGTCCGTCAGGCCCGACGCCCGGCCCCGGCGTGAGCAGGTCGTCGCACAGCGTTTCGTCGATCGCGCCGCCCGGCGAGTACTTCACCGACACGTTGTCGAACAGGTAGACGCCACCGTCGCTGCCTGCTGAGGCGAGATAGAACGAGATGGTGAGGTTCAGCCAAGGCTTGGTGGTGTGCGTCGCCATGCTGTAGCGCGTTAGCGGCGTGTTTGCCGGCAGCCAGAACGTGCAGACCGAGAGGTCGCTGAAATCGCTGTCATGCAGCAGTACGCTGACGCGTTTACGCACGTTGTTGCTGTTGCCCAGATCGAACTCCGCGAGTAACGGCACGCCGCTGCTGAGCGACACGCCCGTCTGCTGGAACGCCACGGCCTGGTTGTCGGTGCCGGGCGGCGGCGTGACGCGGTAGGCGTTCAGCACGCCGTTGGTCACGTTGTGCTGGATGTACGTCATGTCGGGTGTCGCAAAGAACAGCCACCCCGAAAGCCCGAACGTGAAGTTGCCGTTCTGGACTACGTTGAAATCAGCCGCGGGCACGATCCATTCGATCGCCGATCCGGAGGCACCGGCCATCGCGCCCGGAGCATGGGCGCGCATGCGAAGCGTGAGCTGGGGATGAACGGGCAGCGAGACGCCGGAAATGCGCCAGCCGCCCACGATGCGCGTGCCGGCGCCCGTGCCGCCGCCAAGAGGCGTGTAATTGACGCCGTCGGTGGACATCGCGAAATCCGTGAACGCCACTTCCGGGAGCGTGCCGTTCCGCAGCCACGTCACCGTGGCGCCACCATCGTCCACCGTCACGCTCTGCACGACGGGCTCGGTATTCAGGATTCGGCCGATGTATGGCCGGGCGACGGCGGGGGCTGTGCCCAGCTCGTCGAACGTGCCGGCGACGAGCACGTGACCATTGGCCGGTTGCAATGCGATCGCGTAGACGGTGGACTCCGCGCCCGGATCAAGGCTCGTGTCGATCGTGCCGTCCTGATTCAGCCGGCCCAAACGCGACCGCGGAAAGACACCCGTGCCCCCACCGCCCAGCGTCGTGAAGTTGCCGCCAACGAGGATGCGCCCGTCGGCCTGGGAAACCAGGGAATAAATCGTCGCATCGGCTCCCGGCAGGAAATTCTGATCGACGAGCCCATTGGCCTCCACGCGTCCGATGTGAAATCTGGGTGTCGTGCCGGTGCCGCCGCCGAGGCCGGTAAAGTTGCCGCCGACCAGAATCTTGCCGTCAGCCTGGACGGCAATGACATCGACACGCTGGTCAGCGCCCGGGTTGAACGACAGATCCAGCGTGCCGTCGTCGTTGATGCGGCCGATGTAGTTGCGGGTCGTGTCCGGCGTCTCGCCGCCAATCGACGTGAACAAGCCGCCAATCAGGATCTTGCCGTCCGCCTGCATCGCGATGGCTTGCACGGGACCGTTCGTCCATGTCTCAAAGCTCGCATCCGCCGTGCCGTCCGCATTCAGCCGGCCGAAGTAGTACCGTGCCAGCCCACCGAGCCCGCCATAGAAGCCACCGCCCACCACGATCTTGCCGTCGGCTTGCAGGGCCATCGCGTACGCCGGGTTATTCATGTTCACGCCCGGGTTGAAGACCGGGTCGACGGAGCCATCTGAATTGAGGCGCGCCAGATACTTTCGGGCGATGCCGCCGACGACCGCGAAACTTCCGGCAATCACGATCTTTCCGTCCGGCTGCACGACGATGGCAGACACCCGGCCGTCGACGCTCGGCGTGAATGTGGGATCGAGCGACCCGTCGGCGTTGAGCCTGGCGATTCGGTCCCGGCCCACCGAACCCGGCCCGCAGTTGCCGAAGCAGCCGAACAGTGTGAAGTCACCGCCGACGAGGATCTTGCCGTCCTCCTGCACCGCAAGGGCCAGGACGTAGTTGTTGGGGGCCGGGTTGAACGTGTCGACGCCCTGCGCCTGCGCCGGCACGGACGCCGTCAGCACCGCCAACAGCCAGCCTGCGACTCGAATAGAAGAATGAATGCGTGGAACCACGTGGCCCTCCTCGGCAGAGACAATCCCTGTAAGAAGGAACGCGCCAAACGGCGCCGAAGTGGACCACGGCCGGCCTGGGGGCCGGTTCGGATCAGGCGGTCTTTGTCAGTTCGCGGTAGAGCCAGGCACGTGCGACCGCCCAGTCCCGCTTGATGGTCATGGGCGACACGCCCAGGCACTCGGCCGTTTCTTCAATCGTCAGGCCGCCGAAGAATCGCAACTCGACGATCCGGCCTTGCGTCGCATCGAGGGACTCGAGCTTGCGGAGCGCCGCGTCGAGCACGAACGTATCGGCCGTGTGCGCGGCCGACGCGTCGGCGACGTCCCCAGCCACCTCCAGGCTCAGCACCGGCTGGTCGCCGCCCCGCTTCGCGCGGCCGACCCGGCGGGCATGGTCGACCAGGATGCGGCGCATCAACTGCGCCGCCAGGCCGAAGAAGTGCGCGCGACTCTGCCAGTCCACGTGCCGTTGATCCACCAGCTTCAAATACGCTTCGTGCACCAGCGCCGTACTTTGCAGCGTGTGATCGGAACGCTCGCGAGAGAGGGCCCGGGCCGCGATGTGGCGGAGTTCGGCATAGACCTTCGGCGCCAGTTGCTCGAATGCGGCCCGGTCTCCGGCCTGCCAGCGCTGGAGAAGGCCGGTGATATCGTCGCCGGCCGGCCGGGCGGGGTCGGTCATGTGCCGCGAGAATAGCCACCGGTCCGAGAAGGGTCAAGCCGCCGCGCGGCAAGCACGTTATGATGCGCCACCATGACCGATCCCGTCCCGTGGTCGCGGGTCAAGGAGATCGTCGCAGACGCCCTGCACCGGCCTGCGGCCGAGCGTGACGCCTGCATCGCCGAGGCGTACCGGACGTCGGAGGCCCTGGGACGCGAAGTCGCGTCACTGCTGGCCGCGCACGACGCGGCCGCGAATTTCATCGAACAACCCGCCGAGGTGCCGCTCGAAGCCCTGGCGGACGTCGCCCACGCCGGCCCGCCGCGCTTCGCTGAGGGCGCCGCCATCGGTGCGTACCGCATCATTCGCCTGCTCGGCACCGGCGGCATGGGTGCGGTGTATCTCGCAGAACGCGCGGACGAGACGTTTCGTCAGCAGGTCGCGATCAAAGTCGTCGCGGGCGCGCTGGCGCGGCCGGATCTCGTCGAGCGCTTCCTGACCGAACGGCGCATTCTGGCGTCACTGGATCACCCGCACATCGCCCGGCTGCTGGACGCGGGGACGACAGCGGACGGTCAGCCGTACGTCGCGATGGAGTACGTCGACGGCGACCCGATCGATGTCTTCTGTCGGACGCTGGCGCTGGCCGACCGGCTGGCGCTCATCCGCCGCGTGTGCGAAGCGGTGCACTACGCGCACCAGCGCCTCGTCATCCACCGCGACATCAAGGCCGGCAACATCCTCGTCACGCGGGACGGCCAGCCGAAGCTGCTGGATTTCGGCATCGCACGGCTGTTGGAACCCGAACGGGAGAGCGAGCGCACCCTGAGCGGGGCGCGCGCGCTGACGCTTGAGAGCGCGAGTCCCGAACAGCTTCGCGACCAGCCGGTCACCGTGGCGTCCGATGTGTACTCGCTCGGGGTGCTCATGTACCGGCTTCTCACCGAGCGCAAGCCGTTCGATCGCGCCACGTCGAGCCCCGCCGAACTCATGCTGGCGATCTGCGAGGCGGACCCGCCACCGCCCAGCGCCGTGTCCTCGCCTGGCGCACCGCGGCTGAATGCCGAAATCGACTGGATTGTGATGAAGGCGCTGCGCAAGGAGCCGGCGCGTCGCTACGGTTCCGCGCTGCAGCTTGGCGAAGATATCGCGCGCTACCTCGACGGCCGGCCGGTGATTGCCGCGCCGGACAGCTGGACCTACCGCGCATCCAAGTTCGTCCGGCGGCGCTGGGGTACGGTCGCGGCGACGGCCGCCCTGATTCTCTCGCTCGCGGCGGGCGCCGCCACCACGTTCTACCAGGCTCGACGAGCTGAGCGCCGCTTCGACGACGTCCGGCGGCTCGCGAATACGGTCGTCGGCGACATCTACGATGCGATCGCCGATCTGCCGGGATCGACTGAGGCCCGCAAGCTGCTGGTGGCGCGATCGCTGGATTACCTGGACAGTCTGGCGGGCGAAGCCTCCGGAGACGCGACGCTTCAGCGCGAGCTGGCGACTGCGTACGAAAAGATTGGCGACGTCCTGGGCAACCCGTTCGGCGCGAATCTCGGCGACGTGGCCGGCGCCGCAGCCGTCTTCGACAAACTGTTGCGGCTGCGCCAGGACGTTTACGACAGCCGCAGCCGGACCTGGGCAGACGCGAACGGCCTCGCGGGCGCGCACGCGAAGATCGGCGACGTGTCGTACGGGCAAGGCAAGTACGCGGAGTCGGCCGAGGCGTACCAGCGGGGCGTCGCGGTGCTGGAGGCGAATCCCGCGACGGCCGGAGACGCGGTCGCCGCGACGCGCCTGCGGGCGCGATGGAATGGCCGCGCGGGCACCGCGCTGACCGCCGGCGGCAAGCATCGCGAGGCCATGACGGCATTGCATACGGCGATCGAGCTGGTGACGCCGCTGGCCACGGCGCCCGGCGCATCGAATGACGTGCAGATGGAACTGGCGATCCACGCGGCAAACCTCGGCGACCTGTACAACTATCAGCGCGACTTCCGGAAGGCGCTCGAACACCACCGGCTCGCCGTCGATATCGCGCGCAAACAGGTGACGCCCGAGACGGTGGGGGTGACGCCCCGGCGGCGGCTCGCCCTGATGCTGGCGCGGGTCGGCGCCGATCTCACGGACCTGAACGAGATCGACGAGGCCATCGCGGTCACCCGCGAGACGATTGTCGTGTACGAGACCCTCGTCGCCGGCGACGCCAGCAACATTCAGTTCCAGTTCGATCTCGCGGACGTGCTGGGCAACCTCGCAATGCAGTTGGAGAAGCAGGGCGATCTCGACGCGGCGCTCGCCGCCGTCAGGCGCTCCCTCGGCATCACCGAGGCCGCCGATAGCCGCAACCCGAGGTTCGCGGATCACCGCTTCAATCACGCCGGCGTCATTGCGCTGTTGGCGCAGATCCAGTTGAAGCGCCGCGAGGCAGGCGAGGCCGCACGGGAGTACGAACGCGCGCTGGCCATGTACGCGCTCCCGGGCGTCGCCGATCGCAATCCAAGCTCGGTACCGATGACACACGAGGGCCTTGGGGATGCGCTGGTCGCCCTCGCTCGGCGCGACCGGTCACCGGCGCGCTGGCGTGAGGCGCACACGCAGTTCACCCACGCGCTCGCCGGCTGGAAGGAGATCGCGGCCAAGGGCCCGCTCACCGATCAGGACGCAGCCAAGCCTGCGACCCTCGAGAAGAAGATCGCGGAGTGCGCCGCGGCGTTGCCCGGCGGCGGTACGTAACAGCCTTACAGCAACTGCCGCGACAGCTTGCGCCGCAGTTCCCTGACGTCGTCGCCGCGCATGTCGCGGAGCGCGTAGGTGACCAGCGGCCGGATCATCTTCTTGCGCCAGACGAGTTCGTAGTCGGTGTTGTCCATCGGCTTGCCGATTGGAAACGCTGCGTCCGCGGCAGCCGCAATGAGTTCGTCCGTGAGGATCTGGCCGCGCAACAGTTCGTCCGCGCGCGTGAGTTCGAGCGGACGTGACGCGACGGCGCCCAGTGCCAGGCGAATGTCCTCGACGCGATGGTCAGGATCGATCTTCGCCGCAACCGCGACCGCCGCGACCGGGAAGTCGAACGACCCGCGGCGTCGCAGTTTCCAGTAGGCGCTCCGCCAGCCGGTCTGGTCCGGCACCGTCACGTCCGCGAGGATTTCATCAGGCCTCCGCGTGAGATACGCCATGCCGTCGTTGTGAAACAGATCCGCCACGCCGATCTCGCGTTCGCCCTGCGCGGAGACCAGCCGGACGCGCGCGCCGAGCGCCTGCAACATCGGCGCGGTGTCCGTGGACGACACCGCCAGGCACTTCGGGCTGGACGTGGCCACCCAGCACGTGTCGCCGTCCTTCTTCATGCAGAAGTTGATCGCCTTCCGCCATTCATAGCTCTGGTCGTAGTACGTGCAGCGCGTGTCCAGGCACAGATTGCCGCCAATCGTCGCCATGTTGCGCAGATGCGGCGTCGCGACCTGCGCGGCCGCCTGCCAGAGCCCGGCGCATTCGGATCGCAGACGCTCATCCCGCACCAACTCCGTCAGCGTCGTCATCGCGCCAATCGTGAGCGCGCCGCTGGAAACCCCGCTGGACGTAGCGTTGCGATGCACGTGATGCAGCTCGCGGATCCCGCGCAGGCCCACGACCACGCGCGGCATCTGTTGACGCCGCTTCATGTTGGGCAGCAGATCGGTGCCGCCGGCGAGCAACATCGTGTCGCCCGGCGCGTCGGCCAGGTGCCGAGCGGCATCCGCGACCGTTGCCGGCGCGACGTAGGTGAAACGAGGCAGCCTGATCATGGTTTCACCCCCGACACCCCGGTCATGGCCTTAAGGCCGGCTTTGGCTTCGATGCCCGCGTCCACCGCGCGGCCCGTCGGCGCCGAGCTGGGGTTGGATGCGCGGCCGTCGCCGCCATCCGAGGGCGGAATCACTCTCAGCGGTTCGGGCCACGGAATATCCGGAAACGTGTCGGGCCCGACGCGCGCCGGTTTACCGGCGGCTTTGAATGCGAGCGCGCGCAGGATCTTGTCCGGCGTGATGGGTACTTCATCGATGCGCACGCCGATCGCGTCGAACACCGCGTTGGCGACCGCCGGCATGATTGGCAACAGCGGACCCTGTCCGACTTCCTTGGCGCCGAACGGCCCGGCCGGATCGGGATGCTCGACCAGTTCCGTGAAGATCTCCGGCATGTCGAGACTGGTGGGGCTCTTGTATTCGAGGATCGACGGGAACTTGTGCACGAGCGCGTTCGAGAGCCGCACGGGCAAGCGGCGAAATGCCTGTTCTTCCATCAGCGCTTCGCCAATGCCCATATAAACGCCGCCTTCGACCTGACCACGCGCGAGCGTCGGATTGATCGCCTGGCCGATGTCGTGCGCGATCCACACCCGCGGCACCGCGATCCAACCTGTGTCGGGATCGACGTGCACTTCGACGACGGCCGCCGTGTACGAGTAGGTCGGCGACGGACCCACGCCCCCGCCCTTGAACCTCGCAGCAGACTTGGGCGGTGTGTAGGAACCGGTCGTGCCGATCAGGCCGAACTTCGCTTCGGCAACGCAGACGGCTTCCTGAAAGGTGAAGCCCCGCGAGGGATCGGCGGCGTCGAACACGCGCCGATCGGCAAACGTCACCTGCGCCGCCGGAATCTCCAGGCGCGCTCCGACCGCGGTCGCGATCAGATCCCGCGCGCGCTCGGCCGCCTGAATCGCCGCGTTACCCATCATCAACGTGACGCGGCTCGAGTACGAACCCAGATCGACTGGCGTCAGGTCTGTGTCGCCGGTGACTGCGCGGATGTCGTACGGCGCGATGCCGAGCACTTCCGCCACGCACGCCACCAGTACGTCATCTGATCCCTGACCGATTTCCGTGGCGCCGCAGAACGCCGTGACGCCGCCGCTGCGATCGAGCTTCAACTGCACAGCCGAGTGCGGCAGGTCGTTCCAATTGATCGGCAGCCCCGCGCCGGACAGATACGACGAGCAGGCAAGACCAAAGCCGTGGCCGTACGGCGACTTGCCGTGCCGCTCGCGCCAGCCGGAACTCGCGACGACGCGTGTGATGCACTCCTTGAGGCCGATGGTGCCCACCCGCAGGTAGTTCGCTGTGAGCGAATCCGGCGGCGCGA
>Ga0307505_10001770_pt1 | contig 16443 bp, 11 predicted proteins | sample 23_S_MG_FD_202183 | JGI IMG/M metagenome (GOLD analysis project Ga0307505, IMG submission 202183) | Soil microbial communities from Populus trichocarpa stands in riparian zone in the Pacific Northwest, United States - 23_S | ecosystem: Environmental > Terrestrial > Soil > Riparian zone > Trees...
GCGACTTTCGCGTGGATCCTCGCCATGGCCGGCATCTTCGTGAGCGGGCTCTACTCCTTCCGGCTCGTCTTCTACGCGTTCCACGGCAAGGAGCGCTTCGACGCCCACGGCCATCCGCCGCACGAGTCGCCGTGGGTGGTGACCGTGCCGCTGATCCTGCTGGCGATCCCGTCGGTCTTCATCGGCGCGATGACGATCGGGCCGATGCTCTACGGCGACTGGTTCGACGGCTCGATCGCGAAGACCGCCACCATGCAGGCGCTGGCGAGGGAGTTCCACGGCTGGTGGCCGATGGTGCTGCACGCCTTCACCACGCTGCCCGTCTACCTCGGCATCGCCGGGCTGGTACTCGCCTGGTTCCTCTACATCGTGCGCCCGAGCCTCCCCGCCGCGATCAAGGCGCGGCTCGGCGTGCTGCCCACGATCCTCGAGCGCAAGTACGGCTTCGACGAGTTCTACGACTGGCTCTTCGCCGGCGGCGCGCGCAGGCTCGGCACGGGCCTGTGGACGTGGGGCGACAAGACCGTGATCGACGGGATCATGGTGAACGGCACGGCGCGCTTGATCGGCTGGTTCGCCGGCGTCGCCCGCAGGACCCAGACCGGCTTCATCTACCACTACGCGTTCACGATGATCTTCGGCGTGTTCGCCCTCCTCACCTTCTTCTGGCTCTACCTGCAGAAGCTCTAGGGCCTGCGCCGCCACCATGCACGTCAACCCTCGATAGCCCCCGCAACCCGACAACAACAACGATGCTTCTCCAGGGATACCTCCTCTCGGCCGCCATCTGGGTGCCGATCGCGTTCGGCGTCGCGGTGCTCGCGATCGGCAACGACCGCAACCCGCTGCCCGCGCGCTGGACGGCGCTCGCCGGATCGGTGCTGGGGCTCGCGGTGTGCATCCCGCTCTGGACGGGCTTCGAGCCCACCGCCGCGATGCAGTTCGTCGAGCTGGCCTCCTGGATCCCGCGCTTCAACGTGAGCTACCACCTCGGCGTGGACGGCATCTCGATGCCGCTACTCCTGCTGAACAGCCTCATGACGGTGCTGGTGGTGGTGGCGCACTGGGAGGTGATCACCGACAAGGTGGGCCAGTACCTGGGCGCCTTCCTCATCCAGTCGGGGCTCATCAACGGCGTCTTCGCGGCGCTGGATGCGATCCTGTTCTACGTCTTCTTCGAGGCGATGCTGATCCCGATGTTCCTCATCATCGGGGTGTGGGGCGGGCCCAACCGGGTGTACGCCGCGGTCAAGTTCTTCCTCTATACGCTGCTGGGCTCGCTGCTCATGCTGGCGGCCTTCATCTACCTCTACATCCAGTCGGGCGGCAGCTTCCAGATCCTCGACTTCCACAAGCTGCCGCTCACGATGACCGCCCAGGTACTGGTGTTCCTGGCGATGCTGATGTCCTTCGCGGTGAAGGTGCCGATGTGGCCGGTGCACACGTGGCTGCCGGACGCGCACGTCGAGGCGCCCACCGGCGGCTCGGTGATCCTCGCGGCGATCACGCTCAAGATCGGCGGCTACGGGTTCCTGCGCTTCAACCTGCCGATCGCGCCCGACGCCTCGCATTACCTCGACACCTTCATGATCACGCTGTCGCTGATTGCCGTGGTGTACATCGGCCTGGTGGCGCTGGTGCAGACCGACATGAAGAAGCTGATCGCGTACTCGTCGATCTCGCACATGGGCTTCGTCACGCTCGGCTTCTTCATCTTCAACGAGGAGGGGATGCTGGGCGGGATGATGCAGATGATCTCGCACGGGTTCATCTCCGCCGCGCTCTTCCTCTGCGTCGGCGTGCTCTACGACCGCGTGCACTCGCGCGAGATCTCCTCCTACGGGGGCGTGGCCAACCGCATGCCGGTGTTCGCCGCCTTCTTCGTGCTCTTCGCAATGGCCAACTCGGGGTTGCCGGGAACGAGCGGGTTCATCGGCGAGTTCGTGGTGATCCTCGGCACCATCAAGGTGAGCTTCTGGTACGCCTTCCTCGCGGCCACCGCCGTGATCCTCGGGGCTGCTTACAACCTCTGGATGACCAAGCGCGTGATGTTCGGCGAGGTCGCCAACGAGGACGTGCGCGCCCTCGAGGACGTGAACGCCCGGGAGCTCGTGTTCCTGGCCCTCCTCGCGGTGGCCGTGATCTGGATGGGCGTGCAGCCCAAGCCGCTCGGCGACGTCATGAGTCCCGCCCTGCAGGAGCTGCTGCGCCACGTCGGGCAGAGCAAGCTTTGAACACCGCCACCTTCTCGCTCGCCACCCTGGCCCCGGCGATCCCCGAGATCGTCCTGGCGTTCCTCGTCCTGACGCTCCTCGTGATGGACGCTTTCCTCGCCGAGGAGGACCGCCACGTGACCTACTGGCTCGCCGTGCTGGCGCTGGTGGGCACGGCCGCGCTCACCGCGTACACGGTCGGGCGCCCGACGGTCGTCACCTTCCAGGGGATGTTCGTCGCCGACCTGATGTCGCAGGTGCTCAAGGTCGCGACCCTCCTCACCGTCGCCGCCACGCTCGTCCTGGGCCGCACGTACCTCGCCGCCCGCGGGCTGCTCTCGGGCGAGTTCCTCTGCCTCGCGATATTCAGCGCGCTCGGGATGATGGTGATGATCTCGGCGCACCATTTCCTCACGCTCTACCTGGGCCTGGAGCTCATGGCGCTGTCGCAGTACGCGATGGTGGCGCTGCAGCGCGACTCGGCGCGCGCCACCGAGGCGGGGATGAAGTACTTCGTCCTGGGCGCGCTTTCCTCGGGGCTGCTGCTCTACGGCCTGTCGATGATCTACGGCGCCACCGGATCGCTGGAGCTCACGCGCGTGGCCTTCGCCATCGAGCACAACCAGGCGAACCGGATCCTTGCCGTCTTCGGGCTGGTGTTCGTGGTGTCGGGCATCGCCTTCAAGCTCGGCACCGCCCCGTTCCACATGTGGGTCCCGGACGTCTACCACGGGGCGGCGACGCCGGCGACACTCATGATCGGGGCCGCACCCAAGATCGCCGCCTTCGCCTTCGTGATGCGCCTGCTCGCCAATGGGCTACAGGGCATGACCGCCGACTGGCAGCAGATGCTGGCGGTCCTCGCCGTGGCCTCGATCGCGCTCGGCAACATCGTGGCGATCGCCCAGACCAACCTGAAGCGCATGCTCGCCTACTCGACCATCGCGCACATGGGGTTCCTCGTCACCGGCATCCTCGCGGGCAACGACAACGGCTACAGCTCGGCGATGTTCTACCTCGTGGCCTACGTGATCATGACGCTGGGCTCCTTCGGCATGATCCTGCTGCTCTCGCGCTCCGGCTTCGAGGCCGAGGAGCTCGACGACTTCAAGGGGTTGAACCAGAAGTCGCGCTGGTACGCGTTCGTCATGCTGGTGATGATGTTCTCGCTCACCGGGCTCCCGCCGACCGCCGGGTTCTTCGCCAAGCTCGCGGTGCTGCAGGCGGCGTGGGAGGCGGGATTCCAGCCGCTGGTGGTCTTCGCGGTGCTGATGTCGGTCATCGGCGCGTTCTACTACCTGCGCATCGTGAAGCTCATGTACATGGACGCCCCTGCGTGCGAGATCACGCTCGAGCCCCGCGCCGACGCGCGGTGGCTCCTCTCGGCCACGGCCATCGCCACGCTCGCGCTCGGCGTGCTGCCCGGGCCGTTGCTCGACCTGTGCGCGCGCGCGATCACGGCGTCGATGTGACGACCCTCTCCCCAACCCTCTCCCAAGGGAGAGGGAGCGAACGTCGGACACGTCTTCGCGCAGGCGGGCACTTCTGATGGCCAAGCCCCCGGCCGCCCGCGCGGACTTCACCGAGACCGCGGTCTCCTCGCAGCTCGCCTACGACGGCGGCCTGCTGAAGGTGAAGCGCGACGAGGTGCGCCTGCCCGACGGGAACGTGGCGTGGCGCGAGTACGTGCTGCACCCGGGCGCGGTGATGATCCTCGCGTTCGTGGACGCGCGCACGCTCTTGCTCGAGCGCCAGTTCCGCTACCCCAAGGACCGCCATTTCATCGAGCTGCCCGCGGGCAAGCTCGAGCCGGGCGAGGACCCGCTCGCCACGGCGAGGCGCGAGCTCGTCGAGGAGTGCGGCTACGAGGCCGACGAGTGGACGCGCGTGGCCACCATCGATCCCTGCATCGGCTATTCCAACGAGGTGATCCACCTCTATGCCGCCCGTGGCTTGAGGCACGTGGGCGCCAACCTCGACGTGGGTGAGCACCTCGAGACGTTCGAGGCGAGCCTCGACGACGCGATCGAGTGGGTGCGCGACGGCATCATCACCGACACCAAGACCATGATCGGGCTCCTGTGGTGCGATCGCTTCGGCGCCTTCCCCGCCGGCGAAGATCGGGGACGGACCCCCGATTCCGCGCCGTCGGGATCCTGAAATGGCCACGAACGGAATTGGGGGTCCGTCCCCGATCTTCGACCTGCTGGTGATCGGCGGCGGCATCAACGGCGCCGGGATCGCGCGCGACGCGGCGGGCCGCGGCCTCAAGGTGGCGCTGGTGGAGCGCGACGACCTGGCGAGCGCCACCAGCTCGTGGAGCTCCAAGTTGATCCACGGCGGGCTGCGCTACCTCGAGCACTACGAGTTCGGGCTGGTGCGCGAGTCGCTGCGCGAGCGCGAGGTGCTGCTGCGCCTGGCGCCGCACCTCATCCGGCCGCTGCTGTTCGTGCTGCCGCACGACGCCGGCATGCGGCCCGCGTGGATGGTGCGCGCCGGACTCTTCCTCTACGACCACCTCGGCGGCCGCGTGACGCTCCCGGGCTCCAAGGGCGTCTCCTTCCCGCACCTCGAGTACGGCGCCGGGTTCAAGGGCGACATCCGCGCCGGGTTCGTCTACTCCGACTGCCGCGTCGACGACGCGCGCTTGACGCTCGTGAACGCGATCTCGGCGCGCGAGAAGGGCGCGGTGGTGCACGTGCGCACCCGTTTCGAGCGCGCGCACCGGCTGGGAGACGAGTGGGAGGCCGAGGTGGGCGATTCGCTGGGCAATCGCCGCATGCTGCGCGCGCGCGCTCTCGTCAACGCCGGCGGCCCGTGGGTGATGGACGTCCTCGATCGCGTCGAGGGCGACGCCATCAAGGGGCGCGTGCGCCTGGTCAAGGGCAGCCACATCATCGTGCCCAAGGTGCACTCCCAGGGCCATGCGTGGATCCTGCAGAACACCGACAAGCGCGTGGTCTTCGTGATCCCGTACGAGGGCCGCTTCAGCCTCATCGGCACGACCGACGTCGCGGTGCCCAGCGTCGAGAGCGCGCGCGACATCTCCTCCGAGGAGACCGACTACCTCATCGCCGCGGCCAACCGCTTCCTAGCGAAGCAGATCGCGCGCGCCGACGTGGTGGCGAGCTACGCGGGCGTGCGCCCGCTCTACGACGACGGGTCGGCGAACCCCTCGGAGGTCACGCGCGACTACGTGCTCAGGCTCGACCACGTGGGACGCAAGGCGCCGCTGCTCACCGTGTTCGGCGGCAAGCTCACGACCTACCGGCGCCTCGCCGAGGAGGCGATGGACAAGCTCGCGCCGTTTTTTCCCCGCCTGAAGGGTTCGTGGACCGCGACCGAGGCGCTCCCCGGCGGCGACGTGGCGCACTTCAACCGCTTCCGCGACGACATGCATGCCCGCTATCCCGGGCTCGGGCGCGACCTGCTCGAGGGGATCGTGCGCCGGCACGGATCGCGCACCGCCACCGTGCTGGGGGACGCGCGCAAGATGAACGACCTCGGGCGCTACTTCGGCGCCGGCCTCACCGAGCGCGAGGTGGGCTACATGCGCGACCACGAGTGGGCCCTGGCGGCCGACGACGTGCTCTCGCGGCGCAGCAAGTGCGGGCTGCACATGACCGCGGCCGAGCGCCACGCCTTCAAGGAATGGTTCGTCTCGCCCGCGTAGGCGGGTGCCCAATGCATGAAGCCCCTCGCTGAGTTCCCGCTCGCCGCGCGCCAGGCGATCCGCGGCGTGCTCACCGACATCGACGACACGCTGACCCTCGACGGGCAGCTCCCGGCCGCCGCCTACGCGGCGCTGGAGCGCCTGCGCGCCGCGGGGCTGCTGGTGGTGCCGGTCACCGGCCGTCCGGCGGGCTGGTGCGACCACATCGCGCGCATGTGGCCCGTGGACGCGGTGGTGGGGGAGAACGGCGCCTTCTGGTTCCGCTACGACCGCGGCGGGAGGAAGCTCGTGAAGCGCTATGTCGTGAACGACGAGGAGCGGGCATTGCGCCGTGCGCGCCTGGGAGCAATCGCCGAGCGCGTGCTCGCCGAAGTACCCGGCTGCGCGATCGCCTCCGACCAGCCCTACCGCGAGGCCGACCTCGCGATCGACTTCTCCGAGGACGTGGCGCCGCTGCCGCTGGGAGACGTGCAGCGCATCATCGACATCATGCAGGCCGAGGGGCTAACCGCCAAGGCGAGCTCGATCCACGTGAACGGCTGGTTCGGCGGCTACGACAAGCTCTCGACCACGCGCCTCATGATGCGCGAGGAGTTCGCCATCGACATCGACGCCGCGCGCGCCGCCTTCGTCTTCGCCGGCGACTCGCCCAACGACCAGCCGATGTTCGAGTTCTTCCCCAACGCCGTGGGTGTGGCCAACGTGCGGGCGATGGAGAAGCTCATGACGCGCCTGCCGGCGTGGGTCACGCCCTCGCCCGGCTCCCACGGCTTCGCCGAGCTCGCCGAGGCGCTGCTAGTCGCGCGGTAGGAAGGCCCCCTCTCCGACCCCTCTCAAGCTATCGCGCGCCGGCGGCGCGCAGCGGGCACACCCGCATGTGGTCCGCGTCGAACGACGAGCGCACCGGGATGCAGGCGGCGTCGTCCGCGACCAGCCCGAAATGCGCGAGCGTGCGCTCGTCGTGGCCGTTGCGCTCCTTGTACTCGAGGAGGTAGCGCGGTCCCGGATGGTCGCGGATGAGCGCCGCCGCGCGCTCCGCCAGCCGGTTGCGCTGCCCCGGGGCGATCAAGTTGTTCGCCGGCGACACGAAGCGCGCTCCCGGCCCGAAGAACGGGATCGCATAGGCCATCGGATGGCGGTAGCCCACGATCACGAGGGCGCGCTCGGGAAGCCGCGGCGCCTTTACGTCGAAGTAGGCATCGCCGAACGCGATCCGGCCCGGGTCCCAGGGGCGCGTGCTCGCCACGAGCGCGACCGCGAGGAGGGCCACGACTGCCATGCGCACGCGGCCGCGGCGAAATACGTAGAGCATGCAGCCTACGATGAGCGCCCCGGAGACGAGCTCCAGCGGGACGAGGTAGCGATAGATGCCGAAGAGCTGCAGCCAAAAGACGTAGGAGGCGATTGTGAAGATGGAGAGCACCCTCCACGCGGCCGCGGTGGGCTCGGGCGGCGGGGCGGCCGCACTCGGGTTCTCGCGCAGGTTGCGGTAGCGCGCGACCGCCCAGGCGGCGAGTGCGGCCGCGAGGAGCGCGGCGAGGCGGTAGTCGCGCAACTCCAGCTCGGAGACGAGCGCGCCGCGATGGGCGAAGTAGAGCGGGAAGAAGATCCACTGCTTCCAGTCGCGCGGGCCGAAGTTGCGGTCGAAATAGTCGACCGGCTCCCACCACGGCGACTGGAAGGTCGCGTTGAAGTAGGGAAAGAACGGATTGGCGAATTCGCCCCACAGGATCCAGCCCCACCAGCCGTAGCAGGCGAGGAATCCCAGCGCCATGAAGACGCTCGACCACAAAGGCCGCAGCAGTCGCGCGCGCACCGTGCCATAGGCCATGCACCCCAGCAGCAGGCCGACCGCGAATACCGCGTAGGTGAGCTTGAGGCCCACCGCGCAGCCCATGAGGATGCTCGCCGCCGCGCACGCGAAGCGGCGCTTGTCCTCGCCCTCGATGGCCGCGCGCATCACGAGCCACAGGGCCGCCATCGCGAGCGCCGCCGGCGGCCACTCGTTCATCGTCGTGCCCCACGTCGCGGTCCCGGCGGCGCCGGTGAGGCCGATCGCCGCGGCCGCCGCGACCCATGCGACGCCGTTGGCGCGCGTGCGATCGAACGGAAAGAGCAGGGCCAGGATGCGCACCAGGAAGAAAGCCGCGACGGCGCTGGGCAGGCCCATCGCGAACGCCACCATCCGTGGCTCGGCCGATGCGTGAACCAGGGCGTAGAACGGCAGGTCGGCGAGCGGGTTGTGGTAGGTCTGCAGCTGCGCGGGCGCCAGGTCGAAGCCGAGCCGTCCGTTCATCAGCGCCCAGGGGTTGTACCAGTGGTAGTTCCTGAGGTCCCAGCTCGCGTCCTTGCCGAGGAGCACCGAGCGCACGCCGGCGGCGCCCACGCACGCCAGGAATACGCCCGGCCACAGCCAGGCGCGCGGCGCGGGGGCCATCGGGTCAGTTGGCCGCGAGGCGGCGCATGGTGGCGAGCAGGCCGGTCAGCTCGTCCTTGCGGAAGGGTTTCGCGAGCGTGGCGTCGAAGCCCTGCGCGAGCTTCGCCTCGCGAAACGCCGGCGAGTGCTCGAGGCTTACGGCGACGAGGGTGGTCGATTCCGGATCGCGCGTCATGCGCGCGCGCAAGCCCGCCGCAGCGTCGGGCCCTTCCAGCCCCGCGAGCGAGGTGTCGACCAGCACCATGTTGTAGAGGTCCTGGTCGAGGGCGGCGGTGGCCTCGGCCAAGTCCTGTGCCACGACCACGCTGCAGTCCAGGCGCCCGAGGATGTGGGCGGCAAGGATCTGGCTGTCGCGGCTGCGGTCGACCAGCAGGATGGTCGCGCCCTTGCGCTGCTCGCGCAGCGAGTGGCGCGTCACGAGCGTCGGCGTCGCGTCGGCATCGATCGACGCGCCGGTGACCGCGACGATGGCCTCGTTCAGCTGGCGGTCGGCGATCGGGTAGCGCATGTACGCCGCGATGCCGTTCTCGCGGCAGGCGATCGCGTCGCCGGGCTTGCCCTCGTTCGCGAGCATCATCACGAGCGTCGAACGGAACCGCGGATGGTGCCTGATGCGGAAGGCGAGCAGGAAGCCGTCCTGCACCGGCAGGTTGTTCGTGAGGATCACGAGCGGGATGGGCGTGTTCTCCTCGGCCATGCGCTCGAGCAGCGCCATCGCCATGGGCGCGTTGTCGGCCTCGAGCGGCACCATGCGCCAGCCGCGCAGCACGCCAGCGAGGTACAGGCGCTGGCCGGGCTCGCCGGAGACCACCAGCACCGGCATGGTGACGAGCGAGGCGTAGGTGAGGCGCGGCGGCGCCACGGGCGCAGGGCCCACCGGGAACTCGATGGTGAACGAGTAGAGCGGATCGGGCCCCACGCGCGCGGCCACCACGAGCGTGCCCGACATCGCCGCGACCATGAACTTCGCCACCGCCACGCCCATGCCGGCGTCGAGGGCGCGTGTGCCATGCGCGGCCGCGCCGGGGCCGTCGGCGGACACCGAGAACGAGAGCTGGATGCCGGATTCGGTCTCGTACTCGGGCGTGATCTGCAACATGATGGTCGCGCCCGGAAGCAGGGCGAACGCGTTGTCGAGCAGGTTCTTGAGGATCAGCTGCAGGCGCTCGACGTCGCCCTCGAGCGTGTCGGCGACGTCCTGCTCGACCTTCATGCGCAGGCGGCAGCCATGCTCCTCGGCGGTGGGCGCCACCCGCGCGATCAGCTCGGCGAGCGCCGAGCGCAGCCCGAAGCGCGACTTGTGCAGCACCACGCCGCCCGACAGCCGCGAGAAGTCCACCAGGTCGCCGATCGCCGCCATCGCGGTCTCGGTCGACTGGCGCATGCGCTGGAAGTGCGCGATCAGCGTGGGATCGAACTCCATCTGCTGCGCGCGGATCGAGATCGCCGCCATGCCTTCGAGCGCCACCGAGAGCTCCTCGCCGATCTTCTCGATCAGCGCGATCTCGGCCGCGCCCTTCACCGCCGTGGGCAGCTTGCCCTCGCCGCGCGCGGTCCACACCGCGCCCGCGGGCTCGCCATCGACCGCGATCGGGTAGCGCTCCAGGCGCGTGGCGGCCTCGGGCGCGCGCTCCATCACCTCCTTCACCGGGAGGCCCGAAAGCGACTGCGCGGCCGACTGCAGCCCGAGGAGGCGGCACAACGCCTCGTTGGCGAGCTCGACGTCGCCGGGCGCGGTCTCGACCAGCATCGGCACGGGCGCGGACTCCGCGAGTGCCAGCAGGCGCGCGGTCACGAGGTTCAGGGCCTCGTCGGTCTCGCGCTGCGTGCCGATGTCCTGCAGGATCGCGACCACGCCGCTCGCCTGGTCGCGGCTGTCGAGCGCCGGCTGCAGCGCCACGCTCACCCAGCGCGCGTTGCCATCGGGCGGGTGCAGCATCGCGTCGAGGAACGCCGAGCCGGCCTTGCCGTCGCCCACGCGCGCGAGGTTCTGCTGCACGCGCTTGCTGTCGTCCCGGGCGAAGAGCTCCGCGAGGCTTACTCCGGCGAGCGAGCGGTCTTCGCGCGCTGCGAGCTCGCCGAAGGCGGAATTGGCGTACTGGATGCCGCCCTTCGCGTCGGTCACCACGACCGCCACGCGCAGCGTCTCGAAGATGCGCTTGAAGTCGTCGCTCGCCATGGCGGTCGCTTGGGCCTCGCGGCTATTCGCGGCCGAGCTTGCGGATCACGCCGAGCAGGTGGTGGGTTGACGGATGTAGCGTGGCCTCCTCGCCGCGGATCGCGGGCAGGACGCGGCCCGCGATGCCCTTGCCGAGCTCCACGCCCCACTGGTCGAAGGAGTCGATCCCCCAGAGCACGCCCTGCGCGAATACCTTGTGCTCGTAGATGGCGAGCAGCGCGCCCAGGTGGAAGGCGTCGAGCGCCGGCAGCACGTAGGTCGTGCTGGGGCGATCGCCCGGGCAGGCCTTGTGCGTCTGCGGGGTGGCGAGGCCCTCCATCAGGGCTTCGGACTGCGCGCACGCGTGCGCCAGCAGGATCTCGTGCATCTCGGGTGCGCCGCCCATGGGGCGCGCGACCACGATGAAGTCGCAAGCCACGGCGTCGGTGCCCTGGTGCAGCCACTGGTGGAATGCGTGCTGCCCGGGCGTGCCGGTGCCGCCCCAGACCACGGGGCAGCTCGGGCACTCGAGCGGATTGCCCTCGGCGTCGACGCGCTTGCCGTTGGACTCCATCTCGAGCTGCTGCAGGTATGCGGGCAGGCTTTCCAGGCGCGAGGCATACGGAAGCACCGCGAGGCTCGCGCAGCCCAACGCGTTGCGGTTCCACACGCCGAAGAGCGCCGCCAGGACCGGGACGTTGTGCTCCAGCGGGCTCGAGCGGAAGGCGAGGTCGGCCGCGTGCGCGCCGGCCAGCAGCTGCTCGAAGCGCGGCATGCCGATGCCGATCGCCACCGGCAGGCCGACCGAGGACCAGAGCGAGAAGCGCCCGCCCACCCAGTCGGCGAAGGGGAAGACGTTGCATTCGGGCAGGCCCCAGGCGAGCGCCTCGGCGGTGTTGGCGGTGGCGGCGAGCACGTGCTTGGGCCTCGCCTCGGCGCCGAGCGAGGCCGCGAGCCAGCGTCGCGCGGCGTCGGCATTGGCGATCGTCTCCTGCGTGGTGAAGGTCTTCGAGGCGACCACCACGAGGGTCGAGGCCGGGTCGAGCCCCGCGATCGCGTCGTCGAGCGCGGCGGGATCGACGTTGGCGACGTAGTGCACGCGCGGGCCATCGGCATCCGCGCGCAGCGCCTCGAGGGCGAGGCGCGGCCCGAGCTCCGAGCCGCCGATGCCGAGCGCGAGCACGTCGCGTATGCGCTCGCCGGTATGGCCCTTCCAGTGGCCTTCGCGCACCGCCTGCGCCACCACGCGCATGCGCTCGCGATTGCGCTGGACCTCGGACAGGACCTCGCGCCCGTCGACGCTCACGCGCTCGTCGCCGCGCAGCACCGTGTGCAGCGCGGGCCGGTTCTCGGTCGCGTTCACGCGCTCGCCGGCGAACAGGCGCTCGATGGCGGCAGGCACTCCGCGCTCGCGCGCGAGCGCGATGAGGAGCGACACGGTCTCGGGGGTGGCGCGCTGCTTGGAGAAGTCGGCGGCGATCCCGGCCGAGGAGTGCGTGAAGGCGGCGCCGCGGCCCGCGTCGTCCTCCCAGAGCTCGCCGATGCGCCGTCCCGCCAGCGCGTCACGGTGTGCGACGAGCGCCTGCCAGGCCGGCGAAGATGGGAGGGAGGGCATGGGGCAACCGTGGGTGCTCGCCGAATTCTAACCCAGCGCCAGTCCCGCGATCCCGAGCACCATGCCCACGGCCGCCACCACGCGGCGCGCGAGGTCGCCCTCGCGCAGCAGGTGCGCGCCCATGAGCGCGGCGAAGAGGATCGAGACCTCGCGCGCGGGTGCCACCAGGCTCACCGGCGTGAACACCATCGCGATCAGGACCAGGATGTAGCCGAGCGGGGAGAGCAGCGCGATCGCCACCACGGCCGCGCGGCGCTCGCTCCAGGCGCGCGCCATCGCCCCCGGCGCCTGGCGGCGCGCGATCGGCAAGAGCGCCATCACGCGGAAGGCGTTGGCGCCCCAGTCGTAGAGCAGCGGCGGGATGAGGAAGGTCGCGACGCCCACCTTGTCCCACACCGTGTACGTGGCGATCATGCAGCCGGTGAGCAATGCGAAGCCGACCGCGTGGCGCGCGCCGCTGCGGTGCCACGCGAAGGGATTGCCGGTCAGCACGAGCGCGGAGACGCCTATCAGCACGGCGCCGGCCAGTGCCGTAGGTCCGGGACGCTCGCCCAGCAGCAGCACCGCGACCACGATCGTGAGCAGCGGCCCCGTGGCGCGCGCGAGCGGATAGACGATCGAGAGGTCGCCGCCGCTGCGGTAGGCGCGGTCGAGCAGCAGGAAGTACGCGGTATGGATGAGGCCGCTGCCGGCCATGAGGACCAGGTGCATGGGCTCGAACGCATAGCCGGCCTGGAGCCACAGCGCCGCGGCGACGATGGGCGCGTACACCACGAGCGACAGGACGGAGGCGGCGGTGATGAGCCCCGCGCCGCCGCCGCTCTTCTTCAGCAGGAAGTTCCAGCTCGCGTGGATCAGCGCCGAGGCGAGGACGAGCCCCAGCGCGAGGCCGGTCACGGCTTGAGTAGCCGGAGCAGGTCGAGGTACTGGGGGTCCTCGGGGGGTACGGCGCCCAGGCGCAGCAGCCCGTCGATCATGACCGCGCCGGCATCGAGCGTGAAGGCGCCTGAGAGCATTTCCTCGACGACCTCCTCGAGCGGCATGCGCCGGATCTCGGCAACCTCGCCGTCCTGGTTGACGGGCTTGAAATCGGCCGGCAGCCACAGGTCGTGCACGAAGAGGATCTCGCGGTGCAGGCCGTCGGGGACGGAGTACTCCACGCGGACGGCGCCGGCGCAGTTCAAGTCGCTCAGCAGCGCCGGCGGGATGCCTGCTTCCTCCCACGCCTCCTTGCGCAGTGTCTCGTCGACGCTCATGCCCGCGGCGATGCGCCCGCCCACGAGGTTGTCGAGGCGGTCCGGGTCGATCGCCTTCTGCGGGCTGCGGCGTGCGATCCAGACGTGGGTGCGCCCGCCGATTCGCACGAAGGCGTTCAGGTGCGCGGCGTACGCGGTGAAGCCGAAGGCGCGCGTAGCGGCGCGCTCGATGCGCAGGAGCTCCGGCGAGCCGTGGCGTACCGCCACGCTCACCGGCTCGTCGCGCCATCCCGGCAGCACGCCGTCGCGCGCGAGCTCGCGGGTGACCTCGGCCATCGCGGCGGTGCGCGCCGCGGGCGTGTCGGGCTGGGTGCGCATCGCCACGAACGCGTCGCCCACCTCGAAGACGTGCGGCCAGCGGCGCAGCCGGTCGGCGAAAGAGGGACGAAGCCAGCCCACGATGTGCTCGCGCACGTAGAACGGCAGGGCGGGCAACTCGAGTCCGGCGTTGGAGGCGTGGGTGCAGGCTGCGCGGGCGAAAGCGAGGAGGTCGGCGTAGACGCGCGTTCTCATGCGGAAAGTATAATCGGACCCCCATGAAGATCCTCGTCCTCGGCGCAGGCGTGATCGGAACCTCCACCGCCTGGTACCTCGCCGCGCAGGGGCACGAGGTGACCGTGCTCGACCGCCAGGAAGGCGCGGGGCTCGAGACCTCGTTCGCCAACGGCGGCCAGATATCGGTAAGCCATTCCGAGCCCTGGGCGAACCCCGAGGCTCCTTTCAAGCTGCTGAAGTGGCTCTGGCGCGAGGACGCCCCGCTCCTCTTCCGCCTGCGCATGGACCCCCACCAGTGGACGTGGGGCCTGCGGTTCTTCTTCGAGTGCGCGCCCTGGCGAACGCGCGAGAACAGCCGCCAGATGGTCATGCTCTCGGCCTACAGCCGGCAGGCGCTCGCGGAGCTGCGCGCCGAGACCGGGCTCGAATACGACGCGCTGCAGCGCGGCATCCTGCACTACTTCACCGACCGGCCGTCCTTCGACGATGCCGCGGCCGCCGCGCCGGGCTTGGGGAGGTACGGGCTGGACATGGAGGTGAAGACGCCCGAGGAGTCGGTCGCGATCGAGCCCGCGCTCGCCGCATTCGCCCCGCGCATCGTCGGCGCCACCTACACGCGCACCGACGAGTCGGGCGACGCGCACAAGTACTGCGCCAACCTCGCGCGCCTCGCCGCAGGCCGGGGCGTCGCCTTCCTCTACGGGCGAGCCATCCAGGCGATCCGCGTGGGCGAGGGACGCGTGCAGGGTGTCGTGGTCTGCGCATCGGCCGTGGGACAGGGCTCCGGAGACGGCCACACGGAGACGCTCTCTGCTGACGCCTACGTGGTTGCCCTGGGCAGCCACACGCCGCAGCTCACTCGCCCCATCGGCATCGGCCTTCCGATCTACCCCACCAAGGGCTACTCGGCGACGGTCGAGATCACCGAGGGGGCGAAGGCGCCGACCGTGAGCATCACCGACGACGCGGCGAAGATCGTGTTCACGCGCCTGGGCGGGCGCATGCGCATCGCCGGCACCGCCGAGCTCTCCGGCTACTCGAGCGAGCTCAACATGGTGCGCTGCGAGGCGCTCACGCGGCGCGCGCGCGAGGTGTTTCCCGGCGCGGCCGACTACGATCGCGCGCAGTTCTGGACCGGGCTGAGGCCCTCCACGCCCTCGAACGTGCCGCTGATCGGCAGGACGAAGTACCCGAACCTGTACCTCAACACCGGGCATGGGACACTGGGCTGGACGATGGCGGCCGGCTCCGGCAAGGCGCTCGCCGACATCATCTCCGGCAAGAAGCCTGGCGTTGATTTTCGTTTCACCAACTAAGGACGGGAAGAACGAGTAAAGGGAGTAAAGAGAGTGTTTCGGCCTCACCCTAGCCGCCTTGCCGGCAAATGGCCACGGGAAAACTCTCTTTACTCCCTTTACTCGTTCTTCCCGTCTTACCTGCCCTGCAAAGAGAAATGGTCGAGCTGAAAGACATCGAGGCGGCGGCGAAGGTGATCGCGGGCCACGTCGTGAGGACGCCGTGCCTGCACTCGCGCACGCTCTCGGAGATCACCGGCGCCGAGGTGTACCTCAAGTTCGAGAACCATCAGTTCACGGCGTCCTTCAAGGAGCGAGGGGCGCTCAACAAGCTCACGTCCCTCGACGCCACGCAGAGGAAGAAGGGCGTCATCGCCTGCTCCGCCGGCAACCACGCACAGGGCGTGGCGCACCATGCGACGCGGCTCGGCATTCCGTCCACGATCGTGATGCCCAGGCACACGCCGTTCGTGAAGGCCGAGCAGACCGAGCGGCTCGGCGCCGAGGTGATCCTCGAGGGCGAGAACTTCGACGGCGCGAAGGCCCACGCCGTGGCCGAGTGCAAGCGCCGCGACCTCACGTTCGTCCATCCGTACGACGATGCGCTCATCGTCGCGGGGGCGGGCACGTGCGGGCTCGAGATCATGACCGACTGGCCCGGGATCGACGTGATCGCCGTGGCGATCGGCGGCGGCGGCCTCATCTCCGGCATCAGCACCGCGGCCAGGGCCCTGAAGCCCTCCGTCGAGATCGTCGGCGTCGAGATGCAGCGCTTCCCCTCCATGTACCACGCGATCCGCGGCACCGAGCCGCATTTCGCGGCCTCGACGATCGCCGACGGGATCGCGGTGAAGGAGCCCGGACAGATCACGCGCGAGATCGTCGCGCGCAACGTGGCCGAGATCGTGCTCGTCGACGAGGGCGACGTCGAGCAGGCGATCGTGACGCTGCTCGAGATCGAGAAGACGGTGGTGGAGGGCGCGGGCGCCGCTCCGCTCGCCGCGCTCCTTCGGCACCCCGGGCGCTTCCAGGGGCGCAAGGTGTGCCTGGTGCTGGGCGGGGGCAACATCGATCCGCTGATGCTCTCCGAGATCATCGAGCGCGGCATGGTGCGCGCCGGGCGGCTCGCGCGCGTGAGCGTCGAGATCCGCGACGTGCCCGGAGTCCTCGCGAAGGTCTCGGCCTGTGTCGCGGCCGAGGGCGCCAACATCGCCGAGGTCTACCACCAGCGCGCCTTCTCCACGCTCGCCGTGCAGAACGCCGAGTTGAACCTCGTGCTCAAGACGCGCAATCGCGAGCAC
>Ga0307505_10001771_pt1 | contig 16434 bp, 20 predicted proteins | sample 23_S_MG_FD_202183 | JGI IMG/M metagenome (GOLD analysis project Ga0307505, IMG submission 202183) | Soil microbial communities from Populus trichocarpa stands in riparian zone in the Pacific Northwest, United States - 23_S | ecosystem: Environmental > Terrestrial > Soil > Riparian zone > Trees...
CGGGATGGATGTCGGCGCCGTGCGCCGCGACGAAGTCCGCCAGGGGCGCCAGGCGCTCCGCGACCCAGGGGCCGTCGTAGAGCAGCGCCTGCGCGGCGGCGAAGGGGGCGAAGTCCACTTCGACCCGCTCCCCGCCGAGCCGATCCAGCGCCTCGGCGAAGAGGCGCGCGTACTCCCGGTCGCCGAAGAACTCGGGCTGGCGCGGCACCGCGACGCGCAAGGCCCCGCCGCGGAACGCCACGGGCGCCGCGCGCCGCGACCAGGGATCGGCCGCGTCGTAGCCCTGGATCGCCTCCAGCACGCGCAGGGCACCATGGCAGCCGCTCGCGAACACCGAGACGCAATCGAGGGACTTGCAGGCCGGCACCACGCCCGCGTTGCTCACCAGGCCGCGCGTCGGCTTCAGGCCCACCAGGTTGTTGAAGGCGGCGGGCACGCGGCCCGAGCCCGCGGTGTCGGTGCCGAGCGCGAAGTCGGCGAGGCCGAGCGCCACGGCCACGGCGGAGCCCGAGCTCGAGCCGCCGCTGATGTACTCGGGATGGAAGGCGTTCTTCACCGCACCGTAGGGCGAACGCGTGCCCACCAGCCCGGCGGCGAACTGGTCGAGGTTGGTCTTGCCGACCAGCACCGCGCCCGCGTCGAGGAGCTTCTGCACGGCCGTGGCGCTCTTCTCCGGCGTGTAGGCGTATGCCGGGCAGGCCGCCGTGGTGGGGAGGCCCGCGACGTCGATGTTGTCCTTCACCGCGAAGGTGAGGCCCGCGAGCGGCCCGCTCGCCGCGCGCGCCCGCGCGAGTGCCTCCGCCTTCGGCACCTGGTGCAGGAACACCGGATTGCCGCGCAGCGCCTCGATGCGGGCGTAGGCCCGCGCTACGGCGGCGACGGGCTCGGTTCTTGCACTCTGTGTGCTCATGGCTTGGTCCCCCATCTGGTATACAAGATGGGATGCAAGTTATCATGCAGGGACCATGCCAGCGGCTAAGCGCTTGATCGGACAGGAACGGGGGGCTCGCGCCCGCGGCGCACGCCGCACCGGAACGGGGCGGAGGGGCACCAAATGAAAGCAACGCGGCACGACAGCGACCGGCTCGCCGACGCGGTCTACGGGCAGGTCAAGGCGGACATCTTCGAGTTCCGCCTGCTGCCGGGGGCGCGCTTTTCCGAGAACGAACTCGCGGCGCGCGCGCGCGTGTCGCGCACGCCGGTGCGCGAGGCGCTGCTGCGCCTGGCGCGCGAAGGGTTCCTCGAAGTCCACGCGAAGAGCGGCTGGAGCGTGCGGCCGCTCGACTTCGAGCGCTTCGAGCACCTCTACGACGTGCGCGTGATCCTCGAGCTCGCCGCGGTGCGCAAGCTCAGCTCAGGCGACTTCGGGGACGCCCTCGCCCCGCTGAAGAAGGTCTGGCTGGTGCCGGCGAAGCAGCGCCTCACCGACTGGCTCGAGGTGGCGCAGCACGACGAGGCGTTCCACGCCACGCTGGTGTCCGCCGCCGGCAACCCGGAACTGGCGCGCCTGCACGCCGAGGTCACCGAGCGCATCCGCATCGTGCGGCGCCTGGATTTCACCCAGGCCAAGCGCGTGGCCTACACCTATGACGAGCACGCCGCCATCCTGAAGGCGATTCTCGCGCGCAAGCCCCAGCAGGCAACGCTGCTCCTGCAATCGCACATCGAGCAGTCCAAGCTCGAGGTGCGCAAGATCTCCATCCACCGCCTGCACAGCGCCCACGAGAGCGCGCGCCAGCGGGCGTAGGGTGGGCCGGCGGCCCACCCTACGGGGTTACGCCGTCGCCTTCCGGATCCCCGGCCGCGCGCCCATCTCCCCGGCCCAGCGCGCGACATTCGGCAGGCCTTCGAGGACGTCGGGCACCGCGCCCTTGATGCGGGCGTAGCCCGCGTAGAGCGAGAAGTCCGCGATCGTCACGTCGTCGCCCGCGCAGTACTTGCGCCTGGCGAGCTTGCCGTCCCACACCTTGAAGAAGGCGCGCACGCGGTCCTTGAACATCTGCGCGCTGGGCGCGTGCGGCTCCTTGGCGCGCACCACGGCGAAGTAGGCGCCGAAGACCGGCGTCACGTCGGTCGAGGCGCTCATCAGGGCCTCCAGCATCGCGGCGCGCGCCGCGCCGTCCTTCGGCATGAACTTGCCCGACTTCTCCGCGCAATAGATGAGGATCGCCGTGGATTGCGAAAGCGTGAGAGGCTTTCCGCCCGGGCCGTCGCGGTCCACGATCACCGGGATCTGGCCGTTGGGGTTCATGGCGAGGAACGCCGCGCTCTTGTGCTCGCCCTTGTCCAGCGCCACCGGGTGGAACTCGTAGGCGAGGCCGCATTCTTCGAGCGCGATGCGGGCGCGCATGCCGTTGGAGGTGCCGGCGGCGTACAGGTCGATCATGGATGCTCCTTCACAGGTTGAATTCCTTGAGCCAGACGTCCCGAAGCCCGCGTCGCGCCAGCTCCGTTTCGACAAAAGCCCGGTCGATGGGCGTCGCGGCGAGGATGAAGCGAATGTCGCGCAGGTGCTTGTCGGACCCGCCTTCCCGGTAGAACTGGAGCTTGCGCAGGATCACGTACTCGGGCGGAGCGATCCAGGCGCCCGTCCCGGCCACGTCGATGCGGCGCCGGTGCTCCAGCGCCCAGTCGTGCAGGGAATCTCCCGCGGCGACATAGACGTCGGCCTTGAACTGGCTGGCGTGGTGGATAAGGTTGAACATCCCTCCTCGTTCCAGCGACGCATGCAGCGCCTCATCCGGAGGCGAGTAGTAGTCCGCTTCCGGAAAACACGCTCGCAGCGCCGGAACGTCCTGCGGACCGAGCAGCAGCACCACGTCGATATCGGCGGTCAGCCTCGGCTGGCCGTAGACGCTGGCGGCCACGGACCCCGTGACGCAGTAGGGAAGGCCCAAGCGTTCGAACGGATCGAGAAACGCCGATAGCGGGCTAGGTGCCGGCATGGCGCAGCGAGCGTCGCGCCTCGAACGACAGCTGCTCGTCCGTCCAGTCCGGATGCCGCATGCGCAAGCCTTCCATCCGCAACCGGATGCCGGCCTCGTAAAGGTCGGCCACCATCTGGAGCTTCTGCGCGGGCGTCATGCGCTTGAACGCCTCGAGCTGGACGGGATGAATGGGTTCGCGCATGGCGTGGGCGATACTACACCCGCAACCCGAACTCCCGGATGGCGTGCTCGCGCAGCCGGGCCTTCTGCACCTTGCCGCTGGCGGTCATGCCGAGGGTCTCGAAATCCTTCACGATGCGAAGGTAGCGCGGAACGCGGAAATTGGCACAGCGCTGCTTGGTCCAGGCCACCAACTCCTCCTCGGTCACGGCGCTTCCGGACCTGAGAGAGACGTAGGCGCAGGGCACTTCGCCCAGCCGCGCATCGGGCACGCCCACCACCTGGGCCGTTTCCACCGCCGGGTGGCCGAGCAGCACCTCCTCCACCTCCGCCGGGGCGACGTTCTCGCCGCCCACGCGGAATACGTCTTTCAGCCGCCCGACCATCTTCAGCCGCCCGCCCGGGTGCAGTTCGCCCAGGTCGCCGGTGCGCAGCCAGCCGTCCTCGGTGAAGACCCTGGCCGTCGCTTCCGGGTCGTTGTAGTAGCCGCGCATCACGCTCCAGCCGCGCACCTGGATCTCGCCGTCGACCGTGCGCAGGTGCATCTCCTCGTGCGGCGTGGCGAGGCCCTGCACGCGCAACGCTTCCGGGTCGCGCCAGTCGCTCATCACCACGTTGGGCGAAGCCTCCGACAGGCCGTAGGCCGCGCAGATGGCCCTTGCGCCGAGCACGTGGATGATGCGGCGCATGGTCTCCGGCCCCGCCGCCGCCCAGCCGCCGCGCAAGGCGAGCTTGCGTTTCGGGAAGTCCTCGTGGCCCATCAGCATCTGGAAGATGGTGTCGTTGCCCGAAGTGAGCGTGCAGCGCTCCTGTTCCATCATCTCGAGCGCCGCGCCCGGCTCGAAGGTCGGCAGCGTTGCGAGACAAGCCCCATGGACCAGGGACATCAGGGCGGAGAGCGTCGAGCCGCCGACGTGGAAGAACGGGCGGCAGTTAAAGTAGCGATCCCTGTCCGTCACGCCGATGCGCGCGCCCGCGGCCCAGGCGTTCCTCAACATGCTGTCGTGCGTGAGCATCACGCCCTTGGGGTAGGCCGTGGTGCCGGAAGTGAACTGGATGAGGAGCAGATCCTCCGGCTTCACCTCCGAGGGCACGAACGGCGCCGCGCGCAGCTCGCCCGCGCGCACCGCGTGTGCGAGCTTCGGCAGGTTCGGCCGCACGGCCTGCAGCATCGCCTCGTAGTCGTTGTTGAGGAAGCGCGGCGCGAAGAAGAGCGCCTTGCAGTCCGCCCGCTTGAGGCAGTACTCGAGCTCCGCCGCCTTGAAGCGCGTGTTCACCGGCACCGTGACCGCGCCGAGCAGCGCGGCGCCGTAGAAGAGCGAAATCCAGTGCTCGTCATTGCCCATCAGCAGCGCGACGTGGTCGCCCTTGCGCAGGCCGAGCGCATGCATGCCGCCGGCGGCGTCCCGCGCGCGCTGCAGGAGCTCGCCGTAGGTCAGCCGCGCGGTCGCGGTGACCAGCGCCTCGGCGCCGGGCTGCCGTGACGCGAGGATCTCGCCCAGGGTGCGCGGCTTCCAGTCGCTCACGTTTTCCCCAGCCAGTCGCCCGCAGCAAGCTGCGCCTCGATGGCGGCGATCTCGGTCTGCAGCGCGCCCTGCGGATCGAGTTCCACGCCGCGGTCGATGCAGCGCTTGGCGAGGCGCAAGGCTTGCGGCGGCGCCTCGACGAGGGTCTTCGCGATTTCGGCGAGCGTCGCTTCGAGTTTTCCTTCAGGCACCAGGCGCGCCACCAACCCGTGGCGCTCGGCCTCGTCCGCCGCCAGCGTGCGCCCGGTGAACATCAGGTCCTTGGCGAGGCGCTTGCCGAGGATGCGCGGCAGGCGCTGCGTCGCGCCCACAGTGCCGCGCAGCGCCTCCGGGATGCGGAAGGACGCCGCGGGCGTGGCGACGATGAAGTCGCAGGCCGCCGCGATCTCGCAGCCCGAACCCACCACGGGGCCCTCCACCACCGCGATCGCCGGCATCGGCAGGGCTTCGAGAGCGGCGTAGGCGGCGAACGCCTTCAGGCGCCGCTCGCGCACCTGCGCCTCGCTCATGCCCCGGCGCTCCTTGAGGTCCGCGCCGGCGCAGAACACCGGGCCGTTCGCGCGCACGAGGACCAGCTTCACGGCGTCGTCCATGCCCTGCGCCGCCGCGAGCAGCGCTTCGCACAGGGCGAGGTCGAGCGCGTTGCGGCTCTCCGGCCGGTTGAGCGTGAGCGTCGCCACGCCGCCCTTCGTCTCGCAGAGGAGCGTCATATCGCCTTCGCCTGCCGCAGCGCCGCGATGCGCTCGTCGCTGTAGCCCAGGCGCTCCCTGAGGATCGCCTCGGTGTGCTCGCCCAGGGCCGGCGGCCGCCCGATCTGCGGGTCGTCCCAGCCGAGGAACTTGTAGGGCAGGCCGAGCGCACGGAATTCGCCTACGCCCGGATAGTCGAAGCTGCCCACCATCTTCCTCGCGCGCACCTGCGGATCGGCGAGGACCTCCGCCACGTCGTTCACCGGCCCCACCGGCACCTCCGCCGCGTCGAGCCTGGCGATCAGTTCCGCGCGCGTGAGTTTCGCCACCGCCTGCGTGAGCAGGGCCATGACCTCGCCGCGGTGCGCCACGCGCCCGGCGTTCGTCGCGTAAATGGGGACAGTCCCCATTTGCAGCGCTTCGCACAGCGGTTGCCAGTGCTGGTCGCTGGCGGTGATGTGCGCGTACTTGCCGTCCTTGCAGTGGAAGGTGGCGGAGGGCACGCGGCCCGGGTGTTCGGTGCCAAGGCGCGGCGGGACTTCGCCGAGGGCGAAGTAGCGCGCCGCGGCGAGCGTCAGCAGCGACACCTGGCCATCGAGCATGGAGAAATCCACGTGCGCGCCGCGGCCGGTCTTCTCGCGGCCGGAAAGCGCGGCGAGGATGGCGATCGCCACCCATAATCCCGAGGTGAGGTCGGCCACCGGCAGCCCCGGTTTCACCGGGCCGCCGCCTTTCTCCCCGGTGAGGCTCATCAGGCCGCCCATCGCCTGGAACACGGTGTCGTAGCCCTTCTTGTGCGCGTAGGGGCCGGTCTGCCCGAAGCCGGTGCAGGAGACGTAGACCAGCTTCGGGTTGAGCGCGGAGAGCGTCGCGTAGTCCAGGCCCTGGCGGCCGAGCGTGCCCACGGGGAAGTTCTCCACCAGCACGTCGGCCTGCTGCGCGAGCTCGCGGATGATCCGGCGGCCCTCGTCCGAGCGCAGGTTGACGGTGATCGAGGCCTTGGAGCGGTTGCAGGCGAAGTAGTAGGCGCTGTCGGCGGCGAGCCGCGGCTCGAAAGCGCGCGTCTCGTCGCCCGCGCCCGGCTGCTCGACCTTGATCACCGTGGCGCCCAGTTCGGCGAGGATCATGCTCGCGAACGGGCAGGCGAGCACGCGCGACAGGTCGAGGATCGTCAGGTGCTGGAGCGGCTTCATCTCAGCGCCACGCGAGGAAGGCGATGCCCGCGAGCACCAGGGCGGCGCCGGACACGGTGCGCGGCGTCAACGCCTCGCGGTTCTTCAGCAGCCACACGCTCACCGGGAAGATGACGATCGGCGTGGTATGCACCACCAGCACCGCGAGCGCGATCTCGATGCGCGTCATGGCGAGCGAGATGAAGATCGAGCCCAGCGAGGTGAACACCCCGCAGCCGGTGTAGAGCAGGACCGCCCTGCGGTCGGCGCCGCGCAGCTGCGCGCCGATCCCCGCCCAGTCCCGCGTCACCACGAACTGGCAGGCGAGCGCGGCGAGCGAGGCGACCACGGTGCCGAGCGCCGCCTCGTCCCAGACGCGCATCGCGAGGCCGCGCAGCACGTTGCCGAAGCCGAAGCCCGCCACGGTGAGCAGGCCGACGACCATTCCCTTGCGCAGCATCTCCGGCGACAGAGCCTGCATCGACCCGGGGCGCGGCTGCGTGAGCCACAGCCCGAACCACACCACCGCCATCAGCGCGATCTCGTAGGCGCCGAGGATCTCGTCCGCGAGCAGCCAGGCAGCCACCAGCGCGAACGCCGGCGCCGTCGAATGGAACACGCTCGCGCGCGAAGGCCCGAGGATCCGCACCGCGTCGAACAGGAACCTGCGGCCGAGGAAGGTGCCGATCACGCCGCCGATCGCGAACAGCCCCGCGCCCTTCCAGTCCCAGGCGTAGGGCGCCGCGCGCACGGCCAATTCGGCGGCAAAAATGGCGGCCGGGAACAGCACGTTGGTCGCAAGAACGATGAAGAACCCGGCTTCCACGGGGAGCCGCGCGACTGCATAGCGGGTGATCATGATGTTGGTGGCGAAGCACAGCATCGCCAGCAGCGCGTAGGTGATGCCCATGGGCTAGGAACGGCGGAACGACCGCATCCTCTTGTTGGCTTCGCGCCCGCGCTCGAGCGCCGCGGCGAGCGGCAGGTCCGCCGCCTCGTGGAACAGCTGCTTGGTGAGCCGCATCGCGGGGCGGCTCGCCCCGGCGAGCTTCTGCGCCAGCGCGAGCGCCTCCTCCAGCAGGCGCTCGGGCGCCGCCACGCGATTGACGAGCCCCAGCGCCAGCGCGCGCTCGGCGCCGATCGGCTCGCCGAGGCCGACCAGCTCGAAGGCCGCCTTGCGCCCGGCCTGGCGCACGAGGTTCGCCATCACGATGGCCGCGACGATGCCGTGCTTCGTCTCCGGGTAGCCGAGCGTCGCCCCTTTGGCCATCACCGCCAGGTCGCCGGCGATGGCGAGGCCCGCGCCGCCGCCCATCGCCGCGCCGTTGATCGCCGTCACCACCGGCTTCGCCATCCGCGGGAAAGCGAGATGGAGCTGCATGGAGAGCTCGGCGCGCGTCTCCACCAGGGGCTGGTTCTCCGGCGTGAGGTCCTTGAATTCGGCGAGGTCGGCGCCGGCGCAGAACCCCTGTCCCGCGCCCGTCAGCACCACGCAGCCGATGGCGTCGTCCGCATCCGCCGCGCGCAGCGCATCGAGCAGCGCCTGCGTGAGCGCGGTATTCAGCGCGTTGCGCTTCTCGGGCCGATTCATCGTCAGCACCCGCACCGCGCCGCGGTCCTCGGTAATGAGAAAAATGGGGACTGTCCCCATTTAGAGTCCAGCCAGGCGCTGCCGCGCCTGCTCCAGTTCCGCCACCAGGCGCTTCACCACTTCGGTGGCGGGGAGGATTTCGTCCACCAGGCCCGCGGACTGCCCCGCCTCGACCTTGCCCCAGTCGACGTCGCCCTCGAGTGCCGCCTGCTTCAGGCTGGAGGCCTTGAAGATCGCGTCGAGCTCCGCCTGCGGGGCGCCCGAGCGCTCGGCGGCGTTGAACTTCGCCGAGAACGCGTTCTTCAGCTGCCGGATCGGCAACCGCCCGCGCGCCACCAGCGTCGAGCCGTCCACGTCCGCGGCGAGCACCGCGCGCTTGTAGTTCTCGTGCACGCTCGCCTCCGGCGTGGCGATGAAGCGCGTGCCGAGCTGCACCGCGTCGGCGCCGAGCGCGAGGAGCGCCGCGATCCCCGCGCCGTCGGCCACGCCGCCGCTCGCCACCACGGGAATCTTCACTTCCTTCACCACGCGGCGCACCAGCACCAGGGTGGTGACTTCGGAGGGCGGCGGGTGCCCGCCCGCCTCCATGCCGTCCACCACCAGCGCGTCCACGCCCGCCGCCTCGGCCTTCCTCGCGTGCTCGACCGAGGCCACCACGTGCAGCCACTTGGTGCCGATGGCGCGGAAACGCGCGAGTTGCTCCTTCGGACCGCCCTGCGAGGCGACCATCACCGGGATGCGCGCCTCGAACGCGATATCGAGAAGCGCCGGTGCGTGCGGATTGTTGAGCGGGACGTTCACGCCGTAGGGCCGGTCGGTGCCCGCCTTGATCTCGGCGAGCGCCTTGCGGAAATCCTCCGGCCGCATGGGTCCCGCGGCGATCACCCCCAGCGCCCCGGCGTTCGACACCGCGATCACCAGCGGCGCGCTGGACGAAGCCCAGCTCATCGCCGCCTGGAACACCGGGTGACGGATGCCAAGCAGCTCGGTGATGCGCGTCTTCACCGGCCCGCGCCCTCGCGCTCGATGAACCCGCGCGCGCGCGCGGCGAGCTTGTCGAGCGCGGCGTCGAAGGCGGCGCGCTCCTTCGCGCCCAGGCAGTCGAGGAAGGCGTCGTTGCGTTCTGCCGCCGCCCGGATCAACCCCTGATACAGCGCGCGGCCGGCGCGCGTCAGCGTGAGCTTCACGCCGCGGCCGTCGTCGGCGTCGATGGCGCGCAGCACCAGGCGCCGCGCGGCGAGCCCCGACACCACGCGGCTCATCTGGCTCTTGTCGATGCCCGCGGCGCGCGCCAGCTCGTTGAGCGACTGCGCGCCCGCCGCGCCGCCGAGCAGCGCCACGGTGCGCCATTCCCACAGGCTGACGCCGAACTCGCGCCGGTAGCGCAGCTCGGCGCCGCGCGAAAGGAGGTTGGCGACGACGTGCAGCCGGTAGGAGAGCAGCTCCCGGATGCCGGGCGCGTCAATCGTCGAAGAACGGGGTTTCATCCTGGCCGCGCAATTTGATATCGAAACGATATTGGCCCGGCGCCTCCTGCCGGGCGACGAGCAGGGCGCGCCGCGCCGCCGGCACCGCCGCCAGCACCGGATCGATCTCGTTCGCCGCCTCGCCGGGGAAGTACATCGTCGTCTTGAGGATGCGCATCAGGCCGGAGAACATCACCATGAAATTCACGTGCCGCGCGCGGCCCGCGGGCGCGCCCGGGCGCACGGTGCGAAAGCTGTAGGTTCCCGCCTTGTCCGTGGCCGCCCTGCCCCAACCCAGGAAGTCCGCATCGGCTTCGCGGTGGCGCGCATCGGCCGGATGCCGGTAGATCCCCTGCGCATCCGCCTGCCAGATCTCGACCACCAGGTTCTCCAGCGCGGCGCCGTCCTCCTGGCGCACGCAGCCCGCGATCCCGATCGCCTCGCCCTGCGCCTTCCGGCCCGCGCACTGCGTGAGGTCGTTCGCCCCCGCGTCCACGTAGCGCGGCGGGAAGAACGGCCCGAGGGTGGCTTCGCCGGTCGGAATCATGGCTGTGCCGGCGTCGCCTTGCGGCCCCGCAGCACGATGCAGTGCTCGTACACCAGCGCGTCGAACGGATCGCCCGTCGGCGGCACGAGGCGCGCGACCAGGCTCTCGCGCGCCGCGGCATCGGGCACCGCGTTGAGGATGCGGTCCTGCCCGTTCAGCGGCTCGCCCGGGAAGTACATCTGCGTCACCAGGCGCGAGAGCCACACCTTGCCGAAGAGCGAGAAATGAATATGCGGCGGCCGCCACCAGCCGTCGCGGGTCGGCACCGGGTAGGCGCCCGGCTTGACGGTGCGCAGGGTGAAGCTGCCCGCGTCGTCGGTGACCAGGCGCGCCGCGCCGTAGAAATTGCGGTCCACCGGCGCGTGCTCATCGTCGTTCGGGTGGATGTAGCGGCCCGCGGCGTTGCACTGCCAGATCTCGACCACCGCGCCGCCCACCGGCGCGCCGTCCTCGTCCAGCACGCGCACCCTGAGGTGCATCAGCTGGCCGAGGGCCTGCTTCTCGCCGTGCCCGGCGATGTCGCCGCCCAGCAGCTGCACGCGCCGCGCCACCTCGAGCGGCCCGGTGAGCTCGGAGAGCGTCGGCGGCCGCCGGACCAGCGGCTGCGCGGGATTGCGCCAGGGCGTCTGCGGGTAGCCCGGCACGATGCGCGCGGGCTGGGTGCGCTCGTCGCGCGGGGCGATCACGGTCTGCATCGTTGACAGCCTAGCGCCGGATAGTTGATGATGTCAACTATGGCCGACGTGACGCTGTGCGAGTGTTTCGCCCGCGACGGGCTGCAGCACGAGCCTGACTTCGTGCCCACGGACAGGAAGCGCGCGCTCGTCGAGCGTTTCGCCGCGCTGGGCTTCCGGCGCATCGAGGCCACCTCCTATTCCAACCCGAAGGTGGTGCCGCAGTTCGCCGATGCGAGCGAGCTGCTGCGCACCCTGCCCCGGCGCGAGGGCACCTACTACAAGGCCACCTGCGCCAACCCGAAAGCGGTCGAGCGCGCGCTCGCCGACCTCGAGGCCGGTTTCGGCGTGAACGAGATCAGCCTTCTGGTCTCCGCTACCGAGGCGCATACGCAGAAGAACCTCAAGCGCACGCGCGCCGGGCAGTGGGCGAACGTGGAGCAGATGGTGCGCCTCGCCGCCGGGCGCTTCCGCCTGGTGGGCACCGTGTCGGTCGCCTTCGGCTGCCCCTTCGAAGGCAAGGTGGACCCGGGCGTGGTCGCCGCGGACGTGGCGAAGTTCGTCGCGCTCGGCGTCCGGCACGTCGCGCTCGGCGACACCACGGGGCTCGCCACGCCGAAATCCGTGCGCGAGATGCTGGCGCGCATGCCGCCCGGAGCGACGCCGATCGCGCACTTCCACGACACGCGCGGCACGGGGCTCGCCAACTGCGTCGCCGCCTGCGACGCCGGCGTGCGCTTTTTCGATGCTTCCTTCGGCGGGGTGGGCGGGCACCCGGCGAAGGTGCAGTACGGCGGCGGCCACACCGGAAACGTCTGCACCGAGGACCTGGTGTCGCTGTTCGAGGCGATGGGCATCGCCACCGGCATCGACCTCGACGGCCTCATCGACACCGCGCGCTACTGCGAGCAGGTGCTGGGGCGCGAACTGCACGGGCGCGTCACGCGCAGCGGTGGCGTGGGGTAAACTCGCCCGCGCCACCCGATGAAGCTCGGTTACTTCACCATGCCGCTCCACCCGCCGGGCCGTCCCTGGGGGGACACGTTGCGCGAGGACCGCGAAGCGATCCTGCTGTGCGACCGCCTCGGCTACGCCGAGGCCTACGTCGGCGAGCACGCGACCGACGCCGCCGAGAACATCACCTCCTGCGCCACCTTCCTCGCCACGCTGGTGCACGACACCAAGCGCATCAAGCTGGGCACCGGCACGCTGAACCTCTCCAACGCACATCCGGTGACGGTGGCCACCACGGTCGCGATGCTCGACACGTTGCTCGAAGGCCGCTTCATCCTGGGCATCTCGCCCGGCGGGCTGCCCTCGGACATGGAAGCCTTCGAGAACCTTGGCCGGGACCGCGGCAGGATGTTCCTCGAGTGCATCAACCACGTGCTCGCGATCTGGGCGGGCGAGCCGCCGTACGACCTGAAGGGCGAATTCTGGAACGTCTCCACCGCGAAGACGCAGATCCCCGGCATCGGCCAGGGCGTCATGCTCAAGCCTTACCAGAAGCCGCATCCGCCGATCGTGGTGACGGCGGTGGAGCCCTTTTCGAAGGGCGTGACCGCGGCCGCGGCGCGCGGCTGGGACCCGATCTCGGCGAACTTCCTCCTGCCGCAATGGGTGAAGTCGCACTGGGGGCGCTACACCGAGGGCTGCCAGCAGGGCGGCCGCGCCGCCGACCCGGCGAACTGGAGAGTCGCCAAGACCGTGTTCGTGAGCGAGGACGCGAAGCAGGCGAAAGACTACGCCTTCGGGCCGCAGAGCCCGTACCGCTTCTACTATGAGCAGCTGCTCACGAAGCTGGTGCGTGCCGGGCGCGCGAACCTGTTCAAGCATTCGAAGGACGCGCCGGACGACTCGGTGACGCTGGACGGCGTGGTGAACGACCTGGTGATCGCCGGCACGCCGGACGAGGTCGCCGGGAAGATCCTCGCCTTCCGCGAGCAGGTGGGCGACTTCGGCACGCTGCTCTACTGCGGCATCGACTGGGCGGACGCGGCGCTCGCGCGGCGCTCGCTCGAGCTGATGGCCGGGAAAGTGATGCCGGCGGTGAACGCGGCAGCGGGAGCGAAGCGTGCGTCCGCTGCCTAGCCGCATCCCCTACTCGGCGATCGTCGACCGGCCGCCGCTCAAGCTCCCTGAGGGCGGGCGCCTCGCGGTGTGGACCATCGTCAACGTGGAAGAGTGGTCGATCGAGCGCGCCATGCCGCGCACCGTGCTGCCGCCTCCCCTGGGACAGCCGTTGCTGCCCGACCTGCCGAACTGGGCCTGGCACGAGTACGGCATGCGCGTGGGCATCTGGCGCATCATCGAGGCGCTGGAGAAGCACCGCATCACGCCGACGCTCGCCATCAACGGCTCGGTGTGCCGCAGCTACCCGCGCATCGCCGAGGCCGCGCGCGACGCCGGCTGGGAGTTCATGGGACACGGCTTCCTCCAGCGCCCGATGCACCACGTCGAAGACCAGCGGCAGGCGATCCGCGACACCATCGGGGCGATCCGCGAGTGCACCGGCAAGCCGCCGCGCGGCTGGGAGAGCCCGGGCCTCACCGAGACCCCGGACACCGTCGACCTGCTGGCCGAGGCCGGCATCGAGTACGTCGCCGACTGGGTGCTGGACGACCAGCCCTGCCGCATCGAGACGGCGCACGGGCCGGTGGTGTCGGTGCCCTACACGCTGGAGATGAACGACATCGCCATGATGGTGCTGCAGAACCACCCTTCCGAGGAGTGGTTGCGCCGCGGCATCGAGCAGTTCGAGCGCCTGTACGCGGAGAGCGAGCGCATCACGCGCGTGATGGCGATCAGCGTGCACCCCTACATCACGGGCGTGCCGCACCGCATCGGCTACCTGGAAAAGCTCTACCAGCACATCGCCAAGCGCCCGGGCGTGCTGCACTGGACGGGCGAGCAGATCCTGGACTGGTATGTCGCGCAAACCGAAGACCAGCGCCGCTGAGCAGCGCGCGCCGGACCACGCCGAGCTGCGCGGCCGCGCCGAGCAGCTGCTGCCGGCGCTGCGCGAGCGCGCGGCGCGGTGCGAGGAACTGCGCCGCATGCCCGAGGAGACGCTGAAGGATTTCCACGACACGGGCCTGTTCCGCTTCCAGCAGCCCAGGCGCGTCGGCGGCTCGGAGCTCGACTTCGTCGCCGTGGTCGAGTTCGGCGCGCTGGTGGCGCGGGCCTGCGCCTCGAGCGCCTGGAACCTGGTCAACCTCGGCTCGCACCACCTGCTGCTCGGCATGTTCCCGCCCAAGGCGCAGGACGAGGTGTGGGACGCGTCGGTCGACGCGCTGATCGCCTCCTCGTTCGTGTTTCCCGCGGGCCGCGCGCGGCGCGCCGAAGGCGGCTACGTCCTCTCCGGGCGCTGGCCGTTCTCCAGCGGCGTCGACCCGAGCGACTGGAACATGCTCGCCGGGCAGGTGGCCTCGGGCGACGACGCGCCGCCCGAGCAGCGCGTGTTCCTGCTGCACCGCTCGCAGTACGAGATCCACGACACCTGGTTCGCCGGCGGCCTGCGCGGCACGGGCAGCAAGGACGTCGAGGCGAAGGAGGTGTTCGTCCCGGAGCACCACACGCTCGCGGTGGCCGACATGAAGGGCGGTCCCACGCCGGGCAGCGCGGTCAATCCGGCGCCGATGTTCCAGATCCCCGTGTTCGCCCTGTTCCCCTACTTCCTCTCGGGCGTGGGCCTGGGCATCGCCGAGGGGCTGATCGACGACTTCGCCGCCGGCTCGGCGGGGCGCGGCAAGATGACGGGCGCGAAGATCTCCGCGGTGCAGAGCGTGCAGCTGCGGCTCGGGGAGGCGGCGGCGTTCGCGCGCGCCTCGCGCCTGTTCCAGGAGACCAACTGCCGCGAGGCGCAGGCGCTGGTGGCGCGCGGCGAAGTGCCCGACATGCGCGCCAAGGTGCGCTACCGGCTCGAGGGCGCCTATGCCGTGGACTGGGCGACGCGCGCCGTGGACACCATGTTCATGCTCTCGGGGGCGAGCGGCCTGTACGAATCGGGCCATGTGGCGCGCGCGTTCCGCGACGCGCACGCGGTGAAGCAGCACTTCTCGTTCAACACCGACGTGGCGGGCACCACCTACGGGCGCGTGGCGCTCGGCCTGCCCTCCGACAACCCGGCGCTCTAAATGGGGACAGTCCCTATTTGGCCTAGTTTCGACGCCAAATAGGGACTGTCCCCATTTAGCGCAGCTCGGAAGCTGTCAGCTCCGGCCGGATGCCGGCCGCTTTTGCTTCCGCGCTCGCGTAGGACAGCTCGACCTTCACGTCGTTGACGGGGTCCTTGAGGAACAGCTGGTAGAGGCCCTGGTCGTCCACCCTGCGCTGCGTGAACGCAATGCCCATTCCCTGCAGGCGCTCGATCATCGCTTTCAGGTCGGTGCCGAAGAACGCGACGTGGTCGATCACGCCGCTGCCCTGCTCGGCCTGCGACTCCTGGCCCAGGTAGCGCTTGCGGTTCTCCGACACGTTGCGGCCGCCTTCGCTCACGTGCAGCACGTCCTTGTCGCCCAGGTACAGCCAGACCACCGGGAACTTGAAGTCGGGATGAGGCCCTTCGCGCATGCCGAGCGCCTTCACGTACCAGTCGCGCGTCGCCGCGAGGTCCGTGGTCTGCAGCAGGTAGTGGTCGATGCGCTCGAGCGGCATGCCTAGTTCTCGCGCGCGGCCGCGGTGCGCTTGCCGCGGGATTTGGACAGCGTCACCGCCGAGGCCGAGCCCTTGCCCGCCCAGGCGGCCGGGTCGATCGTCTCGCCGAGGAAATTGAGCTCGATGGTGACGTCGTCGGGGTCCTTGAGGAAGATCTGGAACAGCTTCGATTCCGGGAAGCTGCGGTAGTGCATCTCGATCCTGTGCTTCTGGATGCGCTTCCTGACCGCCTCGGGCTTCTTCGCCAGGAAGGCGATGTGGTCCACCGAGCCCGAGCCGCGGGTGCCCTTCGGGTGCTTCTTCAGCAGGAACTGGTCGCGGATGCGGTTGGGCGCCTGCGAGGCGAGGTGCACGCAGATGTTGCCGCCGGCCTTGAGCCAGTAGCCGGGGAAGCCGAAGTCCGGGCGCTCGCTGGCGAGCCGCAGCCCGAGCACCGTCTGGTAGAACCTCTTCGTGCGCTCGAGGTTCTTCGCGACCAGCAGGTAGTGGTTCAGTTCGGTGATGGGCATGCCGTATCTCCCTGGGGACTGTCCCTATTTGAAATCAAGGCCGCCGGAGCCGTCCTTCTTCTCGGCCGGCGCGGCTGGCGCCTCCGGCGCCGGCACGGGCGCGGCGGGCTTCGCCGCGGCCGGCTTTTTCTCCACCGCCGCGAGGCGCTTTTCGTTCTCCTTCAACGCCGCCTTGCACTCCTGGCACACGAACTTTCCGGTCCGCTTGCCCGCCGCGGATGCCTCGGGGACCGCATGCTCGGCGCAAAGCGCGCCGTCGCAGTTCAGGCAGTGCGTGACGGCCGGGTGTCCGCAGGGCTTCTTCATCAGCAGGCCGGTCTCGACGATGCAAAGGTCCATGGGGACAGTCCCTAGGGGAAGGTGGGGTAGCACACGGACCCTATCTTAGTATCGCCGGACGGTTCGGGCATAATCGGCCGGGAGGAGGAGGTCCGGGGTGAAGGCCGCAGCGTTTGCCTATGCGAAACCGCGCACGCTCGCCGAAGCGCTCGCCCTCG
>Ga0307505_10001772_pt1 | contig 16433 bp, 14 predicted proteins | sample 23_S_MG_FD_202183 | JGI IMG/M metagenome (GOLD analysis project Ga0307505, IMG submission 202183) | Soil microbial communities from Populus trichocarpa stands in riparian zone in the Pacific Northwest, United States - 23_S | ecosystem: Environmental > Terrestrial > Soil > Riparian zone > Trees...
TGGCGCAGCGCCGCTGCGTCGCCCTCTTGGACCTCGTTCGGGATGGTCATGAAGCGCTCCACGCCGGGAGCAACAAAGCTGACTTCATCGTCCGGGCCCACGGGCACCACCGTGCCGTGCACCCTCTGGCGCAGCAGGTACTTCTCGGGGGTCTTCCCTGCCAGGGCAAGGATTTCACGTCCTCTCATCTCGCTCACCGCGACGACGAACTGTTGCTTGTCGACGCGGATGCGGTACTTCTTGCCTTTCGGCACCGGCTTGCCGGCCGCCAGATAGGCTTCAACATCAACGACATCGCCCTCGTCGGGCAGCTGGTTCTGGTTCTGCATCGGAGTTCTCCGGCTCACCCAAGTGAACGCCAACCGAGGTAAGTGAGCATTGACCTTGGTCGGCGCTCATGAGACATTACCGTCTCACAAGTAAGACAAAGATTGGCAGGTTTTGTCTCACTTGTCAAACAGCATGTCCTACATAAGAAACGGCAGCCAATGGATGCAATCAGGATTGAGCTCCTGGCCCAAGAAATCGAAGAACGACGCGCCGGGATGGGTATCCGCGAGGCCGCCAAGCAGGTCGGCATCAGCCCAGCGACGTTGTCCCGGGTGGAGAACAAGAAGATTCCGGACCTCGAGACCTTCAGCAAGATATGCAAGTGGCTCGGCAGAGACCCGGCGGTCTTTCTTGGGCTACCTACCTCGCCTTCTACCGCCGCACCAACTGCACTTGTTCACTTCAAGAAGGGTGCGGCCATCAAGAAGGACAGCGCCAAGGCGCTGGGCGAAATGATTCTGGCTGTCCAACAGGCGCTGATTGAGGAAGACATGGAAGGCTGAGCGTGTTCGAACGGGGATACAAGACGTGGTGCGAGAAGTACTCGGCCGACATTCGCAGCAAGCTTGGGGCACCGAAGGATGGCCCCCTGGACACCCGTGCACTCGCAATGCTGCTAGGCGTGCGGGTATGGACGCCGCACGACATTCCCGGGTTGAGCACTGAAGCGCTAGACGTACTACTGCGCAACGACGGCAAATCTCCAAGTTGCTGGTCGGCAGTCACCGTAGTCGTGAAGAGCAAGGTCGTCGTGGTTCTCAACAGCTCCCACAGCCCCGCGCGACAGGCAAGCGACCTCACGCACGAACTCGCTCATCGAATCCGTGGACATCAAGCTCGGGAAGTCTCTGTGTCTGAGGACGGCATCATGCTGCTCAGCAGCTACGACAAGCTAGAAGAGGAGGAGGCCGACTGGCTCTCTGGATGCCTGCTCCTGCCTCGCGACGCGCTAATCCTGATTCGCCGCAGGCAAATGGACGACGCTGAGGGGGCACTCGCGTATGGCGTCAGCGCGAAGATGCTGAGCTATCGAATGGCGATGACGGGGGTGAATCGGCAGTTCGCATGACCTGAGTCTGAGTCGGCGCTCCGTGCGGCGTCACGCTCGCGCGCTTCCAGCGGGTGGTGCCATTGGAAGTCGGGGCCTTGGAAGGCACCCCGCGCCGCCACCGCCTCTAGACGCCAAGCGACAGCTCTGGCAGTGGTTTCACACAGCACGCCAACGATTCGCGTCACCTGCGCCGAGGGAGACACGGCCGTCGGACCGAGCGAATTGACGTCGGTGAACGGCGGCTCGAAAAGGCGCTCGGGCGGAACGACAGCAGAACACGAGTGGGCTTGTCACAGATGGTGTTCGGCGCTTTGGTCTTCCCTAGTCAGCTTTCGTCTGCGATGCGCATGCAATCTCCATTCTCGGCAGGTCCGCGATAAGGTACTTGGTGTCCCCCTGGCACCAAGACAGGTACAGAGACGGGCTTGCATCGAGCGCTGTTCGCCGAACGCCAGAGAGACTTCGGTCGAGTCCATGAGGGTGCGCTCGACGGGTCCGATGCGGGAATGTCGATGGAGGCTGAAAAGTAGTTGCTACACGGAGCAGCAGCAGTTCGCTGCGCTACGAGACCCCCCAATGTCCAGGTTAAAGACCCCGGGCGCCGCATCGCCCGACCAAGCGCCATTGCTTCGCGCCCTCCTTTCCGAGGCCACTCGCCGGCAATGGACGCTCGCTCGGCTGGCCAAGGCAATCAATATCAGCTACGAGAGGCTTTCCCAGTACCGGCGCGGCCACGCGGAAATCGCGAAGGCTTCACGGCCGACACTGGAAGCCGCGGCAGAACTGCTCGGCGTGCCACTGGCTGCAGTTTTCGTGCTTGCCGGAACCCTGTCGCCGCAGGATTTTGTCTGGCCATCGCAAGCCAGTTTGCAGGAGCGTGTTCGACAAGAGCTTTCGCGGCTTCAGGCAGACCCGCTGTTTGCGGGCTACGCGGACGATGAGCTCCTGCGCGCGGACCTGCGCGTGCAGTTGCTTGTCGCTGTGCTTTATCGCGAAGTATCTGGAACGTCGAGCCGGACGTCGCGGTTACCTGAGCTTATGCGAGCTCTACAGCTTGCGACCGTAGCCAACGCAGAAGCGGAGTTCGCTCTGGCCGGGCTGCGTAGTGCGAACCTCGCTGAAGGCGGTGCGCTATGACACGGTCCCGTTCGCGCGGCTAGCTTCCACCGGATGCGCTGCCATAGCGACCAAGCGCAGAAGAGTGTGCGAACTAGGCGCCGGAGGCCACGGGCACAAGCGCCTACGACTTCACATCCAAGCGACTTGAGCCAATCGGCGCCGCTGGCTGTGGCCCGACGCTGTGCGGGGGATGGATGGTGCCTGTCGTCGGGTACTCAATGGGTCGGCGCTCGCTGAGTCCTTGGTGCTCGATGTAGGGCTGGCGCTGCATGTCCTGTGCCGCAGAGACTGGGGCTGTCTGGCGGGGCCCCTGTAGGTCAGCAGTTCCACAACGTTGATTCGGTCTCCGCTCTGTGAGCGGGGGCCTCTCTTTTGCGGACGCGGGCGCCGACAGCGACCTAAAGCCGCAGTCTTCTCCCCGACCGGTAAAGCGAGCGGGTTGCTACACGCCAGGCGATGCGACAACTGCCTGTGCCGCAACGCCTTTTATCGGTCCGCGCATTACCTGCAAGTCCGCCCCTCAGGAATTTCAAGGGAGGTGTGGGTCGCCTCGTCGAGCACGGTGCTGCCCCGTCTGTGACCGATGTCCGTGAGCACGGGCACAGGACGCAGATGGAGCGCACGAGCGCGTAGTCGGTCAGCCAAGCAAGGTCGTTCAGGGCGCCACCGCCTCGAATGAGGATGACGGCGTCAGGTGGTCTATCGCAAGGGTACGGCCTCACCCGGACGACATCCTGCAGAAGATACAGGTCGCTGCTACACCACGTCACCACCCCGCGTCCGCCGCAACTCATCGCTGAACACTGCGATATCGCGACCGAGCGCGTTCAACCCATCCTGAACTTTGAGGTGCCCGTAGACTTGAAGAACCGTCTCGAGTTTGTCGTGCAGGAGCACGGCCACCGTCAGGTAGTCACCCGGGTGTCTGCGCAGGTGGTCGGTAGCTATGCAATGGCGAAACGCGTGACCACCGAACCCCGGGCATCCATCAATGTACAGCGCGGTAAGGACGTGGAGTCGGTGCGACAGGCCTTCACCCTTGAATCCGAGTGCCTCCTCCAGACCAAGCTCCTCTAGATGCGGCTTGACTGTGCGTGGACCTCGAGCGGCCGGGAGGAAGAATCTATCGGTCTCATTCGCGTAGACAAGATTCGGACGCGCTTCTGACAAGTACCGGTGAATCCAAGGTGCGATGCTGCTGTCAATCGCAACCTCGTACTCACCGCTCGCAGCGCCAGACTGGTTCTTGAAGGCCTCTGGCGGCAATTTCAGCTTGAATGACTCCGGTCCGGTTCGTATGAGGTTGCCGCTTCCGTCAGGTCGATACGTCATGGCAGCGTAGGTCTCCACTCGCAGAGGATTGGCGACCATCATCCTGACGAGTACGACATCGCGAATCCAGGCGAAGTAGTCACGCCTGTGTGCCGGCGGAGGCGGTGAAGACTCGAGACGATGAGTGAACTCCACAAGCCTGCGAAGCGGCGCTTCATCGTTCAGGACTACCGATGCCCTCTCTGTAGGACTCCTCGAGTGGCGCACCTTGCCGCGGTCACCGGGGACTTGCTTTCGCAGATGAACTCGGACTCTTTGGCGAGCCTTCTCGCATTGCTCGCGCCAAGCGATGTCGCTGCAAAGCTGTTCCACATGCGCAAACGCCAAGGGCCCAGCGCCAATCAGGTTGTGACGAAGCGATGCTTGAATCCAGACAAAGCCTGTCTCCGGCCGCAGGTACGTCGCGACCATCTCGAGGAAAACTTTCGGCCCGTTGTGAAATCTGCCTTCGGACCGTCCTACCATCCACTTGGAATATGCAATGACTCGGTCCGCATCGGCCAGCCAAGCGAGCGTGCCGACGAACTCCTCCGGGATTCCCGGGGCGCCCTTCGTCGGCGGTAGTTTCAGCCATCCCAAGTAGCTGGCGATGTACCCCCACTGCACGCCAGCGGTGGCGCTCGACAAGCCGTTGTAGAGCATCCATGGTTGGACTCGATGGGCCGTGTAACGCAACGGCTTGAGTCGCCATGAGTTGCGCTCCTCGCCGTTCTCTCTGTTCCGGTCAGTCTTCAATGCGAGCACTTCTTGCCATTCGCCGACGATGCGCCCGCGATAGGGCTGAGCGTAGCAACCAACCATCCGCTTCTGAGCGCGCCTGACCTTGGTAAAGGATGTGGTGGTCTCTTTGCGTTGACCGCTACGTTCGTAGCGGTTGCGACGCGTTGACGGAAGCCTGTTGAGCAACGTGCCCGCTGGCAACTGCAGCACCGTTTCGAGCTTCGGCACCTGGGAGACTGTTGTGCCCCGAGGCAGTACCTTTCCGTCAAGCCAGTTACTGAACGTGGAAGTCGAGATTCCGGCTTCGCGCGCTACTGCTCGCGCCGGCATGCCGATGGTGCTTACGGCGACTCGCAGCGCATCCAAGAAGCCTACCGGCAAGGCGTCGACTCGCTTCAAGGTCGCGACCACGCGCGTCCAACGCAGCAGCTGCTCCTGTCGGTCGCGCTGTGTACGCGAACGGTGTGAAGTCGCTATGGCGTCCGAGAACCGCAGCAAGAGCTTGTCGAACGACGGACCGAAGTCTTCGTCAACCATGCGTGATTCATTGAATCCGTGAACCCGCATCCACAGCCTCAGAGCCGAGCACAGATTGGCGATAGGCTGTGGCGTCAGCCCCTCCTTCTTGAGTTGCTCAGCGCCGAGGGTGAGTAGGGTGGAATACGTCAGTGTTGAGCGTGTAGCCGCGTCGCTCGAACTGTTTAGGGTATGTGCGTTGATGTTGTTCATGACTGGCAGTTGAAGTTGTTTACTAACGGCGGCGTTAGGCCGCTCTTAACGGGACAAAGGCGCTTGCCTGCATGCCTGTTGGGTTACTTGTCCAAAATCCATCTGAAGCTGGTTGATGAACTGCGGATGAGCCGCCGTTAGGTCCGTGGATGCAGCCGAGGCAGTGGTCTAGGCCCCCGCGTGAGTCCAAGCGGTCGCGTGGGCAAGCACTGCGTATAGCGACCGGCGGTTTATTCGCGCCGTGAGAAGGGCGTCCGAGCAGGTGACCAGAGCAGCTACCGGTGCGAACCGTTCCTAGGCGTGCCAACCGGAGAAACGCGGATGCGTAGGAAGCCAGGTGGTAGGCGGGCGGAAGAGCTCTCCTCAAGCCTGCGCCTCTCGGCGCATCGTCGCGGTGCTGCAGGGTCAGAGGCGTCCGTGGCGGCGCGAAACGGCGGCCTCACATTGCGATGTCATCGGACCTACCAGAAGTGAATGGGCCTTTCCGGGTTTCGTCGCGGTCGCTGCAAGTGTGATTTTGGTGTGCGCGGCACGGGCCGTGATGCGCAAGTCATGCCCCAACTCCAGGCAGGCGCCCGTATAAGTGGAGCTCTGCGGAGGTGATGAGCGCCGCCTCTTTCAACGGAGGATGCTATGGACGAATTCAAGCGGTACTTGGGCCTAGCGGCTGCGCTGGCTGTGCTCGCTCTGGCGTTCTTCCCGACCGGTGGTGATGCGGATTACCCCGATGCAGAGAAGCTGACGCCGCTCAGCGGCTCGGTGTTGTCGTTGGTGATGACTCGTGTCCATGATGGCCAGCGATTCCATGCCCAGGCCACGAGCCACTTGAACACGTGCCAGCGTGTCAAGGGGTCCTGGCAGCGTGACGGCACGGCACGCGAAAGCGCGGCACTCGAGACCGTCGGCTGCCCGGATGGGAGCCATCGGCTCCTGCAACTGGTGCAGGGCTGGCAAGACAAGTTGACGGCCCACGAGCCCGAACTGCCAGCGCTGGCATCCGAGTTCGGGCAGCGCATGGAGGCCGAAAGCAGGATGCAGGACGCGCACCGTGTGTCTCTTCGCTAAGGCCCACCCCCGCGCGACCCGCGACAGCTCGACATCGAGCACCGAATGACGGCAGCGGTCGTCCAACAACTCGACGCGACCCGAGTACAGCAGGCTGACGGGCTCAACGCCGCCCACATGCTGATGTTCCTGGTCGTCTGCATGCTGGTTGGGTACCGGCAGCAGGTCGGAGCCTTTGTCTGGTGGCCGTTTGGGGTCGCACTCGCTGCTCTTGGCGCCGGCGCTCGAACGCGAAGAGCCTGCACGAAAAGGTCTAGCGGGTCGGCTCTACTCCTCTTCCCTGAAGGTGGTTCCAATGAAAAGCCTCTTGGTGTTCGTAGCCGCCATGCTGTCGCTGAACCTGAGTTCCCGCCAGCCTTTGAGGCTGCACGCTGGACCCAACTATGGACTGCCATAGAAGTCTGACTCTGGAAGATTGAACGGCGTTGAACTTTGGTCGGGTTGGTTGCCCTGTCCTCACGAAGTGAACCGCCCGCGTGCGACTTCAGAGTTTCACGTCCAAGTACAGCTTGTCATTGAAGTGCGCCTTGAACACCCCGTTTGACCGCGCCGCCGCGTCCGCAGCCCACGCCTCCACATTGGTCATGTGAGTAACCTGCTTGGACGAGTTGGGCGTCATCGACGAGGTCGAGAACCAAATGTGGAAGGGCCTGCCGTCTAGGCCCGGCGTCTTAACCCTCTTGCTGGCCGGCCCGAGCCTCGAGTCATAGACCCGACGCAGCACCTCGAGCTCCGGGTTCGAGTGGCTCCCGTCCCCGCAGAAGACATAGTGGTCCGCCGAGAGCTCTTTTGTGAAGTCCGGGCTCAGGTTGTCTGTCGCGCCATGGTGAGGGAACTTCAGGACGTCGACGTGAAAATAGCCATCGTTCAGGCGTCCCTCGTCGCGCAGGCCTTTCAGAATCATGTCGGCATGGCTGTCGCCAGTCAGCAGAACAGACTTCCCACCGTCCTCGACAAGTAGAACGAGTGACGCCACGTTGGGCACTGTCACCCCCTTGTATGCAGGCAGTCCCTCCCAGCCGTACAAGTCGAACGGGCTCATGCCGTTGCCCACGGCGCCGGCCTCTAGAGCCGACGCATACATGTCCCGTATCGCCTTGACCGCCTTCTTGCTGGCTGGCTTGTCCAGCCAGTTGTTCCATCCCTTGCGCAGGTCGCGCAGTTCGCCAGGGGTAGGGCACAGGATGGTGACGGTCAGGCTGCCGAGCTTCTCGGGCTTCATGTCGCCGCGAGCCATCAGGAGCTTGCCCGAGTGCGCTGGCGTCTGCGTGAGGGTGTTGAGCTCGATTCCCAGAAGTTCGGGCTTCACGAGTCGAGAAACTCTGAGCGCCTCCTTGATTGACGTTGCAATCTTGGCGTACTCATGCCCATGATGCTGCAGGTCCGGGTCTGTGCTCGTGCTGAGCACCGGAGCGCTCGCTGCGAGCAACTTCTCGATTGCCCCCGTGTTCTTCGTCACCATGTCCCGAAAGCCGTTGTGCCAGAGGCGCTTGATGGCCGGTGGACGCGGTAGCTCTGGCTCCGCCGGAGGGTCTCCGTTAGCATGGTGGTAGTCAAAAACCTGCCATTCAAGGGCGGTCTCCAGCAGCACCATGACACCACCAATGTGGTCAGAATCGATATGTGAGACATAGAGGAGGTCGATGTCCTTGCCTTCCTTCTGGAGTTGAGAAACTCCCTTTGCTCCGAAGGCCCGCATGGCGTCTGGCGTGCCGCCGTCGCAGAGGATTCGGTGCGCGCCATCGCTGCTCTCGAGAAGAAGGCAGTCCCCCGAATACGACTGGAAGATTCGCAGCTTCACTTGGGTCCCCTTTCGTCAGACTTCGGTTCGGAGGCCAACAAGTTTTGCCTCCTCGATAGCTGCCACCGGGTCTATGAGGCCATAGCCCACATCGTTCGTCCATGAGTAGTCCATCGATGGCAAGGGCTTGGCCGTCCGCTTGAGGATGCCTTGGCACTGTGCGGCAGTAAGGCGTCCATTCACCGCGAGCATGAGACCCACGACACCGCAAACATAGGGGCTCGCCATACTCGTACCGGTCATTGCAATCCACAGGCCTTCCGAGTCAAACCCGCTGGCCGCGACGATGTCAGTGCCGGGTGCAGCGACCTCTGGCTTTGACCGACCGTCTCGCGTGGGGCCCTGGCTGCTGGAGACGTTGATGCGGCCCGCACGGTCGTCGGCATTTGCAACCGCAATGAGTCGATGCGCACACGCCAGCGACGAAATCGAGTGTGAGTCGACATTGCTGCCAGCGCTGAAGTAAGACGGGAATCGGAAGGCACGCAATTCTTTCACTCGTTCCAGCTCCGCTGGGTCATCGCGTTCAATCCAGCCGTGGAAGCTGCCGTCTCGGATTTCGTCGCCATGTAGGCGCACTTTCCAGGCCCCTCCCGTCACTGGAGCGAATGTCTCGGGTTTCAGGTTCGGCGAAAGGTAGATGGCGATGTAGTTCTCGCCGTTGACCGGGTGATAGAGCTCGTTGTAGATGGAGAGCAGGCTCCCGTTGGCGAGTCGCTTGTTTTCTATGTACTCGCCCGGCCGAACGGCAAACCACTGCGTCAAACCCGGCGGCTGCACCGAAACCGAGATGCGGTCCTGTGCGCCGTACCAGATTTCGAGTTCGTTCTCCGACACATCGGCAATCCCGTCGCCGACGACTACCCACTCAAGGTCAACGTCTAGACCTCCGGCGGCTACGCGGCCGCTGGTGTGTATGCGACCCATAGTCCAGCCGAGGTCGTCGGACGAGAGACCCCGCTCCTGACCAGCGTTGCCCGTCGCCGCGCATATTGCACGCCCCGGGAGTGCCAGGAAGGAGTCAATCCAACGGCAGGTTCCATTGGCGCCATCGTGCGGGCCTCCGTTGGTGCCCAGACTGATATTGATGCTCAGAGCAAGGCCGCGGTCCTTGGCCAAACCGTTCAGGTACTCAATCGCCTCAACGATGGACGACGAGTCGACGAACGTCCACTGACGCTGCGCCAACTGCCCCATGGGTAGTGGGATGTCGATGAGCACCCCAGCAATCTGTGCCCCGGGACAGATTCCCCGTCGGCCGGCAGCAATACTTGCCACGTGAGTCGCGTGGGAGCCGGGCTCCATCTGCGACTGCCGCTCCACAACAGAGGCCGGCCACTTCTTTGGATTGTGGACGGCGGCTTTGAGGTGAGCTTCTGTCAGCTCCGAGCCGCGAGAGAAGCCCTTCGGTGGCGGACGGAACCGCCCGCCCTGGTCCCAGATGGCGACAAAGCGCGTGTCGCCTTTGTCGTCGAGGAAGTCCTGATGGCCGAAGTCGAAACCGCCGACATCAATGATGCCAATCAGCACGCCATTGCCGGTCTGGGCCTTGCCACCCACCCGAACAGTCCTAGCTCCCGGCGCAGCCACTGCTTCGCCCGACGTGGCCGTCGGCAATCGCAAGGCGAGTGGCTCAGACGGGTGCACGAACATCACCCCAGGAGTGTCAGCAAGCTCGCCGAGCGAGGACACGGGAACCCGGGCCGCAAGGAACCCTCTGCGCTGCAGAACCGCTTTCGCTTTCTCGCCGGGTTGGTTGGAGGCCGTCATCAGCTTCTGGAGCTTTGTTCGCACCTGCTCCTGCTTGTTCGTATCGCCCTGCTCGCTCGACTCGGTCTCCACCACGACATTGACGAGTGCTTCCTCGGCTCGGCCAGCAACATCAATCTTCTCGCGCGTGACTCGGCGCGCACCGGCTGGAATCTCCTCGGCCGTCTGCGCGGCGATGCCGAACTGCCCCATATCGAGAGCGAGCTTGCTCAAGGCATCGCCCGCGATGAGCTTCACCGTACTGGAAACACAGGACGAGAGCCCGGCTCGCCCAGCGTTGACAACGTCGTCGCCGTTGAAGGTGACTCGCAGCCGCGGATGCAGGCGACGTTTCCAAGGACTATCAGACGCCATGGCAGACCTCCCAGGGTGGCGCGAAGAGTACTCCTGCGACCCTGCGTTCTAGCCCAGTTCCAGCCCACTTGAAAACAACAACTGTGGGGATGTCGCCCCCAACGCTGACGCTAGGCCGACCGGCATCGCAGGCGAACACTCAGTCCAGCAGTCGAACCGCTCTCACCCCTCCTAGCAATCGCCTGCCGCTGAACGCGCCTCGCGGCGCACGGGAGAGGCAAGGTTTGCGATTCCGTCTTCTCTCGCCAGTGCATGCCGTGGACCTCCTAGAGCGACTGCTCCTCACCCATCCTCGCTACCTGTGCATGCCACCGCTCGCAGGCAAAGCTGAATCTCTTCACTTCTTCTCGTAAAGCGGCTGAGGGCTCACGCCTTCTGTCTTGCCTCCTCGAATGCCTCGAGCAACGCTTTGACCGCTGGACAACCATCATCGGGAGCATCGGCGTTCGCCGATGCGGGCTTCTTCGTTGAGGTCCTATCCAAGGAGCCGGACCTGCAGGCTCTGGTGCGACAGCTCTACGAGGTGACCAGCGGCAAGGGGGACGCTGCCCCGGTGAGTCGCTTCATGTGGGACGGATTGGGAGATGACTCGCACCGAAGGCTAGGTCAATGGCTACCTCGGAGGATTTGAGCAGCTGTTTGCAGACATCGAGACTCGGCCGCTGATGAAGGCGCAGAGGCAACGCGGCGGCGGTGGAAGGAGTACGACTACTGCTCCGACCCAAAGTGCGTGGCATGCCAGCTCTCGCCAGTCTGTCTTGGAGGCTATCCCGCGCAGCGCACGCTCGGTGCGGACAAGGAGCTTGTTTGCTCGCCTCTGAGGCTCAACTTCCATGAGCGAATGAGGCTCGCATACGTAGCAGCTGTCGACCAGGAGGCAACGACTACCGCTGGCGAAGCTGCTAGTCCCTAGCGGTCCGCTGAGGCATACGAGACCGAGATTTCAGTTGGCGGTCTGAGCTCGGTGCGGAGTGAGAAGGGGCAGCAACACTTCTGGGTCTCACTTTGTTTCGCAGCTGAACGACGCCTGTGTCCATCTCGCGCCGTTCCAGGAGTCTTCGACTCCTTTCGGGACCAACGCCAGGATATCGTCAGAGACTTGGCCCTTACCATCTGTGCAGCGCTTGCTCAGTTCTTGCGTACCGTGAACGAACAGCGAGGCCGACTCTCCGCAGACAGGCGGTTGATTTCCCGTCGACGGCGAAAGCTCGACGCCAAAAGCCAGAACGCGCATCGGCTCGTACAGGTACTGCCTTAGCTCCAAGAATCCATAGCTACCAGCTGACACGCCTGGCCGCGGCCGCCAACCAAACATGTTCTGAAACGCGACCAGGTCGGCGGCAAGACGGGCAGCGAGCTCAACTGCTTGGCGGTCGGCTCCTCGCACAGCGAGCGAACTGCTGGCCAGCCTAATGTGTCTCAGGCCGCAGACGTCCGCACGCACCTCTTCTGGCGACGGGGTTCTAGGGCAGAAGAGCTCACCCGAATGGTGGAGACCCAGCAGCTTCCGGACCAGACCAGACTCCTCTGTTCGAGCGGGTGAGGTTACTGGGCAGGTCTCTCCAAGTACATGCGATAGCTCGTGACCTATCAGTGCCGCCAGGACATAGTCGACCGTCGCCGCGAAGACCTGCTCAGAATGACTAAGAGCCGATAGCGACGAGCCAGGTTCTGCTTGAAGCAGAGTGTAGGCCTCACGCAGCTGAGGAGAAATCCGGTCAGCGGTGGGGCTTGATGTAACACCATCGGCGTACTTGACAGCATCAAGAGACCATCGGGGCACCCGCAGGCGAAATGCCTCGTAAGCGGCCTCAGTTGATTCCTGATGTTTCGCGATAGCCCAGGTCGCGGCACGCAGCACTCGGTCAACCACTGACTCACGGCAAACTAGGACCTTCTGTTGGGCGAAGCAGGAAGAGTCGGAGAGAACGTCTTCACAGGTCACGACCCGATAGCCGACACGCTTTCCAGTTGCGGCCGGACGAACTGCCCGCTTTATGGCCGCGGCAATCGTTTCGTCTACGGCGGCGGGCTTGCCCGCGTCGACGCACAGTGCAACACCGAAATCAATGGACGCTAGGCTGCCTCTTGCGTCTGCTTGAGCGTAGGTGAGAGGGGCGAAGACTGCGGCAGTCGCGGCGGCAGTTGCAGTGCGCCTACTCCAAGCTTGAACGAACATGGCTACCTCACTGCGAGCATCTTCACCAGGACTTCGTCACATTCGGCCTCGTGCCTGCCTACGGCTTCCGACAGAGCGACGACCGTCTGTCCGCTTGACCTTGCCAGAAGGGGTAGCCGGCGAAGGCTAGCTCGGCAAGCTTCAATTGCCTCGGCAGTAGGTCCGCTGAAACTGATGGGTGAAGCGGCCGGGCCGGAACGGCTCATCAGGGCGACCGCTAATGTCACGGCAGCGGTCAACACCGCGGAGCTGATACTCCACAGCCAAGTGCGCTTCCGATTTGCTTCTTCCAGGAGTAGCTTGTCTCGCTCCAGGTCGAACCTTGCTTGCTCAAGCGCTGAGTGAGGCACCAGGTTGGCAGGAACCTCCAGCGTCGCAACGCAGCCTTCCGGTGATTGGCCTGAGCCGGTTACTGCACCGTCTGACAGGTCATATCCACGGAGCGGAATCCCTGAGGAATCGTTGACCTTCACAAGCTGTGCGCCGGGCAGTTTGAGTGCGTCGGAAACCCAACGTCCTGTTCGGCCTGGGTCAGCCGTAAGGTTGGTTGAAAAGACCAGCGACATCGCGTCCATCCTTGTCGTCAACTACAGGCAACGGCAGTGCGCAGTTTGTCCTGAAGCGAGGCCACGTCATAGCGCTTCAGAAGTTCAATCAGGGCGCTGGGCTCGTGCTTCGAGCCGTCGCCAGAGTAGAAGTAGAGCGTAACCCTCGACCGCTTCTGCGTGGCGTTGAATCGATAGACCAATTCGAGCACACCAGAAGGGGCAGCAAGCGCTGCATACGCCAGCAGGGCAGCTGGCTCTTCGACAGTCTTGATGAGGCTCAGCGAGTGCCCTCTAGACCATGCAAGGAACTCGCGAAGTACTCCTTCCGGGCACGAAGCGACCTTTGCGAGCACTACATTCTGGAAGTAGGTCTCGGCATCGAACCCACCGCCGGACCCAGGGTCCTCGGGGTCCGGCGGTGCGTCAAAATCCTCGACTGCGCCAATACTCGTCAGGGGAGACCGATTCTCAGGCAGAGATATGTCGGATGCTGCAGCGAGACCGAGGCAGCACGCAAATGTGGCAATGAAAGTGGCGTTTTTCATTCTCTCAATCCCAGCAGCGGGGATTGCGTCAATCGCCACGCGCTTGAGCGCAATGTAATCGGGTGAGAACTCTGCTTGAAATTATTCGGGATTCGATGCGACGAGGGCCATGAGCTACGTAGTCGGGCAGCTGCTTCCTCGCGCTCCCGTACGAGCCGGGTTGGTTTCCAGTTGGTCCATTTGTCAGCCTGGACCTGTGCTCGCCCAGGCCAGGGGCTCTTGTGACCGTGGTTAACACTTGCCCTGGTCACCAGAGCTGAGAAGACCCAGTGGTCGTCGTTGGTTGCGTGACACTCGCCGAGCTGCCGAGCTGCCGAGCTGCCGAGCTGCCGAGCTGCTCTGGTCACGCCAACATCGTGCCGTAGGGGCTAATCCGTGGCAGACACCAAGTCCAGGTCCCAAGCGGACAGTGGCTTTCCCGACGCCTGCCATCGCTTGGCATTTCGCGCATCTCGTCCAGTTGCATGGACCAAGTCGCGTTGGTCTACCCAAGCACCGAGGCCCAGCGCTCTCAGGGCATTCCAGTGCGGCACTGCCAAAACCGGAGACTTCGGGCGCAGCGACGGGTTGCTCGTGGCCAGAAGCACGTCGGTCCACTGTCGTTTCTCCAAGAGAGAAGCGACGTCGCCTGCTGCTGCGCTTGCAAACGGCTCGAGGTCCGTCGCTACACGGGTGGTGCGACCAGCATGGATGCGCACCTCAGATACTACTAGGCCGCCTAAGCCGGACGCGACGATTCGATGTCTGCCCGCCGAGAGCACCAACCGACCAATATCTGCTGCCTCGACTGGCACTCCATCGATGACCACGAGCTCGGGCGTCCCCGTCCAACGCACCTCCAGCTTGCCAAGACCAGTCGATTCCGTCTCCAAGACAAGCAGGTCTTCAACTGCAGCTCTTTCCGAACCGAGAGCGGCCAGGACCGCCTCTGTACGCTGCTGATACTCCTTCTTTGCAACCTCGCCAGGGGCACGTCGACGGTTGAGCTCGAAGAACACGGCCGGGCTAGCTAGGCAGGACGTTCTTTCCACTTCAGAATTAGCTTCGCCTTCAGACCGCAGGTTTTCAACGTACTTAAGCAGGGCGCGAATCGCTCCATCATCAGCCTGCAACTCCTCTGCGATGGGGTAGGTGCCACCGACCCGGGGTTGATGTTTCCGGCGAACGTGCGTCGCTTCGTGCGCTACAACAAAGATGCTGGAGCACAAGACCGCCATGCCCTGACTGCGCTGGCAATCTGGCGCAGAAGGCCCGCATAGCGCGGCGAACGCCAATCCAGCGGCGTGTAGGAACTGCTCCGGGTCGAACAGGCCGCCAGCGCTCGGATGAATACCCAGCAACTTGCGCTCAGCAAAGGGACGAAACAGCAATGGTGCGGCAACAGGAATTTCTTCTCCTGCATCCACAGCGACGTCGTGACCAACTAGCAACGCCATGGCCATCATCTGCGGGTAGAAATGCATCGGCACGACCAACTCGCCCGATTCCACGTGAATCGGAGTGCTTGAGTCGACAACTTTCACCCTCGGCTTCGGGGCACCGTCACCTTGCCCCTCGGTCAGCGGCCAAGCCTGGTCAACCGAATACCGCGCCACGAGTTCTGTCTGCCGAGCCCACCGCTCCTCTGGCGGCAGTAAGTGAAGACTCGCCGCAGCATCAGCGAGCCTGCGCGCACTCCAGCCGCCAAAACTCTGCGCGTTCGCGGCACACACAGCAGCCAGTGATGCGACCAGACAGAGTGGGCGCAGAAGGGTCAGGACCCGAAAGTCGTCTTCCACAGCTTCCCATCCTCAATAAGCACGTCAGACTTTCGGAAAACAACAATCCCTTCAGCGAGAATCTCCACCACGTACTTCCCGGGACTGAGACGAAGGTCGAGATTGGTGAGGCCAACAGCCCTAGAGTTCAGGAGCACCGTTGCTCCGTTGGGTCTTCCCTCGATACGCATCAGCCCGGAGGGCTTCCGCCAAAGCTCGCTTAGGCTCAGTACCCGCTCCAAGACAGCGCCGGGCGATATCGCCGTGCTTCGCAGGTCCCTGTCCGCCTCCTTGACTGCGTCGACAACTGTAAAGGGCGAGGCTGCGGTTGCGGTCCTGGAAGCGAGAAACCTGAACTGGTCAAGGTGCGCTGCAGTGAACTCGCAGAGGTCCGACGGCGAAACGTCTGACCGGCGAGCTATTCCCACCACGACGCCTGCGGCAAGCCCTGTCTCGTCGCCGGAGAGGGGCACCTCACGACTCGCAGCCCAGGACGATACACATGACTTAGTTGCCGCCGGCGTGACCGTTGCTGCGTTCGCAACCTCGGGATGCAAAAGCAGCGCGGCCATGAGAGCGAGCGTCGGAAAGACGACCTTCCCAACTGGCCGCAACCAATGCAGCATCAGCAACGTGAGAGCCGCAAGCAGAGACCAGAACTGCAGCAAGATTGGAAAGCTAGTTAGCCAGCCGTAGAGGTGGTACTGCGGACCCCTGCTCAGCACGAAAGCGACTGAGTCCTGGGCCAAAAAGAAACCGTACAGCGAAAGCAGGACCATGGCTCCCGCAAGAAGCGGCAGGACCTCGTGTTGGACCTTTGGCAAACCGTCCGAGGACTTTCGGACTACGAGTCCAGGCAAGAGGGTGACAGCGAGGCCAAGCAGCCACTTTGAGGTTGAATCACGCACTTCAATGAGCTTCTTATCTGCGTCAGTCAGCTCAATCTTCGCTCGGTTCTGCAGGACCATTGCTCCCGAGGCATCCGTTTGCAAGTGCCGGTAGACAAGGGAAGCCGCGATGAAGCAAACCATACTCAATACCAAGAAGACAAAGAACGGCAATCGCATGTACTGCTCCTAGGTCTCTTCCTCGAACGCACGAATCGCCGCATCAAAAACGCGGACTGCTCTACC
>Ga0307505_10001773_pt1 | contig 16426 bp, 13 predicted proteins | sample 23_S_MG_FD_202183 | JGI IMG/M metagenome (GOLD analysis project Ga0307505, IMG submission 202183) | Soil microbial communities from Populus trichocarpa stands in riparian zone in the Pacific Northwest, United States - 23_S | ecosystem: Environmental > Terrestrial > Soil > Riparian zone > Trees...
GGCGTCGGCGCCGATCCCACGCAAGCGGAGTGCGCAGCGCCGAAGGCGCGGAGACAACGACAGGAATCAACACAAGGCGCAGCAAAAAGGGGGCCGAAGCCCCCTTTCGTCACAGCAAGCCGCGTTCAGCGAACGATGTCGTCTTATCGCCAGCGACGATGATGTGATCCAGCGTGCGCACGCCGATCAGCACGAGCGCATCCTTGAGCCGCAAGGTAATCAGCTCGTCAGCGTGACTCGGCTCGGGATTTCCGCTCGGGTGGTTGTGCGTGAAGATCGCCGCCGCAGCGTTGACCCGCAACGTCTCCCTAACCACTTCGCGCGGACGGACCGACGCGCCGTCGATCGTTCCGCGAGACAATTCGACGTATTCGATCAACCGATGGCGCGTGTCGAGCAGCAGCAGCGAGAACACTTTGTAGTCGTAGCCGGCGAGCATGACGCCCAGATAAGACCGCACGTCTGCCGGCGATTCCAGCGAAGTGCCGCGCTGCATCTTCCGGTCGATGACCTGGCGCGCCACGGCCGGGATCTGCTCGGCCGTCGCCGGACGGTAGCGCCGGCGCCCGCCATCGCGGACGATCAGTGGGGCTTCGGAAGTCGGAATGAACTGCAACATGATCGTGCGCCGGTTGCTCGGGCGGAACTGGCCGGAACCGGTGCCCGCACGGCGCAGCGCAAGCAGTCACAAGGTCGCAGACCGCCACGGCCGCGAGCGTGCAAGGCACGCGCAGCCTTTGACGGCGAGAACGCCGTGATACGGTGGAGGGAAACAGCAAGACCGCCCTCCTGCCATTCGCATGCGATGGCAAGCGGAGTGCGCAGGCTCGCCAAGGCCGAAGGCGTCAGGGATCAAAGCCGGATGGCCGCGACTCGGCACGAGGCGCGGGGCGCAGCCCGCGAGCCCGACGGCGGAACGCCGGGACGCACATAATCAGTCAATGTTGGCGCCTTCCCATTTGGCGCACACTGCCTCAACGTCAGGCGCAGCAACTGGCGTGGTCCAACTCTTGAAGAATTTCGGATTCTTACTTCGCGGAGGCGGATCAACCTCACGCATGACAACCAAAGCTGGCGCCTGAATACATTCTCCTAGTACGAGAGCACTGCGAGGCGCTAAAGCTGGAAGTTGGTCTAGAAGCTGTCCATAAATGCCGGGAACGATCTCACGAAAGTAGCGCAGATCCTCGGGGTTTTGAAGCCGATGGACAACAAAGCTGTTGCATTGTGAAAGCACAGTCTTGGACAACTCGCTCGGTCGCTGAGAGGCAACAACCAAGCCAAGACCGAACTTTCGGCCCTCACGCGCGATGCGTTCAAAAACCTCTTTCGAAATCGACTCCTCTTCAGATCGCCGACCCTCGCGGATGTAGTTCTGAGCTTCTTCCAATATGAGCACTACCGGAAACTCACCGCGACCAACGCCGCTCACAGGGTCGCTCAGTCGTTGCAGGAACTCGTGAATCAGCCGGCCAATCAGCGCAGTAACGTTTTCTAGAACTTCCGAAGCTAAGAGGCTTAGATCGACGATTACGACATTGGACGCCTGCGCGTTAGAGCGCTGGCGATCATAGAAGGGCAACGCGCCTTCTGCGAGCGCATCAACATTCGCCAGTTGCCCCACGATTTCTTCAGAGACGCTGGACTCAAGCCCTACAATATCGCGCAAGAAGGTCGCTAGCGCGTGGCGAACCGCCGGCCATTCCTCTGCGGCCGGTCCAAATAGAAACTCAAATCTCGAATCTTCGAGGAGCCGGTAGATGCGCGTAAGCAAGGTGGAACAGTTATCACGGGTACGCGCGGAGTTTGAGTTATCCCGCGACATTGCCGCTTCCAGATGACGATAACGGAACGCGGATCTTCCGAAGTAAGAGGGTCTATCGGCGGACCCTCCTGCCTGCAATGCCACTGCGGGAACTACTGCCAGGCTAGCTACCAGCCCATTCAAGAGCGTCTCCGCTTGCTGCCGTCGTGCCATATCCAGCGGATCGTAGTTCTGAGCGTTTGGCCTTCCAGCGATCGCTCGTACTTGCTGAATGATGTTGGTGGGTTGGTTTTGCTGGAGCGCCGGATACTGCTGCAATAGCTCCTGAACAGCGATCGCATTTTCGGCACCGGTCAGTGCGGCGATGACGCCATCACAGATAACGTTTATCGAGTTTCGGTCTTGCCATGTTCCCGTCGCGGTCAGCGTCAGAATGCGCTGGCACTCTTGCATCAGGAGGTCTCGAAGTATCGTCCATCTTGGACCCAATTCCTCTTGTCGCGCCAGCGTCAAAGAGTTCAATAAGACCGGACGTTGCACACCAGGTGCGGCTCGAAACAATCGAACAAAGTCATCCGAGTCCATGAACCAGTAGGGAATGACAAGCCGGCCTGCTTCCGTAGAATCGGTAGGAACATACAGCGACCGACTGTTGGGTATCGCATCGACAAATGTTCCATCAGCCTGATGCTTTTGAAATGCCGAGCGGTATTCTCCGTTAGTGTCAAGAATCACGATGCGCGTTCTGGTCACATCATCTCGCGAGATCACGGACTGCAAGATGGTTGCGATCGAGCAGGACTTTCCCGACCCCGTGCTGCCGATGATGGCCGCATGCTTCCCAAAGAACGCATCGGGGTCTATGTAGATGCTGTAGTCTGGAAAGACAGCAGATTTGCCAACTTCAATGCAGAATCCCGGGTTCTCGGGGTCTACCGCCGCACCGACCGGGCTCTTGCCGAAAATGGCGTCGAGGTCTGCCTTGGTCGTCAAGAACACCTTAGAGTCGAGTACCGGGAACAAATTGATGCCCTGGCGGAACTGTCCCTCGTCTATCGTTCCGATCATCGTCGCCTTCATAAGGCGCCGGGTGGAGGGAAGAGACACCATCGTCTGGTCTGTGCGAAGTTCCCTTTCTTCAGTCATGACGACTTTCGTCACCATGCCGACGATTCTCCGCGCGCCGACGGGAATGACGATGTAAGAATTGATCCGGCCCACCTCAATAGTGCCCTCGTACGTCGAGCGCGTCAGCGCCTTGAGGTCGGCGTTCAGCTCAACAGTCACTTGCGCCGTATCTACGGCGACGACCCTACCGATTTCATGTTCAGCCGCCATCGCCATGCTCCGGTTCGGGATCGTCGCCATGCGATGCAGGTGCCAGGGCCTTATAGGTCCGCAATACCTTGGCTGTAATTTCCTCTTCGCGAAGATCGGGCAATAGCTTTTCTACGAAGTGCTCGAACGTGCCCAGTCCATATCCACCAACGAGCCAAACTCGTTCATCGCCGAGCTGCTTCAAATGATTCACGAAATCGCTGGTTGGCGCCGGATCGACCACTACCAGAGTAAAGCTGGGAATCGCTAGCGCTTGCCGAACCAGCGCATTGACGTGCTCATCTCCAAATCCATAGCCGATGGTGAAAAGTACGGACTGTGGTTGTGCGATGGCGTTTCCGAAGCGGCGAAACAGCTCTGAATACGGCAAACCCAAAGCCTGCCCATACTTCAATGGCGAAGGATAAATCAGCACATCGTCATCGGGTGCCTGTTGATTGTAGAACGTTGCAAACAGACCATACGGATTCTCCCAATCCGCCGCGCAGCGATGCCAGTTGATTGATCCATGCAACTTGTAGAGATGAAGCGCCCGATCGAAGCGATGCACACGACCTTCTGTCGTTTGTGCCGGGAAGTAGAAATCTAAGTCATACGATTCAGGCCGGAACACCCGCCGCAAGGTTCCGACGAAGCCGTCAACCAGCACAGCGCCTTCGGCGTCTGCGGCTTTCTCAATCAAGGTGTCATAGTTCAACGTATATATATTGGCGCGCCTTAGATTGAGAGGTCTTGTTAGCACCTTCTTGATGAGACGACGGTGTACGTTCAAGGCACTTTCTTTCCCTGCCGCCGGCAGATCCACGAGCAGGGTCAAGGCGCGATTGACTTCCGATACCAAGCACGTGAGTGACTCCTTCGTTATCTCAAGCACGCTGTCGGCATTCAATGTCAGCCTAGTGGTGGTTGCGAAGTTTGACATCCCCGCGAGCCAGATCTGCAAACGGCTTAGATAGCCTTCCACATTGAGCAGAATTGAGCCCGTGGCATTCAAGTCAGCGGCCAAGGCATCTCTTCGGTGCGCCAGATCGTAGTCCTGGTCACACAAAGCTGAGCAAGTTAGGTAGAAGAGAGGCAGCCAATCGGTGGCTTGGTTTTGCTGTTCAAGCTCATGGGCTCTGGCGTGCAATGCAAGCTCAAGCTGCTTAGGTATCGACGCCAACCCAACGCCTCCTGCCAGCATGGATGCACCCGCGCCAATCAGGAAGGATGCGTTGTCGGTCTTGAGCAATGTTCCAATTCGGACGCGGGTTTCCTTCAATCGTTCGGAGAGAACTGTATTCGCCTTCTTCTTGACCTCCTCATCGTCGGACACGAGATCTGCGATCAATTGCTCGCTGAGTGCTTCGGTGCCACCAATCTTTAGGTAGAAATCACTCATTTCATGCTCCTGCAGGAGTTCGCGAGCACACCGCAGACCGTAGCCACCCGTCCAGCAAAAGCCTTGGCTTTCAATCGAACGAAACTACGCACCGACGATGACCTGCTCTGTTACCGGAATCTTCTGGGCAATCGCGTTGTACAGATCGACTTCTATCTGCTGCGTTTGGATTGAAACGACTAGGCTGTAACGTGCCGGCAGATCGTATCTTTCAAGTGCCGGCCGCGTTCGCCACCAGCCCGCAGCGGGATACACCGCGATAAAGCCGCGACTCGCCAGTTCTGCGGCCGTACCCACCCATACGTCCTGATGGAGCGAACCGCGATGCCGCTGCCGCTCCCCCAAGTACCAGTTGGGGTCTTTAGGATTCACCGGATCGCCCTCATCCTCGCGCTGAGCGGCGGCATTTACTCGTGCGATGAAATCAGCGGTGGAACCATCGAGCGGACGTTGAACATCGAAACGCAGGCGATGCGACGGGTAGTGAAACTTCGACGTTGAGCCCCGCATGGACGGGTTGGGCTCGATGAAGTACGAAAGCGCCACACGCATTTCCACCGGCGCGTTCTGCAGGGCCTCCAGCTCATCTTTCGGCCACGGCAAGGCGTGCAGATTCATGTCGCGTGTGACGACACCTTTGCCTTTAATCTTCGCATATGGATGGATCACATCCTCGACGACGAGGGTCAAGGAATTGCTCACGCTCCACAGTGCGCGATCCAGGTCGGGCACTCCCCAACCGCAATGACGAATCAGGTTGGCGTATTCCGCCTTGCTGGGTGTACGGCCGGTAGGCAGGAACATGGCACGCATCGCTTCGGTCCATTCCGCCGAATGCACGAGAAGCGCGCGAACTGTCTCCGGCCGAAGTTTCGGATACGCTGCCATGATCTGCGCGGCCATCCGCGCGCACAGCGCCGAGGCAGCGCTGGTTGCATTGCTGGTCGTAAAGAGGCGGTTGATCGGCTGATTGTGGGTCGTCAGCAGGTTCAGGCTCGCCATGCCGACGGCGCCGAGATCGTCCTTGGCCGCATTGCCACCTTCGAGTACGACGTCCGGCTTCAGTGGCCATGCTCCATCCCAAGTTCTGGAGGTGGTCGTGAACGGGCTGAGCCCACCTTCCGCCGCGATCGGTACGAGCGAGGGATGGCCTTCCGTGTCGATCTTATGCGTACATGCCCCCACCGTGATCGCATTCCACGCCTGCCCGGGGTCGTGCACGAGGTTGGTGGAAAGGCTGGCGGGATATTCGCCCCAAGCACTAGGGTCGCGAGTATTGCCTGCCGACAACACAAATAGACGCGGATACTCACCTGCTCCATCGCTGTCGGCCGCCAGACTGTCCACTGCCGACGACCACGACGAAGGCCGACCACGGTCTCGATAGTCCGAGGCCGTCACCGCGGAAGTAAACACGCGCGGCCGGTTTGGGGCTGCCACTTCGGGACGCGCCACACTTTCAGCAAAAAGATAGGCGTGGTGTCGGCTATCGCCGTTGTTAGCTCCGTCCCGAGGGATCAGCTTGACCGATTCGAGGCGGTGCGGAATCTCGATCGGTGCGTGCGACGCGAGGGCTTCCGTCAAGTCGCCGTAACCCGAGAGCCCGGCCTGGCCTGTGCCGTGGTTGGCTGTATCGTCCACACCCCATGCAGGCTCAACCGTATGCAGATCTGTCGCCTCCATCAGTGGTTCCAGCAAGAGATGACCGCGATTGACACCCGAATCCAAGAGGCAAACGCGAGGCACGGCATCGCCGGGCGCCTTGACTTGCGCGCGTTGCAGTAACTCGTCCGCCCACGCTTGCTGTTCTGTGGCCTCCAAGCCGTCGAAGAACTCGGCGGTTTCTTTGGCATAGCGAAGTTCCGCAACGCAGTTCAAGGTCATCACTGACCGCGAGAACTGCTGCCGCGACCCGTACATCAGCAACACAGTCCGCTCGGGAAAATTGGCCTGCTTATCGCTGACGGTGCACTCGGCGAGCGCAGCCAGTTTCTTGAAGTCTTCGACGACCGCCTGACGTTGACCACGAACCGGTAGCCACACCTCCCACCAGAAGGGAGTCGCAGGATCGGTTGGCAGCAGCGCCGGATCGTCGGTCCAAAGCGCCCGCAATTCGGCGGCACGGATCGACTCAATTGTGTTCAACAGCGTTCGGTGATCACGCGCGTTGCCGTTTTTGTCCTTCTTCTCCTCCAGATACTCGGTGACGTACTTCTCGAAGTGCGCCAGTTGCCCATCCGGCACGAACACGTTGGCGAACGTGTGATCGCCTTCCCGGCGCACGCTGAGCAGTTCGATCCTCTTGGGCTCGTTGGCCAGGCTCTCGAAAGCCAGTTCGACATCCGGTTGACCAGTGAACTGGATTTGCAGCCCGAGACCGCTTTCGAGTTGCTGCTGTTCCTGGGCACGGATGGTCTGGACGGCAACGTGCTTCAAGGATTCGAGCTGGTTCTGCAATGCCCGCCCGTGCTGTTGACGGGGCAAGTCTGGGACAGCCACGGGGCTTCCGCCGCGGGACGAGTGCGCCGTGAAATCGACGGCTTGCGATGTGTCTTGAAGGACTAAGTGCGGTCGCTTAGCGGGTGGTTGATCCGGCATGGTGAGAGGCTGCCTTCTTCTTGTTCGTCCGGGCGCTCAACTTGCGACGATCCTCCAATGCGCGCCCCAACACTTCCCCCTTGACGCACGACTCCTCGTGCATCACGGCTTCCTTGATGGCCTCGTCCACGGCGCGCCGGATCTCCGCATAACTCAGTCCTTTCGCTTGCGCGGTGATCGCCTTGAGCGGGAACGGCTTGGGTGCAAACCTCCCCAGCCGAGACCGGATCAGCTTTGCAGCCTGGGTCGCGGTCGGCAGGTGATACTCGATGACATCATCAAAACGGCGGAACAGCGCGTAGTCGAGGACTTCCGCGTGGTTGGTCGCTGCTACGATCAAGCTGTTGGAGTGATCGCTCTCGATCATTTGGAGGAAACTGTTCAGTACCCGCCGTATCTCTCCAACATCGTTGGTGAGCCCCCGCTGAGAACCAATCGCGTCGAACTCATCAAAAAAATACACACCGCGGACATCGGAGACAGCATCGAAGACCTGGCGTAGCTTCGCGGCGGTTTCCCCCATGAACTTGGTGATGAGCGCGTCCAGTCGTACCGACAAGAGTGGAATACCAAGCTCTCCCGCCAGCACTGATGCGGTCATTGTCTTGCCCGTACCCGGCGGACCGACCAACAGCAGCTTTCGCCTAGGCGATAACCCATGTTCCCGGATGCGTGAATGCAGCCGCTGCTCCTTCAGGATGCGATCGATCTGGGCAGCCAATTGCGGGTCCAGCACCATGTCGGCCAGCCGGTCCTTGGGATACGTGGCCGTCAACAGATTGGCCAGTTCGCCACGAGGACGGGCGAGCGGGACCAGCTTGCCCGTCTGCTCACCTTCGAGCGCACGCGACTTCGCCGCGTCGATCATGTCACGCAGTTCTTCGGCGAGCTTGCCGTGACCGGACTTGGCTTCATGTGCCGCGACTTGCATCGCGACCGAGAAGAACTGCCGGTCGTCCCGATCAATGTGGGACTTCACCAACGCTTTGAGCTGTTCGGCGCTAGCCATGTCGATCACCCGTCAGCGTCGTGCCAGTTAGCTTGGCCAGCGATGCGAGGGCGGACCGCATCAGCTTGCCGGTGGTCTTCTCATCTATCGGCCCGAGATCGTCCTGTTCCGACGCCAGGAAGAATAGCAACCCAACGGGAACCTGGAGTGCCTGGGCGATATTGGTCAGCGTTGAGAGCGTCGGATCACGCTTGTTGTTCTCCAGCATCGACAGGTACGACACCGAGCAGTTGGCCCGCCGCGCTACAGCGCCTTGCGAGGCTCCCCGCTGGGTACGGCACAGCCGGATTGCCTGGCCCACATTCATGACGTTCGCCTTCCTCTCGTTCGTAACGGTTTGGTACTCGCTTCCGAATTTACCAGTAGTGAAATTCTTTGAGGTATCGGCGACAGTAGCGGCTTGAGCGCCGAGCCTGTGCCAGCGCGCTAAGCCGCCCGAATTTCGTTGAGCAGTTCGGGATGACGATCCAGCACCTTGAGCAGCTTGACCAGCGCCAGCGGCGGCCTAGTCTTGCCGTTCTCGTAACGTGAGAACGCGTTGATGCCTCCGCCGAAAATCTCGGCTGCCTCGCGCTGGTCCAGCGCCAACTTCTTGCGAACGCTGACGATAAATGCGGGATCGACGATGCTGGCATTAACCTGGCGGTTAAACGCCAGCATCGCCGCGCTCACGCGCGACGACTCGGCGGCATCAAGCACGCTCTCGCCGCAGGCCAGGCAGAAGTCGCCCACCACGGCCGGAATGGTGGTCGTCTCGCCCTTGTAGGTGTACGGCATGTCGCGGGTGTCGCGCACCAACTCGGCGGCTTCACAGGCAGGGCACTTCATGGTCACAGCTCCTTGAAGGACACGATCAGCACATCGTCGATGACCGTCATTTTCAGGTAGACCTCACCGACCTCCGTTATGGGGCGGTACACGTCCTGCCAGATGCGGTGGTCGGCGTGCGTGGTCATGCTCTTGTGGAAGTCCTGGGGCGTCAGCGCCATGACGACGCCGATCATGCCCTCGAGATCCAGACCCAGGGCCGCACCGCCGGCCAGTGCCGTAAAGGTGGCTCTGACCTTGCCGGCCCCGACCAGCGCCTTGACCACCGGCAGCTTGCAATGGGGCGTCCACTTCTCCATGCGAATTCTAACCTACTAGGTTAATTTTAGCAAGTTGGTTAATCAGCCCCGTCCATCGGGAGCCGCCCTCGACGGATCGCCGGAGGGCTGCCTTGGGGCGGATCGGGCCGTCGCCCGCTTCGTATCGGGTGGAATCGCCCGAGAAGACTCCTTACGGTGCCGGAAGGGGCGGTAGTTGCCCAGGCCCGTGCGGGTTTCGCCGGCACCTGCCGGTGCAGTGAGAGTCGCGTTGTTTGCAGGAGCAATGTTGCCGATAGTTTCCCGGCGCAAGCTGGCCACCTTCTCCGCGGCCGCACGGATCGGGTCGTCCTCCGCATGCACGTAGCGCATGAACATGGCCGCCGTCTTGTGGGCAGTCAGCGCCATGCCGATCTTCACCGACACGCCGGAGTTGGCGATGTCAGTCGCGGCCCGGTGTCGAATGCCATGCGTGCCGACGTGGGGCACCTTGGCGCGCTCAAGGATGCGCCTCCAGCCGTTGACGTAGGTGCCATCGGGCATCGCGATCTTGCCGTTGAAGATGCTGGGACACACGTAGGGCGAGCCTTCGATGCGATAGGCACCAGACAGCAGCCTGTGCGCCTCCAGGCTTATCGGCTTGGAAATATCCCCGGTCTTGCTGTCAGGCCAGACGACGCGACGATTCTCGAGATCAACCCAGACCCATTCGAGCAAACGGATCTCCGACATGCGCGCAGCGAACTCGAACTGCAGGCGGATCGCCAACGTCAGCACCGGATGTTCCAGCCCCTCGGCATCCGCCCGTTCGAGGTAGGCGTAGATGCGTGCCAACTCCTCGTCGGTGATGTATCGCGTCTTGCCCTTCTCGGGGTACTTCGGCACATGACGGCACGGGTTGGAACCATCCGGTCGATAGCCCCACACTTCGGCCATACTGAACATCTTGCGAATGCACGCGAGCGTGCGGTTGGCGGTGATGGGCGTACCCGCCATGCGCCGCATAAGCGCCGTCACATCCGCCCGTGTCAGGTCGGGCACTTTGGTCCTGCCCAGCTCCGGGACGATGTGACGGTCGATGTAGCCTTGGTAGCTTTCGACAGTGCTCGGCTTGTTGCGTGTCTCGGAGTATTCCTCCATGAACTGCTTGCACAGCTCCCTGACCGTCAGCGCCTCTCGGGCGGCCAATTTTGCAGCGCCGGGGTCGTTGCCTTTCCGAACCTCGGCCAGCCAGTCCAGCGCGATCGACCGCGCCTGTTCGACGGTCAGCTCGCCAAAGCGGCCGATCGACGGCTTGCGGCGCTCGCCCCAGTTCGTGCGGTACTGGAGCATGAACACCTTGCGGCCACCCGCCGTGACCTTGCACAGAAAGCCGGGGGTAATGGTGTCGCGCAGTTCATAGTCTTTGCCGACGAGGCGGGCCGCATCGACGGTCGATTTGGTGAGCTTGGTGATAGCCATGACGCCTCCTGTTCGGTATCGAAAGCAGGAACCGGCCAGGAGCCACGGGAGCGGCAAGCTCACCGTGATTGGTCCAGTTAAGGCGTAAGGCTAAACGGGACCAACCTCCTGGAAAACCAAGCCCAGCAAGGCTTAACGGGTTCCAGCGTAGTCCCATGCTATCTTTGAAGTTCGGACTCAAAATCCCGCGCTGGCGACAGCGTAAGGGTTCGATTCCCTTCCCCGGCACCAACCTGCTCTTCCGGAAACGCATGGCCAGTCAAGCCATCGCCGAAGCGTCGCGTGAACTGACGCTCGCCGACTTCGACTTCGAGCTGCCCCCCGAACTGATCGCCCAGCACCCGCTGCCCAAGCGCGCGGCGAGCCGACTGCTGCACGTCGCGCCGGCGGGGCTGACGGATCTGCACTTCGGCGACATCGAAGCGCTGCTGGACGAGCGCGACTTCCTGGTGTTCAACGACACGCGCGTCATCAAGGCGCGGCTGATCGGCGCGAAGTCCAGCGGCGGCCGTGTCGAGGCGCTGATCGAGCGCGTGCTGGCCCCCACGCTGGCGCTTGCGCTGGTGCGCACCAGCCACACGCCGAAACCCGGTACCGAGCTGCGCTTCGGCGATGCCGCCGGCAATGGCGTGACCGCCCAGGTCGAAGGACGGCAGGACGACTTCTTCGTGCTGCGCTTCAATCGCGACGTGCTGCAGGTTCTGGAACGGTACGGCCACGTGCCCCTGCCGCCGTACATCACACATGCCGACACGACGGCGGACGCCGAGCGCTATCAGACCGTGTACGCCGCGAAGCCCGGCGCAGTGGCCGCGCCCACCGCAGGTCTGCATTTCACCGCCGAACTGCTGCAGCGGCTGCAGACGCGCGGCGTCGGCTCCACGCGCGTGACGCTGCACGTCGGCGCGGGCACGTTCCAGCCGGTGCGCAGCGAGCGGCTGGCCGAGCACCGCATGCACGCCGAGCGCTACGACATCGCGCCGGCCGCAGCCGTCGCGATCAACGCCGCGCGCGCCGCCGGCAAGCGCATCGTCGCCGTGGGCACGACCAGCTTGCGTGCGCTGGAATCCGCCGCTGCGGACGACGGCACGATCGCGGCTGGAATGCGGGAGACGGCGCTGTTCATCACGCCGGGCTATCGCTTCCGCATCGTCGAGCGACTGATCACCAACTTCCACCTGCCGCGCTCGACGCTGCTGATGCTGGTGTCGGCCTTCGGCGGCATACAGCGCATACGCGACGCGTACCGCCACGCGATCGCCGCGCGCTACCGCTTCTTCAGTTACGGCGACGCGATGCTGCTGGAGCGGGAGGGTCGACAATGAGCGCCGCAGCGCACAGCGCGGAGGCACCTTTGAGCGTCGCGTTCGATCTGCTGGCCACGGACGGCGGCGCGCGCCGCGGACGGCTGACGCTGGCGCACGGCACCGTGGAGACGCCGGTGTTCATGCCGGTGGGCACCTACGGCAGCGTCAAGGCGATGGCGCCCGGCGAGCTCGAGCAGGCCGGCGCGCAGATCGTGCTGGGCAACACCTTCCACCTGTGGCTGCGACCGGGGCTGGACGTCATCGCCGCGCACGGCGGGCTGCACGGCTTCATGAGCTGGCGCGGACCGATCCTGACGGACTCCGGCGGCTTCCAGGTGTTCTCGCTGGGCGCGCTGCGCAAGATCAGCGAGGAAGGCGTGCGCTTCGCATCACCGGTCAACGGCGACAAGCTGTTCCTGACGCCGGAGGAGTCGATGCGCATCCAGCATGCGCTGGACTCGGACGTCGCGATGGTGTTTGACGAGTGCACGCCGTACGAGATCGGCGGCCGGCCAGCCACCATCGACGAAGCGGCCGCGTCGATGCGCCTGTCGCTGCGCTGGGCGCAGCGTAGCCACGACACTTTTTCGCAACTCGCCCTTTCGAAATCCGGCGCGGCCAAGGCGCGCCGCAACGCGCTGTTCGGCATCGTGCAGGGCGGCATGTACGAAACGCTGCGCGGCGAATCGCTGGCCGGGCTGACCGATATCGGCTTCGACGGCTACGCGATCGGCGGGCTGTCGGTGGGCGAGCCCAAGGAGGACATGCAGCGCATCCTCGTGCACACGACGCCGCGGCTGCCGGCCGGCCGGCCGCGCTACCTGATGGGCGTGGGCACGCCCGAAGACCTGCTGAACGGCATCGCAGCCGGCATCGACATGTTCGACTGCGTGATGCCGACGCGCAACGCACGCAACGGCTGGCTGTTCACGCGGCACGGCGATCTGAAGCTGCGCAACGCGCGCTATCGCAGCGACACCGGACCGCTGGATCCCACCTGCGAATGCCCGACCTGCCGCAACTACAGCCGGGCGTATCTGCACCACCTGCAGCGGGTCAACGAGATCCTGGGCGCGCGTCTGAACACGGTTCACAACCTGCATTTCTACCTGGACCTGATGGCGCAGGCGCGTGCCGCGATCGCTGCGGGCCGCTACGCCGAGTTCCACGGGGAATTCACCCGTGACCGGCGGCGAGGCATCTGAGCCAAGGAACTCTATAATCCATGGTTTGCCCTAAACATCGCCTGGGGCGGCGTTTCGCCGACCTGATGCCAACCTGATACCGCGGGGAGCCCATGTTCTTCATCGCCAATGCCTATGCCCAGACCGCCCCGGCCGCGCAGCCCGGTGCCGAGTCTTCCATCATGTCGATCGGCTTCATGGTGCTGATCTTCATCGTGTTCTATTTCATGCTGATCCGCCCGCAGGTGAAGCGGCAGAAGGAACACAAGACGATGGTCGAGGCGCTGAACAAGGGTGACGAGGTCGTGACCGCCGGCGGCATCGTCGGCAAGATCACCGACATCGCCGACCAGTACATCACGCTGCAGGTGGCCTCGGTCAACGGCCAGCCGGTGCAGCTTTCGATGCAGCGTGCCGCCGTGCAGACGCTGCTGCCCAAGGGCACGGTCAAGTCGATCTGACGCACGTCCACGCGGCCCGTTCCGGAGCCGCGGGGGGCCGCGCGCCTTTTCGGGCGCCCACCTCACCCTTTCGCCCATGAATCGCTACCCCCTCTGGAAATACATCGTCATCGCAGTCGCGCTGCTGCTGGGCGCGATCTATACGCTGCCGAACTTCTTCGGTGAGTCGCCGGCCGTCCAGGTTTCATCAGGCAAGTCCACCGTGCGCGTGGATGCGGCGCTCCTGTCGCGGGTCGAGACCGTGCTGCGCGACGCCAAGTTCACGCCGCGCAGCATCTACCTGGAAACGGCCGGCCTGAACACGACGGTGCGTGCGCGGTTCTCGGATACCGACACGCAGTTGCAGGCGAAGGACACGCTGCAGCGGGCGCTCAATCCGGACGAGAGCGACCCGGCTTACGTGGTCGCGCTGAACCTGATCTCCAACACCCCGGCCTGGCTGAAGGCGGTGCACGCGCTGCCGATGTATCTGGGCCTGGACCTGCGCGGCGGCGTTCATTTCCTGCTGGAAGTGGACATGCGCGCCGCGGCGGACAAGCGGCTGGAGACCTTCAGCTCGGACATCCGCACGCTGCTGCGCGAGAAAAACCTCCGCCACGCCGGCATCACGAAGACGGGCGACGTGATCGAGGTGCGCTTCCGCGAAGTCGACACCCGCGCGCGCGCGGCGGACCTGATACGCGGCCAGATCGCCGAGCTGACGCTGCGCGAGGAAGGCGCGGGGCCGGACTACGTGCTCTACGCGACGTTGTCGCAGGCGGCCCAGCGGGAGATCCAGGACAGCGCGATCAAGCAGAACATCAGCACGCTGCACAACCGTGTCAACGAACTGGGCGTGGCCGAGCCGGTCATCCAGCGCCAGGGCGCGGACCGCATCGTTGTTCAACTGCCCGGCGTGCAGGACGTTGCCCGTGCGAAACAGCTCCTGGGCCGCACGGCGACGCTGGAGATCCGCATGGTCGACCAGCAGGCAATGGCCGCGGGCAGCGGCGGCGCGCTCACGGTGCCCGAGCGCAAGGCGGACGGCTCGATCACCCAGGTGCCGCTGCGGCGCGAGGTCGTCGTCACCGGCGATCAGTTGAACAATGCCGCGGCCACGTTCGACCAGAACCAGCGTCCTGCGGTATCGGTGCGGCTGGACGAGGCCGGCGGCCGCGCGATGCGGGCGGTCACCCGCGACAACATCGGCAAGCTGATGGCCATCGTCCTGTACGAGAAGGGCAAGGGTGAGGCGGTCTCGGTCGCCACCATCCAGGGCGAATTCGGCAACCAGTTCCAGATCACCGGCAACTTCACGGTGCAGGACACCGCCGACCTCGCGCTGCTGATCCGTTCCGGCTCGCTGGCCGCGCCGATGGAGATCATCGAGGAACGGACGATCGGCCCGAGCCTCGGGCAGCAGAACATCGAGCGCGGCTTCCGCGCGACGCTGTTCGGCTTCCTGGCCATCGCCGCGTTCATGATCGTCTACTACCGCGTGTTCGGACTCATCTCGGTGGCGGCGCTGACCGTCAACGTCATGCTGCTGATCGCGCTGCTGTCCCTGCTGCAGGCCACGCTGACGCTGCCGGGCATCGCGGCCATCGCCCTGACGCTGGGCATGGCGATCGACGCGAACGTGCTGATCAACGAGCGCGTGCGCGAGGAACTGCGCAACGGACGACCGCCGCAGCAGGCGATCGCCGAAGGCTACGACAAGGCCTTCGCCACGATCCTGGATTCGAACGTCACGTCGCTGATCACCGGCCTGGCGCTGCTGGTGTTCGGCTCGGGACCGGTGCGCGGCTTCGCGGTCGTGCACTGCCTGGGCATTCTCACGTCGATTTTCTCCGCCGTGTTCGTGTCGCGCGGCTTCGTCAACCTGGTCTACGGCAGCCGCAAGAAGCTCGGCTTCATCTCGGTGGGGCAGATCTGGCGCCCGCAGGCAGACCCGAAGTAGCCACTAGCGAACCACGCCAGAGACCGGAGCAACGCAATGGAGTTCTTCCGCATCAAGCGCACGATTCCTTTCATGCGCTACTCGAAGATCCTGAACACGATCTCGATCGTTTCGTTCCTGATCGCCGTGTTCTTCCTCGCGACGCGCGGCCTGAACCTGTCGGTGGAGTTCACCGGCGGCACCGTGATGGAAGTGAGCTACGCGCAGACCGCCGACCTGGAGAAGATCCGCCACGCGATCGAGCAACAGGCGACCGGCGAGTTCCAGGTGCAGAACTTCGGGACTTCGCGGGACGTGCTGATCCGCATGCCGCCGGCGACGGGGCAGACCTCCGGCGAGCAGGCCGACCGCGTGATGGCGCTGCTGAAGGCGCAGGATCCGTCGGTGGAACTCAGGCGCGTGGAGTTCGTCGGGCCGGCGGTGGGCGAGGAGCTCGCCCACGACGGCGCGCTCGCGCTGATCCTGGTGGTCGTCGGCATCATGATCTACCTGGCACTGCGGTTCGAGTGGAAGTTCTCGGTGGCGGCGATCATCGCCAATCTGCACGACGTGGTGCTGGTCATCGGCGTGTTCGCGATCTTCCAGTGGGAGTTCTCGCTGCCGGTGCTGGCTGCCGTGCTCGCGGTACTGGGCTACTCGGTCAACGAGTCCGTCATCATCTTCGACCGTGTGCGCGAACACTTCCGCAAGTTCCGCAAGCTGTCGACCGTGGAAGTCATAAACAGCGCAATCACCGCGACGATATCGCGCACGATCATCACGCACGGATCGACGCTGTTCGTGACGCTGTCGATGTACTTCTTCGGCGGGCCCGCGCTGCACTACTTCGCGCTGGCACTGAGCATCGGCATCGTCTTCGGCGTGTTCTCGGCGGTGTTCGTCGCCGCAGCCATCGCGA
>Ga0307505_10001774_pt1 | contig 16420 bp, 17 predicted proteins | sample 23_S_MG_FD_202183 | JGI IMG/M metagenome (GOLD analysis project Ga0307505, IMG submission 202183) | Soil microbial communities from Populus trichocarpa stands in riparian zone in the Pacific Northwest, United States - 23_S | ecosystem: Environmental > Terrestrial > Soil > Riparian zone > Trees...
GGAATGGGCTTGGGACTAGTTCCGGAGTGCCCAGAGAGGGCGTCCGGAGACGGCACAGAATGCTGCGGTGCAATGTCGGTCATGGTATGGCCAATTAACTAATGTTGTCAATGCCTTCTGACATTCTATGATGCTCCATTGCTGCCGTGCGGAACCCTGGCCTTTGAGCCGTCGAACCTGTCCTGTGAGGAGCTTTGCAGACCGGTAAAATGCCGGCTCGATCGAGGGAAGCGCGCGGACCGACCTCAGCCTTTGAGTGACGCCCCATCGACGGAGGCGGTCCGCAGAGCTTCGAGGGCCTGGCGGGGGGTTTGCACCCCCCGCCATATTCCCGATCAGCGCCCGGTTACGGCCGGGAGCCGGTTGGAAACGGCCAAGCGGCCGCCGGATTCAGCGCGGTTCGCGCGCCGAGGGTCGCGGCGGTCGACGGCGGTGTTGCACTTGCTGCCGTCGTCAGTCCCGCAGGGCCGGCCTTAGGTTTAACGGGCTTCGCCTTTTTTTTCTTGGCAGATCTTTTCTTTCGGCCCGCTGCCTTCTTCTTGGAAGACTTCTTAACTGCTTTCTTCTTTTTCTTTGATGATTTCTTCTTCTTCTTTTTCTTTCCGCCTTTTTTCGCTTTTTTCTTCGCCATGACTAGCTCCTTACTGGTAGTTGGACAAAAGAAGCCCGGCCATCTCTGGCCAGACTATTCAACCGCGCCCGGGAATCGCTCCCCGGCCGCGGACTGAATTCATTGCGGCAGCCCATCAACGCGGGCTCCGCGCCGCGAGGTCCTGGTACAGGATGTCCGGGTCGAGCCGGATGCCTCCCTCCCAGGTGACGGTCGCGGTCTCCGGGTCGACGCTGACCTTCTCGAACTCGCGCACGTCGCGCCACAGCTTGAAGGCGCCGATCTCGAGCAGGTTGCCGAGGAACACGCTGCCCTCGAGGCCGTCGTCGAAGCGCAGCCACAGCTTGTAGTCCTCTTCCACCTTGCAGGCGGTCACTCGGTGCATGTGGTCCCTCATTCCCAGTTCAGCGCGCCGCCGGTCTGGTATTCGATCACCCGGGTCTCGAAGAAGTTGCGTTCCTTCTTCAAGTCGATCATTTCGCTCATCCAGGGGAACGGGTTGCTGGCCCCCGGGTACAGCGTGTCCAGGCCGATCTGCTGGCAGCGGCGGTTGGCGATGAAGCGCAGGTATTCCTTGAACATCGGGGCGTTCAGGCCCAGCACGCCGCGCGGCATGGTGTCCTCGGCGTAGCGGTACTCGAGCTCCACGCCCTGGCGGAACAGCTCGTGCAGCTCCTCGCGGAACGCCGGGGTCCACAGGTGCGGGTTTTCCAGCTTGATCTGGTTCACCAGGTCGATGCCGAAATTGCAGTGCATCGACTCGTCGCGCAGGATGTACATGTACTGCTCGGCGGCGCCGGTCATCTTGTTCTGGCGGCCGAGCGCCAGGATCTGCGTGAAGCCGACGTAGAAGAACAGGCCCTCCATCAGGCAGGAGAACACGATCAGGCTCTTCAGCAGGTCCTGGTCCTTGTCCGGCGTGCCGGTCTTGAAGTGCGGATCGGTGAGGGTGTCGATGAACGGCACCAGGAACTCGTCCTTGGCGCGGATCGAGGCGATCTCGTTGTAGGCGTTGAACACCTCGCCCTCGTCCAGGTTCAGGCTCTCGACGATGTACTGGTAGGCGTGGGTGTGGATCGCCTCCTCGAAGGCCTGGCGCAGCAGGTACTGCCGGCACTCGGGCGCCGTGATGTGGCGGTAGGTGCCGAGCACGATGTTGTTGGCCGCCAGCGAGTCGGCGGTGACGAAGAAGCCGAGGTTGCGCGTGACCACGCGCCGCTCGTCCGCGGTGAGCCCGTTGGGGTCCTTCCACAGGGCGATGTCGCGGCTCATGTTGATTTCCTGCGGCATCCAGTGGTTGGCGCAGGCCGACAGGTACTTCTCCCACGCCCACTTGTACTTGAACGGCACCAGCTGGTTGACGTCGGCCTTGGAATTGATGATGCGCTTGTCTTCCACCGTGATGCGGCGGAAGGCGTTGCCGGCGGCGAAGCGCTCGGCGCTGCCGCCGGCGGCCGGCACGAAGGCGCTCGCCGGCTGCAGCGCCAGGCCGGCGATGCCGTTCAGCTTGCCCTCTTCCTCGAAGTTGAGCATTACTGGCAGGCCTCGCATTCGGGGTTGTCGATCGCGCAGAACTGCGGCTCGGCGGCAGCGGCGGCAACGCCGCCGTCCATCGCCACGGCGTTCAGCTGCCCGGCCTTGGAGGTGGATTTCTCGGCGTGCGTGGCGCCCAGCGAGCGCAGGTAGTAGGTGGTCTTCAGGCCGCGGATCCAGGCCAGCTTGTAGGTCTCGTCGAGTTTCTTGCCGGAGGCGCCGGCCATGTAGATGTTGAGCGACTGCGACTGATCGATCCACTTCTGGCGGCGCGCCCCGGCCTCCACCAGCCACTTCGGCTCGACTTCGAAGGCGGTGGCGTAGAGCCGGCGCAGTTCGGCGGGCGCGCGGTCGACGCGCGCCAGGTTGCCGTCGAAGTACTTCAGGTCGGCGATCATCACCTCGTCCCACAGGCCGGCGCGCTTCAGGTCCGACACCAGGTACTCGTTGGTGACGGTGAATTCGCCCGACAGGTTGGATTTGACGTACAGGTTCTGGTAGGTCGGCTCGATGGAGGCCGACACGCCGACGATGTTGGCGATGGTGGCGGTGGGCGCGATGGCGAGGCAGTTCGAGTTGCGCATGCCGTGCTGCTGGATGCGCGCGCGCAGCGGGTCCCAGTCCAGGGTGGAGGAGCGGTCCACTTCGACGTAGCCGCCGCGCTCGGCGGCCAGCAGGTCGAGCGTGTCCTGCGGCAGGATGCCGCGCTCCCACAGCGAGCCCTCGAAGGAGGAGTAGCGGCCGCGCTCCTCGGCGAGCTCGGTGGAGGCCCAGTACGCGGCGTAAGCCACCATCTCCATCGAGCGGTCGGCGAACTGCATCGCCTCCTGCGAGGCGTAGGGCACGCGCAGCAGGTGCAGACAGTCCTGGAAGCCCATGATCCCCAGGCCGACCGGGCGGTGGCGCAGGTTGGAATTGCGCGCCTTGTCCACCGCGTAGTAGTTGATGTCGATGACGTTGTCCAGCATGCGCATCGCGGTGCGCACGGTACGCTTGATCTTGTCGAAATCCAGGCCCCGCTCGCCCATGTGCGCGACCAGGTTCACCGAACCGAGGTTGCACACCGCGATCTCGTCGGCGTTGGTGTTGAGCGTGATCTCGGTGCACAGGTTGGAACTGTGCACCACGCCGACGTGCTGCTGCGGGCTGCGCAGGTTGCAGGGATCCTTGAACGTGATCCACGGATGCCCGGTCTCGAAGAGCATGCTGAGCATCTTGCGCCACAGCTGCACCGCCGGAATCTTCCGGTGCAGCTTCAGTTCGCCGCGCGCCGCCTTGTCCTCGCAGCGCAGGTAGGCCTCCTCGAAGGCCTTGCCGGTGCGGTCGTGCAGCTCGGGGGCGTCGGAGGGGCTGAACAGCGTCCAGTCGGCGTTCTCCATCACGCGCTTCATGAACAGGTCCGGGATCCAGTTGGCCGTGTTCATGTCGTGCGTGCGGCGGCGGTCGTCGCCGGTGTTCTTGCGCAGCTCGAGGAATTCCTCGATGTCCAGGTGCCAGGTCTCCAGGTACGAGCACACCGCGCCCTTCCTCTTGCCGCCCTGATTCACCGCCACCGCGGTGTCGTTCACCACCTTGAGGAACGGCACCACGCCCTGCGACTTGCCGTTGGTGCCCTTGATGTGCGAGCCGAGCGCGCGCACCGGCGTCCAGTCGTTGCCCAGGCCGCCGGCGTACTTGGCGAGCAGCGCGTTTTCCTTGATGGCATCGTAGATGCCGGTGAGGTCGTCGGCCACCGTCGTCAGGTAGCAGGACGAGAGCTGCGAGCGCTGCGTGCCGGCGTTGAACAGGGTGGGCGTCGAGCTCATGAAATCGAAGGTCGACAGCACGTCGTAGAACTCGATGGCGCGCGCCTCGCGGTCCTTCTCGTTCAGCGCCAGACCCATCGCCACGCGCATGAAGAAAGCCTGCGGCAACTCGATCCTGCGTTCGCGGATGTGCAGGAAATAGCGGTCGTACAGCGTCTGCAGGCCGAGGTAGCCGAATTTCAGGTCGCGCCCGGCGTTCAGCGCCTTGCCGATGCGCGCCAGGTCGAACGTCGCCAGCCGGGGGTCGAGCAACTCGGCCTCGATGCCGCGGCGGATGAATTCGGGGAAGTAGGCGGCATAGCGCGCGGCCATCGCCGCCTGGCTGACCTCCTCGCCCAGCACCTCCAGCCGGATGGTGTTGAGCAGCAACCGCGCCGTGACGTAGCTGTAGGCCGGGTCCTTCTCGATCTGCGCGCGCGCGGCCAGGATCGCCGACTTGCGCACTTCCTCCATCGGCACGCCGTCGTACAGGTCGCGCAGGGTCGCTTCCAGGATCTGCGCCGGCGCGGCGGCGCCTTCCAGGCCTTCGCAGGCCGATTCGAGCAGGCGCTGCAGGGCGCCGAGGTCGAGCGGGCGGCGCGCGCCGTTGTCCACCACGTGCATCACGCTGTCGCCCGACTGCTTGTCGCGCGCCGCTTTCTCCACCGCGCGCGCCTTGGAGCGCTCCTCGCGGTACAGCACGTAGGCACGCGCCACGTCGTGCTCGCCCGAGCGCATCAGCGCGAGCTCGACCTGGTCCTGGATGTCCTCGATATGGAAGGTGCCGCCCTGGGGCTGGCGGCGCTGCAGCGCGCCCGCCACCTGCCCGGTGAGCTGCGCCACCACGTCGCGGATGCGCGCCGAGGCCGCGCCCTGGCTGCCGTTCACCGCCAGGAAGGCCTTGGTCATCGCCACCGAAATCTTGCCCGGCTCGAAGCCGACCACCGCGCCGTTGCGGCGGATGATCTTGTAGTCCGGATACGCGGCGTGCAGCGCGCTGCTGGTGTCGGCAACGCTCGCGCCCATGGCGGGGCTCGTTGCCGCACTGTCTCGCGCGATCTGCATGATTCCCTCTCCCATGGGCGCCCTGTCCTCGACTTGCACTAAAACCACAATATGTAGTGCTGAACTACTGATTGCTAACTAATTCTAGTGGCCGCAATGTACCACGGCGATTTTATTTTGCAAGCGCCGCGCGCGACCGCGCGGCGGCGCGCGCCAATGGCGCAGTGCAGCGAACCTACTAGGGAAGGGGAGCCGGCGCTCCCGGAACACTATCCTTAGGGGCGGGCGAGCGCCGCGAGAAAGCGCGCCCAGGCGAAGTGCGCGCCGGGGTCGCTTTTGCGGCCGGGCGCCACATCGCTGTGCGCGGCGCAGGCGCGCAGCGGCCAGCGCACCGCCAGCGCGCGCGTCAGCGCCGCCAGGCACCGGTACTGGGCGGCGCTGAAGGGGGCCGCGTCGGCGCCTTCGAGCTCGACGCCGATCGAGGTGTCGTTGCAGCGCTCGGCGGCGCGCCAGCGCGACAGCCCGGCGTGCCAGGCGCGCAGGTGCACCGGCACGAACTGCTGCAATGCGCCATCGCGCCGCACCAGGAAGTGCGCCGACACCTTCAGGTGCACTATTTCACGGAACGACGGATGCGCGCCGGCGTCGAGCCGGTTGGTGAACAGGCGCTCGATGGCGTCGCCGCCGAATTCGCCCGGCGGCAGGCTGATCGAATGCAGCACCAGCAGGGACACGGCCGTGCCGCGCGGGCGCCGGTCGCAATTGGGCGAGGCCAGGTAGCGGGCCTGCGCCACCCGCCCGTCAGGGCCGATTCTCATCCTTGATGCCGAGGCGCTGCATGCGGTAGCGCAGAGTGCGGAAGGTGACGCCGAGCAGCTTGGCGGCCGCGGTGCGGTTGAAATTGGTGCGCGAGAGCGCCTCCAGGATCGCTTCGCGCTCGACGCGATCCAGGTACTCCGGCAGGGGCGCGCCGAGCGCGCCGTCGGCGGCGCGCGCGCCGCCCTCCTCCGCCGCCGCGGGCTTCAGGCGCAGGTCTTCCGGGCCGATCTCCCCGCCCGCCGACAGCGCCGTGGCGCGCTCCAGGATGTTTTCCAGTTCGCGGATGTTGCCCGGGAAATCGTAGGCCGCCAGCTCCTCGAGCGCGTCGCCCGAGAGCCGCGCCGCCGCCCCGGACTGGCGCGCGAGGCGCTCCAGGATGTTGCCGGCGATGAGCGCGATGTCCTCGCGGCAGTCGCGCAGCGGCGGCATCTTCAGCTCGATCACGTTCAGGCGGTAGAACAGGTCCTGCCGGAAGCGGGCCGCCTCGACCAGGCGCGCCAGGTCCTGGTGCGTGGCGCTGAGGATGCGCACGTCGACGGGGTCCTCCTGCGTGGCGCCGACCTTGCGCACGCGCTTTTCCTGGATCGCGCGCAGCAGCTTCACCTGCATGGACAGCGGCAGGTCGGCCACCTCGTCCAGGAACAGGGTGCCGCCGTTGGCGGCCTGGAAGAAGCCGTCGCGATCCTGCTCCGCACCGGTGAACGCGCCCTTCTTGTAGCCGAAGAACTCGCTTTCCATCAGGGTTTCCGGGATCGCGCCGCAGTTCACCGGCACGAACGCCCGCTCGCGCCGCGCGCCCTGGGCGTGGATCAGGCGCGCCGCCAGCTCCTTGCCGCTGCCGGATTCGCCGCACAGGTACACCGGCGCCTGGGTGCGCGCCAGCTTGCCGATCATCTCGCGCACCTGCGCCAGCGGCGCGCTCACCCCGAGCAGCGGCAGGTCGCGCGGCGGCTCGCCCGCCTGATCGGGCAGCGACAGCGCCGACTTGACCAGGGCGCGCAGCTGCTCCAGCCCCACGGGCTTCGACACGTAGTCGAAGGCGCCCGCCTTGAGCGCCGCCACCGCGTTCTCGGCGCTGCCGTGCGCGGTGATCACCGCCACCGGCAGGTCGTTGTCCAGTTCGCCGATGTGGCGCACCAGGTCGAGCCCCTCGCCGTCGGGCAGCCGCATGTCGGTCAGGCACAACTCGAAGCGCGCGGCCTTCAGCTGCTCGCGCGCCTCGGCGAGGGAGCCCACCGCCACCACGCCCAGGCCCATACGGGCGAGCGTCAACTCGAGCAGCTCGCGGATGTCGGGTTCGTCGTCCACCACCAGCACCAGGCGCTCGCGCTGCGCGCTCTTGCGGTCGGCGCGCCTCATGGGAGCGCCCCGCCCCGGCACACGATGCGGAAGTGCGCGCCCGCGCGGGCATCCACGTACTCGAGCAGGGCCCGGTTGGCGGCACTCAACTCGCGTGCGAGATACAGGCCCAGGCCGGTTCCCTTGCTGTCGGTGGTGAAGAAAGGCTCGAACAACTGCCCCTGCACGGATTGCGGGACGCCGGGGCCGTTGTCGGTGACGTTCAATTCTACTTGGTCGCCGAAGGCGCGCGCCGCGAGGCGCACGCTGCCCGGCTCGGCGCGCGCGTGGCGCACCGCGTTGCGCAGCAGGTTCCACAGCACCTGGCGCAGGTGCTCGCGGTCGAACTCCACCCACACCGCGCGCGCCGGTTCGATGGCGATGCGCGCGGCCGGCACCGATTCGTTGGCGCTGAACTCCTCGAGGAAGGCGGGCAGCCAGGCGTCGAGCGTGATGCGCTCGGCGGCGATGCGGTCGCGGCGGTTGAGCTGCAGCACGTCGGCCACCAGGCGCTCCAGCCGCAGCGTGTTGTCGTGGATGATGCGCGTCAGGCGCGCACGGTCCTCGTCGCGCCGCTCCTCGTCCAGCAGTTCGGAGGCGTGGCTGATCGCCGACAGGGGGTTGCGGATCTCGTGCGCGATGTTGGCGGTGAGCCGGCCGAGGGCGGCGAGCTTCAACTGCTGCGCGTGCTCGCGCGAGCGGGTCATGTCCTCGACGAACACCACCGTGAAGCGGTCCTCGGTGCCGGTGTCGAGCAGCCGCGCACGCACTTCCTTGCCGCGCGCCTCCAGGTCCACCGCCACCGCGGCGCGCGCGCCGCGGTCGCGCCAGGCGAGCCAGCGCGCCTCCAGCCCGGGCAGCACCGCGCCCAGCGCCAGGCCGCGCAGCGCGTCCATGCCCAGCAGCCGCATCGCCTGCGGATTGTGCTCGACGACGCGGCCCTGGCGGTCGAGCACCAGCACGCCGTCCTGCATGTCGGCGATCACCAGCTGGTTGACGCGCGTCTGGTTGGCGAGCGCCCGGCCGCGCTCGCGCGCCAGCCGCTCGTTGGCCGCCAGGCGCTGCGCCAGCCAGCCGGTGGCGCCGGCGGTGGCGAAGTAGCCCATCGACAGCAGCGCCGGCGGTACGAAGCTCGCCGCCGGCAGGTCGAGCGCCAGCACCCAGTAGGCCTCCTCCAGCAGCACCGCGATGGTGGCGAGCGCGGCGTAGAGGAAGTTCAGCCGCAGCGGCGCCACCAGCCCGGCGCCGGTGAGCGAGATGAGCAGCATCACGCCCAGGCCGCTGCGCATGCCGCCGCTGGCGTACATCAGCAGCGGGATGGTGATCACGTCGAGCAGCGCGTGCGCCGACAGCTGCAGGTTGAAGCGCTCGCGCACCGAGCGCACCACCACCTGCAGGGCGATGCCCAGCACCAGGTAGCCGACGCACACCACGCGGAACAGGCGCAGGTCGTGGGCGCCGAAGTTGATCGGCTCGTAGGTGAAGTAGGTGGCGCCGAGGAACAGCAGCGCCACCACGATGCGGTACAGATTGAAGTACTGCAGCGAGATCCAGAACGAATCCGGCGGGCGGTCTTCGCGCGCGAACAGCGGCGCGTATGCCAGGGTCGTCATCAGGGCCGTCGCGGCCCGAGCCGCGCGTGTTCCTCGCTGCAGTACAGGCCGCGCTCCGTGCCGCGCGCCTCGGCGCGCGGCAGGTTCACGCCGCAATGCGCGCAGGCCACCAGCTCGCCGGCGCCACCGCCTGCCGCATCCGCGCCGGGCCGCCGCGCGCCGAGCGCGCGGCGCACCAGCCACACCAGGGCCAGCACGGCGAGGGCAAGCAGGAGCAGGCGTCCCATGGCCCTATTCTAGGAAACTCCAGGAAACTCCGGACAACTGGGAATGGTCGGGGTGACTGGATTCGAACCAGCGACACCTGCGTCCCGAACGCAGTACTCTACCAGGCTGAGCTACACCCCGAAGCGCGCCAGGACTAGCTGCGGCGCGTCACCGAAAAGGACGTCAATTCTAGCAAAGAATCCCTGTGCGCCGAGGGCGGCAGGGCGGCGATGGCACGGGCCGCCACGGCGGCCTCGCGCTGCGCGGCGGCGCGGGCATAGTCCAGCGCGCCGGTGGACTTGATCGCCGCCAGTACCGGCGCGAAATCGGCGCGCCCGCCCTCCAGGATCGCGCGGCGCACCAGTTCGCGCTCGGCTGGGCTGCCGGCCTGCATCGCCCGGATCAGGGGCAGGGTCGGCTTGCCCTCCGCGAGGTCGTCGCCCAGGCTCTTGCCGGTCTCCTGCGCCGCCCCCGAGTAATCGAGCACGTCGTCGATCACCTGGAAGGCGGTGCCGAGGTGCATGCCATAGGTCGCCAGGCCCTCCTCGAGGCCGGGCGCCGCCCCGCCGAGGATGCCGCCCAGGCGCGCCGCCGCCTCGAACAGCTTCGCCGTCTTGCGGCGGACCACGTCCAGGTAGCGCGCCTCGCCGACTTCCGGGTCGTGGCAATTCATCAGCTGCAGCACCTCGCCCTCGGCGATGGTGTTGGTGGCGTCGGCCAGCACGCGCATCACGCGCATGCTCTCCAGCCCGACCATCATCTGGAAGGCGCGCGAGTACAGGAAATCCCCCACCAGCACGGAGGCGGCGTTGCCGAAGGCCGCGTTGGCGGTGCGCCGCCCGCGCCGCAGCTGCGACTCGTCGACCACGTCGTCGTGCAGCAGGGTCGCGGTATGGATGAACTCCACCACCGCGGCGAGCTCCAGGCGCTCGCTGCCGCGGAAGCCCACCGCGCCCGCCGCGAGCAGCAGCAGCGCGGGCCGCAGGCGCTTGCCGCCGGCCGCGACGATGTACTCGGCCACCTGGCGAACCAGCGCCACATCCGAATCCAGGCGCTCGCGGATCAGGGCGTCCACCTGCCGCATGTCATCGGCGACGGGGGAGAGGATGGCGCTGGCGGATTTCGCGGAAACGGGCATGGCAAAGCGGCGGGGGGCGCGAACCATAGCATACAAGTCTTTGACGGCGGCAGCCCGAATCTTCTATAATTCCAAGTCTTTACGAAACTCTGGCAACGGCTCCCCCATGTACGCAATCATCAAGTCCGGCGGCAAGCAGTACCGGGTGCAGTCCGGCGAGCAGTTGCGCGTCGAAACGCTCGCCGCCGAAGTCGGCGCGGCGGTCGCCTTCGAAGAGGTCCTGATGGTCGGCGCGGGCGACGCGGTGCGCGTCGGCGCGCCGCTGGTCGCCGGCGCCAGGGTCAAGGCCACCGTGCTCGCGCACGGCCGCGGCGACAAGGTCCGGATCTACAAGCTGCGCCGGCGCAAGCACTACCAGAAATCGCAGGGACATCGCCAGAACTACACCGAAGTCCGCATCGACGACATCGTCGCCGGCGCCTGAGCGGGGAACGCAACCATGGCACACAAGAAAGCAGGCGGCAGTTCCCGGAACGGCCGCGACTCGCAATCCAAGCGCCTGGGGGTCAAGACCTACGGCGGCGAGCAGGTCAACGCCGGCCAGATCCTGATCCGCCAGCGCGGCACCGTGGTGCATGCCGGCAGCAACGTCGGCATGGGCCGCGACCACACGCTGTACGCGCGGACCGCGGGCAAGGTGCAATTCGCGGTGCGCGGCGCCGGCAGCAAGAAGACCGTGAGCATCGTGCCGGCCTGAGCGCCCGCCCAACCACCGTGAAAAGCCCTATCGTTCGCGGTAGGGCTTTTTACTTTTCAGCGCCATGAAATTCATCGACGAAGCCAACATCGAGGTGCACGCCGGCAAGGGCGGCGACGGCAGCGCCGCGTTCCGGCGCGAAAAGTACGTGCCGCGCGGCGGCCCCAGCGGCGGCGACGGCGGCCGCGGCGGCAGCGTGTGGGCGGTGGCGGACCGCAACATCAATACCCTGATCGACTACCGTTTCGCGCGCATCCACCGCGCCGAGCACGGCGACAGCGGGCACGGTTCGGACCAGTACGGCCGCGGCGGGCGCGACGTGGAACTGCGCATGCCGGTCGGCACCCTGGTGCGCGAGGCCGAGGGCGGCGATCTGATCGCCGACCTGGCGCGCGATGGCGAGCGCGCGCTGCTCGCCAAGGGCGGCCAGGGGGGCCTCGGCAACCTGCACTTCAAGTCCAGCACCAACCGCGCGCCGCGCCAGTTCACGCGCGGTTTGCCGGGGGAAAGCCGCAAGCTCGCGCTCGAACTGCGCGTGCTCGCCGACGTCGGCCTGCTCGGGCTGCCCAACGCCGGCAAGTCGACCCTGGTGCGCGCGGTGTCCAGCGCGCGGCCCAAGGTGGCGGATTACCCGTTCACCACGCTCAACCCGTCGCTCGGCGTGGTGCGCGTGGCGGCGGAGGCGAGCTTCGTGATCGCCGACATTCCCGGGCTGATCGAGGGCGCGGCCGAGGGCGCCGGCCTCGGTCACCAGTTCCTGCGCCACCTGTCACGCACGCGCCTGCTGCTGCACCTGGTGGACATCGCGCCGCTCGATCCGGACGCCGACCCGACGCGCGACGCGCGCGCGCTGGCGCTGGAGCTGAAGAAGTACGACGTCGCGCTGCACCGCAAGCCGCGCTGGCTGGTGTTCAACAAGATCGACCTTGCCGAGGACGCCGAGGCGCGCGTCGCACGCATCCTGCGCGCGCTGCGCTACAAGGGACCCTGGTTCCAGATCAGCGCCATCAGCGGCAAGGGCTGCGACGCGCTGTGCAACGCGGCCTACCGCTTCCTCGCCGGCAGCGCGGGCAAGGACAAGGCGCGCGCCCGGCGCGCCGCCTGACGCCGATGCCCGGTCCGCTCGCCAGCGCCCGCACCCTGGTCGTCAAGGTGGGCAGCGCGCTCGTCACCAACGACGGCCGCGGCCTGGACGTGGCGGCGATCGCCCGCTGGGCCGCGCAGATCGCAAAACTGCGCACGCTCGGCCGGCGCTGCGTGCTGGTGTCCTCCGGCGCCATCGCCGAAGGCTTGCAGCGCCTGGGCTGGACCAAGCGGCCGCATGCGCTGCACGAGCTGCAGGCGGCGGCGGCGGTGGGGCAGATGGGCCTCGCGCAGGCCTACGAGACCTGCTTTCGCGAGCACGGCCTCGCCACCGCGCAGGTGCTGCTCACCCACGCCGACATGGCCGACCGGCAACGCTACCTCAACGCGCGCTCGACCCTGCTGACGCTGCTCGAGCTCGGCGTGATCCCGGTGATCAACGAGAACGACACCGTGGTTACCGACGAGATCAAGGTCGGCGACAACGACACGCTCGCCGCGCTGGTCACCAGCATGGTGGAAGCCGACGCGTTGGTGATCCTCACCGACCAGGCCGGGCTGTACGACGCCGACCCGCGCCGGGTGCCGGGGGCGAAACTCATCGAGGAGGCGACGGCCAGCGAAGCGCGCCTGGAAGCGATGGCCGGCGGCGCCGGCTCGCCGCTCGCGCGCGGCGGCATGATCACCAAGGTGCTGGCGGCCAAGCGCGCGGCGCGCAGCGGCGCGCATACGGCGATCGCCTCAGGGCGCGAGCCGGAGGTGCTGGTGCGCCTGGCGCAGGGCGAGCGACTGGGCACGCTGCTGCTCTCGCAGACCACGCCGCTCGCCGCGCGCAAGCAGTGGCTGGCCGACCACGTCTCGGTCGGCGGCACGCTGGCCCTGGACGCAGGCGCGGCGCGCGCGCTGCAGCGCGACGGCAAGAGCCTGCTGCCGGTCGGCGTCAGCGCGGTGCACGGCGAATTCGAGCGCGGCGCGGTGGTGGCCTGCCTCGGCCCGGAAGGGCGCGAAATCGCGCGCGGCCTGGTGAACTACTCCGCGGCGGAGTCGCGCCTCATCCTGCGCCGGCCCTCGAGCGAGATCGAGTCGATCCTCGGCTACGTGGACGGGCCGGAGCTGATCCACCGCGACAACCTGGTCCTGCTCTAGCTCCCCGGCGGGTGGGTGGCCCGCGGATGCCCGCCGCGGCGCAGCGCCTCGGCGCCTTCGGCAGCGTTCAGGATCGGCGATCCCCCGGGGCAGAGGTACTCGGTTGCCAGGGCGTCATGCCAGCGCTGCACGCGGCGATGCCCGATGGCGCGCCAGGGCGTGTCGCGCCGCGACCAGGTGCCGTCGGCGCGGCCGGTGGCGTAGCCGCGCACTTCGCGCGATTCGCAGCGCATGCCCTCGAAGCTGGTGGTTTCGGCGCCCTGCGGGCTGCGGGCCACCAGCGTGTAACGCACCACGCCGTCCTTGCCCACCGACAGGGAAGCGCCGTCGACGAAGAAGCGGAAGTCGCTCGCGGCGCTGACGAAGAACGGCAGCAGGTTGGCCGGCCGCGGGGTGGCGGGAAGCATCACCTCCCCTTCGCGCCACTGGCCGCCTTCCTGCTGGCGCTCCCAATCGGACTGGGCGTGCGCCGCGGTCCCCGCGCAGGCAAGCAGCAGCAGCCCCGCCAGACGCTGCGCGCTGCCGTTCAGGAGAGATCGGCGGCGAGGGCGTCGCGCACTGGCGGCGGCGCCTCGACGCTGGCCTGGTACTGCGGGTGGTCGATGCCGATCGCCAGCGCCGCGCCGCGGCGCAGGGCCGCACGCGCCGGCGCATCCAGCTCGAAGCGCAGGAAATGCACCGCCGAGGTCTTCTCCTCGTTCTCGCGCTCCAGGTCCTCGTCGGCGATGGCGTAGATGCGCCCGCCGCCCGCCGCCTGCACCCAGGTGCGGTCCTCGATGCCCTTGAGGCGCGCGAGCGCGCGCTGACGCTCGGCGGCGTCCGGGTACTCGATCATCATGGTGGCCTTCAGGTTGCCGCCGTCCGGCACCAACGGGTTGTAGGCCTCCAGCTCGTGCCGGATGCCGTCCTCCTCGAAGATGCGCTCGACGCGCAGCATCTCCTGGATCTGGTAGCGGACCGTCAGCTCGTCCTCGAAGATCAGCGTGACGTGATCCCCGACGTGGACCGTGCGGCGCTTCTTGTGCTCGATGACCCGCGCGCGGAACGCATGGCGTTCGCGCGCGTAGGCCTCGAGCGACAGCAGGCTGCCGCGCTCGATGCGCGCCATCGTCAGTCGGCCAGGGCGTCCAGGGCCTTCTGGAAGCGGTTGGCGTGGCTGCGCTCGGCCTTGGCCAGCGTCTCGAACCAGTCGGCGATCTCGGTAAAGCCCTCGCCGCGCGCGTCCTTGGCCATCCCCGGGTACATGTCGGTGTACTCGTGCGTCTCGCCGGCGACCGCGGACTTGAGGTTGTCGCGCGTGCGGCCGATCGGCAGGTTGGTCGCCGGGTCGCCCACCTGCTCCAGGTACTCCAGGTGCCCGTGCGCGTGGCCGGTCTCGCCTTCCGCCGTCGAGCGGAACAGCGCCGAGACGTCGTTCTGGCCTTCCACGTCGGCCTTGGCGGCGAAGTAAAGGTAGCGGCGGTTGGCCTGCGACTCGCCGGCGAACGCGTCCTTCAGGTGCTGGTGGGTCCTGGTGCCTTTGAGTGCTTTCATCACTGCCTCCTTGTGCATGACTTGCCGAGCTTGGCGCCGCCAAGCTACGCCGGCCGCTACCATGAATCAAATCAATTCTCGCAATACCTGCTATTGAGCACGGCTATACCGCGTGCTGGCGCCGGTCGGCCTCCAGGTAGCGGTGCAGCTCGGCGAGCGCTTCGCGGTACACCTCGCGCTTGAACTCGATCACCGACTCGAGCGGCACCCAGTACTCGTGCCAGCGCCAGGCGTCGAACTCGGGCTTGTCGCTGGTGCGCAGCTTGACGTCGCAGTCGCGGCCCACCATGCGCAGCAGGTACCAGATCTGCTTCTGGCCGCGGTAGGTGCCGCGCCAGTCGCGCCGCACCCACTTTTCCGGCACCTCGTAGCGCAGCCATTGGCGCGTGCGCCCGAGCACGCGCACGTGGCCCGCCTTGAGGCCGGTTTCCTCCTCGAGTTCGCGGTACATCGCCTGCTCCGGCGTCTCACCGTGCTTGATGCCGCCCTGGGGAAACTGCCAAGCGTGCTGGTTGGCGCGCTTGCCCCAGAACACCTCGTTGCGGCCATTGGCGAGGATGATGCCGACATTCGGACGATAGCCGTCTCGGTCGAGCATGGCCACACCACCTAAGTTAGAATTCCTCCGCATTTTTCCACAGGCGAGGCGCAAACACAACGCGGCGCCCGAGCGATGCGCACATCCCGATTCCACCTCGGCACCATCAAGGAGGCGCCCGCCGACGCGGAGCTCGCCAGCCACCGGCTGATGATCCGCGCCGGCTACATCCGGCGCCTGGCAGCCGGCATCTACACCTGGCTGCCGCTCGGCGTGCGCGTGCTGCGCAAGGTCGAGGCGGTGATCCGCGAGGAAATGAACCGCGCCGGCGCCATCGAGCTGGTGATGCCGGCGGTGCAGCCGGCCGAACTGTGGCGCGAATCGGGCCGCTGGCGGGCCTACGGCCCCGAGCTGCTGCGCTTCAAGGACCGCCACGAGCGCGATTTCGTGATCCAGCCCACCTCCGAAGAGGTGATCACCGACCTGGCGCGCACGGAACTGAAGAGCTACCGCCAGCTGCCGGCGCACTTCTACCAGATCCAGATCAAGTTCCGCGACGAGCGCCGCCCGCGCTTCGGCGTGATGCGCGGGCGCGAGTTCGTGATGAAGGACGGCTACTCGTTCCACATCGACCATGCGGACCTGGAGCGCGAGTACCAAGTCATGCACGACACCTACACGCGGATCTTCACGCGGCTGGGGCTGCGGTTCCGCGCGGTGGCGGCCGACACCGGGGCCATCGGCGGCACCGGCTCGCACGAGTTCCAGGTGCTGGCCGACTCCGGCGAGGACGCCATCGCCTATAGCCCGGACTCCGGCTACGCCGCCAACGTCGAACTGGCCGAGGCGCTGGCGCCGCGCGCGCCGCGCCCGGCGCCCGGCGAGGCGCTGCGCAAGGTCGCCACGCCGGGCAAGACCACCTGCGCCGAGGTCGCCGCGCTGCTCAAGCTGCCGCTGGAGCGCACGGTCAAGGCGATCGCCCTGGTGCACGACGAGCAGTTCTTCCTGCTGCTCGTGCGCGGCGACCACGTGCTGAACGAGGTCAAGGCGCAGAAGGCGATCGGCGCGTTCCGTTTCGCCAGCGAGGGCGAGATCCGGCAGGCGCTCGGCGGCCCGCCCGGCTATATTGGACCGGTGGCCGCCAAGGCGGCGCGCCTCGTCGCCGACCGCACGGTGGCGGCGATGGGCGACTTCGTCTGCGGCGCCAACGAGGAGGGGGTCCACCTGGCGGGGGTGAACTGGGGCCGCGACCTGCCGGAACCTTCGCTGGTCGCCGACATCAGAAGCGTGATGGACGGCGATCCCAGCCCCGACGGCAAGGGCCGGCTCAAGATCCAGCGCGGCATCGAGGTGGGCCACATCTTCCAGTTGCGCAC
>Ga0307505_10001775_pt1 | contig 16416 bp, 17 predicted proteins | sample 23_S_MG_FD_202183 | JGI IMG/M metagenome (GOLD analysis project Ga0307505, IMG submission 202183) | Soil microbial communities from Populus trichocarpa stands in riparian zone in the Pacific Northwest, United States - 23_S | ecosystem: Environmental > Terrestrial > Soil > Riparian zone > Trees...
ACCTCTGCGCCGGACGCCGCCGCGACACTATTGAACACCCGTTTCATGCGTCGCGGGTCGCGCGATGCGCGGTGGAGCAACTGAGATGAAAATGGTAGAGGCCATCATCGAGAGTCAGACAGAACCGAGCTCCGAGCAGAAAGAAGAGGCAAAGAATGCCGACGCAATCACTGATATCGAGAATTTGGTTCTGAAGTCCCTGCAAAAGCCGGGCTATACATGGCGCTATGCGAAGACAGTGGCAGGAGAGGTATCGCGCCCATTGCAAGAGATAGAGTCCACCCTTTTATCTCTTATGAATCGAGGGCTCGCAAAGAAGGCTGCCGGATCTAATGGCGAGATCTGGGCTGCAACAGCGGTTGGCAAGAGCGTGCAGGAACAGCACGAACTAAAAGCAAGATGATCGCTAGGCATAACAATTCATTCAAGCCGACGCCGCTTCGCGGCGCGGCTTAACTCAGGCGTTTGGCCTCGCAATCGACGCGGCTTGCGCAGTCAAGGCGCGACTTGTGGCAAGCTACATCCGATTGCAACCGGAGAAAACCCATGTCCATACCCGTTGAAGTCCTTGCTCAGCAAGTGCTCCAGCTCAGTTCGCCAGACAGAGCCAAGTTGCTGAGCCAAGTGATCAGCAGCTTGGACTCTGACAAGGCAAGAGACGCGAAGTGGATCGCCCTAGCCGCGCAACGCGACTCGCAGGCCGACGCTGATCCCTCTCTACTCGTCTCTGGCCCAGAGGCCCTCGCGCGCATACGGGCTGCTGTGGCGTGAGCTACAGCCTACATCGCGGCGCCGAGCTGGATCTCCTTGAAGCAGCGCGCTTTTATCGTCGCGAAGGCGGACCGAAGGTCGCAGGTCGATTTCTTGATGAATTCGATCGAGTGGTCAGCCTACTTGTGGAATTTCCTGCTCTCGGCACGCTAGTTGATGGCATTCGACGATTCCACAGACTTCAAGACTTCCCGTACTCCGTCATTTATCGAGAAGACGGCGAAGGCATCCGAATTCTTGTGGTCAGGAGCCAGTATCGTGACCCGGAGTACGGCGAATCACGAATTTAGCTTGAGGCACTCCCGAACAGCGATGCCTAACACCTCAAGCGCAGCGCCAACGGTAGGCCACCGGGGCCCGGTCGGCGGTACGCGGTACATCTTCGCTAATCGGGCCCTTGCGTCCTGCCGTCGTCGCCCGCTTAGCTCAAACGTTAGGCATCAGAAAGCAATCTCGTGCGCCGCGGGAACGCCTTCGCGAGCTTGCCGTCGGCTGTCACCAACATCAAGTCCAAGAACTCTGCGAGCGCAACATACTCGCAGTCGTAGGCCGAGCACTTGCTCTGCTTGCTCAGGCGCAGTACGTCAGCCGTTTCCACTTCGTACTCCTCGACGCCAACCAACTCCGCGGCGCGCTGAAAGATGAGAGCCGCGTCGGCCAGATCCATCTGATTCGCGTGAAGATAGTTTGCGAGGATGTTCCGAAGTTCGCTGCGCCAAAGCCGCGGAACAATCCATGCCGGGTCTTCTTCAAACAGTCGCTCGGCAGCCTCGGTGAACTTGCCCGGGATCAAGAGGTATGCGAGGACGTTTACATCAACGACGATCACGCCCTCCCCTCGCGCTTTGCTCGGTCGATCACGTCGTGATCGAACTCGACCTTGGTCAGCCGGTCTCTGGTCGCCCGGATTGCAGCCAGTTGCTCGGCAGCAGAGCGTCTTGGGAGTACCTGCGCTTCGAGGCGAGCAATGATCTCGCTGTTGAGGCTGCGGTGGTTCACGCTGGCAGACGCCTTCAGGCGTTCGTAAACCTCGTCTGGCACGCCCTTGAGGGTCAGGTTGGTAGGCACTGGATCGCTCCGGCTGCTTAGGATGCAACCATTATGGTACCTTTTTGCATCCGTCCTGCGCTGATACCTGACCCCTCGGTCGAGGCCCAGCTACACAGAAGAAGCTGAGCTTGGCTTGGAAGTCGGCTGCGGGGAAAGGTGCTGCCTAACTCGATAGCCCTCGCAGTCGAGCCTGTGGCGCCCCCCCAAGACTACGTCATTGACAGACTACGTCATTGGTGTACACTGGACGGGCGACAACCGCGCAGGAAGGGCCATGGCTACACGATCCCTTCGTCAGAAGAAGCCCGTAACCATCATCGAACTGCCAGAGTTTGAGGACGCGGCCAAACAACGCCTCGACCCGAACTCGCTACGCGCGCTCTACCTGCTGTTGGCGGAGAACCCCCTCGCAGGCACCGCTCTCCCGGGATACCCGGGACTGCTTGAGCTCGGATACGCGGGCCATCGCATTCTCTATGCTGTCGGGTCCCGTCTGTCTAAGGTCTATCTTCTCCGCTTCATGGAACCGGGCGAGCCACTTCCGCCCCCAACGTCAACAGAGGGGAAGGCGCTACGGAAGGCCCTCGACCAGATGATCAAAGCAGGCATCCTGCTAGCCGTTCGTGAAGCACTCAAGGAGCCCTTAAAGCAACTCTGGGAATGGCTTCAGGATCTCTTCTAGGTCGGCACCGAGCCGCGTGATTGTCGCAAAGCATCTTGCTCAGCTCTAACGTTAGGCCTCATCAACTCTCTTGACTTCAACTCATCTACATCCTCACATCAATCGCAAGACTTCAACTCACTTACTCAACTTCGTTAGGTTCATCATGGAAGCAAAATCTCTTATCAGTTCTCTGGACACCATCGCTCGGTATGAGCGTGGCGAGGCGCGACTGAAGACGACAGAGGTTGTACCTCCAACAGTAGACGTTCGTAGCGTGCGCGATGCACTTGGGATGTCTCAGAAGGACTTTGCGAGTCGGTTTGGCTTTTCGCTCGCGTCTGTACGGAACTGGGAACAAGGAGTTCGTGAACCAGAAGGCCCTGCACGAATCCTCCTAGCTCTGATTCAGCAGAACCCAAACTACGTAGAGCGCGAGCTGCGCAAGCTAACGACTGCCTGAGCGAGCGAGGCTACGCTTTGATTCTGTTCGCGAAGGCGCCTGTGTGAGAACAGAGAAGATCAGCCAGGAGACTCACGCATGACACTGAGCGGCAAGACCCTCTTCATCACCGGCGCGTCGCGCGGCATCGGCCTGGCGATCGCGAAGCGCGCGGCGCAGGACGGCGCCAACATCGTCATCGCCGCCAAGACCGTGGATTCGAATCCCAAGCTGCCCGGCACGATCCACAGCGCCGCGGCCGAGGTCGAGGCCGCCGGCGGCCAGGCGCTGGCGCTGCAGTGCGACATCCGCAGCGAGGCCAGCGTGGCCGCGGCGGTGCAGCAGGCGGTGGCGCGCTTCGGCGGCATCGACATCCTGGTCAACAACGCCAGCGCCATCAGCCTGACGGCAACAAAGGCCACGCCGATGAAGCGCTTCGACCTGATGTTCGGCGTCAACGTGCGCGGCACCTACTGCTGCACGCAGGCCTGCCTGGACGAGCTGATCAAGAGCGCGCAGGCCGGCCGCAACCCGCACGTGCTGAACATGAGCCCGCCGCTGAGCATGCGCCAGCACTGGTTCGAGAACCACGTGGCCTACACCATGGCCAAGTACGGCATGAGCATGTGCACGCTGGGCCATGCCGGCGAGTTCCGTCGCCACGGCATCGGCGTCAACAGCCTGTGGCCGCGCACGGCCATCAACACCGCCGCACTGCAGATGATCCCGGGCGTGGACATCGGCAAGTGCCGCAAGCCGGAGATCCTGGCCGATGCCGCCTGGCTGATCCTGACCAGCGATGCGAGGACCACCACCGGCAACTTCTTCATCGACGACGCGCTGCTCGCCGAGCGCGGCGTCACCGACCTTCAGAAGTACAGCGTGACGCCGGGCACGAAGGACCTGATCCCGGACTTCTTCGTGGACTGAGCGGTACAGGACTCGGCAGCATGAATGCGCCCGGCCTGCCGGCCCTCGTCCCGCGTTTCGCGCCGGGCGATCCGGTGCCGTGGTTCGTGGCCCGCTCGCCAGGCAACCCGGAATACCATTTCCACACGGTGGCCGGACGCCACGTCGTGTTGCTCTTTGCCGGCTCGATGCGCGTGCCCGCGGCGGCCGCGGCATGGTCCGGCCTGCGTCGGCGGCGCGAGCTGTTCGACGACGAGCGCGCCAGCCTGTTCGTGCTCAGCGCCGATCGTGACGACGAGCTTCAGGCCCGCCTGGCCGACGAGTTGCCGGGCATCCGTGTGCTCTGGGACGACGCCGCACGCACCAGCATGGCCTTCGGCGTGGCCGCGGCCGATGCCACTGCGCCCGGCTCCTTGCGCTTCGCGTTGGCGGCCGTGGTGCTCGACCCGACGCTGCGGGTGATGCGCTGGTTCAGCGCCGCATCCGGCGGCCCCGAGATCGCTGACGCGATTGCGGATTTCGTGGCTGCACTGCCGCGGCCCATCGCCGGTGCGGCGCAGATGCAGGCGCCGGTGCTGGTCTTGCCGCGGGTCTTCGAGCCGGAGTTCTGCCGCCGGTTGATCGAGCACTACGAGCGCAACGGCGGCCAGGACAGCGGCTACATGCGCCAGCGCGGGGGGCGTGTCGAGGGCGTGATCGACCACCGCGTCAAGCGGCGCAGCGATTGCCTGATCGAGGACGAGGCGCTGAAGCGCGAGATCGGCCGGCGCTTTCTCGGCCGCGTGAACCCGGAACTGCAGCGCGTCTTTCGTTTCCGCGCCACGCGCATGGAGCGCTACCTGGTGGCCTGCTACGACGCGCAGGTCGGCGGCTACTTCCGGCCGCACCGTGACAACGAAGGCGGCGGGCATCGCGAATTCGCCGTCACGCTGAACCTGAACGCCGAGGACTACGAAGGCGGCGACCTGTGCTTTCCCGAGTACGGCCGCCAGACCTACCGCGCGCCCACCGGCGGTGCCTGCATCTTCAGCTGCGGCCTGATGCACGAGGCAACCCCGGTTCGCCGCGGCCGGCGCTATGCGTTCCTGCCCTTTCTCTACGACGAAGCCGCCGCGCAGCGGCGCGAGGCCAACAGCGCCCAGTACCTCGACCCGGACAAGCACTACCGCTACCAAGCTCCCGGCAAGGGCTGAGGATCGGCACGTACTGCGCCGTTCCCGCTGGACACCCCGTCGGGCTTTCGACTCGACTGATTCGGCCCGCGTCAGCGCGGCAGCTGCCGCGGCTGGCCCTGGCCGTCGATGGCCACGTAGGTGAGGTTGGCCTCGGTCACCTTGACGACGCGCAGGTCCGCCGGGTTGCGCTCGGCATAGACCTGCACGTGCACGGTGATCGAGGTGCGGCCGATGCGCTCGACCTTGGCATAGAAGCTCAGCAGGTCGCCGATCGACACCGGCTGCTTGAAGATGAACTGGTTCACCGCCACGGTGGCGATGCGGCCCTTGGCGATGCGCGCAGGCAGCACCGCGCCGGCCATGTCCACCTGCGCCATGATCCAGCCGCCGAAGACGTCGCCGTTGCCGTTGACATCGGCCGGCAGTGGCATCACCCGCATCACCAGCGCGCTGCCGTCAGGCAAACTCAGGGGCCCGTCGAGGCTGCCCGGCGCGCTGCTTGATTCGGTGCTCATCGGTTCCGTCTCCCGGCATTGCTTCCCGTCCCATTCTTCCACGTCCCGCCCTCAGCCATCGCCATGCGCCGCACCGGAGTTGCCCTGCCCCTCCCCGCGGAGACCGCGGCAACGCCGCGCGCGCGCTCCGACTGGGGCACGCTGCGCAAGCTGCTGCCCTACCTGTGGCGCTACCGCTGGCGCGTCGCGGCGGCGCTGCTCTTCATGGTGGCGGCCAAGGCGGCCAACGTGGCGGTGCCGGTATTGCTGAAGTACCTGGTGGACGACCTGTCGATCCAGCCCGGCGACGCCGCCGCGCTGCTGGTGGTGCCGGTGGGGCTGCTGCTGGCCTATGCCGGGCTGCGGCTGTCGACCTCGCTGTTCACCGAGCTGCGCGAGCTGATCTTCGCCAAGGCCACCGAAGGCACCGCGCGCAGCATCTCGCTGCAGGTGTTCCGCCACCTGCATGCCTTGAGCCTGCGCTTCCACCTGGAGCGGCAGACCGGCGGCATGACGCGCGACATCGAGCGCGGCACGCGCGCCGTGCATTCGCTGATCTCGTATTCGCTGTACAGCATCGTGCCCACGATCATCGAGGTGGGCATGGTGCTGACGCTGCTGGCGCTGAAGTTCGACGCCCTGTTCGCCTGGATCACCGGGGCGGCGCTGGTGGTGTACATCGCCTTCACCGTCAGCGTCACCGAATGGCGCACCAAGTTCCGCCGGCAGATGAACGAGCTGGACGCCAACGCCCATTCGCGCGCGGTCGATGCACTGCTGAACTACGAGACCGTCAAGTACTTCAACAACGAGGACTTCGAGGCCAGGCGCTACGACGAGAGCCTGGAAAAGCTGCGCCGCGCGGCGCTGAAGAGCCAGACGACGCTGTCGCTGCTGAACACCGGGCAGCAGCTGGTCATCGCCAGCGCGCTGGTGGCCATGCTGTGGCGCGCCACGCAGGGCGTGGTCGATGGCCGGCTGACGCTGGGCGACCTGGTGATGATCAACGCCTTCATGATCCAGCTGTACATCCCGCTCAACTTCCTGGGCGTGCTGTACCGCGAGATCAAGCAGAGCCTGACCGACCTGGACAAGATGTTCGTGCTGCTGGAGCAAAACCGCGAGGTCGACGACCATCCCGACGCAAAGCCCTTGCAGGTGAGCCAGGGCGTGGTGCGCTTCGACGATGTGTCCTTCGCCTACGAGCCGGCGCGGCCCATCCTGCACGGCGTGAGCTTCGAGATCCCGGCCGGCAAGACGGTGGCGGTGGTGGGCCCGTCGGGCGCCGGCAAGTCGACCTTGGCGCGGCTGCTGTACCGCTTCTACGACGTCGGCGGCGGGCGCATCAGCATCGACGGCCAGGACATCCGCCAGGCCACGCAGTCCAGCCTGCGCCAGGCCATCGGCATCGTGCCGCAGGACACGGTGCTGTTCAACGACACCGTCGAATACAACATCGCCTACGGCCGCACCGGCGCGTCGCGCGCCGAGGTCGAAGCCGCCGCGAAGGCTGCGCACATCCACCACTTCATCGCCGCCACCCCCAAGGGCTACGACACCATGGTCGGCGAGCGTGGCCTGAAGCTGTCGGGCGGCGAGAAGCAGCGCGTGGCGATCGCACGCACGCTGCTGAAGAACCCGCCGATCCTGATCTTCGACGAGGCCACCTCGGCGCTGGACTCGGCCAACGAGCGTGCCATCCAGGCCGAGCTGCGCAGCGCCGCGCGCGGCAAGACCGCGCTGGTCATCGCCCACCGGCTGAGCACGGTGGTCGACGCCCACGAGATCGTGGTGCTCGACCAGGGCCGCGTGGTCGAGCGCGGCGCCCATGCCGAGCTGCTGGCGTGCGGCGGGCGCTATGCGCAGATGTGGCGGCTGCAGCAAAGCGGCGACAATTCAGCATGACAAAAACGCTGTCGCTGACCCGACCCGACGACTGGCACCTGCACCTGCGCGACGGCGATGCGTTGCGCGCCGTGCTGCCGCACACGGCGCGGCAGTTCGCGCGGGCCATCGTCATGCCCAACCTGAAGCCGCCGGTGACCACCACCGCGCTGGCGCTGGACTACCGCCGCCGCATCCTCGATGCGCTGCCGAATGAAGGGCCAGGCGCGGACTTCGAGCCGCTGATGACGCTGTACCTGACCGACCGCACGCCGCCGGACGAGATGCGGCGCGCGCGCGAGGCCGGCATCGTGGCGCTGAAGCTGTACCCGGCCGGCGCGACGACGAACAGCGATGCCGGCGTCACCGACATCCGCAAGACCTACGCCACGCTGGAGGCGATGCAGCGCGAAGGCCTGTTGCTGCTGGTGCACGGCGAGGTCACCGATGCCGAGATCGACCTGTTCGACCGCGAGGCGGTGTTCATCGACCGGGTGCTGCAGCCGCTGCGGCGCGACTTCCCCGGCCTGAAGATCGTCTTCGAGCACATCACCACGCGCGAGGCGGCGCTGTACGTGGCCGAATCCGGCACAGGGCTGGCGGCGACGATCACCGCGCACCACCTGCTGTTCAACCGCAACGCCATCTTCCTGGGCGGCTTGCGCCCGCACTACTACTGCCTGCCGGTGCTCAAGCGCGAGGAGCATCGGCTGGCGCTGGCCGCCGCCGCCACCTCGGGCTCGCCGAAGTTCTTTCTCGGCACCGACAGTGCGCCGCATGCGGCCGTGCTGAAGGAGCATGCCGCCGCCTGCGCCGGGTGTTACACCGCGCTGTCGGCGCTGGAGCTGTATGCGCAGGCCTTCGAAGCGGCGGCTGCGCTGGACCGGCTGGAGGGCTTCGCCAGCTTCCACGGCGCCGACTTCTACGGCCTGCCGCGCAACACGGGCCGCATCACGCTGCAGCGGCAGCCCTGGGCGCTGCCCGAAAGCCTGCCCTTCGGCGCGCAGCAGCTGAAGCCGCTGTGCGGCGGCGAGACACTGAACTGGAAGCTGGAGACCGCGGCATGATCGAAAAACAACCGCGCATCGCGCTGCTGATCGACGCCGACAACTCGCCGGCCAGCAAGATCGACGTCATCCTGGCCGAACTGGCCAAGGTGGGCGTGACCAACATCCGCCGCGCCTACGGCAACTGGAAGAAGGACGGCCTCAAGGGCTGGGAGGCGGTGCTGCACGAGTACGCCATCCGCCCGGTGCAGCAGTTCGACTACAGCAAGGGCAAGAACGCCACCGACATGGGCATGGTCATCGAGGCCATGGACCTGCTGTACACCGACCAGCCCGAGGCCTTCGGCATCGTCAGCTCGGACGCCGACTTCACGCCGCTGGTCATGCACCTGAAGGCCAAGGGCGCGCAGGTCTTCGGCTTCGGCGCGAAGAAGACGCCGCTGCCCTTCGTCAACGCCTGCTCGCGTTTCCTCTACCTGGAAAACCTGGGCCAGCCGCCGGCCGTTGACGAAGCTGAGCGCCCGACCAAGGCCAAGTCCGGCCGCGCGGCACCCAAGCAGCGTGCCGCCACCCAGGGCGGGGGCAATGGCGTCGGCAACGGCGACGCCGCGCCCAGCCGGCTGGACAGCGCCGCACTGAAGCAGGACGCGCGCCTGGTGACGCTGCTGCGCAATGCGGTGGAATCGGCCGCCGGCGAGGACGGCTGGTCGGCGCTGGGCTCGGTGGGCCAGCAGATCGGCAACCAGGCGTCCTTCGATCCGCGGAACTATGGCTACCGCAAGCTGATCGATCTGATCGAAGCGACGCAACTGTTCGAACTGGACCGCCGCGGCACGCAGTTCGTGCTGCGCGACAAGCGGCTGGCCAAGGCCGGCGGCGCCTGAGGGCGGCGCCAAAGACTCTGGCAGTATTGGCGGCCGGTCTTTAATTCGGCCGGCTCGTCCCCATCATCCTCGCCGACGACGCAACAAAAGGCTTCAGTCCCATGAAAAGAATCATGCTCTTCGTGATGACCAACCTGGCCGTGATGGTGGTGCTGGGCATCGTCATCAACGTCTTCGGCCTGAACCGCTTCATCGACGAAAGCGGGCTCAACGTCGGCGGACTGTTGGTGTTCTCGCTGGTCATCGGCTTCGGCGGCGCGACCATCTCGCTGCTGATGAGCAAGTTCATCGCCAAGCGCAGCACCGGCGCGCAGATCATCAATGATTCGCGCGACCCCACGCATGCCTGGATCGTCGACACCGTGCGCCGCTTTGCCAGCCAGGCGAGCATCGGCATGCCCGAGGTCGGCATCTACGAAGGCCCGCCCAATGCCTTTGCCACCGGCGCGTTCAAGAACTCGGCGCTGGTGGCCGTGTCCACCGGGCTGCTGCAGAGCATGACGCGCGAGGAGGTCGAGGCCGTCATCGGCCACGAGGTGGCGCACGTGGCCAACGGCGACATGGTGACGATGACACTGATCCAGGGCGTGATGAACACCTTCGTGGTCTTCATCTCGCGCGTGGTCGGCTTCTTCGTCGACCGCGTGATCCTGAAGAACGACCGCGGTGGCGTCGGCCCCGGCTACTTCATCACCACCATCGTGATGGACATCCTGCTGGGCTTCGTCGCCGCGATGATCGTCGCCTGGTTCTCGCGCCAGCGCGAGTTCCGCGCCGACGCCGGTGCCGCCGGCCTGATGGGCCGCAAGCAGCCGATGATCAACGCGCTGGCCCGCCTGGGCGGGCTGGACCCGGGCGAGATGCCGAAGACGCTGCAGACCATGGGCATCAGCTCGCGGCCCAGCGGCATCATGGCGCTGTTCTCCACCCACCCGCCGATGGAAGAGCGCATCGCCAGGTTGCAGCAAGCCGCTTAAGTCGGCAGGAAGCCCTCGATCGACAGGTAGCGCTCGCCGGTGTCGTAGTTGAAGCCGAGCACGCGGCAGCCGGCGGGCAGGTCCGGCAGCTTCTGCGCGATCGCCGCCAGCGTCGCGCCGCTGGAGATGCCCACCAGCATGCCTTCTTCGCGCGCGCAGCGCCGCGCCATTTCGCGCGCCGCTTCGGCCTCCACCTGGATCACACCGTCGAGCACGGCGGTGTGCAGGTTGCGCGGGATGAAGCCGGCGCCGATGCCCTGGATCGGGTGCGGCGAGGGCTGGCCGCCGCTGATCACCGGCGAGGCCGACGGTTCGACCGCGAAGACCTGCAGCTTCGGCCAGCTCATCTTCAGCGTCTGCGCGCAGCCGGTGATGTGGCCGCCGGTGCCCACGCCGGTGATCAGCGCGTCCAGGCCCTCGGGGAAGTCGGCCAGGATCTCCCTGGCCGTGGTGCGCACGTGCACCTCGATGTTGGCGGGGTTGTCGAACTGCTGCGGCATCCAGGCGCCGGGCGTGCCGGCGACGATCTCCTCGGCGCGCGCGATCGAGCCCTTCATGCCCTTCTCGCGCGGCGTCAGCTCGAAGCTGGCGCCGTAGGCCAGCATCAGGCGGCGGCGCTCGATGCTCATGCTGTCGGGCATCACCAGCACCAGCTTGTAGCCCTTGACGGCGGCCACCATCGCCAGCCCGATGCCGGTGTTGCCCGAGGTCGGCTCGACGATGGTGCCGCCGGGCTTGAGCTGGCCGCGCGTCTCGGCGTCCTCGATCATCGACAGTGCGATGCGGTCCTTGATCGAACCGCCGGGGTTGGCGCGTTCGGACTTGATCCACACCTGGGCATCGCCGAACAGCCGGTTGATGCGGATGTGCGGCGTGTTGCCGATGGTGTCGAGGATGCTGTTTGCCTTCATGGGCTGCCTTTCGTTGCTTGCAGGCCCGATAATCGCACGGTGAAGCAAGCCAGACCGCCGCTGGTGCAAGTGCCGAAAGGCCGCACTGGAGGAAGGTCCGGACTGCACAGGGCGGCGTAGCAGTTAACGGCTGCCCACCGCGAGGTGAGGATCAGAGCAACAGAGACGAGTCGGAACGGTCCCGCAAGGGGTGTTCTGCGAGGGGCCGGCGTCAGTCGGTCACCGGGTGGCGAAAGCCGCCCGGCCGCGGCGAAAGCCGTGGACCGAGCAGCCACCCGGAGCGGCAAAGCCGCTCCGGGTGAAACGGGCAATCTCTACGCGCAGCAACACCAAATAGGCACACATCGACCCGGCCCGGCGAGTGTGCGGGTAGGTGGCACCGAGCCGCACAGCGATGTGCGGCCCAGATGAATGGCGGTCACGGCGCGGCGTTCGCAAGAAGGTCGCGGCGCACAGAATCCGGCCTATCGGCTTGCTTCACACTATTTCGTTCAACGCAGGTTTCGCCGCCTTACCCACGGTAATGTGGTAGCCTTGCGTGCCATGATTCAGGCACACAGCAAACTCACGTCTCAAGGGCAAGTCTCGGTGCCTGCAGCGGTGCGCCGCCAGTTGGGCCTGGGCCCGGGTGGCGTGCTCGAATGGGTGGAAGAAGGCGGGCGCATCGTGGTGCGGCGGGCCGCGGCCCACGACAGTGCGGCGGTGCATGGCGCACTGTTCCCGGACGGCGCCGGCCCGCGCAAGTCGCTCGCCGAGTTGAAACAGGGTGTGGCTCTGGCGATGCGGCGCCGGCATGCGCGCGATTGACACCAACGTGCTGCTGCGCCTGCTGGCGCGTGACGATGCGAGGCAGACTGCGGCGGCTGAAGGGTTCGTGGCCGCCGGTGCCTGGGTCTCGCACCTGGTGCTGGCCGAAGCGATGTGGGTGCTGGCCGCCGTCTATGACAGGAAAGCCAGCCAACTGATCGCCGCCCTGGAGATGCTGTTGGCGCACCAGACGCTGGTGCTGCAAGAGGCGGACACCGTGGCCGCCGCGCTGGCCCATTTCAAGCGCCGGCCGGGGCTGGGCTTTTCCGATTGCCTGGTGCTGGAGATCGCGCGCAAGGCCGGGCACACCCCGTTGGGCAGTTTCGACAAGGCGCTGGCGACCTTGCCGCAAACGCAGCGGCTTTGAGCTGAGCCTCAGGCCGGCACCACCAGCGCCTGCCGCACCAACCAACGCAGGCCGCTGTCGGCCGCGGCCGGCTGCAATTGCATCTCCAGCATCGCGCGGTCGGCCTCGTCGATGGCGCGCCACAGGAAGTCGCGCGCATTGCCCGGGTCGCCGGCGATGAACAGCTGCGAGGTCACGTCGCCGAAGGCGGCATGGCGGATCTTGATGTGGATGTGCGGCGTGCGCGCGGGGTAGGGCACCGGCTTGATGCTGCGAAAGCGCAACTGCCCGTTGCCGTCGCTGCGGCTGGCGCCGAAGCCCTGGAAGCCGGGGTCGTACTGTCCTGCCACCAGGCGCACGCGCGGGTGGCGGTAGGCGGCAAACGCGTCGCATTGCCAGATCTCGACCTCGGCGCCGTCGACGCGGCGGCCGTTGACATCCATCACCTGCAGTTCCAGCCCCAGCAGTTCGCCGCGCGCTTCGAGCGTGCGGCCGTCGCGCTGCACGCGGCTCAGGTCGGCATCCCAGTCGCTCCACTGTTCGCGCCAGGTCCGCGGCGGGTAGAAGGGGCCGTCGGTCATGCCGGCGATGCTGCGGCGCGAACTGGCCAGCGCCGGCCAAGCCAGCAGCGCGGCGCCGGCGCCCAGCGTGAAGCGCCTGCGTCCAGGCTTCTGAAGAGGCTGCGAAGGCATGCTCATGAAGAGCCACCTTACACTGGAATGGTTCCCCATCTGCCGCGCCATCCGGCCGGCCCACCCCCTCGATGAACCCCGACGCCCACGTTCTCTGGCGCGGCCCGCGCTGGAAGCTGGCCGTACTGCTTGCCTGCATGGGCATGCTCGGGCCTTTCTCCATCGACACCTACATCCCGGCCTTTTCGGGGATCGCGCGCTCGCTGGGCGCCACGCCGGTGCAGATGCAGCAGACGCTGTCGGCCTACCTGTTCGGCTTCGCTGCGCTCAACCTGTTCCATGGCGCGCTGTCCGACAGCCTGGGCCGCCGCCCGGTGATCCTGTGGGGCATCGGCGTGTTCGCGCTGGCCTCGGTGGGCTGCGCGCTGTCGCAGACCATCGGCCAGCTGGTGTTCTTCCGCGCGCTGCAGGGCATGAGTGCGGGCGCCGGCATGGTGGTGTCGCGCGCCATCATCCGCGACATGTTCCCGCCGGCCGACGCGCAGCGCGTGATGTCGCAGGTGACGATCTATTTCGGCGTCGCGCCGGCGGTGGCGCCGATGGTCGGCGGCTGGCTCTTCGTCAGCGCCGACTGGCATGCGATCTTCTGGTTCCTGGCGCTGATCAGCGCGGCGCTGTGGTGGGCCGTCTGGCGCGCGCTGCCCGAGACGCTGCACGGCACGCAGCGCCAGCCGGTGCACGTCGCGCCGCTGCTGCGCGGCTACGCGCAGATGATGCGCAACCCGCATTTCATGATGCTGGCGCTGGCCAGCGGCATCCCCTTCAACGGCATGTTCCTGTACGTGCTGAGCGCGCCGGTGTGGCTAGGCGAGATCCTGCAGCTGCAGCCGACGCAGTTCTTCTGGTTCTTCTGCATGAGCGTGTCCGGCATCATGCTCGGCGCCTGGCTGTCGGGCAGGCTGGCCGGGCGCATCAAGCCCAAGCACCAGATCCGCCATGGCTTCGTCATCATGCTCGGCACCTCGCTGGTCAACGTGGCGATGAACCTGCTGAGCACGCCGCACCCGTTCTGGGCGATGCTGACGGTGTCGGTCTTCTCCTTCGGCTGGGCGCTGATGGTGCCGGTGGTGACGCTGCTGGTGCTGGACCTGGTGCCCGAGCGGCGCGGCATGGCCAGTTCGGTGCAGGCCTTCATCGGCAGCATGGCCAACGGGCTGGTGGCCGGCGTGATCGCGCCGCTGGTCATGCATTCGGCGCTGGGACTGGCGCTCACCTCGATCGGCATGCTGGGCATCGGTGTGTTTGCCTGGATCTGGGTCAAGCCGCGCGTGACCTGAGCCTGCATTCGCGGACGCGCGTCGCTCAAGCCGCGGGCGCCACGGCCGATACGGGCGCATGAGCTCCGAAAACGCCGCGGCCGAGGCCGTCGCCGCGCCCAGCCGCTTCACGCCCAAGCTGATGATCGTCGCCGGCGGCGCGGTGTTGCTGTTGGTGGGCGTGCTGGCCGGCCTGTTGGTTTGGCTGTGGCCGCAGCCGCCGGCCAAGACCAAGGTCAAAGCGGTGCATCACGCGGCCGCGCCGGCTTCGGCGGCGGCGTCCGCCGCCGAGCCGCAGGCGGCCGAGCCGGTGCTCGCCGCGGCCTCGGCGCCGGACGACGACCCGCCCGAGCCGCCCGAGCCGCCGCGCGCGGCGCCGCCGGTGCGGCTGGCCGAGGTGCCGATCGACCGGCTGCAGCGCCGCCTCGGCGAGGTGCTGGGCGCGAAGGGCGCGGTGCAGACGGGTCAGGCGGGTGAATTGCGCGTGCTCGCGCGCAGCGACCGCATGCAACCGGTCAGTCATGCACACAGGCCCGTGGTCGCCGCGTCCGACGCGTCGGCGCCCGAGCATTGGAGCTATGGCGGCATGAGCGGCCCACGGGTGTGGGGCCGCCTGAAGCGCGAGTACAGCGCCTGTGCGGTCGGCCAGCGCCAGAGCCCGATCGACATCCGCGACGGCATCGCGCTGGACCTGGAGCCGGTGCAGTTCGACTACCGCCCGGGCAGCTTCTCGGTCATCGACACCGGCTACACGGTGCAGGTCGACGTGGCGGCGGGCAACGCGATCGAGGTCAACGGCCGGCGCTACGCGCTGCAGCAGTTCCACTTCCACCGTCCGTCCGAAGAGCGCATCGACGGCCGCCAGTTCGAGATGGACGTGCACCTGGTGCACCGCGACGCCGAAGGCCGCATGGCGGTGGTGGCGGTGTTGCTGGAACGCGGCGCCGCCCAGCCGCTGCTGCAGACGGTGTGGAACAACCTGCCGCTGGAAAAGCATGAAGCCGTCGCCGCGCGTGCGCCGCTCGACCCCGGCCAGCTGCTGCCGGCCGACCGCCGCTACTACACCTACATGGGCTCGATGACCACGCCGCCCTGCACCGAGGGCGTGCTGTGGCTGGTGATGCAGCAGCCGGTGACGGTGTCGGCCCGGCAGATCGACACCTTCTCGCGGCTGTACCCGATGAACGCGCGGCCGATCCAGCGCGCTGCCGGGCGCATGATCAAGCAGTCGAACTGAGCGGCGACGGCTCCGCGCCGAAGGTCTGCGATCTGTCGCGCGTCAAGGCGCGCCCCGGGTGGCCTGTCGACAATGGCCCACGTCCCAGGCGGGGTGGTGTGGCCATGAAGAAGGTGATCGGCATCAGTCTCGGTTCCAGCCGGCAGGATCATGCGTTCGAAACGCCCTTCCTGGGGCAGACGCTGCGCGTGCGCCGCCTCGGCGCCGACGGCAAGCTCGACGCGGCGGCGCGCCTGCTGCGCCAGTGGGACCGCAAGTGCGACGCCATCGGCCTGGGCCTGATCAGCGACAGCGAGCTGCTGGGCAGCGGGCCGCGCGACGGCGCCGCGGCCGCGCGGCTGGCTCGCGCGGTGCGGCACACGCCGGTCAGCAACGGCGCGCGGCTGGCCGACATCTTCCTGGAATGGGCGGTGCGCCATGCGCAGGCCGAGCTCGGCCACCTCTTCGACAACGCCCGGGTGCTGTTCTTCAGCGGCCTGGCCCACCAGAAGCTGGCGCTGTCGATAGCCGAGTACACGCCGAACCTGCGCTTTGCCGACCCGCTGCTGCAGCTCGGCGTGCCCAAGCTGCTGGGCTCGCTGGAGCAGCTCGACCTGTACGCCAGCGGCGCCCACGCGGTGGCCGGCTGGCTGCCGCCGCGCCTGCTGCCCGACGGCGCGCTGAAGCAGTGGGCCCGCCATGCGCTGCGCCGCGCGATGACGCATGCGCATGTCGTGGTGGCGCCGGTGCACGAGCTCGACGACATGGGGCTGGAGGAGCTGGCCGGCAAGACGCTGATCACGACCACCGTCAACGAGCAGCGGCTGGCGCAGTTCCGCGACAAGGGCGTGCACCTGGTGATCGACGGTGCGCCGCAGATCCAGGGCCATGTGCTGGACCCGTCCGTGCTGGACGCGATGATCATGGCCGCCAC
>Ga0307505_10001776_pt1 | contig 16412 bp, 12 predicted proteins | sample 23_S_MG_FD_202183 | JGI IMG/M metagenome (GOLD analysis project Ga0307505, IMG submission 202183) | Soil microbial communities from Populus trichocarpa stands in riparian zone in the Pacific Northwest, United States - 23_S | ecosystem: Environmental > Terrestrial > Soil > Riparian zone > Trees...
ATCGGCTCTTCGGTGGATAACTGTCGGCGTAGTTCCCCTTTCACCGTAATTCCCCTGTCACCGTAATTCCAGATCTAGTGAATCTGGGGCCGTTGACAGAATCTCATTCGTCGATACCTTGATCGTAACGGGGAATCTCAAAGCAACGGATGCTCGGCCGTTGCGGCGAAGTCCGCAGCGGAACGCTGAATCTGGTGATTCAGCGAATGGATGATCTGTACCGACTGCAGATCGATCCGGTCTATTGGGGAGGCGTGTATGTATGTTTCCAGGCTCATTCCAACTGCGATGCTGATTGCATCAGCAGCTTGTGTGGCTCCCGCACACAGTCCTGGGGAGGGGGTAGCGATGGCGAGCGAAACAGGGCGCACCTTAGATGGCGAGGCGCTGCGCCGCCTGTTCTCGAACGGCTTCAACACCTATCTCGCACCGGTTCAACCATCCGAAGGCGTGGCCTTCCATCGGCGGAGCGAACTCTTTCGGCCGAATGGCACCTATCACCGCAGCCTCGGCAGGATAGGCCTTGAGGGATGGTACGCCATCGAAGGCGATCGGCTCTGCGTCACGGGTGACGGCATCCCGAAGCAATGTCGCAAGGTCGCTCCGCAGGGCGGGAAAATTTACCTGTTGATCGACGTGTCTGACAATTCCCAGGCTCTCATGGAGTTCTGGCAAGTAAAGTAGGAGTAGCAAACATGCCGTGGACCTTGAAGTTTCTATTTTTACCTGCTGCGCTTTTGCTCTCGTCCGGCTGTACTACTGCAGGCACGACGTCGACAAACATTATTGCGCCCCTGGACGGCGGAGAGCGGCGCATCATGAACCGAGATATTGTCGGTCGTTTTCCGGGGGCCACGGTTCTCGATGAGGTGGAGTTTGCCAGGACCATCATCGGCCGTAGGTTCCGCTACCGCCTGTCGAGCGAAATTGTCGTCGTGCACCCGGCCGAGGCCTTTTCCGAAGGTGAGCGATATTCGGTGGGGCATCGCGTGTTTTCACACGGTACGTATTCATTCGAGCGCGGCATCGTCTCGATAGAATGCATCGACTGCCGCGAAACGTTCCTTGGTTTGGGCAGGCAGCGCGTTTTTTTCCGTCATCAGGGAACACTCCTCATGGCAAACGCCGATGGGGAAGGAAACGTAATCGAATTGATACCTGAGCTTTAACAGGAAGAGCAGTGATGTCACTTAACGATGTCTTGGCGGCCATCACCTGGCCAGCGGGATCGCCGGCCCTCACCGCCGCCGGGCTAACGCCCATCGGCTTAACTGATCCGCTTCGAGCACAAATAGAAGGATATATTACTGCTCTCTACAACGGCTCACCCAGCCACGCCCGACCGATTCTCGAAGCCGCGGCAGCCGCAGGCACGCTGAACTTTTTGGCGAGCTCCGTAGGCAATAAATCCCTCACAATCGGTGGGACACCGGCAATGGGGCTAGATTCCACTGAAACTGCAAACACCTATTACTTCAATGACAAGGGACAACTCGTCCGAGAAAAGCCCGAACTCACCTTGATCCACGAAATCATGCACACAATCGGCATGGGCGATCCGCTACCTGTCGGCCAGACCCCAACCAATACGCAAATGGGCGCCGCGTTCGATTTTGATGGAGATGTGGTCAGAAAGCAGAACGATGTCGCCAGCGAACTTGGGCACACCAACAATATTCAGAAGAACTACTATTCCGGCGTGCTATCGACGAGCAGTCTGTTCAACCATTTCAACGCGTCGATCAGCTACAGTGACGGGCACATTATCGACACGGCTGTTATCCCCGAGAACGGTGGTTTGGGGAATGACACGCTTGACCTGACGAGCAGTTACATACCGAACTCGCGCGATGTCATCTTCGGGCTTGCCGGCGACGACACCCTCAATGGCGGCGCCGGCTCCGATTATCTTTACGGGGGCGCCGATAACGATACGCTCATCGGCGGCGCAGGTGATGACCAGCTTTGGGGCGGCATGCGTGACGAAACCGGCCGAACGGATGGGATTGATACGGTCATCTATGCAGCTGCCACGGCCAGCGTAACGTTAACGCTTAGCGGCACGACCACGGCGGCCCTGACTGTCCAGGACGGCGATGGCGGCACCGACACGCTTCACTCAATAGAGATCATCCAAGGGTCGGGCCATGGCGACACGTTAGTCGTCCAATCGTTGACATCGCAGGTCGGCGACGCGTTCGATTACATCGATCTCGGCGCGGGTGCGGCCCATGCCGGATGATCGCCCCGGCGCTGGAGGAAATCGCCGGCGAAATCGGCGAGCGGGTCGACATTGTCAAATTGAACATCGACGAAAACCCCGAGACGCCCGGCCATTACGGGGTGCGCGGAATCCCGACCATGGTGCTGTTCAAAGGCGGCAAGCCGGTCGCCCAGAAAGTCGGCGCCGCCCCGCGCAGCCAGATCCAGCAATGGCTCGAATCTGAAATCTGAGACTTATCGTCTGCGTCTAATTATCGGCTTTTCGGTGGGTAATGTCGGCGTAATTCCCCTGTCACCGTAATTCCAGATCTAGTGAATCTGGGGCCGTTGACAGAATCTCATTCGTCGATACCTTGATCGTAACGGGGAATCTCAAAGCAACGGATGCTCGGCCGTTGCGGCGAAGTCCGCAGCGGAACGCTGGATCGCGTGATTCAGCGGCTGGTGATCTGTACCTATTGCAGATCGATCCGGTCTATTGGGAGGCGTGCGTGAAACTTTCCAGGCTCATACCAACTACGATGCTAATTGCATCAGCAGCTTGTGTGGCTCCCGTACAAAGCTCTGGGAAGGGTGTGGCGATGGCGAGCGAAGCAGGACGCCCCTTGGACGGCGAGGCGCTGCGCCGCCTGTTCTTGAACGGCCTCAACACCTACTTGATCCCGGTCCAGCGAGCCGAAGGCGTGGCCTTCCATCGCCGGAGCGAACTCTTCCGACCGAACGGCACCTACTGGCGGGGTATGGGACGCACCGGGATCGAGGGCTGGTACGGCTTGGAGGGCGCCCAGCTCTGTGTCTGGGGTGACAGCATCGCAAAGCAATGCCGGAAGGTGCTTCCCCAAGGCGGAGCGATCTACTTGCTGATCGATGTCGCCAATAATTCTCAAGCGCTGATGGAGCTTTCACAGCGGGGACACGGGAATTCCGGGGACACCGGAATTCCGGGGACACAATACTAATTAGACTCGCCTTCCGTGTTCGGCTAGGCAACTCCGCATGGCCCGTCTCGCTCGCGTCGTCATTCCGCATGTCGCGCATCATATTACGCAACGCGGCAATCGCCGCCTGCCGATCTTCTTCGCCGACGCCGACCGCACCGCCTATCTCGAGCTGCTGGCTGCCAGCCTCGCCGCGACAGATACGCGCTGCCTCGCGTGGTGCCTGATGGACAATCACGTTCATTTGATCCTGGTGCCGGCCAGCGCCGACGGACTGCGCGCCGCGCTCGGCGAGGCGCACCGGCGCTACACGCGGCGGGTCAATTTTCGCGAGGGCTGGCGCGGCTATCTGTTCCAGGGCCGCTTCGCCAGCTATCCGATGGACGACGCGCATCGGATCGCGGCGGTGCGCTATGTCGAAAATAATCCGGTCGCGGCGCGAATGGTCGCTTATGCCGAGGACTGGCCGTGGTCGAGTGCGCGCAGCCACGTCGCCGGGCGGCGGGTGGCAGGCGACCGGCTGACCGATGTCGCGGCATTGACGGCGGACGTGCCGAACTGGCGGGCGATGCTGCGCCACGGGGCCGAGCTAGGCGCGGCGGGGGCACAAGAGGAGGCGCTCGCCGAGGCGATCGAGGCGCGGCTCAGGACCGGACGGCCCCTGGCCGCGGCCGAGTGGGTGGGAAAGCAGGAAGCGGCGCTCGACCGGCCCCTCGCTCCGCAACGGCGCGGGCCGAAGGCGCGAGCAGAAGCTAATTAGTATTGTGTCCCCGAATTAGCCAATTGACTAGCGATGGGGGCGACCCTACATCGCGCCTCCATCGCACCCGCGCGCGGGTGACGCTTCCACGCGCCTCCGCGCGGCCGGTTTTTTTGAGGAATAAGCATGATCGCCGGACTGGCCAAGAGCATCTTCGGATCGTCAAACGACCGCTATGTCGCCAAGCTTGGCAAGACGGTCGAGGCGATCAACGGCTTCGAACCGACGATCAGCGCGCTGACCGACGAGGAACTGGCGGGCCAGACCGTATTGTTCCGCCAGCGGCTCGCCGACGGCGCCAAACTCGACGATCTGTTGCCCGAGGCCTTCGCGACGGTGCGCGAGGCGGCCAAAAGGACGCTCGGCCAGCGCCATTACGACGTGCAGATGATCGGCGGGATCGCGCTCCACCGCGGCGAAATTGCCGAAATGCGTACCGGCGAAGGCAAGACCCTGGTGGCGACGCTGGCGGTGTACCTCAATGCGCTTCCCGGCAAGGGCGTCCATGTCGTCACGGTCAATGATTATCTCGCCAAGCGCGACGCCGAGTGGATGGGGCAGATCTACAAGTTCCTGGGCATGAGCGTCGGGGTGATCGTCCCCAACCTCATCGATTACCTCCGCCGCGAGGCCTATGAGGCGGACATCACCTACGCGACCAATAACGAGCTCGGCTTCGACTATCTTCGCGACAATATGAAATACAGCCGCGACCAGATGGTCCAGCGGCGGTTCGCTTATGCCATCGTCGACGAGGTGGATTCGATCCTGATCGACGAGGCCCGCACGCCGCTGATCATCTCCGGCCCGACCGACGACAAGTCCGAGCTGTACGTCGGGGTCGACGCCATCGTGAAGCAGTTCATCGCCGAGGATTTCGAGCTCGACGAGAAGCAGAAATCGATCGTGCTGACCGAGGAAGGCACCGAGAAAGCCGAGCGGATGCTTGAGGAAGCCGGGCTGATCGAGGGGCAGAACCTCTACGACATCGCCAACACCCAGACCGTCCACCACCTCAATCAGTCGCTCAAGGCGAACAAGATGTTCAAGAAGGACATCGATTACATCGTCAAGGACGGCAAGATCGTCATCATCGACGAGTTCACCGGGCGGATGATGGACGGCCGCCGCTGGTCGGACGGCCTGCACCAGGCGGTCGAGGCCAAGGAAGGGGTGGCGATCGAGCCCGAGAACCAGACCCTGGCCTCGATCACCTTCCAGAATTATTTCCGCATGTATCCCAAGCTTTCAGGGATGACCGGCACCGCGCTGACCGAGGCGCCCGAATTCTACGACATCTACAAGATGAACGTGGTGTCGATCCCGACCAACGTCGACGTGCTCAGGGTCGACGAGGATGACGAATTCTACAAGAATATCACCGACAAGTTCCAGGCCATCGCCAAGGAAATCAAGGCCCGCCAGGACAAGGGGCAGCCGGTGCTGGTCGGTACGGTGTCGATCGAAAAATCGGAGATGCTGTCGGAATATCTGACCGAGCAAGGCATCCGCCACGAAGTATTGAATGCCCGCTTTCACGAGAGCGAGGCGCATATCGTCGCCCAGGCCGGCAGCATGGGGGCGGTGACCATCGCCACCAACATGGCCGGGCGCGGCACCGACATCCAGCTGGGCGGCAATGTCGACTTCCGCATCGAGGATGAATTGAAGGACATGGCCGAGGGGCCCGAGCGCGACGCCGCGATCGAGCGGATCAAGGCCGAGGTCGCCGAGCAAAAGGCCCTTGTGATCGACGCTGGCGGGCTGTTCGTGCTCGGCACCGAGCGCCACGAGAGCCGCCGCATCGACAACCAGCTGCGCGGCCGCTCGGGGCGCCAGGGCGACCCTGGCCTGTCGCGCTTCTACCTCAGCCTCGACGATGATTTGCTGCGCATCTTCGGCACGCAATCGGCCTTCGCGCGGCTGATGAACAAGAATCTGGAGGATGGCGAAGCGATCGTCAGCCCGATGATCTCCAAGGCGATCGAGACGGCGCAGAAGAAGGTCGAGGCGCGCAATTACGACATCCGCAAGCAGGTCGTCGAATTCGACGATGTGATGAACGACCAGCGCAAGGTGATTTACGAGCAGCGTGAAGAGATCATGGATTCTGACCATGTCAGCGACGTGATCGAGGATTTCCGCGCCGAGACCATCGCCGGGCTGGTCGCCGCAAACTGCCCGCCGGGTACCTATCCCGAGCAGTGGAATGTGGATTCACTGAAGGAAGGGGTCGACGATTTGCTCGGTCTCCAGCCGCCGATCGAGGACTGGCTTCAGGAAGAAGAGGTCGAGCAGGATTTGATCATCGAGCGGTTGCAGGCGCTGACCGACGAAGCGATGGCGACCAAGACCGCCGGCGCCGACATGGAGCGCTGGATCGAGGTCGAGAAGCAGATATTGATCCAAACCCTCGACCATCATTGGAAGGAGCATCTCGGCACGCTCGATGCGCTCCGGACCGTGATCCATTTGCGCAGCTTCGCCCAGAAGAAGCCGATCGACGAATATAAGCAGGAGGCCTTCGCTTTGTTCGAACGGCTGCTGATCGCCATCCGCGAGGAAGTGACCAAGACTTTGCTTCGGGCCCAGGTCCAGCTGAACGACCCGACCCCGCCGGGGCTGCCCGACTTCATCACCAGCCATTTCGACCCGCTGTCGGGTGACGACGACAGCTACGACCGCGACGGGGCACCGGCGATGTTCGCCCCGCAACTGCAAAGCCCGCTGCCGCCGATGCCCGAGGGCGCGGTGGAGCCCGAGAGCCGCAACGCGCCATGTCCGTGCGGGTCGGGCCGCAAGTACAAGCATTGTCACGGCGCGCTCGCGTAAGCGGTGCGAAAATGATCGACCGGACAGAGGTGCGGCGGGCGTATCGGCCCGAGGAAAATGAGCTCGTCGAGCAACGGCTGACCGAAGCCGCATTGACCAAGGCCCAGGCGTCGGACGCGGCGGCGATGGCGCGGTCGCTGTCGAGGGCGGTGCGCGGCCACAAACCGGCCGGGATCGATGCCTTCATGGCCGCCTACGACCTTGGCAGCGACGAGGGCATCGCCTTGATGTGCCTGGCCGAGGCATTGCTCCGTATCCCCGACGCCGAGACCGCCGACGATCTGATCGCCGACAAATTGGCGGGGCCGGACTGGGCCGAGAAACTGGGCGATTCCAAATCGACCTTCGTCAACGCCGCGACTTTCTCGCTGCTGCTGACCGGCAAGGTGCTCGACGAGGCCAACGACCGGTCCGACGGGTGGCGGGCGGCGCTGGGCCGGGCGGTCGGGCGGCTGGGCGAGCCGGTGATCCGCACCGCGGTCAGCCAGGCGATGAAGATCCTGGGCAAGCAATTCGTGTTCGGGCGGACGATCGAGGAGGCGCTGAAACGCGGCGCGCCCGAGCGCAGCCGAGGGCTCAACCATAGCTTCGACATGCTGGGCGAGGCGGCGCGGACGCATGACGATGCCGCGCGTTATGCCCAATCCTACGCGCAAGCACTCGACGTGATCGCGGCGGAGGCCGAGGGCGGGTTTCGCGCCAGCCCGGGCATTTCGGTCAAATTGTCGGCGCTCCACCCGCGCTACGAGTGGAACCACGCCGACGAGGTCAAGGCGGCGATCCTGCCGGTGCTGCGTGAGCTGGCGCTGAAGGCAAGCCAAGCCGACGTCCATTTCACCGTGGATGCGGAGGAGGCCGACCGGCTTGAACTGTCGCTCGACCTCATCGAGGCTTTGATTGCCGACGATGCTTTGTTTGCAAATGGCTGGGGCGGGTTCGGGCTGGCGCTGCAGGCCTATCAGAAGCGCGCGGCGCCGCTGTGCGACTGGACCGCGGCGTTGGCGCGGAAACATGGCCGCAAGCTGATGGTGCGGCTGGTCAAGGGCGCTTACTGGGACACCGAGATCAAGGCGGCGCAGGTCGCTGGATTGGACGATTATCCGGTGTGGACGCGCAAGGTGGCGACCGATGTCAGCTATCTCGCCTGCGCCAAGAAACTATTCGAAGCGAGCGACTGCATCTATCCGGCGTTCGCCACCCACAATGCCAATACGATCGGTGCGGTGAAGGCGCTGGCCGGGGATGGCGAGTTTGAGTTCCAGCGGCTCCATGGGATGGGCGAGGGGCTGTACGACGAACTGGCGAAGCTCGAGGCCGGGATCGGCGAGGCGCGGACCCCGGTAAGGATTTACGCGCCGGTCGGCACGCACAAGGAATTGCTGGCCTATCTGGTGCGGCGGTTGCTCGAGAACGGCGCCAATTCGTCGTTCGTCAACCGCATCGCCGACGAGGATGTGCCGCTCGACGCCCTGGTGCGCGACCCGGTGGCCGAGCTGGCGGCGCTGACCCCCAAGCGCAATCCGGCGATCCCGCTGCCCGATGCGATCTTCGGGGCGGGGCGGCGGAATAGCGCGGGGCTGGACTTGAGCGATCCGTTGCTGCGCAAGCCGTTGCTCAAACGGCTCGATGCGATGGAGACTGAAAGGTGGAGCGCGGCGCCGACCTTAAGCGGGCAAGGCGCGAGTCGGCCGGTGGTGGCGCCCTATGACCGGGCCGAAGTGATCGGCAAGGTGATCGAGGCGAGCGTGGCCGATGTCGATGCCGCGGTGCGCGCGGCGGCGGCGGCCCAACCGGCGTGGAACGCGCTCGGCGGCGAGGCCCGGGCGGCGCTTCTGAACAAGGCGGCGGACCTGTTCGAGGCCGAGCGCGAGCGGTTCTTCTCCCTGTGCATGCGCGAGGGCGGCAAGACGCTGATCGACGCGGTGCTCGAAGTGCGCGAGGCGGTCGACTTCCTGCGCTATTATGCGAGCGAAGCGCGGCGGCAGTTCGTGGCCGCGACCCCGCTGCCGGGCCCGACTGGTGAAAGCAACCAGCTCAAGCTGCATGGGCGCGGGGTGTTCGCCTGCATTTCCCCATGGAATTTCCCGCTGGCGATCTTCATCGGGCCGGTCGCGGCGGCGCTTGCGGCGGGGAATACGGCGATCGCCAAGCCGGCCGAGCAGACCCCGCTGATCGGCGGGCTGGCGATCGAATTGATGCATGCCGCGGGGATCCCGCGCGACGTGGTGCAGATGGTGCCGGGCGATGGCAAGGTGGGGGCGGCGCTGACCGCGCATCCGCTGATCGCCGGGGTGGCGTTCACCGGATCGACCGACACCGCGCGGGCGATCAACCGCGCGCTTGCGGACCGCGACGGGCCGATTGTCCCGCTGATTGCCGAGACCGGCGGGCAGAATGCGATGATCGTCGATTCATCGGCGCTGCCCGAGCAGGTCACCCGCGACGTGGTGGCGTCGAGCTTCCAGAGTGCGGGGCAGCGTTGCTCGGCGCTGCGCGTGCTGTTTTTGCAGGACGATGTCGCCGACGGGATGCTGGCGATGATCGCCGGGGCGATGCAGGCGCTGACCATCGGCGACCCGCGCGAGATCTCGACCGACGTCGGGCCGGTGATCGACGAGGAGGCCAAGGCCGCGCTCGATGCACATGGCGAGGCGATGGACAAGGATGCCAAGCTCGTCGCGCGGCTTGAGTTGCCCAAGGTGGCGGCGAAGGGGAGCTTCGTGGCGCCGGCAATCTACGAGATCGGGTCGCTGGCCGAATTGAGCCAGGAGAATTTCGGGCCGATCCTGCACGTCATCCGGTGGAAGAGCGGCGAGCTGGACAAGGTGATCGCCGAGATCAATGCCAGCGGGTTCGGGCTGACCCTGGGGCTGCAGAGCCGGATCGACAGCGTCCGGGAGACGGTCGAGGCGACCGCGCGGGTGGGCAATACCTACGTCAACCGCAACCAGATCGGCGCGGTGGTCGAAAGCCAGCCGTTCGGCGGCGAGGGCCTGTCCGGGACCGGGCCGAAAGCCGGCGGGCCGCATTACGTCGCGCGCTTCGCGACCGAGCGGGTAACCTGCATCGACACCACCGCGGCAGGCGGCAATGCCTCGCTGATGGCGGCGATCGACGGCTAAACAGCGCGCTTAGGAAAAATGGCTCCCCGAGTTGGATTCGAACCAACGACCAAGTGATTAACAGTCACCTACTCTACCGCTGAGCTATCGGGGAGCGGTCCAGATTGGACGCCCGCGCCTATGACGCAGCGAAACCGGATTCGCAACCCTCAAGTGGTAAACTGTTCCATCGCGATGCGCTCGTCGAGGGCATGCTCGGGGTCGAACAACAGGGTCAGCGAACGGTCGCGGTCGAGGCGCACGTCGACCTGGGCGACGTCGCGCACTTCATACTGATCGGCGACCGCCGAAACCGGGCGGTTTTCGGCTTCGAGCACGCGCAATCCGACCGACACATCGTCGGGCAGGATCGCCCCGGTCCAGCGGCGCGGGCGGAACGGGGCGATCGGGGTCAAAGCGAGCATCTTGGCGGCGAGCGGCAGGATCGGGCCGCGGGCGGAGAAGTTGTACGCGGTCGAACCGGCCGGGGTGGCCACCAAAACGCCGTCGCACACCAATTCGGGCATCACCACGCGGCCCGAGACCGACAGCTCGATCTTGGCGGTCTGGCGGGTTTCGCGGAGCAGGGACACTTCGTTGATGGCGGGGTGGATGAAGGTCTCCCCGGTGATGGTGGTGGCACGCATCGCCAGCGGGGCAACGCGGATCGCCTTGGCCCCGGCGATGCGCGCGACCAGCTCGTCGAGCCGCCACTCGTTCATCAGGAAGCCGACGGTGCCGCGGTTCATCCCGAACAATGGCTTGGATTGGCCCGCGTCGAGCATCGAATGCAGCGTCTGGAGCATGAAGCCGTCGCCGCCGAGCACGACCAGCGACGCGGCATCGGCGGCATCGGCCCATTGATAGTGGCCGCGAAGCAATGTCTCGGCCGCCTGCGCAGCCTCGGTGGGCGAGGCCAGGAGGCCGATCCCCGCCGAAGCGAGATCGCGGTCGGTATCGGCAGTCACCGCCGCACCATAAGCGATTAAGCGGCCAGCGCCACTGTCCCGTTACGGGGCTTGGCCAACCGCGCCATAGGGCGAGCCGACCCGAATGGGTAAGGGCGTTCCCATGAGTATCAATGTAAGCGAGATGCGCCAAAAACGAGGATCGGACCGGCTGACGCCGCCACCGCCCACGGTCCGCGACCGGGCGCTGGAGCAGGCGCTGGCCGGGGACCTTATCCACATCGCGTTCCAGCCCCAGATCGACCCCCGGACGGGCCGGGTCGAGGGCGCCGAGGCCCTGGCACGCTGGGCCGGGGCCACGTCGCCCGAACAGATTTTCGCCCGCGCCGCGGCGGTGGGCCTGACCGAGCGCCTGTCACGCCATGTCCAGCGCAAGGCGCTGCAAGCCGTCGGGCAATGGCGCGGACCGCTGAAGGCGCTCCGCCTGTCACTGAATTTGGCGCCCGAGGACCTGGCGCGCAAAGGCTATGACGACTGGCTGCTGCAGGAACTGGCCGGGGCCGGGGTCGATCCCAGACGGCTGACGCTGGAAATTACCGAGAGCAGCCTGGTCATCGACCGGGACATCGTCTCGACCCGGCTGGCGCGGCTGCGCGCCCTGGGCATTGAAATTGCGGTCGACGATTTTGGCACCGGTTATGCCAATCTCGCTTATTTGACCTCGCTTCCGCTCGACACGCTCAAGATCGATCGCGGGCTGATTGCCGAGATCGTCGGCGGCAGCCGCGACCGGATCGTGGTCAAGGCAATGATCGGCATGGCTCGCGAGCTGGGGCTCAAGGTGGTGGTCGAAGGAATTGAAACCGCGGCGCAACTGGCGCTGGTCGCCGGCTGGGGCTGCGACCTGTACCAGGGGTTCCTCGGGGCCGGAGCCTTGGACCAGGGGGAGCTTCGCCGCTTCGTTTCCGCCAGTCATTCCGCCGAAGCGGCCTAGGCCGCCAGGCCCGGGGGGACGGACGGAGCGAGCATCGCCGAAAGCACGTCCACGAATTGTTGCTGGTTATAAGGCTTGCTCAGTAGCGGGCGATCGCCGAGGCCTTCGCTGACTCCATGCTCGCCATACCCGGTCGAAAAAGCGAACGGCACGCCGCGCAAAACGAGCGCGTGGGCGACCGGATAGCTTCGCTGTCCGTGAAGATTGACGTCAAGCGTGGCAAGATCGAAGCGGTTGGCCTCGATCAGCTCGAGGGCCTGGTCAATGCTGCTGGCGAAGGTGATCGACGTGCAGCCGAGATCGGTCAGCATGTCCTCGATGGCCATCATGACGAGCATCTCGTCCTCAACCACGAGAATATCGGTGTTGGTGAGAAGCAAGTCAGCCATCGAGCAGCACCAGCGGAACGGGAACGTGGATGACGCAAACGACGCCCTCCGGCGGGTAGGTCAACGCGATCTTGCCCTGAAGCTCGTGCGCAAGGCCCTGTTCGATCACCCGCGAGCCGAAGCCCTTGCGTGTTGGCGGCGCCACCACAGGACCACCTCGCTCCCGCCAGTGTAGACACAGCCAGCGATCGTCGGCATCCCCATCAAGCGTCCAGCTGATCGCGATTGTCCCGCTGTCGTTCGAGAAAGCGCCGTATTTCACTGCGTTGGTCGCCAGCTCGTGAAAGGCGATGCCCAACGCCAGTGTCGCCTTGGGCAGCAACCGGATGTCGTCGCCCTCGATCGTGAAGCGTTCGGCGCGGTCGACGCTTGCGCTGAACGGGGCCATTGCCTCGCGCACCAAGTCGTCGAGGCAGGCCCCTTCCCACTTGTCGCGCCCAAGCAGGTCGTGCGAGCGCGACAGAGCAGCAATCCGGGATTCAATCAGCTCGCGGACCTTTGACGGATCGGCTGAGCCGCGCATCGCCTGGGTGACGATCGACTGGACCGTCGCCAGCGTGTTCTTGACGCGGTGATTGAGCTCATCGATCAGCATCGCTGCATTCTGCTGCGCCAATTTGTGCCGCGTCATGTCGACCAACGAGATGAAGTGCTGGACCACCTTGCCGTCGTCGTCCTTGACCGGGTTGACGAACAAAGACGCCCAGAAGTCGCTGCCGTCCTTGCGGCTACACTGGATCTCCGGCCCATCGCTGGCACCGGGTTCGAAACAGGATTCAATCTCGCCCAAGGACTCGTCATTGCCGGGCGAGGCGAGCAAAAAGTTGAAGGGCCTGGCGAGCACTTCGTCGCGAGCATAGCCGGTCATCTTCAAGAAACTGTCATTGGCGAAAATGATCGGGTTGTCGGCTTCACGCGCGTCGGTGAAGACCATCGGCATTCGGGTAGTCTCGGCGGCGACGACGAACGGGCCAAGCTCGTCCCTGAACTCCTCGACCTCGGCCTCGGCGATGCGTTGTTCCCGATCCTTTGGAGCTATGTCGGACATTTGCCTTAAAGCGACCCCCGGTTACGCAAACCACCAGTCAGCATATTCTCTACCCAGATTGGCGCCTTATTTATTGTTAAGATTGGTTTCTCCCGCGGCCACCACCCGGGCCAGCCCGCGCGAGATTTGCAGCGCGCCGTTCAGGCGGGCTTCGCCGGTCGGCCAGTCCCGGCTGACGATCAATTTGCTGTCGGGACGGAGGCGGGCCTGGCCCTTGAGGCGATCGACATAGCCAAGCAGGCCCGCGAGGTCGGGGAACCCGCGGTCGATGAAGGTCACCACCGCGCCCTTGGCCCCGACATCCAGCTTGGCAATGCAGGCGGCGCGGCAGTTGATCTTGGTCTCGACGATGGTCAGCAGATTCTTCGTTTCAGGCGGCAATTTGCCGAAGCGGTCGATCATCTCGGCGGCGAATTCGTCAACGCTGGCGCGGTCTTCGAGCTCGCCCAGGCGGCGGTACAGGCCCATGCGAAGGTCGAGATCGGGGACATAGAGCTCGGGGATGAGGATCGGTGCTTCGACGTTGATTTGCGGGGCATATTCCTCGCGCCGCTCGGCCCCGCCCGATTTCTGTTCGAGAATCTCCTCCTCGAGCATGGCCTGGTAAAGCTCGAACCCGACTTCCTTGATGTGCCCCGACTGCTCGTCGCCGAGCAAATTGCCGGCGCCGCGAATGTCGAGATCGTGGCTGGCCAACTGGAAACCCGCGCCAAGGCTGTCGAGATTGGCCAGCACCTGGAGGCGTTTCTGGGCGCTTTCGGTCATCTGGCGGTCGGGGGCGGTGGTGAGGTAGGCATAAGCGCGGGTCTTCGAGCGGCCGACCCGACCGCGGAGCTGGTACAGCTGGGCGAGGCCGAAGCGGTCGGCGCGGTGGACGATGAGCGTGTTGGCGCTGGGGATGTCGAGCCCGCTCTCGATGATCGTGGTCGACAGCAAGACGTCGTAATTGCGGTCGTAGAAGGCGCTCATCCGTTCCTCGACCTGGCCCGCCGCCATCTGGCCATGGGCGGTGACGGCCTTGACCTCGGGCACTTCCTCGCGAAGCCATTCCTCCATGTCGGCAAGATCGGCGATGCGCGGCACGACCACAAAACTCTGCCCGCCGCGATAATGTTCGCGCAGCAGGGCCTCGCGCACCACCACCGCATCCCACGGCGCGACATAGGTGCGCACCGCAAGGCGATCGATCGGCGGGGTCTGGATCACCGAAAGCTCGCGCAGGCCCGACATCGCCATCTGCAACGTGCGCGGGATGGGGGTGGCGGTGAGGGTGAGGACGTGGACGTCGGCGCGCAGCGCCTTCAGCCGCTCCTTGTGGGCGACCCCGAAATGCTGCTCCTCGTCGACAATGACCAGGCCCAGTTTCTTGAAATTGATCGACTTGGCGAGGAGGGCGTGGGTGCCGATGACGATGTCGACCGTGCCTTTCTCGAGGCCTTCCTTGGTCTTCTTGGCCTCCGCCGCCGGGACCAGCCGCGACAGGCGGCCGATCTCGATCGGGAAGCCGTGGAAGCGGTCGACGAAATTCTTGTAATGCTGGCGGGCGAGCAGGGTGGTCGGGCCGATCAGCGCGACCTGGTGCCCGGCCATGGCGGCGACGAAGGCGGCGCGAAGCGCGACCTCGGTCTTGCCGAAGCCGACATCGCCGCAGATGAGGCGGTCCATCGGCTTGCCCGCCGCCAGGTCGTCGAGCACGTCGCCGATGGCGCGATCCTGGTCGTCGGTTTCCTCATAGGGGAAGCGGTCGACGAATTGCGGATAAGCGGCATCGGGTTCGGCGATCTGGCCGGGGCGGGTGGCGCGGACCGCGGCGGTCTTGATCAATTCGCCGGCGATCTCGCGAATCCGCTCCTTCATCCGCGATTTGCGGCGCTGCCAGGCTTCGCCGCCCAAACGGTCCAGCGTGGCGCGTTCGCTGTCGCTGCCGTAGCGCGAGAGGACGTCGATATTCTCGACCGGGACGTAGAGCTTGTCGCCGCCGGCGTAGGACAGAGCGACGCAATCGTGCGGGGCCTTGCCGACCATCACCGAGGTCAGGCCTTCGTAGCGGGCAATGCCATGGTCGGCATGGACGACGAGATCGCCGGGCGAGAGCGCGGCCAGTTCGGCGAGGAAAGCGTCGGCCGACTTGCGGCGTTTCTTGCGGCGGACCAGCCGGTCGCCGAGCATGTCCTGCTCGGTCAGGACGGCGACGTCTGGGGCGGTGAAGCCATGGTCGAGCGGAAGGACGATCTGCGCCGCGGCGGACTTTGCGCCGAGCGCTTCCTGCCATGTACCGACCTGCGACAGGCTGGTCAGGCCATGGTCGTCGAGGAGGCCAGCAAGGCGTTCACGCGACCCGGCGCTGTAGCTAGCGAAGACCACTTTCTTGCCCGATTTCCTGAGCTTGGCGGCGTGGGCAACGACAGCTTCGTAAACGTTGACGTTCTGCGACCGTTCGGGGGCGAAGTCTCGCGGGCCGTCGACCGCAAAGTCGATGACGCTTCCGCTGGGGTGCTCGGCGAAGGGGGTGGCGAGGTGGATCGAGCGCTCGGCCGAGGCGGCCTTCCACTCCTTTTGCGCGAGGTAGAGCGCCGACGGTGGCAGCGGTCGGTAGCTGCCCGGATCGGACACCATCGCCTGGCTGCGATTGGCAAAATAATCCTCGATCGCTTCGGCCCGCGAGGCGAGCGCGCCGTCGGCCCCGGAATCGCGCAGAATGACGTCAGAATCGCCGAGATGGTCGAACAGGCTGGCGAGCTTGTCCTCGAACAAGGGCAGCCAATGTTCCATCCCGGCCAGGCGGCGGCCGTCGCTGATGGCCTGATAGAGCGGGTCGCCGGTGGCGTTGGCACCGAACTTCTCGCGGTAGGAGGCGCGGAAGCGCTTGATGCTGTCCTCGTCGAGCAGGGCTTCGCTGGCGGGCATCAGGGTGAAAGCCGCGGCCTTGCCGGTCGATTTCTGGTCGGCGGGGTCGAAGTGGCGCATGGTTTCGATCTCGTCGCCGAAGAAATCGAGCCGGATGGCCTGCGCGGCGCCGGCCGGGAACAGGTCGACGATCGACCCGCGCACCGCATATTCGCCGGCGTCATGGACCGAATCGCTGCGCTGGTAGCCATTGGCCTGGAGCAAAGCGGCGAGGCGGTCGCGCTCGATCCGGTCGCCCTCGGCCAGGCGGCGGGTGAACTGGCGGATTCGGAACGGGGTGAGGACCCGCTGGGTGGCGGCATTGACGGTGGC
>Ga0307505_10001777_pt1 | contig 16396 bp, 7 predicted proteins | sample 23_S_MG_FD_202183 | JGI IMG/M metagenome (GOLD analysis project Ga0307505, IMG submission 202183) | Soil microbial communities from Populus trichocarpa stands in riparian zone in the Pacific Northwest, United States - 23_S | ecosystem: Environmental > Terrestrial > Soil > Riparian zone > Trees...
AGATCGAACGCACGATCACGCGCCCGGCCGAGGAGGCGCTCGCGACGATACCCGGGATCCAGCACATGCGTTCGACCTCGCGCGCGGATGTGGCCGAGATCTTCATGGAGTTCAAGTGGGGACAGAGCGTCGCCACCAAGGCGGTCGAGGCGCGCGACAAGCTCGACGCGATCCGTTCCGACATGCCGGACGATCTGCAGCGCGTGTTCGTGCTCAAGTTCGCGACCAGCGATCAGCCGGTCCTGCAGTTGCGCATCTCCAGCGACCGCGATCTCTCGAACTCGTTCGAGATGCTGGACCGCCGGCTCAAGCGCCCGCTCGAGCGCGTTCCCGGCGTCGCCCGGGTCGAGTTGCATGGAGTGGCGCCGCCGGAGGTGCAGATCGAGCTGTCGTCGGACCGACTGACCGCGCACAACGTCGGATTGAACGACCTGGCGAAGACGCTCAACGCGGCGAATTTCTCGACCTCGGCGGGGCTGATCAACGACGGCGGGTTGCGCTATCGCGTTCAGCCGCAGGGCGAATGGCGTTCGCTCGACGAGATCCGCAATCTCGTCATCAATGACGTCGGCCTGCGTCTTGGCGACATCGCCACGGTCACGTTGCGTCCCGCCGAACTCGACTACGAACGCCGGCTGGACATGCGTCCTGCGATCGCGTTGTCGATCAGCCGCGAGCGCAGCGCGAACCTGGTCGAAGTCGGACGCCTGGTGCTGGAGGAGGTCGCGCGCGCAGCCGAGCAGCCGGAGATGAAGGGGTTGCAGCTGTATTTCATGCAGAACCAGGCCAAGGGCGTTACCGACTCGCTCAGCGAACTCGGCAAGGCCGGGATCGAGGGCACGTTCCTTGCCGTGCTCGTGCTGTTTTTTTTCCTGCGCGACTGGCGCGCGACGCTCATGGTTTCGCTGGCGATACCGCTGTGCTTCGTCATGACCCTGGGTTGCATGTACTTCCTCGGCATCAGCCTCAACATCCTGTCGATGATGGGGCTGCTGCTCGCGGTCGGCATGCTCGTCGACAACGCCGTGGTCGCGGTCGAGAGCATCTACCAGTACCGCGAGAAGTACCCGGACCAGCCGTGGTACAGCGCGATCGAAGGCACCCGGGTCGTCGGCATGGCGATCACCGCGGGCACGCTGACCAGCATCATCGTGTTTCTTCCGAACGTGTTCGGCGAGCGCACGCCGATCGCGATCTACCTGACCCAGGTCGCCGTCTCGATGTCGATCGCGCATATTGCCTCGTGGCTGATCGCGATCAGCCTGATCCCGATGCTGTCCGCGCACCTGCCGACGCCGAAGTTCGTCGGTCGCGAGAATGCGATCACCCGGTTGCAGAGACGTTACGAGCGCTTCGTCGGCTGGTCGCTCAAGCATCGCCGCCTGACCATGTTCGGCCTGCTTGCGCTGCTGCTCATCAGTGTCGTACCGATGAGCCAGACCAAGAGCGACATGTTTCCGCCCGGCGAGACGCGCGAGCTGTACCTGAACTACCAGCTCAACGGCAATTACCAACTGGACCAGCTGCGCCGTTCGGTTGGCCAGATCGAGAGTTTCCTGCTTGCGCGCAAACAGGAATGGGAAATCCGTTCGATCTACAGCTACTACGACGAGCGTGGCAATGCGGCGACGACGATCCTGCTCACCGACGTTGACACTGCGACGCGGCCGGCCAGCGAGATCATGGAGGCGATCCGCAAGGACTTGCCGAAGCTCGCCATCGGCAGTCTCAGTTTCGATCGCCAGGGCAGTGGCGGATCGGGTGAAGGCATCCGCCTGTCGCTGATCGGCGATTCGAGCGAACAGTTGCGCGAGCTGTCGGCATCGGTGATCCCGGTACTCGCGCGCGTCCCGGGGCTGCATGACGTACGCCTGGCCGAGAATGCATCGGATCGTGAAGTGGCCGTGCGCGTGGATCGCGAACGCGCGCGTGCGTACGGGTTCAGTGCCGCAGACGTCGCCCAGTACGTATCGATCGCGTTGCGTGGCGCCCAGCTCAAGGACTATCGCCGCGGCGACACCCAGATTCCGACCTGGCTGCGCTTCCAGGATGCCGATGCCCAGAGTGTTGCGGATCTTTCCGACTACAAGCTGCGCGCACCCGACGGCAGCCAGGTGCCGCTGCTCGCGATGGTCGACGTGCAGACCCAGCAGGCGGCATCGAGCATCAGCCGGCAGAATCGCCAGACGGCGTTGCAGATCCAGGTGAATGTCCAGACCGGTACGACCAACGACGAGGCACGCAAGCGGATCGAGGCCGCGATGAAAACGGTCAGCCTGCCTGCGGGCAATCGCTGGAGTTTCGGTACCACGTTCCGTGAAGCCGACGAAACCGGGCAACGCATGGTGTTCAACCTGCTTATCGCGCTGGTGCTCGTCTATGTGGTCATGTGCGCGATGTTCGAATCGCTGATCTATCCAGCCGCAATCATGACCACGTTCGTGTTCTCGATCTTCGGCGTGTACTGGCTGTTCTGGCTGACCGGGACCACGTTCTCGTTCATGGCGATGATCGGGGTTCTGATACTCATGGGTATCGTCGTCAACAACGGCATCGTCATGCTCGTGCATATCAACCAGTTGCGGGTGGACGGCATGCTGCGTGCCCAGGCGCTCATCGAAGGCAGTCGCGATCGACTGCGTCCGGTACTCATGACCATGGGTACGGCGATTCTCGCGATGGTGCCGCTGAGCATCGGCAACGTGCAGATCGGCGGAGACGGTCCGCCGTATTTCCCGATGGCGCGTGCGATCGTCGGTGGCCTCGTGTTTTCGACCCTGGTCACGCTGCTGGCGCTGCCGGTGATCTACTCGCTGCTTGATGACGCGCGCGTCTGGCTTCGCAACGTCCTGCGCGATGCGCGGGCGGGCAAGGTGTTGCGCGTGCGCGTACCGCCCTCGCCATCGCTCTGATCCCCGCGCTTGCAGGATCAGTGGTTGCGGTACGTGCGCTGCGTCCCAGCAAGTCGATGCGTGGTTCCATCGTCCATGCGCAACGTGCCGTTGCCGTGGCGCTCGCCTCCCGGCGTGCTTGTGAACTCGGCCTGCACGATGCCGGCACCGCGGCTGCCGACGACGCGAAACGCAAACTCTTCGGCGCCGGGCAGCGTGCCGGTCTTCATGAGGTCGATGTGCGCCGATTGGATCTCGCCGATGTGCTCGGCAATCACCGGATCGGCCTGCATCGATTCGATCGCATGTTCCTTGAACAGGTCCAGACCCCACGAGCCGATCCAGACGAGTCCACCGGCGAGCGTCGCGAACAGCAGGGAAAACACGACAATCAGTGCCCAGGCCCAGCCCGGAAGCCCCGTGCGTCGCGGTGGAGCAGGTGGAAGAACTGCGGTTGCGGACATGTGCTCCTCGCGGATTGACTTGGAAAGCGGCGGGCCGGTCAGGGCTCAGGATCAGCCAGTATCGCGACGTGCGCAACACCGTCTGCGCCGATCCAGCCACGGAACATGCCTTCGGTATTGAATGGCGTCGCAAAGCGGCCATCCGCGCCGAGCACGATCGCGCCGCCGTCGCCGCCAAGACGGGGAATCTCGCCGTTGACCACATGATCACCGGCTTTCTGCGGCGACTCGCCGAGCAGGCCCATGCGCGCGCAGATCGAATGCGCGGCGGCCGTGCGGATGTAGAACTCGCCCCAGCCCGTCGCCGAAACCGCACAGCGCGCATCGGCCCAGGTGCCGGCGCCGATCACCGGCGAGTCGCCAACGCGGCCGTAGCGCTTGTTGGTCATGCCGCCGGTCGAGGTGCCTGCCGCAAGCTGGCCGTTGCGGTCCAGCGCGACCGCACCGACGGTGCCGAAATAGTCGGCCGCCCCGCCTTGCGCGCGTGCCGACGACGGCTTTCCAAGCGCCTTCTGCAACTGCAGCCATCGGCGCTCGGTGCGGAAGTAGTCTGGATCGACAAAGTCGATACCTGCCGTGCGGGCGAACGCCTCGGCACCTTCACCGACCAGCATCACGTGCGCTGATTTTTCCATCACCGCGCGCGCGAGCGCGATTGGATTGCGGATGCGTTGCACACCGGCCACGGCGCCGGCGCGCTGCGATGCGCCGTCCATGATCGCGGCGTCGAGCTCGTTGCGACCCTCGTGGGTGAATACGGCACCCTTTCCCGCATTGAAGTTCGAATCGTCCTCGAGTACGAGGATCGCGGTGTGCACCGCATCCAGTGCGGGCTTGCCCGCCGCAAGCCGGGCATGTCCGGCGCGCAGCGCGCGTTCGAGGGCAGCGCGCGCGCCCGCCTCGAAGTCGGCAGTGAGATCGCTGCGCAGGATTCCGGCGCCGCCATGAATGACGAGCACGCCAGGGGCAGGCTGCTCGCCCGCGGGCGCGGCTTGCGCCGGACTGGCCAACACAGCCAGGCCCAGCAATGCGGCACGCAGGCTCATGCGCGCGTCCTCGCGGCGACCTGTTCCGCAGCGCGCAGCGCGCGCAGCAGGTTGCCGCCCCAGATACCCTCGATCTGGGCTTCGGTGTAACCCTCGCGCAGCAGGCGTTCGGTGATCTTCTGCAGGTTGGAGACATCCTCCAGACCAGTCACGCCGCCCCCTCCGTCCCAATCGGCACCGATACCGACGTGCCCGGGTCCGGCGACCTCGAGCGCGTGCAACACGTGCTTCATGTAGTCCTCGAATGTCGCCTTCGGCACCGGATGGCGCGCATCGACTTCACGGCGCTGTCGCGCAAGATCCTTGCGCTGGGCGGGCGTGAGCGTGACATCGCCACTGAATTGCCGGTACAGCGCACTCATCGCTGCGCGGCGCTCGGGGATGTCGGGGGTCTGGATCAGGTAGGCACTGAGCGAATTGATCTGGATCACGCCGCCTTTGGCGGCGAGCTTGCGGATGCGTGCATCGTCGATGTTGCGCGCGTGCGCGTGGACCGCCGCCGGGCCGCTGTGCGAGAGCACGATCGGTGCCTTCGACAGCTCGATGATCTGGTCGAACGCGGCATCGGTCGCATGTGACTGGTCGATGAGGATGCCGAGCCGGTTCGCCTCGGCGACCAGCGCGCGACCCTTGTCGCTGAGCCCATTCCATTCGGGGCCATTCGGGTCGGTCGAGGAGTCGGCGAAATCGTTGTTCAGCGTGTGCACGAGCCCGAGCATGCGCACGCCGAGTTGGTGGAATGTACCGAGCAGGCTCGGGTCGGCGGCGAGCGGGCTCGCATTTTCGATGCTGAGATAGACGATGCGCCTGCCCGCCTTCTTGATCCGTGCGGCATCGTCGGCGCTCAACGCGATCTCGAACTTGTCGGCATGCGCGGCGACCATTTCGCGGATCGCGACGAGGCGAAGCAGGCCGGCGTCACGCGCCTTGAGGTTGCCCTGCGGCGTGCGCTCGCCCTGAGCGGTGTAGATGACCCAGAATCCACCGTCGAGTCCGCCTTCGAGCATGCGCGGATAGTCGACCTGGGAAAAATCATCCTCCCAGGTGTGGCGCTCAAGAATGTTCCAGCCCGGCTGGGCGAAGAACATCGGTGTATCGAGATGACTGTCGAGCACGATCGATCGGCGGTGGATTTCACGTGCTTTCGCGGACCCCGCATCGCCGCTGTCAGATGCGAACAAGGATGGGCTGGCTACGCATAGCGCGAGGGCGGTGAGGAGCATCTTCTTCACGGCAACGGGTTCCGGCAGAGTCGGGAGCGTCGATGACAGCACAACGACCGGATTCGCGAAAGTGCGGATGTGCGGGCGTGGTGCCTGCCCGGCTTCGTGTCGGTACGGCGCAGCGGTGAACGCTGGCCTCGTCGCGCCGGTACACGCAACTCGAGCGGCATCGGAGCGTTCGCAGTGCACACGCAATCCCGCGCGTTGGCGTTGCCGTGATTGCTTTCGGAGATGCGGTCCGACCCAGAAGCCGGTCTTTCGTGAATCGACGTGAGGGATTGCCAGGAATTCAGGCCTCGAGCTGCGCGAGCAACCAGGCGCGCGCAGCGGTCCAGAGACGGTTGACGCTGCGCGGGGAAATGCCGAGCGCCAGTGCGGTCTCCTCGACGTCGAGGCCGACGTAGAAGCGCAGCGTCGCGACCTGCGCCATCTGCGCGTCGCGTGCGGCCAGCCGGGTCAGCGCATCGTCGAGCAGCAGCACGGTCTCCGGCGTGCCGCCCTGATCGGCCAGCGCATCCAGTGCGGCGAGCGAAGTGCGTTCGCCGTCGCGCTTGACGCGCACCCTGGCACGTGCGTGCTCGACCAGGATGCGTCGCATCGCCTCCGCCGCAGCCGCGAAGAAGTGCGCGCGATTGGCCCAGTTCTGCGCGGAATCTCGCACCAGTCGCAGCCAGGCTTCGTGCACCAGCGCGGTTGCCGACAGCGTGTGCTCCCCGCGCTCGCGGGCCAGCCTTGCGTGGGCAAGCTGGCGCAGTTCGGCGTAGAGCGCATGCAACAGGCGGTCGGTGCGCTCGCGCCCGGCGGCGACCTCGCCGAGAAGCAGGGTGATCTCGCTGGAAGCACCTGCGGTCATGGCGGGTATTATCCGCTCACGGGCGTCGCGCGGGGGACGAGATGGGCGTGGATCGGGACGGGGACCGGCTGTGGGCGCTGTTCGAGCGCGCGCGCGACGTGCCCGAGGCCGAGCTCGAACCGTGGCTGGACGCGCACGCTGCGGAGCCGGCGCAGCATGCCGAACTCGCGGCGCTTGTGCGCGCGCACCGGCGCACGCGGACGCCGCTCGACCGCCCCGCTGCGGTCGCCGTTGGCGCGCCCGGCGACGAACCTGCTCCCGAAAGCATCGGCCCGTATCGCGTGCTGCGCGAACTCGGCCGCGGCGGCATGGGGGTGGTCTATCTGTGCCAGCGTGAAGACGGCGTGCACGATGAACCGCTCGCGGTGAAGCTTGTCGCGGCCGCGTTCGCCGACCACCTCGCGGGTGAACGCTTCCTGCGCGAAACGCGGTTTCTCGCGCGCCTGCGGCACCCGGGTATCGCGCGCCTGCTCGATGGCGGAACGTCGGCGTCCGGCCGGCCGTATCTGGTTATGGATTACGTCCGCGGCGACGTACTCGATCGTCACTGTGCAGATGCGGGCGTAGCTCCGCGCGAGCGCGTGCGCTTGTTGCGCGACGTCGCGCGCGCGGTTGCCCATGCACACGGCAATCTGGTCGCGCACCTCGACCTGAAGCCCGGCAACGTGATCGTCCGCGACGACGGCCAGCCGGTGCTGCTGGATTTCGGCATCGCGCGCCTGATCGGCACGCAGGTCGACGACGGCAGCGTGCCAGAGGTGCTGGCGACGCCGCGCTACGCCAGCCCTGAGCAATTGCGCGGCGAAACCGCCGGCACCGCATCCGATGTGTTCTCGCTCGGCCGCATGCTGAGCGCGCTGGTTGCGTCGCCTGCGCAACGCGACGGAATTGCGGATACGGCCAGTTGCATCGCGCGCGAAGCGGCCCCGCATGCGCGAGGAGGCGAAGGAATCGCCGATCGCGATCTCGCTGCGATCGCATGCCGCGCGCAGCAACCCGATGCGGCACTGCGCTACCCGGACGCGCGCGCCTTCGCCGACGAGCTGGATCGCTGGCTCGCCCGCCGTCCCGTGCTGGCGCGAGGCGGTGGCGCCGGCTACCGGGCAACGCGTTTCGCCCAACGCAATCCAGCCGGCGTCGCCCTGGCCGCGCTGGCGATCGTGCTGCTCGGGCTGCTGTCGTGGCGGCTCTGGCATGAAGCGGAGACGACTCGCCACGCACTTGCGGAATCGCAACGCCAACGCCAGCGCAGCGAGCGTACCGTGGCCTTCCTTGCGGACCTGTTCCGCAGTTCGGACCGCTCACGCCGCGGCGGTGAAGATCTGCGCGCATCGCAACTGCTGGAGGAAGGCAGCCGTCGCCTCGACGCCGACGGCGGCCTCGATCCTGTATTGGGCGCGCGCCTGAAGCTCGCGTTGGGTGAAGTGCATCGCAACCTCGGCCTGTATCCCGAAGCGCTGCGCCTGCTGCAGCAGGCCGAGGGCGCGGACGACGCCGAGACGCGCCGACGCGCCCAGCGCGTGCATGGCGAGGTTCTGCATCTGCAGGGCGCGCATCGCGAGGCACGGGCGCTGCTCGCCGACCTGAAGGGACAGACCGACGCGACCGCCGATCCGCTCGAAGCCGCGGCGGTGGACGCAACGTTGGGGCGTGTGCAGCAGGCGCTCGGCGAACTCGAAGCCGCACAGGCGCTCTATGAGCAGGTGTTTCGCGTACGCGAGGTCCGCCTAGGGCCGACCCACGCCGACAGCATCGACGCATTGTTCCGGCTCGGCTCGCTTGACTGGTCGCGCGGCGATTTCGCGCGTGCCGAGCTGCGCTATCGCGAAGTGCTGGCGCGCCGCCGCGCCACGCTTGCAAGCGATCATCCTGATCTGGCGCAGAGCTGGGATGCGCTCGGAGCGGTGTTGCAGCGGCGCGGCCGCTTCGACGAAGCGCTCGCCGCCTATGAGGAAGGGCTCGCGATACGCCGCCGAGTGCTCGGTCCACGTCACCGCGAATTGGCCGACAGCCTGAGCAACCTCGGTGCGCTGCGCTACGAGCGTGGCGAACCGGCGCAGGCCCTGCGCCTGCTCGAGGAAGCGATTGCCATGCAGCGCGAATTGCAGCTGCCCGAAGACAGCCCGCTGCCGGCCAAGATACTCAACAACGTCGGGCTGGTGCTGCAGGCACTGCACAGGTTCGACGAAGCTGAAGTCGCCTATCGCGATGCACTGGCGGCGAATCGCCGCGCCTACGGCGACACGCACGGCGTGATGATGGGCAACTGGAACAACCTGGGGTTGCTGCACCTGGAGCGCGGCGATGGCGCCGCGGCGCGCGAGGCCTTGGCGGAGGCGCTGCGCATCGGCGAGGCTACACTTGGGCCGCAGCATGCGGCGCTGGGCTACTCGCTGACCAATCTGGGACGGGCGTACGCGGCGTTGGAGGAACCCGAAGCCGCGCGGCACGCGTTCGAGCGGGCGCTCCACGTGCGCGAGGCCGGACTGGATCCCGCCCATCCGGCGCTGGCCGACACGTTGCGTCGCTACGGCGCGTTCCTGTGCGGTGCGGGCGAGCGCAAGGCTGGCGCGGTCATGCTCGACCGCGCGCTGGCGATCCCTCGCACCGCAGCAGCGACGCTGAGCGAAATCGAAGCGGAGCGTGCTGCGTGCGCGGACGGCTGAAGCGTTGCCGCGCGCGTCAGTAGCCGTAGCCTACGGCAGTGCCCGGCCCGGTGAGATCGAACCCGCTTCGCAGGAGGCGCGGGCTGCCCGGGTTCCAAGGCGTGGGATTGTAGGCCACGCGCAGCCGTGCCGGATCTTCAGGCGCCACGCCGACCACGAGCAGACCGAAACGGCCGCTGTCGTTGTCCCATACGCCCAGGCCGTGGACCGGCCCGCCGGCGAGCACGGGCGGGTTCGCCAACTCGGTCGTCAGCCCGGTATCGAAATGCAGCTTCCAGAACGCGTCGCCATTGCCGAAATACGCAGAATCGCGCGTCGGATGCCCGATACCCACGGTAGCGAGCCAGTCGTGCGGCGAAACCCCGGCGGCGGTGCCGGCAGCGACCGTGGTCGGTACGCAGGCGCCGCCAGCCAGGAATGATGTCAGTTCGTTGGTGCCGTTGAGGTTGAAGTCGCCGACCGCGCCGAAGCGGCGCTGCATCCCGATGCCGGTGAAGGCCGATGGGAACACCAGCATTTCCTTCACCCGCTCGAACGTGCTCGGCGGTGGACTCACCAGATGCAACTGGCAGTTGGATTCGATCAGCTTGGTACTGGCGAACACGTTGACCAGCCGTACCGAACCGTTCTGCTGCTGGTAGGTGATCGCGAACATGTCGTCGGAACTGCCGGCGATTGCCGGGCGCACGCCGCCGGCGAAGGTCGACAGCACGTTGGCGAAACCGGCATTGCGGCTGCGGAAGCCGTCGCCGTCCTCCACATACATCTCGATCCGCGACTGCGTATGGTTGAGCAATGCAAAGTAGGCGGTGTCGCCGACGTTGGTGCAGTCGATCGCGGTGTAGAGGTCGGTGCCGGCGACCGGCAGCGCAGCGGCGATCGGCGCGCCGACGCTGAAACGGATCGCATTCGGGCGGAACTCGCGCACGTACGGCATGATCTTCACCCCGCCGACCTCGCAGGGGCCGCCCAGCGAGAACGCATTGCCTGCCGCAACCAGGGTCAGGAAGGTCGGCAGCGCACCATTGAGCAACGCGAGCATCTGGATCTGACCCGCCAGCAGCGTGGTGGTGCCCGAGGTCGGACCGTTGATCAGCACGCCGATGACCATGTCGCGGTCGCCGGCGCTGGCGCCGAGCCTGACTTCCTGCACGACGCGCCCGCCCACGGGAAACGGCTGCGAAACCCAGGTCCCCGGCAGTCCGGCGACTGCGCGGTCGGCAACGATCGACAGGATCAGCACGAACAACACGATCCACGGACGCATGCGCATGACCGGCTCCTGACAGGAAGATTGACCGCCAATGCGACGAATGGCGTCCATTCACGCCAGAAATCTTCGAGTGACTGCGGAGGCGATCGGCGGTCGGGGATCCGGTCAGGCGACCACGCCGAGCTGATGCAGGATCGACTTCGCCGCCTCGCGTCCATCCAGTACGGCGCGCACGACGAGATCGGCGCCGCGCACGTTGTCGCCGCCAGCGAAGACCTTGGGGTGAGCAGTCTGTCCGGGCAGGCGCGCCGGGCCGCCCACATCGAGCTTGCCGCTGGCGTCGGTCTGCAGACCCGCGGTCGCGCACCAGTCCGGTGGACTGGGCAGGAAACCGAACGAGAGGATCACGATGTCGGCCGGAATCGTCTGCGCGCTGCCAGCCACGGGTTCGGCGCGTGCACGCCCGTTGCCGTCGTCTACGAGTCGCGTTTCGGTGATCTCGACGCCGTCGACGATGTCGTCACCGACAATGGCAACGGGTTGGGCCTGGAAGCGGAAGATCACGCCTTCATCGCGAGCGTTCTTCACTTCCTTGCGCGAGCCGGGCATGTTGGCCTCGTCGCGTCGATACACGCAGGTCACCCGTGCGGCGCCCAGTCGCACCGCCGTGCGCACGCAGTCCATCGCGGTGTCGCCGCCACCGAGCACGACGACGCGCTTGCCGGCGAGATCTGGCAGCACGTCGGCCTGGGTCGCGGTGCCGAGCTGGTGGCGCGCATTGGCGATGAGAAACGGCAGCGCGGCGATCACGCCCGCGCTGTCCTGCCCGGGAATCCGCCCATCGACGAAGCGATAGGCACCGGTCGCCATGAACACCGCGTCGTAGTCGGCCACGAGAGTCTCGAACGCGATATCGCGGCCGATCTCCACGCCCAGATGAAAGTGCACGCCGAGTTCCTCGAGGATCGCTCGGCGGGTGCGCACGATGTCCTTCTCGAGCTTGAACGGCGGAATGCCGAACGTAAGCAGGCCGCCGATTTCCTCGTAGCGGTCGAACACGTCGACCGCCACGCCAGCGCGCACGAGACGATCGGCAGCGGACAGTCCGGCCGGACCGGCTCCGATCACGGCGACGCACTTGTCGGTCGTTTCCGGCGCCGCCGACGGGCGCCAGCCGCGGCGGATCGCTTCGTCGGTGGTCGAGCGTTCGATCGCACCGATCGTCACCGCGCCAAAGCCTTCCTCCAGCGTGCAGTCGCCTTCGCACAGGCGGTCCTGCGGACACACGCGGCCACAGATCTCGGGCAGCGGGTTGGTCTCGTGCATGAGCGTGGCCGCATCCTCGACCCGGCCTTCGCGGACGAGCTTGAGCCACTGCGGGATGTGGTTGCCGAGCGGGCAGGCCCAGGAGCAATACGGATTGCCGCAATCGATGCAGCGCGCGGCCTGGTCGCCGGCGTCGCCGTCGACGAAATCCTCGTGGATTTCGCCGAAACCGACAACCCGGATCGGGATCGACACTTCGCGCGGCAGCGCGCGCGCGAACGTGAGGAACGGGAACGGCTTGCCGCTCATGCCGCCGCCTTGAGTTCGTCGGCGAGCGCGGCAAGGCTTGCGGCCTTGGGCTTGACCAGCCAGATCTTGTGCAGCACCTCGCGAAAATCCTCGAACAGGCGGCGTGCCCATTCGCTGCCCGTCGCCTCGATGTGCGCCTGCATGAGCGCGCGCAGGTGTTGCAGGTGGTTCTCCATGCCCTCGAGCGAGATCCGGTTGATGTCGACGAGTTCGTGGTTGTAGCGGTCGACGAAATCGCGCTCCAGATCGAGCACGTAGGCGAACCCGCCGGTCATGCCGGCGCCGAAGTTGAGTCCGCAGCGGCCGAGCACCGCGATCGTGCCGCCGGTCATGTATTCGCAGCCGTGATCGCCGATGCCCTCTACGACCGCCAGTGCGCCCGAATTGCGCACGGCGAAGCGCTCGCCGGCGCGCCCGGCCGCATACAGTTCGCCGCCGGTGGCGCCATACAGGCAGGTATTGCCGATGATGCTCGCGTCCTGTGACGCGAACCGCACGCCATCGGCCGGGCGAACGACGATGCGTCCGCCGGCCATGCCCTTGCCGACCCCGTCATTGGCCTCGCCGGTCAGGATCAGGTGCACGCCGCCGGCATTCCAGGCGCCGAAGCTCTGTCCGGCCGCACCGGTCAGCTCGAGCGTGAGCGGATTCGCGGCCATGCCCTGGTCACCCCACAGGCGCGCGACCGCACCGGACAGTTGCGCGCCGATCGCGCGATCGACGTTGCTCACGGCGTAGCGGAACGTGCCGCCCGAGCGATTGGCGATCGCCGACTGGGTATCGCGCGTCGCTGCAAGCACGACATCGGACGATCCCGGTGCGATCGCGCCCGCGGCGCAGACTCCGCGCACGGCCTGGGCCATCTCGCTGCGCGCGAGCAGCGGCGACAGGTCGAGCTTGGCCTGCTTGGCGGTGATCCCCGGCAGGACGCGCAGGAGATCGGTACGCCCGATGACGTCGTGCAGCGAGCGCGCGCCGAGGCGGGCGAGGATCGAACGCACGTCGTCGGCGACGAAGCGGAAGAAGTTCTCGACCATTTCCGGGGCGCCGAGGAAATGCTTGCGGCGCAGGATTTCGTTCTGGGTGGCGACCCCGGTTGCACACGAATTGAGGTGGCAGATGCGCAGGAACTTGCAGCCGAGCGCGACCATCGGTCCGGTGCCGAATCCGAACGAGTCGGCGCCGAGAATCGCCGCCTTGATCACGTCCAGGCCGGTCTTGAGTCCACCGTCGGTCTGCACAATGACGCGATCGCGCAAGCCGTTGATCACGAGCGTCTGGTGGGTTTCGGCCAGTCCGAGCTCCCAGGGCGTGCCGGCGTAGTGGATCGAGGAGATCGGACTTGCGCCGGTGCCGCCGTCATGCCCGGATACGGTGACCAGATCGGCGCCGGCCTTGACCACGCCGGCGGCGATCGTGCCGACGCCAGCATGCGAAACGAGCTTGACCGATACCAGCGCGGTCGGATTGACCTCACGCAGGTCGTGGATCAGTTCGGTCAGGTCCTCGATCGAGTAGATGTCGTGATGTGGCGGCGGCGAGATCAGGCCGATGCCGGGCTTGGCGTAGCGAAGGCGCGCGATCAGGCCGTTGACCTTGTCGCCCGGCAACTGGCCGCCTTCGCCGGGCTTGGCGCCTTGCGCAATCTTGATCTGCAGCACTTCGGCATTGACCAGGTATTCCGGCGTGACCCCGAACCGTCCCGAAGCGACCTGCTTGATCTTGGACATGCGCTCGCTGCCATAGCGGGCCGGATCCTCGCCGCCTTCACCGGAGTTCGAGCGCGCACCGAGACGGTTCATCGCGATCGCCAGTGCCTCGTGCGCCTCCGGCGACAGCGCGCCGAGCGACATGCCGGCCGAGTCGAAGCGCTTGAGGATGCCGGCGGCGGATTCGACGTCCTCGACCGCGATCGCCTGCGTGTCCTCGCGCAGCGCAAGCAGGTCGCGCAGCGCCGATGGCGGTCGCGAATTCACCGCATCGGCGTACAGGCGATAGCGTTGCATGTCGCCGCTGCGCACCGCAGCCTGCAGATGGCCGACCACGCCGGGGTTGAACATGTGGTACTCGCCGCCTGGCACGGCCTTGAGCAGACCGCCGGCCGGCAACGTGTAGTTCGGATTGCGTGCCGCCGCAAGTTGCGCGCGGTACTCGTTCTCGATGTCGACGAATCCGGCGCCGCCGATACGCGAGGGGGTTCCCGGAAAGCAGGTGTCGACGACCTCGCGATCCAGTCCGATGATTTCGAACAACTGCGCACCGCGATAGCCGGCGATCGTGGAAATGCCCATCTTCGACAGGATCTTGAGCAGTCCCTTGCGGATTCCATGCCTGTAGCTGCGCCCGATCTCGTGCACGGCCTCATTCGGGCGGCCCTTGATTTCGCCACGGCGGTTCATGTCGAACAGCGTCTGATAGGAAAGGAACGGATAGACGGCCGTCGCGCCGAAACCGATCAGGCAGGCGAAGTGGTGTGCATCGCGCGCGGTGCCGGTCTCGACCAGCAGATTGCAGTCGCAGCGCAACTGCATGCGGGTCAGGTGGGCGTGGACCGCGCCGGTCGCGAGCAGGGCATGGATCTGGGTGTACCCCGGCACCGGATAGCGATCCGACAGCAGCACGATGGCCGCGCCATCGCGGACGGCCTGCTCGGCACGCTCGCACACCTGTTCGAGCGCGCGCTTGAGGCCGAGTGGCTCGTCGTAGTACAGATCGATCCTGACGTGATTGTCGACGATGTGCGGCAAGGCGAGGATCTGGCGCAACTTGCGCTGCGACAGGATCGGCGAGCTCAGCAGCACCTGGCGCGCATTGCGCGGCGACTGCTCGAACAGGTTGCCCTCCAGGCCGATCTGCGACACCAGCGACATGACCAGGCGCTCACGCAATGGGTCGATCGGCGGATTGGTGACCTGGGCGAATGCCTGGCGGAAATAGTCGTAGAGCGAACGCGACTGCTGCGACATGACCGCGATCGGCGTGTCGTCGCCCATCGAGCCGGTGGCTTCCGCGCCGGTCTCGGCGAGGGTCCGGAGCACGATGTCGCGTTCCTCGCGCGACAGCGCGAACTGCTTCTGGAAGCGCGCGAGCATGTCGGGTGGAAACGGTTCGGCGGCCAGAGCCGGATCGATCAGGTGCGACTCCAGGAAGATCACGCCATCGCGCAGCCACTGGCGGTACGGCGCACGTGCGGCATTGATCCGATCGATCGCGGTGCTGTCGAGCAGGCGATGTTCACGCAGGTCGACCGCAATCATCTGGCCGGGACCGAGCCGGCCCTTGGCGAGGATGCGTTGCTCGGCGACGTCCCACAGCCCGGCCTCGGAGGCGATGATGAGATGACCGTCGTCGCTCTGCGCCCAGCGCGCGGGACGCAGGCCATTGCGGTCCAGGGTGCACGCGGCATAGTGCCCGTCGCACATCACCAGGCCTGCGGGACCATCCCAGGGTTCGGTGTGCAGCGCGTGATACTGGTAGAACGCTTCGAGATCCTGATCCAGATTCTCGTCGGCGCTCCACGCCGGCGGAACGAGGATGCGCATGGCCGCAAGCAGATCGATGCCCCCGGCGACGAGCACCTCGAGCATGTTGTCGAGGCTTTGCGAATCCGAGCCCGTGGTCGTGACCAGATCACCGAGATCGGCAAGCTCCAGCAACGGCGAGCGCAACTTGCCCTGGCGTGCCGTGGCCCAGTTGCGATTGGCCTTGATCGTGTTGATCTCGCCGTTGTGTGCAAGCAGACGGAATGGCTGCGCGAGTTGCCAGTTGGGCAATGTGTTGGTCGAGAAGCGCTGATGGAAAGTCACCGCGTCGCTGACCAGTGCCGGATGACTCAGGTCGGGGAACACGTCGCGCAGGCGTCCCGGCGCGGCCATGGCCTTGAATCCGATCGTCGCTGCCGACAAGGTGACCACATAGAACGCGGCATCCTCGGCCAGCGCGAGTTCGGCGCGACGGCGCGCGCGAAACAGCGCACGCTCGAACGTAGCCGCATCGACACCGGCCCGGGCATTGACGAAGATCTGGCGGATCCGTGGACGACTGGCCGTGCCGAGCGGACCGCAGGGTTCGTCGACGAGGGGGACATCGCGCCAGCCCGCGGTCTCGACGCCTTCCGCGGCCAGGCATGCCTGCAGGCAGTCCTCGGCCCTGCGTGCCACATCGGCATCGCGGTCGAGAAAGACCAGCCCCGATGCAAAGTTTGGCGCAAGCGCAATCGAAGCGCTGTCGGCGAGTGCACGCAGCCATGTCGTTGGAGAGTGGAACAGGATGCCGCAGCCATCGCCGGTCACCCCGTCGGCGTTGACTCCGCCACGATGCGACATCTTCGCCAGCGCACTGAAGGCCTGGTCGACCACCCATGCACTGGACTTGCCGTCGATGCTGGCAATCAGGCCGAACCCGCAGCTGTCATGTTCGAACGCGGGATCGTAGAGGCATGGTGTACGCAGTTGCGGCATCGGGC
>Ga0307505_10001778_pt1 | contig 16384 bp, 16 predicted proteins | sample 23_S_MG_FD_202183 | JGI IMG/M metagenome (GOLD analysis project Ga0307505, IMG submission 202183) | Soil microbial communities from Populus trichocarpa stands in riparian zone in the Pacific Northwest, United States - 23_S | ecosystem: Environmental > Terrestrial > Soil > Riparian zone > Trees...
CGCAGACCACGAAGCTACGCACCGCATCCTTGTCCGCGCTCTCCGGTGCCGGAACCGCGCGTCCCGACAGCTTGAACATGTGCTTGTCGATCGTATCGATGCGGATGGGCTGCGCCACGTCGCTGAAGGAAACCGCAAGGGTTGATTCCGCCATGCCGTAGCTCGGCATGAAGGCATTATGATTGAAACCCGCAACCGACAGGGTGTCGCCGAAATTCTTGAGCACATCGGCGCGCACCATGTCGCCGCCGATGCCCGCCGCCCGCCAGTTGCTGAGGTCAAGGGTTACCGCTTCGCCGTTGATGCGGCGCGCCGCAAGGTCGTAGCCAAAGCTCGGCGAATAGGAAATCGTCGAGCGGTTTTCCGACATCAGCCGCAGCCACAGGGCGGGCCTGCGGGCAAACGAGGGCGTCGAGATATAATCAACCGACACCTGCCCCATCATCGGCGCAAGGCAAAATCCCACCAGCCCCATGTCATGATAAAGCGGCAGCCAGGAGAAGGCCCGGTCGCTTTTTGTCACCCGCAGGCCGTCCCGCAGGATGCCATGGGTATTTGCCATGATGGCTTTTTGCGTGATCAGAACCCCCTTGGGTTCAGACGTGGAGCCGGAGGAATACTGGATATAGGCCACGTCGTCAGGCCCAAAGGCCTCAAGCTTGATGAGCGATTCCGGCAGCGCCTGCAGCGCCTCGTGGGTCAAAACTTTTTCAACTCCGGCGCCGGCGGCGCCCGCCTGGATATGCCCTTCAAGGTCGGAGGAGGTAACGACAGCACAGGCCGCCGCAGCCCGCAGCATGCCGGTGACCCGCTCCACATAGGCATCCCGCCCCCCGATATACATGGTGTAGGGCATCGGACAGGGAACCAGGCCCGCATACTGGCAGCCGAAAAACACCGCCATGAATTCCGGCCCGGTTTCCGCAATGACGGCCACCCGGTCGCCGCGCTTCAGGCCGGCCGACATCAGCTTCCGCGCTGTTGCCAAAGCCCGCCTGCGCAGGTCGGCGTAGGTCATGACATGGCTCAGAATGCCTTTGGCGGAATAGAAGTTGAACCCCGTCAGCCCGCGCGCCGCATAATCAAGGCCTTCGGCAATTGTCTTGAATCCGGCGAGCTTCTGCTCCAGATCACGGTTGGAACGCGGCGTTCTGGCCAGCCCGGCCGGAACCGTTCCAACATTCTGTTTTGCTGCCTTCGCAGTCATTTTATGCGCACCTTTGGAAGTCTTGTTGCATCTAGTGATCCCGCGAATCCTGGCGAATCCGCTTAAGCCCCGGCCTTTGAGTAACAAGGCCGGGCAGTGAGGTGAAATCAAATGGTGTTTCAGATTGTAACGGTTGGATGAAAGCCTAAAACTTGAGCTTTCCCAATGAGATAGCAGCAATAACAAGCGCCAGGATGCCGACGATGAGGCCATTGAACCAGGCGTAAACCACAGCCCCGGTGGTATATCTGGCGGCAGGCTGGGAAACCGGCGCGGCCCGCACGATTTGCCGTTCCCGGGCAATCATCCGGTGCGCCAGGTAGGATCTCAGGTATTTCACCATTTCCGCCCGGTCCGTGGTTTCAAACAGCGCTTCGCGGCCTGCCTGGTTGTCTTGCTGCAGGCGGTAAGTCCGGTAATCCGGTTCCATCTCGACAAAGGAGATAAGGTCAATCCACAGCCGCGGCGGCTCGCCCGGCACAAGCGCCAGATCAAAGACATTTGCCGCTTCAGGCGTTGCCGCAATGAGGGGGGCCATGTCATCCTTCAGCACCTGAAGGCGCAGTGACTTGGAATCCTTTATGCCGAGGACCGCCTCGAAATGCGCCGCTTCCGCCAGGCGGGCCTTGCGTAATGCGCCGCTGAGATCGTCATGCTCGGCCACTGATCGGGCTCCCCAAACTCACAAACTGTATCAAAACGGGACAGTACCGTAAGGAACTGGCCGCTTTCAAGGTGAGGTGCAGAAAGGGTGCCAGACCTAGGCTTCAGGCTTCGCAGCGCGTGGTAAGCCGCACGGCCCTCAATCTTCTTCCACATTCACCGGCTGCGGGGCTGGCACATTCCGCTGCAGGACAAAACTGGTAACCACCGGCATGAGCAGCACCAAACCGATATAGCGGGCCACCTGATGAGCCGCGACGTAGGCCGGATCAAGATTGAGCGCAAACGCCATGATGGTCATGGCTTCAAGGCCACCCGGGGCAAAGGCAAGCAGCGTAAGAGCCAGCGGCAAACCGGCAACCAAACTGGTAAACACGGCGCCCGCGACGGCAATGACCATGGCAATGGCAAATCCGGCAAACCCGTCGCCGAGCCCCATGCGAAGTTCCGGTAATGAAATGCCCTTGAAGCGCAAGGCAATCATCACGCCAAGAATGATGTTGGCCGGGATCAAAATGGAATCAGGCGCGCCGCCATGGATCACATCCCCGAGGCCCAGGGCGGCACTGGCAAGTGCGGCGCCCAGAATAAGTCCCGCCGGAACCCGAAGGCGTTCAAACAGCAGGCCCGCCGCGGCCGAAATCCCGACGAGGACAATGATCTCATGGATGCTGGCAACCGGCGGCGTTGCCGGGAACACGTCCGTGGCGGGTGAGATGAAAACAATGACCAGCGGCAAGGCGGCAATCAGGAAGAACAGGCGCACGCATTGCGAAATGGTGACGCGCCGCATGTCCGCCTTCGAGGCGCCCGCGAGCAATACGACCATGGACAGCGCCCCGGGAAGGCTGGAAAAATAGGCCGTGGCCCTGTCCCATTTGCGAAAGCGCTCATAGTAAAACATGCAGGCCCAAACGATGATCCCGACGGTGACGCTCATGCACACAATGCTCAGCGGCCATTGCGTCACCCGGTAGAGCGTATCGGCGTTGACCGCTGTTCCGGTTTGAATGCCGAGCAGGATGAAGGCAAGCGTCAGCAACCAGCCCGGAAGGTCCAGATTCTGGTTTGCATAGATGGCGATGAGCGTGGCGATCAGGCTGCCCGCCAGCCATGGCGCCGGAACGCCAAGCATAAAGCAGAGGGCGCCGCCCGCTGTTCCAATGATCAGGGCCCGGAGAACACTCACACTTGGAACGAGGCGCAGGATCATTTGGCCTTCAGGAGACGGTCGGGATGATAGGCGGCAATCAGCGGATCGCGCCTGCCGTCCAGCAGTTCGGCAGTGGCAAACAGCCCCACGGCGGGCGCCAGCGTGATGCCCGAATGCATGACCGTGATGTAAAGCCCTTCGCGGCTTTGCGGCCGCCCGATCATCGGGAAACCGTCCCCGGGCGTTGGCCTGAATCCCACCGTGTGAAAATCCAGCTCCACCTGCTCCGCGCCCACCACCATGTCCTGCACTTTCTGATAGAGCGCCGCAGCCGCGCCGCGCGGATTATCGGCGGGGTCCGCCCCGGAAAAATCGGCTCCCGCCACAAGCCGCCCCTCGGACGTCTGCCGCACATGCAAGTTCGGGGTCTGCAGCAGCGTGTGCAGGATTTCGCCTGTCGGTTTCGAGTGAACCAGAAGCCCGGCCGGCGAGTCTATATGATAGGACAGGCCGATGCTGCCCAGCAGCGTGGCAGCCCCGGTTCCCGCGGCGATCACCACCTCATCCGCATGCAACACCCCGTCATTGATGCACACGCCGGTAATGCGGCCATTCTTTTCTTCCAGCCATTTGACCGGGCTGTTTCGCAAAACCGTAACCCCCAGGGCCTCGGCCCCCGCAATAAGGGCCAGGGCCGCGGCCAGCGGCTCCACCTTGCCTTCCTCGGCCACATGCAGGGCAAAATCCGGCGGCTGCTTGATGTTGGGTTCAATGCGCAGGGCCTCGGCCCGGTCAACCCGGCGAATGCCGTAACCCCACGCGCTATGTTCAACCGCATAGGCTTCCAGTTGTTCCGGCGGCAAATCCCAGGTCAGCCCGCCGCACCAGCTCACCTCCAGCCCCGGCACCTCCCGGTCAATGCGCCGCCATTCCGCCATGGATCTGGTGCGCAGGCGAAAATAGCTTTCCGGATTGCCCCAGCTGGCGTTGATCCAGGCCCAGGAATTGCGCGTTGCCATGCCGCCCGGCGCGTCTGCCTCGATCACCGTGACCTGGGCCCCCGCCCTCGCCAGATGCCAGGCAATTGACGCCCCGATGATGCCCGCTCCAACGACAATGATCCGCTTCGTCACGATTTTTCCTTTCGCGCCGGAACGTCCGCCGCAATGCGTTTGATCACGGCGGCCTGCCGCACCAGTTCACGGTCCGGCATCGACTCGTAACACGGCACCACGATCAAATCGCGCAGCGCCGCGGCTGCTGTCTTGGGATCAAGGCCCGGCCGGTCCTGAGGCGCCGCAATGTGCTGCGAACGCGGCAGATCGGCCGCGTCAAATCCTTCCCACCGAAGTGCTTCAATGAACTTGCGTGGCTCGCTCACCAGCAGCGGGAAAACCCAATAGTCATGATGCGCATTGGCTTGCGCCGGCTGCACCACCGAGGTTCCAATCAGCCCGCTCAGCCGTTCGCCCTTGCGCTGGCGCGCTGAAACCTGTTCCATGTCGAATCGCGCGAGCCTTCGGTTCATCAGATGCAGCATCGTCGCCGATGGCTGGAACCGCATGTTCTTGGCGGACTTGAGCGGCGCCACGTCACGCACCCGGTCGGCAAGCTTGTCCTCATAGTCCTCGCCCCTCGCATTGTAGAAACGGTAGATGGCGGCCAGCATCGGCCGCGCCGTGACAAGTTTGAGTCCCATGAACTGCAGGATGCGTTTGCGGTGCTTTGCTTCCGGCTGCACCGGATAGTGCGACTGAATATCACGCATGCGGTCGCGAAGCCTTGAATCCTTGACACGGATCAGGGCGCCCCCAAGTGCCGTGGCGGTCTTGATCGGGCCGAAGGAAAACATATTGAGGTCCGCCGCGGCCGAGCCCGGGTAGTTCCGGCCGTTGAAAGCCTGGGCGCAGTCTTCCACGCTGACAAGCCCATGGGCTTTCGCCAATGCGAACATCGGCTCAAGATCGAGTCTGGTGCCAAATAGATGAGCCGCCACGAACACCCGCGAACGCGGCGTGATCACAGCCCTCAAACGCTCGATGCTTGGACCCATGTGGGCGAGGTCAAGGTCAACCGGAACCGGGATCAGCCCGGCATCCCTTACGATCTTCACCATGCCCCTGACGTTAAGGGCGGAGAATATGACTTCATCTCCCGGCTTCAGGTCGAGGGCCTGTAACAGAAGGTCAAAACCCGAACGCACTGAATAGGCTGCAATGGTATCACCGGAATCGGAGAAATAGACCTCCGCCCGCCGGACTTCGCGTGTCCTTTCGGTCGTTGTGAAACTTGCTGCCAGCCCCGACAACAGGTCGCCCCAATCAATTTTCAACTGTGTCCGGACCCACATGGGAGAAATCCTCAATTCCGACTGAGTTAGCTGCAAAAACCGTCCTTGACCAGTCATGGCAGGCATGGTTTTTCCGGCCTGGTTGAGACAGACAGGGTATTGATATATACAGACATAACAATGACAGATGCAGCGAATATTCCTCCAAAAACCTTGCAGCAACGCTTCAAAACAGCGCGGCGCAAGCGCGTCAAGAAATTCGGCAAGAATCTGATCCGGGGATTGGCGAATTTCCTGGGCCGTCAATCCTTGGTGGGCGATGCACCGGTACTGGACTCAAAGCATTTTCCCTTCCTGAAGACCTTCACTGGCGACTGGCAGGCAATCAAGTCCGAGGTGACGGAAATCCTGAAGCACCGGGAGGCGATCCCTGTTTTTCAGGATGTTTCGCCTGACCAGATGAAGATTTCCAAGGGCAACAACTGGCGTACCTTCATCCTGTTCGGTTTCGGCAAGAAGCTGGAAAAGAACTGCAAGCAGGCTCCGGTTACCACGCGCCTCCTTGAGGCCGTGCCCAACCTGCAAACCGCCTGGTTCTCGATTCTGGGTCCCGGCTATCACATTCCCGCCCATCGCGGCGTCAGCAAGGGAATTGTGCGCGCCCATCTCGGGTTAATCATTCCCAAAGAGGCGGAAAAATGCCGCATGCGCGTCGGCGACACCATCAATGTCTGGCGCCCCGGCGAAATCTTCGTGTTCGACGATACTTACGAGCACGAAGTCTGGAACGATACAAACGAAGAGCGCGTCATTCTGCTTTTTGATTTCGACCGGCCCATGCGGTTCTGGGGGCGCTTGGTCAACAGCACCTTTGTGCGCCTGCTTAAGCTCACGGCTTATTACCAGGAGCCGAAACGGAACATGGCCAATTTCGAAGACCGCTTCGAGGCCGCCACCCGCCGCGCCAACGAGAACCTCGAAAAGCTCTCCGACGACGGTTAGAGTCAGATCATCTCTATACGCAGCGATGGTCTCTATTTTTCCTCGCCCCTTGGGGGAGAAGGAAAACAGGGGGATTTCAATTCAAGCAGAGTTGATCGCGTCCTATATCTTGACCTTCTCCGCGCCCTTCAGCTCCAGCATCTTGCGCGCTTCCGCAGGCGTCGCCGTCTCGATGGAAAGCTCATCGAGGATGCGGCGCATCTTGGCCACCAGCTCCGCGTTGGACTTGGCCAGCTTTCCCTTGCCGATATAGAGGTTGTCCTCGAGCCCGACGCGCACGTTCGCCCCCATGGTGGCCGCCATCGTACACAGCGGAAACTGAAAACGCCCCGCCGCCAGGACTGACCAGTAATACTGGTCGCCGAACAGCCGCTCGGCGGTGTCGCGCATCACCATGACATTTTGTGGATCCGGGCCGATGCCGCCGAGAATGCCGAAAATCGTTTGCACGAACAGCGGCGGCTTCACCAGCTTGCGGTCAAGGAAATGCGCCAGCGTATAAAGGTGGCCCACGTCATAGCATTCAAATTCAAAGCGCGTCCCGTGGCCCTCGCCCAGGCGCTGAAGAATCTTCTCGATGTCGCCGAAAGTATTGCGGAAAATGAAATCCTTCGAGCCCTCGAGATGCTTGCGCTCCCACTCGTGCTTCAGGTCCCCATAGCGCGCCAGCATGGGATAGAGCCCGAAATTCATCGAGCCCATGTTGAGCGAGGTCATTTCCGGTGAGAACCGTTCCGCCGCGGCAAGGCGCTCGTCAATGGTCATGCCCTGCCCGCCTCCCGTGGTGATGTTGATCACCGCGTCCGTGGCCTGTTTGATGCGCGGCAGGAATTCATTGTAAACATCGGGCGAGGCGGCCGGCCGGCCATCTGCCGGGTCGCGCGCATGAAGATGCAGGATCGAGGCTCCCGCCGCCGCCGCTTCCACCGCCTGGGTTGCAATGTCATTGGCGGTCACCGGCAGATGCGGCGACATGGACGGCGTATGGATCGACCCCGTGATGGCACAGGTGATGATGACTTTTGACTTCGCGCGCATGGAAACTCCTGATAGGCGCCTACCCTAGCCAAGCGGCCCGCGGCCTGCCATCACATTCTTCGGCATGGCTGGAATGCGGAAACTCAGGCTGATATGGCCGCAACCAGGGTCCGGTTCTGCCGGCGGATCTGGCTTCGCAGCTCCCGCATCGGCATCTCCTCGCGCTTGATGAATTCGATGAACATCATGTTCATGCTGTTGAAGATCATCTCGCCCACGCCGCGCCCGTCAATGTCACGCCGAACCAGTCCAAGCGCCTGCAACTTGGCGATGAGGGCGCAGGTCTGGTCCGCCAGGTCCCGGTCAAGCGCCGTATAGGTCTTGCCGAAGGGGCTGTCCGGCTGCTGGGTGGAGGTGGCCATCGCCTGGCGCCACATTTCCTTGCTGAGATAAACCAGGGAATGCTCGATATAGCTGGCCAGCAGCGCATCAATGGCTTTTTCCACATTCTTCGGCGGCTTCGCGATGATCTTCTGGCCCGCCGCCAGAACCTCGTGCACTTCCAGCGAAACGATGGCCACCAGAATGTCGCCCTTGTTGCGGTAGTAATTGTAGATGGTGCCGACCGAAACTTCCGCCTTGGCGGCAATCTCCTCGATCCGCGCGCCCTCGTAGCCCTCCCGCCGGAAGAGCTTCGAAGCCGCCTCGACGATCCGCGAGTTCCGGTCGATCCTGTTCTTTGCCCTCAGGCCCGCCATGGCGTGAACCGTCTTTCCACAATTTGAATTGACTCAAATTTAGAATTGGTTCATTTTTTTGGCAAGCAACAAAAATCCCGGAGGAGTCACCATGTTCAATTCAATTATGTCGACCCTGAAACGCGGCGCCTGCGCCGCTGCAATCGCCGGCGTCGCCGTCATCTCGCCTGCATCCGCCGCCGATCTCAACGCCCTGATCTGGTGCGACCATGCCGACCCCGCCCTCCTCAAGCCCTTCGAGGATGCCAATGGCATCAAGGTTAACGTCAAGGAGTTTGAAGGCACCGGCGCCGGCTTTGCCATTGTCGACCAGTCCCAGCCCGGGGACTGGGATGTCATGGTCATCGATTCCATCGACATTCCGCGCGGCGTTGAAAAGGGCCTGTTCGAGCCCCTGCCCGAAGACCAACTGCCGCTCGGCGACCTCTATGCCGAAGTCACCATGGACGGCTCCACCAGGGTGGATGGCAAGCGCTACGGCATTACCGAAAAATTCGGCTACAACACCATCGGCTTCAACAACAGCAAGGTTGATCCCGCCGACATGCAATCCATGAATTCCCTGCTCGACGAAAAATACAAGGGCCGCATTGCCATCTATGACTATTATCTGCCCATCATCGGCATGGCCGCCCTCTCCATCGGCAAGAAAACCGCCGAACTCACCGAGGCCGATCTTCCCGCAATCAAGGAAGTCCTGCTCAAGATGAAGGCGAACTCCAAGCTCGTAGGCGAAGTCACCGCCAGCCAGACGGCCCTTGCAACCGGCGAAGTGGACATTCTCGTGGGTGGCGGCGAATGGGTAACCGCAGGCCTCGCCAAGGAAAATCCCGCCCTGGATTTTTCCGTTCCCAAGGAAGGCGCAATCCTCTGGTCGCAGTCGCTGGCCATGTTTTCCGCCAGCAAGAACAAGGACATGGCCCTCAAGTTCATCCAGTATGTGATGAGCCCGGAAGGCCAGGCGCGGCTTGCCACCTCCTCCTGCTATTGGGGTATGCCCGCCAGCAAGGCGGCAGCCCTTGATGACGCGCAAAAGAAAATCCTGCGCTTTGACGAACAGCCGGAATTCTTGAAGCGCTCGCAGCCCTATCCCGCGCCCAGTGCTGAACTCGACAAGAAAATGCAAGACCTCTGGACGGAGATGCTGCAATCACAATAAACAGTGAGCGTGAACGGAATCTCCAAGACTGAACGTGCCTTGCCCTGGATGCTGGTAACCCCGGCACTCCTCTGGACGCTGCTTTTTTTCGTGGCGCCCTTTGTCGCCATGGCGCTCCTGAGTTTGAATTTTCAGGCCGAGGGCGGCATGACGGTATCGAACTACAGCCAGTTCTTCACCAACCCCAGCTACTACCGCGCCATGATCAATTCGCTGCAGGTGACAGGCTTGGTCACGGTGATCTCCGTGCTGCTCGCCTATCCCTTTGCCTGGATTCTGGCCGAGCAGATCCCGCCGCGCCTGCAAAGGCTGGCGCTTCTCCTCGCCATCCTGCCCTTCTGGACCTCCTACGTGGTGCGCTCCTACTCCTGGCTGCTGGTGCTGGCGCAGAACGGCGTGGTCAATGACGCGCTGCTGCGAACCGGCCTGGTCACCGAACCCCTGCAGCTTGCCAACACCCGCGCCGCGACCATCATCGGCTTTGTCCATTTCTTTGTGATGCTGCTCACCCTCACGATCTTTGCCAGCCTGAAGCAGTTGAACCCGAGCTACCGCAAGGCCGCCGCCGATCTCGGCGCCGGCCCCATCCGCACTTTCCTTTACGTCATTCTGCCGCTCACCCTTCCCGGCGTCGTGGTCGGCGCCTTCCTCACCTTCGTCCTCGCCATCGGCGATTACATCACGCCGCAGATCCTGGGCGGCAACAACGAGCTCCTCATGCCCCAGCTCATCATGATGCAGATCGGCCGCCGCGGTGATTTCCCCCTGGCCTCGGCCCTTGCCCTTATCCTCATGGCCGTGGTGACCGTTGCCTATATCGCCTGCGCCCGCTGGCTGAAGATCGAGCGCACCTGATGCGGGGTTTCATGCGGCTGTTTTCCGTGAGCTACGCTTTGGCGGTTTACGGCTTCATTTTCCTCCCCGTGGTCGTGCTGGTGGTGTTCTCCTTGCAGTCCACCGCCTTTCCCATCCCGCCCTTCACCGGCCCCTCCTCCCGCTGGTATGAGGCGGTGCTGAACGATCCGCGGCTGATCGCGGCCCTGCTCAATTCCCTTGCCGTGGCCACCGTCTCGTCGATAACGGCCGTAGCCCTCGGCTTCCTCAGCGCCTGGGGCTTTGCCCGTTTCGCCCTGCCCGGCTCGGCATTTCTCCGCGCCCTCATCACCCTGCCGCTCACCGTGAGCTACCTCATCATCGGCATGGGCCTTCTTGTCATCTTCAACATGGCTGGCCTGCCGAAAAACCTGTTCGCCGCCGGCATCGGCCATGTGGTGATCAATCTTCCCCTGTGCTTTGCCATTATCTACAGCCAGATGGGCGACCACCAGATCAACATCGAGCGCGCCGCCCGCGACCTCGGCGCCACCGAATGGAAAGTCCTGCTGCTGGTCACCCTCCCCATGATGTGGCCCGCCATCTTCGCCAGCCTCTTCCTCTCGATGACCTTTTCCTGGGATGAATTCGTGATCTCCTTCCTCCTCACCCGTTTCGACACAACCCTTCCCGTTGAAATCTGGAACCTGTTGCGCTCCGGCCTCAATCCCAAGACCAATGCCGTGGGCTCCCTGGTCTTTGCCGTCTCCGTGGTGTTTGCCATCATTCTTGAACTCATCCTGCTGCGCCGGAGACCCGCATGACCGAAGCCCTCGTCGAGATGAAGAATATCTCCCACAGTTTTGGCAGGGCTGGCGTGCTGCACGATGTCTCGCTCACCATCAACCCGGGCAGCTACACCGTCCTCCTGGGCCCTTCCGGTTCGGGCAAGACAACCCTGCTCTCCATCCTCGGCGGCTTTCTCGTGCCCCGCAAAGGCAGCGTTCTCATTCGAGGGCAGAACTGCACCGCCATGCCCCCCGCCCGGCGCCCCACCGCCACGGTCTTTCAGGACTACGCCCTGTTTCCCCACATGAGCGTCGGCAACAATGTGGGCTTTGGCCTCCGCATGAAAGGCGTGATCAAGAAAGAACGCGACCGCCTGGCCCATGAAGCCCTGTTGATCGTAGGCCTCTCGGAAGCCTTCCGCAAAAAGCCGCACCAGCTTTCCGGCGGCCAGAGGCAGCGCGTGGCGCTTGCCCGCGCTCTTGTCATCAAGCCCGCCGTGCTCCTCCTCGATGAGCCGCTGGGAGCCCTTGATCTCAAGCTCCGCCGCCAGATGCAGGACGAGCTGAAAACCATCCAGAAGCAGGTGGGCACCGCCTTTGTCCATGTCACCCATGACCAGGAGGAGGCCATGGCGCTCGCCGATCATTGCGTCGTCATGAACCAGGGCCGCATTGAGGATGAAGGCCCCCCGGAACGGGTCTATGCCCGGCCCGCCACCCGCTTCACCGCCGCCTTCATGGGCGAGAGCACCCTCATTCCCGGCGAAGTGGCAAGCGTCACCGGCAACGCCATTTTGGTGAACACCGCCTTTGGCTCCTTTCCCCTTATTGCCGCCGCCGATCAAGGCGCGCAAGTTACCCTCGCCATCCGCCCGGAACACCTGCGCCTCATACGCGATTCGCGCAGCGTCACCTTTGGCAGCGCCCAGGTCACCGCCGTCATTTTCCAGGGAAGCTTCAAGCGCGTCCTTGCCGAATCCGCCAGCCGCGTCGGCTTCATGTTTATCGCCCGGATACCCGCGGAACACGACGTGGCGGTTGGCGATACCGTCACCCCCTGCTGCCACATCGAAGACCTGATCATGCTGGCGAAATAGCCATGACGCGCATCACCGCCGATGACTGGTATGAAACCATCCGCATGGCCGATGATGTGACGCTCATCCACGAGCCCTGGATCAAGCCCTTCTTCCGCTGCAACATGTGGCATGTCCGCGGCCGCGATCGCGACCTTCTCTTTGATACGGGCCTCGGCCATTTCAGCCTGCGTGCGTCTGTCAAGCTGGTGAGTGAGCGGCCCCTGCTCTGCGTCGCAAGCCACACGCATTTCGATCACATCGGCTGCCACCACGAATTTCCGGAGCGCTGCGTGCACCACGCCGAGGCGGAAATTCTCGCCGGCCCGCGCAACGACTGGACGCTCGCCGCCCGCTACGCCACCGACGAAATGTTCGACCGCCTGCCGGAGGGCTGGGATTCATCGCGCTACCGGATAGAACCCGCCCCGGCCCAGCGCCTCCTCGCCCACGGCGATATCATTGATCTCGGCAACCGGCATTTCGAGGTCATCCACACCCCGGGCCACTCCCCCGGCGGCATCGGCCTCTTCGAAAAAGCCAGCGGCATATTCCTGTCGGGTGACATTGTTTATGATGGCCCATTGATCGACGATGCCTATCATTCCAACCGCGAAGACTACGTGGCAACCATGGAAAGTCTTAGGCACTTGCCAGTTTCCGTTATCCACGGCGGCCATTTCCCAAGCTTCGGCAAAACGCGCTATCATCAACTCATCGCCGAATATCTCGCAGGCCAGCGCATTGCAGGCTGCCATTTGGAAACGACGTCCCTCTCCCCGTGAAACGAGGAGAGGGTTGGAAGGGTAAGGCTACCTTAAACTCCGAACTATCATCACTCCTACTCTCCATGGTCGGGCTTGACCCGACCAACCAGTTGTTCAGGCAGCGCCGATGTTGAAAGTCTGGGTGGTCGGGTCAAGCCCGACCATGGAGAGTAGGAAAAGGCGGCAGTCAAAAAAATATGAATAAATCCCCTTGACACTCTATTCCTAGCATGTCATTTATGTTCCTGTTTTGTTCTTTAGGGATTTGAAACACATGGACTGGAACCTGGCCATCAAACGCCACAGCGAAGCGCTGGTTGAGATCGTCGCAGACCTATTCGCCATGCTGGGACTTGTGGGCGAAGCTACGGTGTCGCGGCTGCCGTGGCCCACTTATCGCGCCGTGCTGCGGGTTCTCCGCCCCGCCGAATCCGCCCTGCGCCGCCTGATTGTCGTTGCAGCCCGGAATGTCGTGGTGAAGCCCGGCTCCCCACGTCCTAAGCCGTCAGGGGCAATAAAAACAAAGAAAGGCCTGCGCCCGCGCTCCGCCTCCTTCCAGCTCTTCGATCCGCACACCCGCTTCATGCTCCCGCGCCGGAGAAAACCCCCGCGGCCCGGCCCCCGTATCCACATGTTCAACGCCGATGGCCAACTGGTGACCGTGTGGCCGCCGCCCCCTGCCGCAGCCAGCCCCGCTCGCAAGCCGCTGCCCTCCGCTGATGGCCTGGTCAATGGCGCACGCCTTATCCGCAGGCTTGAGGCCCTTGAATCCGCACTTGCAGACCTTCCCCGCCAGGCGCGGCGTCTGGTGCGCTGGCGGATGCGGCAGGAGACGTCACCAGACCCCAACTTCAAGCAGCCGCTCCGGCCCGGCCACCCACCGGGGCATCGCCGGAGGAACACCCACCCGGTCGACGAGCTGCTCAGCGAGTGCGACTGGCTGGCCTACCGCGCCGCGATGACCGACACGAGTTGAAGCGGAAACCATCCGTAGACGGATTAATTCAAGATGTGGCCTTGCGGTCCACAGCCCTTCGCCATGGGCTGTTGACTCCGGAATTCTTTTTCTCCAAGGTGCTGGTATGACAGGTATACCAGCATGATCGCGATCAAGCGGGCCAAGCTTTTCGAGCAGGTTGCCGAAGTGCTTGAGCGGCGCATCCGCGATCATGATCTGCCGGCGGGGGCGGAGCTGCCGTCGGAGCGTGACCTGATGAAAGAATTCGGCGTCGGGCGTCCGGCGGTGCGCGAAGCCCTGTTCCATCTGCAGCGCATGGGCCTTTTGGAAATGCGCCCGGGAGCCCGGGCCCAGGTGGCGGTTCCCTCGGTGCAGGCTGTCATGCATTCGGTGGCGGGCAGTGCGCGCTATCTGCTTTCGGCCTCGGAAGGCATCCGGCATTTCCAGGAAGCCCGCATCCTGTTTGAAACCGGCCTGGTGCGCGATGCGGCGCGGCTGGCCAGCGATGCCGATATTGCCCGGGTGAAGGCTGCCCTTGATGACAACCGCGATTCCATCGGCGACATCCGGCGCTTCGAGCAATCGGACGTGGCCTTCCATTTCGCCATTGCCACGGTGCCGAAAAACCCTATTTACACCACGCTGCATTCGGCCATCGTCGAGTGGCTGGTTGACCAGCGCCATGTGACGCTGAGCTATCCCGGCCAGAACACGCTGGCCTACAAGGCCCATGCGGCGATCTATGAAGCGATTGCCGACCGCGATCCCGACGCGGCGGCGGCGGAAATGCGCGAGCACCTTGAACAGGTTTCGGATCTCTACTGGAAAGTGCGCGGGGCCACGACATGAGCGGCTTCGTCATTACCGTTGATTTCACCCTGAAGCCGGGCGCGATGGCGGCCTTCCGCAAACTCATCGACAGGAACGCCCGGGATTCCTGCGCCGCCGAGCCGGGCTGCCGGCGCTTCGACGTGCTGGTGCCACTGGAGCCCGGCGACCGGGTCTTCCTCTATGAAATCTATGATGACCGCGCCGCCTTCGACGCCCATCTCAAGACTCCTCACTTCGATATTTTCAACCGCGAAAGCGAAGCCCTCGTTATCTCCAAGACCGTCGCCCAATACAATCTGGCCTGCGAAGGATCGCAGCGCCCCTGACTCACAAGGTGAAAGAAAAAATGTCGCGTAACAAACTGAAGACCATGGCCCGCAACCGCAACCTCAAGCTCGGCCATTTCATTGTGGAATTTGCCACGCCGGGCATTGGCCATATCATGAAGGCGGCGGGCTGCGAGTTTGCGCTGTTCGACCTGGAGCATTCGGGCTTCGGCTTCGAAACGGTGAAAAGCGCCATCCGCTATTTTGAAGCGGCCGATGTGGCACCCATCGTCCGCGTGCCATCGAAGGAGTACCACCACATCGCGCGGGCCTGCGACATGGGGGCGGAAGGAATCATGATCCCCATGGTGGGCAACGCCAAGGAAGCCAAGGCCATTATCGATTGCATGAAATATTATCCCATGGGCAAGCGCGGCGTGGCCCTGGGCGTGGCGCATGATAATTACAGCGGCGGCGCGGTGCCGGAAAAACTGGCGGGCGCCAACGAGCGCACCACGCTGTTCTGCCAGATCGAAACGGCGGAAGGGGCCGAGAACGCCGATGCGATTGCGGCGGTCGATGGCGTCGATGTCCTCTGGGTCGGGCATTACGACCTTTCCGTGTCGCTCGGCATTCCCGGCGAGTTCGACAATCCCAAATTCCTCAAGGCCATCGAGCGCACGGTTGCCGCCACCAAGAAGCACAACAAGTCGCTTGGCCGGCTGGTGCCCACCACGGATCTGGGCATCGCGCTTTACAAGCAGGGCTTCGATTTCTGCTGCTACTCCGGCGATGTCTGGGTGCTGCGCGATGCGCTGACCCAGGCGATGAACACCCTGCGCGAGGGCTGCAAGCCATGACAGCTCCGTTCCGCGTCGCATTGTCAGGGGATTTCAAGAAGCCCGACGGCACGCCGGTCTATCCGGATTTCGATCTGGCGCCGCTCAAATCGGCGCCCGGCGTCGAGATGGTATTTCTCGATGTGGCCAATCCCTTGCGCGGCGCGCAGCTTGAGGATTTCGACGCGCTCATTCTGCTCACCCACCGCTTCGCCCCGGAAAGCGTTCCGAAAAGCGGGCGTCTCAGCGTCGTTGCGCGCTTCGGCGTGGGCTATGACACGGTGGATGTGGCCGCCTGCACGAAAGGCGACATCGCCCTTTGCATCACGCCGGACGGGGTGCGCCGTCCGGTTGCCGTTTCGATCATCACCTTCATCCTGGCGCTCACCGGCAAGCTGATGGTGAAGGACGGGCTGGCGCGGCGGGGTGCGGCGGGATTTGCGGCGCGCGGTGACCATATGGGCGTGGGCCTTGTGGGCAAGACACTGGGCTCATTGGGCGTTGGCAATATCGGGGCGGAAATGTTCCGCATGGCCAAGCCCTTCGACATGAAATTTATCGCCCATGATCCCTTTGCCGATTCCAAGGTGGCGGCAGAGCTCGGCATCGAGCTTGTCAGCATGGATGACCTTTTCGCCCGCGCCGATATCCTGACGGTGAACTGCCCGCTGACGGAAGACACCCGCCACGTGGTCAATGCCAAGCGCCTGGGCCAGATGAAGAAGACCGCCTATCTCATCAACACCGCCCGCGGGCCCATTGTTGACCAGAAGGCGCTCACCGAGGTTCTGGCCAGCCGCCGGATCGCCGGGGCGGGGCTCGACGTCTTCGAGACG
>Ga0307505_10001779_pt1 | contig 16373 bp, 13 predicted proteins | sample 23_S_MG_FD_202183 | JGI IMG/M metagenome (GOLD analysis project Ga0307505, IMG submission 202183) | Soil microbial communities from Populus trichocarpa stands in riparian zone in the Pacific Northwest, United States - 23_S | ecosystem: Environmental > Terrestrial > Soil > Riparian zone > Trees...
CCACACCCTCGATGTTGTCGGGGGCAAAGTGGCTGCGGACCGCGATCATGTTCACGCGCACGTTCTTTCCCTGCCGCCTGATTCCGGCAGCAGTCGCCGACTTCGTGACATGCGGATGCCTGTTCTCGGCGAGGCTGTAGAACTTCACCTGCTTGTCCTTGATAAGAGCGGCAGGAATAGCCTGCGCGTAGTGCGGCTCTCCGATGGTCGGGAAGTCGAGGAGCAGCTTCATCTTGTCGCCGCTGATGTCGATCAGCTGCGCCGACTGGAACATCTCCGGACCGGTCGGGAGGTAGCGGTCCTTGGTGATCTTGTTCATCGCGACCAGGTATTTCCCGTACGGCTTCTTCGAGTCTCCGCCGGGAATCATCAGGTGGCCGAGTGAATAGTAGGTGGGAATGCGGTCGAGAACTTCCCACGTGCCAAGCTTCCACTTCACCACTTCCGACGAAATGAACATCGAGGTGTACGCGTTGCCCTTTCCGTCGAACTCGGTGTGAAGCGGGCCGAGGCCGGGTTTCTGGACCTCGCCGGCAAGGATCGCATCGTAGTTGAGGATCGGTATTCCGGCGAACTCCCCGTCGAACTTCCTGTCGGCGATCGCCCTGGTCATCTTCGAGAACGAATGAACCGGAATCACGCTGGCGAGCTTGCCACCCGCGACTATGTACTCGCCGCTCGGGTCAACGTCCACACCGTGCGGGGACTTGGGAGTGGGGAGGAAGTAAACGATCCCCGGGCAGTTGGCCGGATCAAGCATTGTCACGCTGGTCCGCGTGTGTACTACGGCCGAGCGGGTATGCTCGTCCATGTAGTTGTGCATGTACCTGGCCGGCTGCTTCGTCGCCTTTCCGTCCTTGACGCACTGCTCGGCCCTGGAATAATGCACCGCCGCGATATAGTCCTTGTCATTCTGCGACGCGTTCGCCTCGAGCTTCGTGTACGCCTGCTCGGAGTTGTATGACGTGAAGAAGAACCAGCCATCAGACGGGCCCTTTCCCGCATGACCGAGGTCGTAGTTGAACCCGGGCATCAGGATCTGGAATGCGATATCCATCTCCCCCGGCTCCTCCACGTTGATGAACGAGAGCGTGCCCTTGAAGTTCTGCTTGTAGCTCTCGATCGGGACATCGGTGTTCGGGACCGGGACGCTGAAGCGGGTTGCCGATACGACGTACTTTCCGTCAGGTGTCACGAACGGTGATGCGTGGCCGCCAGCCGCGTTGGGGATCTGGAGAATCTCTTCAGTCTCCATGCGGGTCAGGTCGATGCGCGCGACGCGCGGGGTGTTGTTGCCGTTGATGAAGAGCCAGCGGCCGTCGGGAACCCCGTCGGTCATCGACAACTCGGTGTGGTGAGTATCATCCCAGGGGATGAAGCCGAAGGTCGTCTCGAGCATTCCTTTCGTCTCTTCGTTGTAGCCCCAGCCGTTCTCGGGATTCTGCGAGAAGACAGGGATGACTTTCAACAACCGGCCTGACGGGAGCCCGTAGATGGCTACCTGGCCGCTGAAGCCGCCGGAGAGGAAGGAGTAGAACTCGTCGTGGTCTCCTGGAGCAACGTAGACGCGCGAAGCTGCGTCACCGGTCAGGACACTCTTGTCAGCGCCGGAGCGCGAGCACGACATCGCGAGCGTCGCAACGGCGCCGATAACGACTGTCGCTTGCAACATCCTGCGAAGTGCGGATTGCATGATGGTACCTCGGGGGGTTGGGTCGAATCATCGATCCCAGCCACACCGTGATGCCGACAGCCGGAGTGACTGGTCGACTTCAACGTACCGCCCGGCTATTCCGCACTCGCATGGGAGAAAACTGGAACTTCTGTAGGGGTTTACCCTATGCGTGTCACCCCTGGCGCAGCGCCTGGAACAGGCCCGGAAGAACGCCGACTGCCCACACAATCGCGGCAGCGATTGCTCCCTGTCTCAGGGTCACTCGTGCCACGACCGACAGCCCGATGGCGATAAGGACGAGTGTCCAGATCGTGATCAGGTCGAGGCTCCCGAGAACTGCCAGCAGCACCGGGTTCGAGTCGGGATCCATGAAGCGCCCCGGGCCGAAGGTCACGCTGTACCGGGAGGTGATCGATTCGGGCGCGAGAAAGAGTCCCTGGAGAGCGGTCAGCACGAGGTCGATTATCCGCGGGACCTGCGAGTAGGTCACGATCATCATCGCCGCCGCGAAAGCGATCCGTGCGTCAACGATCTTCGAGGCCAGCCAGAGCAGCAGGCCTCCGATCAGTACCCCGATCGGCAGGAAAATTATGGCGCCGAAGGTAGCGATCGTTTCCATCATGCCGCGGTAGCCCGCGAGCTGTTCCTCGGTAATCTGGGGATTCGACCGCGCAGCTTCCGCCATCTGCCGCGAGATCTCGGCGTCCATTACCGGACCGATCCCGTTCCGGAGGGCGAAGTAGAGAAGGGCTGAGATGACGACGAGGATCAGCAGGGCAAGCCCGAACTGGCCGTCGCGCCGCCGGTCGAACACCTGGGATGGCTGGTGAAGGATGTCTATGAAGTCTTCCCATAGTCCTGCGGCGGGCGGAGTCGTGGGCTGGACAGGTTCCGTCATCGTATCCTCAGGAGTTGGCGTGGGGAAAAAGTACAACCAATCCGGACAGTCCGGCCAATGAGTGAGGACAGAGAAGAGCTAACCCAGGGGAGAACGGATTGGGCGGATTTTACGGATTTGGCGGATACGACATCCCGGGGCACAGGACATCATCGCCAACCCGGACATCTCTGCCATCTCAGACTTGCTCTTTCTGGGGTAACCCAGAAAAACAAAACCGGGACCGAGCAGATATCTGCATTGGCGCCAAGGTCTGTTGCTCCAGATGTCGTGTCCGCCAAATCCGTAAAATCCGCCCAATCCGTTCCCCCTCTGGGTTTGTAGCTCCTATTCGCTTGCCGGAGCCACCAGTACCGGGCGCTTCGCATTCCTCACGAGTCCTGTCGAAACGCTACCGAGCAGGAATGCCGGAACATCTGTGAGGCGGCCGTCGGCAATCTGTAAGCGATACCACCACAATTATTCATCTACTCGCCGACTGCCTGCGACGCCGGGAAACGCAATTCTGAGAGTGTCCGGCCTGATGGAGGAGCCATCGTCATGACCCGTCCACGCGATCCAGAGTTCAGCGAATTGTCGAAGAAGGAGATCGAGCAGATACTCCGGCGCAACAACGTCGGCCGCCTCGCCTACTCCTTCCGCGATTCAGTCGATATCCGCCCGATTCACTTCGTGTGGCGGAAGGGATGGCTGTTCGGGCGAACTTCTGACGGCGACAAGCTCGTTACCCTCCGTCACAACCAGTGGGTGGCGTTCGAGGTCGACGAGATCACGGGGCCGCTCGACTGGAAGTGCGTCGTTGCACGGGGAACCTTCTACCGGCTTTCGCCGGAAGGGAACGTGCACGATGTGCGACTCTACAGGCGCGCGCTTCGAGCCGTTCGCGAAGTCGCGCCGGACTCTTTCACCAGCAACGATCCTGTTCCGTTCAGGTCCGCGTTATTTGGAATCGCGATCGATACGGCGACGGGACGCGCGAGCTCCACGGCCTGAGGGCGCGCGCATCCGGATCCCACGAATATGGAGGCAGGTATGTATCGCAACATCATGGTTCCCGTTGACGGCTCGTCGTTCGCCAGAGAGGCTGTTCTGCATGCTCTCCGCATCGCCTCACAATCAGGCGCAACCCTGCACCTGGTTCAGGTAGCCGTCGCTCCCGCGTTCCCCGGCGCGCACGAAGGGATGGGGCTCGGTGCATCGAGCATCGGTGACTTTCATTCCGGCGAGCTCTCGAGCCTCTATGCGCTTGCGGCCGAGTGCCGGGCGCATTCGACTTTGACGGTGAAGGCATCTCTCGAGCGCGGTCCGACCGTCGACGCCCTCATCGGTTATGCAAGACGGCACGATGTGGACCTCGTCGTCATGCGGAGCCATGCGCGCCGCGGCCTTGCCCGCGTATGGTTCGGCAGTGTTGCGGACGGAATGATTCGCGAAAGCGGAATTCCCGTGCTCGTGGTGCGCCCGCCGTCGGTGGCAACCGCCCTTCAGAGCGGGTTCCATCACCAGCGCATCCTGGTCCCGCTCGACGGCTCAGCCCTGGCCGAACAGGCGCTCGCTCCGGCTGTTTCGCTGGCAAGAATGGATGGCGCGAGTCTCACCCTGCTTCGAGTCGTTGCTGCATGGAAACATCGCGAGCCCGGGGAGCTCGAGTCGTCGCTTGGCCCTGCCGGCGCGAACGAGGTCTCCATGGCACAGCGCTACCTCGATTCACTGCTCGATTCGCCCGGCGACCGGTCGATCCGCGTTATTCGCCGGGTGATGATATCCAGCGACATCGCTTCGACGATTCTCCAGGTCGCCACCGATCACGAGGTTGACGTTGTCGCCCTCGCCACACGCGGCCGGGGAGCGATACGACGCGCTGCTGGCGGAAGCGTGTCGGACGTCGTCATGCGCGAGTCAACCGTATCGACCCTCGTGGTCCATCCTCCCGTTGACGTCATCGTGCCCGAAGACGCCGACAGCGAGCTGTCCTTGTCCCAGCCTGGCCTTTGATGGCGCGCGCAAGCCGTGAGATGTAGGATGATTCCATGGAAATCGGCGATGCCCAGCTTGCCGCCGCCCTCCGGCTCGCGATAGCCGCCCTCATCGGGCTCGGCGTTGGCCTCGAGCGGGAATGGTCGGGACACGCGACGGGCCCGCTCGCGCGTTTCGCCGGGCTGCGGACGTTCTTTCTGCTGGGGCTCCTCGGGGGAATCGCGGGACTCCTCATTCACGACGGTCACGACCTTGTGGCGGCGGCGATTGTCGCCGGCGGCTCCGGGCTTGTGATCGCCGCATACGTGATGGTCGTCAGGCAGTCGGGAGCTGAGCGGGATGGAACCACGGAGGTTGCCGCGATCGTCGTGCTGGCACTGGGAATCGTCGCCGGCGCTGTCTCTCTCTTGATCGCCGCCGGCGCCGGATCCTTCGTCGTTCTCGCGCTCAACGAGAAGAAGCGGCTGCACGGGGCAATTCGCCAGCTCGGCGAAGGTGAGTTCCGGGCGGGACTGCAGTTCGCCGTCCTGGCTCTCGTGATTCTTCCCATTCTTCCCGAGGGTCCGTTCTTCGGCTGGGCCGCCGTAATGCCCCGTCTGCTCTGGATCGTAGTCCTGCTCTTCTGCGCCATGAACTTCGCGGCGTATCTCGCGAGACGGAACGCGGGGGAAGGTAAAGGCTACCTCCTGACCGGACTTCTCGGCGGGGTCATCTCATCGACGGCGGTAACCTTCGGCCTCGCCCGGTACAGCAGGAGACATCCCGAGGCGGCGACTGCACTTGCATCGGGGGTCATCGCGGCGTGCACCGTGCTCGTGCCCAGGGTGCTCGTGATAAGCGCCGCCCTTAACCCCTCGGTCGCCGCGAGACTCGTGATCCTCATCGCGCCTGCGGGCCTTGTCGGGCTCGCCGTAATAGCTGTTGCATGGCGGTTCCCGGGCAAGCTGGGCAGCACGGGCGAAAGTGAAGTGCCCGAGCCGCTCATGAGGGTCGACGAGAGGAATCCTCTTCGCTTATGGACCGCAATCAAGCTCGCCGTAGTGTTTCAGGTCGCAATCACGACGATTGCCCTGATACGGGATCTGTTGACTGTCGAAGGACTGTACGGGACCGCTGTCCTCATGGGACTCACCAACGCCGACGCACTTACCGTCGCGATGAGCTCGCCATCGACCGACATCCTTCCGCGCATCGCGGCACGCGCAATCGCCGCGGGAATTCTCGCCAACACACTCGTCAAGCTCGGAATCTCCGCGGCGATGGGAACAGCGCGATTCCGCCTCGTGTCGGGAAGCGTCCTTTTCGTGATGGCTGTTTCTATCGCCGTGCCGTTACTGGCTCAATAGTCCAAGCTTCAGGGCGAGAGCCACGTAGTCCGACCTGTGGGCGAGTCCCAGCTTCTCGTTGATGCGCTGCTTGTACGTGTCAACGGTCTTGGGACTGATGAACAACTTTTCTCCTATCTCGGGCGCGCTGAATCCGCCCGCTACATAGCGCAGGACGTCACGTTCGCGCTCAGTGAGCTTCTCGTACTTCTCGCGCTCATCAGCATGCTCGCTCTTGCGTTTCAGCCCCTTCGCCATGGCACGCGCGGCTGTCGGCTGCATGTACATGTCTCCATGGGCGAGGGCGCGCACCGCATCGATAAGCTCCCTGTCGGCGGCGCTCTTGACGAGATACCCGCTGGCACCGGCCTCGAGCACCTTCACCAGATAGGCATCCTCAGCGTGCATGGTCAGAATCAGGATCTTCCCGCGGATCTTCTTGTCGACCATTTCCTGGGTCGCCGCAATACCGTCCATCTCGCCCATCGAGAGATCCATCACAATCACATCGGGGTCGACACGCTCGGCAAGCGAAACTGCCTCTCGCCCGTTTGACGCCTCTCCTATTACCTGAATGTCCTTCGCCGAGCCGAGCACGGCCTTCACTCCGGCGCGAACGACGGCGTGGTCGTCGGCGAGAATCACCTTGATGATATCGGCGGTCATGAGGCAACCCGCATGGTATTCAGTTCGGCAGTCACGCGCGTCCCTCCATTCGGTGCGCTAACGATATTGAGGACCCCACCTGCAAGAGTAACCCTGTCCTTGACCGACGCAAGCGCCGAACGCGCGCCTGGCGATCGCACGGATGCAGGGTCGAAGCCGCAGCCGTCATCGGCCACTTCAACCCTGATACGTCCGTTGTGCGACATCACGTCAACAGTCGCTGATCCTGCGTGCGAATGCATCTCTATGTTTCTCAGTGCTTCCTGGGCTACTCTGAACAATGTTGCGGCAATGTTCACCGGAATCGGCGCACCTGCCACTCTCGACGTGACACTGACCGCTATCCCGCTGCGATTCTCGACCTGCCGGGCGAGCGTGTCGAGGGCAGCCTCGAGCCCGAGATCCTCCGCGACCCGCGGATGCAGCGAGTACGACACGTTCTTCACTTCCTCCATGGCTGCACCGACAAGACTGTTCGCCGCGGCAATGCGGTCCTTCAGCTCGCCCCTGGCCTCTGTTCCCGCGGCGCTGAGCTGAAACCGGACTGCGGCGAGGGTCTGCGCGATCGAATCGTGAAGCTCGCGGGAAACCCGCGCCCGCTCGGCATCCTGGGCATAGACGACCTCGGCGCCAAGATCCTGAATTCGCCTTCGCTCGGCGGCAAGGGAGTCGAGCAGGCCGTTCACGGTGTTGCCGAGACGGAGCAGCGATGCATCGGCGAATGGTGAGGGAGTCCCGCGCGCCGCGAAATCACCGGCTGACACCCGCTCGGCAAGATCCTCGAGATCGTCTATGGGACGCAATGCGATCCTGACGAGAAGGAAATTCACCAGAGAAGCCAGGGCGAGAGCGACAACCACCACGACCATGTCGAACCTGCCGCTGCCACTCGCGACGAGCGAATGAGCAACTACGGCGGCCGCGACGATTACCACGTTTGCGCCAATGAGCTTCCCCACGAGCGGCACGCCGAGAACGAGCCGGCTCAGCCGCTGCATGAGCCCTGGTGGCCCTGACTTGTTGCCCATCGGCACTATCCTCGGGTGACGATCAGCGCGGTGACCATTCCGAACATTCCATGCTCGGACTCAGCGTGCGGAAGCACGTGGCAGTGAAACGCCCACACGCCGGGCTTGTTGCAGTTCACTATGACGTCCCACCTCTCGCCCGGCGCGACGTTGAGCGTATCGCACTTCCAGGGAGCGGGCTGCGCCCAGCCGTCCTTGTCGATCACCGTCATGTGCATTCCATGAAGGTGCATGGGGTGAATCATCATCCCTTCATTCATGAACCTGACTCGCACCTTCTGGCCAAGCTTCGCCGTTATCGGCTCGGTTGCGGGAAAGCCCTTTCCGTTGATGGTGTAGCCGTGCATGCCGTCGTTGAGGATCATCACGTAATCCACGTCGACCTGCTCGATCTTCCGCGGTCTTTTCGGCTCGATGATGAACGCTCCGAGCAGCCCCAGGCCAACCTGCTTGGCGGCATTGTGGTGCGAGTGATACATGTGCGAGCCCTGATTGCCCGCGGGGGCAGTAAACTCGTAGGTAAAGGAGGTGCCGGGCTTGACCGGCGGCTGGGTGATGAACGGCACACCGTCCATGTCGTTTGGAAGCTCCACGCCATGGAAGTGGATCGAACTGGATTCGGTGAGCTTGTTATGAAGGATCACGCGAACCCTGTCACCTTCCTTCACGCGGATCTGCGGGCCGGGGACCTGGCCGTTGTACGCCCACGCCTCGACTTTCTTGCCGACTTCCGTCTCCCATTGAATTCTCTCGGCAGTCAGCTCATAGACTTTTACGCCTTTCTCGACCCTGGGGGCGAGAACCTGGTTCCCCTTCCCTTCGGTCTTCGCCGGAAATGCCTTGATCCCTGCCTCGTGCATCGCATCCATCTGTTCGGCGGATGAAAGTGAGGTGGCTGTCGCGGCGTGGGTCGCGGGATGCGGCGCGGTAGTCCCTCCGCTCGCGTCTTTCGCCGTCAGGTTCGCCTTCTGCGCGTCGGAGGCGCTGCAGGCGGCAAGCGCTCCTCCGCTAACGGCTACGGCAGCCGCGCTCCTGAGAAACGAGCGGCGCGAGGCAATACCATAGAGAAAGTCGGTGGCTTCGGGGGGAATCGGTTTATCGCTCATCGGTGCCTGATCTCCGGGTGGTTTCGTTTGGTCGGGATTACCCGATGGTCCAACCTACCTGGAGGTGATTTTCCCCTCTGTCGGGCGGAGCGCGGAGCTTCTGTAGGGAAATCCCTTATGAACGGGCGCCAAATGGCGCGGGGGCCCATAAATTCCGCTCCGATGCAACAGATACCCTCTCCGGCGATCGCGGCAGCGATTAATGATGCGATCCTGGCCGGCATCGTCACTATCGCGGCTGACGCGGTAATCTGCGTTGACGATGCCCAGCGCATCGTCTTCTTCAATGAAGGGGCGGAGACGATTTTCGGCTGGAGCGGTGAAGAGGTCCTTGGCGGCCCGCTCGAGATCCTGATCCCTGGCCGGTTCAGGCCAACCCATGCCGATCACGTGCGCCGGTTCGGCGAGTCGGGAGTCCGCGCCAGGAAGATGGGAGAGCGGGGCGCAATCTCGGGTCTCCGCAAGAACGGGCAGGAGTTCCCGGCCGAGGCGGCGATTTCACACCTGAGGGGCCCGGGGGGAACGATCTACGCGGTGGTTCTGCGCGATATCACCGAGCGGCGGCGTGCGCACGAGATCCAGCAGTTTCTGGCTGAAGCGGGTGAGGTCCTCGCCTCATCGCTCGGCTTTGACGAGACGCTGCGGAACGTGACGCGGCTTGCGGTCCCTCAGCTTGCGGATGCCTGCATCGTCAACGTCTATCATGGTGGGGAGTTCAGGGGCGCCGCTGCTTCACACGTCGACCCGTCGCGCGCGATCGAGATCGAGAAGCGGCGAATCGAGCAGCCGATCGATCTCGCGGGAGAGCACCCCGTTGCCGAGGCGATACGGACTGGCAGGAGCATCGTTATCGGCGGCCCTGAGTCCCGCGCGCCTCTTCCCGATCTCATCGACATTTTCGGTTCGATGCCTTCAGCCGGAATCGTCGTGCCACTCGTCGCCCGCGACCAGCTTCTTGGGGTGATCGGTCTCTACAGGGAGAGCTCCCTGTACGATGAGACCCATGCCTTCCTCGCCGAGGAGATCGCGCGAAGGGCTGCGCTGGCGATGGACAACGCCCGCCTTCACGACCTCGTTCACACGGGGATCCGCGCGCGCGATGACATGATCGGGATCGTCTCCCACGACCTTCGAAATCCCGTCAACGCAGTGAAGATGCTCACCGGCGTGATGCTCGACACGGCCCGGGAAGACCCGCTCCCATCCGAGGTGGTCGAGTATGCGACGATAATCCGGCAGGCCGCGGAGCAGATGGACGCGCTGATCAGGGACCTGCTCGACGTGACGCGGGTCGAGGCCGGACGACTCAGGGTCGACGCGAAACCGGAGGACACCGAAGAACTGCTGAGTGATGCATTGCGCACACTCGCGCCCGTTGCGGCGGCGAGATCGCTGAAACTGCGGCTCGACGCGCCCGACGACATGCCGCCGGTGATGGGCGACAGGGGACGCATAGCTCAGGCCTTGTCGAACCTCATCGGCAATGCCGTGAAGTTTTCATCGCCGGGCTCCGCGATCCTGGTGACTGTGAGGGTAATGGAGGACGAGATGATTTTCTCCATTGCCGACCACGGCCGCGGCATGACCGCGGAGCAGCTCGCGCACGCATTCGACAGGTTCTGGCAGTCGAGCAGGACCGACCGCCAGGGAGCCGGGCTGGGCCTTGCGATAACGAAAGGGATCATCGACGCCCACGGAGGGAGGATCTGGGCCGAGAGCGTTCCGGATGTCGGATCGACCTTCTACTTCAGCCTGCCGGTTGCGAAGATCTGAGCGAGGCCGGTGAGGAGCAGGGTTCTGCCTTCAAATGCCTGCGGGGCGACGAAGAAAAAGCCGGCCCTTACGGACCGGCTCTTCCTTCGTGCATCAAGCCGATAATCAGAAGGCCACTACGCCTTCCACAACATATCCCCTGAACTTTCCGCCGCTGCGGATGTCGGTCGTCGGGAAGTCGTTGTACTTCTGGTTCACCCACTCGCCCTTGAGCATGACGTTCGGGGTGATGAACCATCCGCCGCCGAGCTGGAAGCGATTGACGCTGACCTTGTCGGTGATTCCCGCCAGCTCGCCCTTCACGGTGTTGTAGCGGCCAGCCACGAAGACCCTGTCGTCGGCCAGGAAGCGGTAGACAATGTCGCCGGCATACTGGTTCCACTCGCGCTCGGTCGTTTCGTTGGCAGCCTTGCCCTTCGCCTGCTCGACCACACCGAACAGCTCGAGACCATTGAGCTTCACGAACGGGTTGAACTGCATCGCCGTCACCTTGCTGCGGAGCCCGGGCTGGATCGACCCCGACCATGCCTGCGCAGCTTCCGTCGCCGCTGCGCTGTCCACTACGCTGTAGTACCGGGATCCGGCACGGTCGCCTGAGAAGATCGTGTTGTTCACCGACTTCTTCGTCGTGTACAGCGATCCCATCAGGCGGAGCCGCACGTCATTGTTGAGCTGCTTGTCGAAACCGGCCTTTGCCAGGTAGCTCGGGGCACGATCGTTCGGCTGTCTCACCTGGCCGCGGATCTCGCCGTTGGTGACTCCACCCATCAGCATGAAACCGTTCGACCTGAGGTACGCCTCGGCGCCGATCTCGGTGGTGAAAGCATCGAGGATGTAGTTGCCGACGAGCGGATTGTACATCGCGTTGCCGGCATCTGTGCGGCGGAAGTGAGCATCGCCGTAGTTGACCTCGAAATGTCCCAGACGAAGCGTCACGTACTTCATTATGTCGTTGAGCGGCTTGTAGTCGATCGGCGAGTCGTCGATCAGGAAGTAGCCGTCCTTCACCCACGTCTCGTTGTGATGGCGGGTGGACAGGTAGGTCGTCAGCGCAACGCGAATTCCCTTCGCGAGCTGCGCATTGAGATACAGGTTGGCGTTGGCGTTGTTGAAGCCGTGGCCGATCTGCACGAGCTTGTTCCGGTCGACCCCGTTGACCATTCTCGGCTCGGCCGTATTGCTGTGGTCGAGTCCCTGGAACTGCTGAGTGAACGCAGCGCCCCAGTTGAGCTTGAAGCCGGTGTAGGGGGTCTCATCCGTCTTTGGCGGCTCGAACACGTTGAGGCCGCGCATGTCGGTGGCGCGGAAATGCTGGATGTCGATGCTTGGCGAAGCTGCGAGAAACCTGCTTGGCCCCTGCTTCGTCTCGATAGTGACCTTTGCGGTATCGCCTGCGACAACTTCTGTCTTCGGGTTGCCTGAATCGGCGAGCCTGGCTTCCGTTGCCTGCGCCAGCGCGAATGACGGGAAGGCAGCCGCTGCTGCAACTGCGATCAGTGTAACGCGGGATTTCATCTGAATGCTCCTTTAGGTGTTGCGAGATGTGAGGACGCCGGGTTGTGCCGGTTCATCACGGGGTGAGTACCAGGTCGAACGACACCGTCACCGGGTCTCCGACCTTCATGCTGCCCATCATCAGACTCGGCGGCTTCACGCCGAATTCCGACATCCTGAACTTCGTGCTTCCCTTCATGCGGATCGTGCCGTCGCCTTCCGCATTTCCAGTGGCCTTCAGCTCGAACGGGTTCTCGGTTCCGGCAATCGACAGCCGCCCCTTCATCGTGACGTCGGTACCGGTCACGGAATAGGAGCTCATCTTCCAGAATATCTGGGGACTCCCATCGGCCTTGAGGGCCTTTTTCATGTGGGAGTTCATGGTGCCGTTGCCGCAGTCGAGCGACGCGACCGGTACTACCAGCGAGGCCGACCTGACGATCTCGGCAGGCGCGGAGCCCGGCTCCGCCATGACCGATACGTCGATCTTCGTCGCGGAACAGCTGAACGACTTCATCGTCGACGTTCCCTCGATCCAGAGCTTGCTCTCTTTCGAGAGGTTGAGATTCCTCGGCAGAGTCATCGCGGAGGCTGTTATCGCTACTCCGGCAAGGACTCCCGTTGCAATGAATGTCCTGATGAGGCTTTTCATCTTTTCTTCACTCGGTTTCGGGTACGCGGGGAAGGTAGGAACTCCCGCATAGGCTCTCTGTCGGAGCCTTCCCGAAATTCAGGGGAGGAAACTCACCCTCTATGTGAGGATATCCCCTACCGTTTACATTGAGTTACTCCCCCTTTTCCATAGAAGCAGATGATGATGATTCCCCGACGCCTCATCGGACTGGCAGCCCTTTCCCTTATCGCCGCCTGTGCGATTGGCGAAGCTGAGCCCGCCGCCACTCCGCAGTCTCAGGTCGCGCTCACCCCGGTTCAGGTCGACGCGATCGACACGAGTGTCCGCGCGGCCACAGTGCCCGCAACCGACGGTGCGGCGCCGGATTCGGTGAAGCCCGCGCCGATCACGGTTCCGTCAGTGCCGGGACGCAGCAGGCGCGACAGCCTCGCGCTCGTCTCGGCCATTCGCGCCGGACTCAATGACAAGAGGTGGCCGGTAAAGGGGCCGGCTCTCCTGCCAGGCTCCATACTTCCCGCGAAGCGCATTGTCGCCTACTACGGCAACCCGCTCTCGAAGCGGATGGGGATACTTGGCGAGATCCCGCCCGACCAGATGCTGGCCCGTCTCGACAAGGAAGTAGCGGCATGGAATCGCGCTGACCCTGCTACTCCAGTCGTGCCTGCTCTACATCTCGTTGCAGTAGTGGCGCAGGGAGCACCGGGACGTGACGGCAAGTACCGCCTTCGGATGACCGATTCGCTTGTCGAGAGGGTATCCTCGTGGGCGGAGAAGAGGAACGCGCTGGTGTTTCTCGACATCCAGGTGGGATTGAGCGACGTGATGACCGAGGTTCCGCGACTCGAGAATTTCCTCAAGCGACCCAACGTGCACCTCGGGCTCGACCCCGAATTCTCGATGAAAGGCGGGGAGCGTCCGGGTTCGAAGATCGGGACGATGAGCGCAGCGGACATCAACTGGACAGTCAATTACCTGTCGAATCTCACGCGCGCCAACAACCTGCCTCCAAAGGTCCTCATCATTCACCGGTTCACGCGCAGGATGGTCACCGGATACGAGAACGTGAAGCTCGACCCCCGCGTTCAGGTGGTGATCCACATGGACGGCTGGGGAGCACCCTGGCTCAAGTACGATTCGTACCGCGACTACATAACGAAGGAGCCGGTGCAGTTCACCGGGTTCAAGATCTTTTACGGAAACGACTCGAAAAAGGGAGATCCCGTTCTGACGGCGCCGGAGCTCATGCGGCTCACTCCGCCACCTGTCTACATCCAGTATCAGTGATCGGCACCGATGCCCATCGCCTCGACAAACCCCGCTACCGGTGAGACTCTCGAGACCTTTTCGGCTCTCACCGCGGCCGAGGTAGAGGAGCGAATCGTAAAGGCGTCAGCCGCGTTCAGCGACTGGCGCCTTACTTCGTTCGAGAGCCGCGCGATTCGCATGCGCCGTACTTCAGAAATTCTTCTCGCTGAGAAGCAGGCGCTTGGCGAGACGATGACGCTCGAGATGGGGAAGCCGATCGGAGCCGCCGTCGCAGAAGTCGAGAAATGCGCGCTGGTCTGCCGGTATTACGCCGACAAGGCATCCCGGCTCCTGGCCAGCCACTCCGTTGACGTCCTCGACGGCGAAGGCGCGGTCTACTTCCAGCCGCTTGGCGTCGTTCTCGCCGTGATGCCGTGGAACTTCCCGTTCTGGCAGGTATTCAGGTTCGTGGCTCCGGCGCTCATGGCAGGCAACACCGGACTCCTCAAGCATTCGTCAAACGTTCCGCGATCGGCTCTCGCAATCGAGGATGTTCTCACCCGCGCCGGTTTTCCTGACGGAGTGTTTCAGACGCTGCTCGTCGGATCTTCCGAGGTAGAGGCGATCATCTCACATCCGGACGTCGCGGCGGTGACGCTGACGGGAAGCGAGGCTGCGGGGCGATCAGTTGCCGAGTCTGCCGGGCGGAACCTCAAGAAGACCGTGCTCGAGCTCGGCGGCAGCGACCCGTTCATAGTGATGCCGAGCGCCAATGTGGGGAAAGCTGCTGCGACAGGCGTGATCGCGCGGATGATAAACAACGGCCAGTCGTGCATCGCCGCGAAGCGATTCATCATCCATGACGCGGTGTACGACGAGTTCATCGAGAAGTTCGTCGGCGCTGTGAAGGTGATAAGGATGGGCGACCCCATGGATCCTTCCACCGAGCTCGGACCTCTGGCCACAAGAGAGATCCGCGACGAGCTGAGCGCGCAGGTGGAGAAAACTGTCTCGCTCGGGGCGCGCGCGCTGTGCGGCGGTCGAATTCCCGGGAATCTCGAGGGGTTCTACTATGAGCCGACAGTTCTCGTCGACGTTCCACCCTCGAGTCCCGCCAGCGAAGAGGAGCTTTTCGGTCCAGTCGCATCGGTCTGGCGTGTCGCTGACATCGACGAGGCGATCTCCCTGGCGAACAGCAGTCGCTTCGGCCTCGGCGCGAGCGTCTGGACCACCGACCCGGCAGAGCGAGAGCGTTTCGTGCGTGATGTCGAGTCGGGGATGGTCTTCGTCAACGCGATGGTCGCGTCAGAGCCCGCGCTCCCGTTCGGCGGCGTGAAGGCCTCCGGTTACGGCCGGGAGCTCGGCGAATTCGGCATCCGGGAGTTCGTCAACATCAAGTCTGTGAAGCAGGGCCTGGCTTCGGCTCCTGCTTCTCGCACCGAATAAATAGTAGCAATACGCTACTAATAACCTGCTCAGGTTCCCGGCGGCCCGATAGCGCCCCGCACGACCTTGAACGTGACAGGATGCACCTGCCCGATCACGACGGTCACCGGCTTGTCGTTGGTTTCGTCATCAGCCAGTTGGAACTGCCCTTCAGGCGTCAACCGGACGATGTAACCCTGGGATATTACTCCGCCGTCTTCCTTGCCGAACTCGCCCGTCCCATCCTGGCTCGTGCGGAGACTGCGCCAGATGGTCGTCCGGTCCTGCATGAGCAGGTCGACGATGAGATTTGGCACCGGCGCGTTATTCTGGTCGGTGACTGCAACCGTCACCCGGCCGAGCGCGGCAGGAGTCGTCGAAAAATCCGTGCAGCCTGCAACTGCTGCTGCGACTGCCCCGACCACGGCGATGCGACGTATCGCGGAAAAACCAGGCAAGTTCATTGAGAGCCTCACGGTAAACCTGTTCATCTGTATATATCCGGAGACCCGCCAGTCCGGTACTCCCCCTACGCCGGCGAATCACCAGCCATTAACGCGGTCCCACTCGGCCACGACCTCGACTCCGCCATCGACGACGTAATACCTGTCGTGCGCCGCCGCGGTGATGCACGCATGGTTCGGGCCGATTCTCACCCTGTCTCCGAGCTCGATCCGGTCAATCGACACCCCTCCGGTTGCCGCTCCGTGCTCCTGAAACACTCTCCCGATCGTCCAGCCACCCTCGAGCGGAGCTCCATCGAGGCCCCACACCTCTCCGTATCCTGCATCACCGGCCGTATCGGCCGTGCTCCGGTCCTTGGAGAGTGCGAGAGCCCCGGCGTCGATCAGGAAACGTTTCTCTTCGGTGTTGACACCGATCACCGAGGCGAGGACAGTCATGGCGATGTCAGTTTTCGTGCAGTTTCCAATCGCCGCCTGGAACAGATCCTGGAACATGTAAACACCCGGCCGCGCCTCAGTCACGCCATCGAGGCGCTCGGCATGTGTCATCGTCGGAGTCGATCCCACAGACACCACGGGGCAGTCGAGTCCCGCGGCGCGAAGTCTCTCCGCCGCAGTCACGACAGCCAGCCGTTCAGCTTCGGCAATCTGCCTGATGCACTC
>Ga0307505_10001780_pt1 | contig 16372 bp, 12 predicted proteins | sample 23_S_MG_FD_202183 | JGI IMG/M metagenome (GOLD analysis project Ga0307505, IMG submission 202183) | Soil microbial communities from Populus trichocarpa stands in riparian zone in the Pacific Northwest, United States - 23_S | ecosystem: Environmental > Terrestrial > Soil > Riparian zone > Trees...
CTTGATGAGGTGCGCGCGCTCGATCACGGGGTCAGTGGCAAGGAAAGGCAACGGCTCCGGTGGTGGACGGAGCGGTGTAACTCATCAGCCCGGTCAGTTGTGTAACCCATCAGCCCGGTTCATACCATGGAGCGTGACTCCCTCCCGCCTCCCACCGTCGTAGATCAATGGCGCGCGTTTGCCGCGGAGTCCCCGTTCCCGGAAGTGCGGGAGGTTTGGGAGGCCTCAGGCGACCAGCAGAGGCCGAAGGCAATCGTAAGGAGCCGCGGCTCCCGCTAGTCGCCACTTCGCGTTCCACGTTGTGACGCGAAATGAGGCGCGCAGGAGGACATGTCCATCTGCCTCCGCGTGCCAGTGCCGGCTAAGCGGCCGATGCCTCTATCGGCCGATTTCGCCATCCGGGCCTAGTGCGAAATCGGCCTGGTTTGTGCTTTCAACCGGGAAAGGGACCTCAGCGCGAGCTGAGGTCCCCCGTTGTTAGACCCACCACCGAGATGTCCGGCGGTCTGCTTATGCCGACACTGACCTTTCCTCGACCGCCTGCTCGACGAGTGCGGCCACGGCGACAGGGTTCGAAACGACCCACGCGTTCCCCAGGAGCCCGTATGGCACACGACGCCGCGCGGGCGCACGCAGCGGAGGGAATCGAGGAGTGTCACCGGCCCGATGAGCTCCAGCACCCGGTCAACGCCGCCGGGCGCCCGCCGCGCCACCTCATCGGCGAGCCGCCCCGCGTCGACGAGCACGTCGTTGACCCGGCTCTCGCCAACCGGTTCCAACCTGTGCCAACCGGCGCCAACCTGTGCCAACCTGTGCCAACCTGTGCCAACCTGTGCCAACCGGTGCCAATTTTTGCCACCACATCCCAGGGGCCTTCTGGCTCGGTGCTCATGATCATGTGCGCACTGTGGACGTGAAGGTGGAGCGGCCGCTGCCAGCTATCCAGCTACCCTCTCGCTCGACCCGCCGAGGGGAGCCCCACGCTCGGGTTGACTACGTCGCTGGCAGTGGCGTAGACTTCGTTTGAGCGACGACTCAAACGACGAATGCCTTCTACCCCTTTAGCCGCCTCCGCCTGCGACACCCGCTGCGTCCACCCGGACGCGGTCGAGAGGGCCCGCGGGACGCTGGACGCCCAGGCCGACAGCCTGTCGGGCATGGCACCGTTGTTCAACGCGCTAGGCGACCTCACTCGGCTCCGCCTCCTTGTCGCGCTCCTCGGCGGGCGGCTGTGCACGTGCGACCTCGCGGCCGTCGTCGGTGTGACGGAGTCCGCCGTGAGCCACCAGCTCCGAACGCTGAAGGGGCTCGCACTTGTCGCGAGCGAGCGCGAGGGGAAAGTGGTATACCACCGCCTCGCCGACGCCCATGTCCGCGCGCTGGTGGAGGTCGCGCAGGCTCACGTCGAAGAGGGGGTTGAAGTCGGAGCGGCGCGCGCCGATACCACGGCGGAGGTACACGTATGACGACCTTCCGCCGGATCGCCCCTCTCCTGTCGATGCTGCTCGTCGCGCTCGTCGTCGTGCAGACGACGGACCTCGTGGCCTGCGCCGACGAGGCCGCCGCGGCCACCCATGTCGACGGCTACCACGTGGACGGGGCGGTGCCGGCCGGCGCCCACCCGACGCCCTCCCCAGGGGGGAACCACGACGAGGGTCGGACGCACGAGGAGGCGCCCGGGATGGCGGATTGCCTCTGCCACGTAGTGTTCGCACCGACGGGGTTCGTCCCTGCGGTGGCCTCATCGCCGGCGGCGGAGCCGGCGGCATACGCGGGGCACCTCACGCTCCATGGCTCGGCACACGCCAAGCCACTCGATCACGTCCCTCTAGCCTGAGGACCGCCGCGCACGTCGGGGCTCGCTAGAGCCCGCGAGCCGGCCGCACCGCGCCCGTGGGGGCGTGGTGCCTGCGCTGAACCCGCCGGGAGGGCCGCTATACCGCGGTCGTGCGCCCGTGCGGGACCGTCCCCCTCGTAGCGGTTCGCAGGTCCATGTTCGAGCAACTCATCGCGTTCTCCCTCCGCCAGCGCGCCCTCGTGCTGATGGGCACGCTGGCACTCGTCGCCGGCGGACTCTACGCCTTCGCCCGGCTGCCGATTGACGCCGTCCCCGACGTCACGAACAACCAGGTGCAGGTGCTCACGCAGGCGCCGGCGCTCTCGCCGCTGGAGGTCGAGCGGTTCGTGTCGTTCCCGATCGAGCAGGCGCTGAAGTCGCTCCCGGACCTCGTCGAGCTCCGCTCGCTCTCGCGCGCCGGCATCTCCGTCGTCACCGTCGTCTTCGAGGAGGGCGTCGACACCTACTTCGCCCGCCAGCTCATCCTCGAGAACCTCCGACAGGTGGAGGAGGACCTCCCGCCCGGGGTCGAAACGCCCGAGCTCGGGCCGGTCTCCACGGGGCTCGGCGAGATCTTCCGGTACGTCGTCCGCGACACGACGGGGCGGCTCTCCCCGATGGAGCTGCGGACCGTGCAGGACTGGATCGTCCGCCGCCAGCTCCTCGGTGTGCCCGGCCTCGCCGAGGTGAACTCCATCGGCGGCGAGCTCAAGCAGTACCACGTCCTGGTCGACCCGGACAGGCTCGCCGCCTACGGGCTCACGCTCCGCGAGGTGTTCGACGCTGCGGCGGCGTCGTCGGGGAGTGCCGGCGCCGCCTACATCGAGACGGGGCCGGAGCAGCTCGCGGTCCGCACCGACGCCCTCGTCACGAGCGCCGACGACCTCGAGAACACGGTGGTCCGCACGAGCGCTGACGGAACGCCCGTACTACTGCGCGACGTGGCCTCCGTGGAGATCGGCCAGGCCATCCGATTCGGCGCCGCGACCCAGGACGGCCGCGGCGAGGTCGTGACCGGGTTCACGATGCAGCTCAAGGGGGCGAATGCTCGGGTCGTCGTCACGGCGGTGAAGGAGCGGATCGAGGAGATCCGTGCCTCACTCCCAGACGGCGTGGTGATCGAGCCGTACTACGACCGGACAGCGCTCGTCGCCCGCACGATCACGACGGTGGCGAAGAACCTGACCGAGGGGGCCCTCCTCGTCATCGCCGTGCTGCTCCTGCTCCTGGCGCATCTCCGCGCCGGGCTAATCCTGGCCTCCGTCATCCCGCTCTCGATGCTCTTCGCCGTGATCTGCATGGTGGCGACGGGGCAGACGGGCAACCTCATGAGCCTGGGGGCCATCGACTTCGGGCTCATTGTGGACGGCTCCCTCATCGTCGTCGAGAACATCCTTCGCCTGATACAGAAGCGCCAGCGTGAGGGCGCAAGCGGCCTCGACGACGAGGGTATGCGGCGGCTGACCTACAGCGGAGCCGTCGAGGTGGTGAAGGCCGCAAAGTTCGGCGTGTTCATCATCATCATCGTGTACCTCCCCATCATGGCCCTGCAGGGCATCGAGGGGAAGATGTTCCGACCGATGGCGCTGACGGTGAGCTTCGCGCTAATCGGCTCCCTCCTCCTCTCGGTTACCTACGTCCCGGCGATGTGCTCACTCTTCCTCAAAGGGAAGAAGCCGGTCCGGGAGTCGAGGGTCATCGAGTTCTTCCACCACCGATACCGGCCGGCGCTCGTCCGCGTCATGGCGCGCCGGCCGCTCGTCGTCGGCGCGGCGACGGCGCTCTTCGTGCTGTCGCTGTTCGGTTTTTCCCGGCTGGGCGGGGAATTCCTCCCCCGCCTGGACGAGGGCGACCTCGCGATCCAGATCATCAGGCTCCCGTCCGTCTCACTGACCGAGTCGATAGAGATCGCGAGCGACGTGGAACGGCGGCTGATGGCCTTCGCGGAAGTGGAGACCATCGTCGGCAACACCGGCCGCGCCGAGATCTCGACGGACCCGATGGGCGTCGAAGTCACCGACGGCTTCGTCATCCTCAAGCCGAGGGATGAGTGGCCGGAGGTCGAGGGACGGCGCCGCTCGAAGGAGGAGCTCGTCGAGGCGATGGCGGAGGCGGTGGAGGACGTGCCGGCCGGCGTCCAGTTCTACCAGCCGATCGAGATGCGGACGAACGAGCTCATCGCCGGCGCGCGCGGCGACGTCGTGGTAAAGGTGTTCGGGGAGGACTTCGAATTGCTGACCCCGCTAGCCACGCAGGTCGCCGCCATCGTGCGCGAGACGGAGGGAGCCGCCGACGTCTCGATGGACCAGACGACGGGCTCGCCCCAGCTCGTCATACGCCCCCGCCGCCCCGCGCTCGCGCGCTACGGCGTGACGGTGGCGGACCTCAACACGACGGTGGAGACGGCCGTCGGCGGTGCCACGGCGGGGCAGGTCTACGAGGGGGAGCGCCGGTTCGACGTCGTCGTCCGATTCGCGGCCGAGCGGCGGAGCGACCCGGCCGCCGTGGCCGCACTCCCGGTGGTTACGCCGACCGGCGCCCGCGTCCCCCTCTCTGAACTCGCGGACGTGGAGGTGACGGAGGGGCCCGTGTCCGTCTCCCGTGAGGAGGGATCCCGGTTCGTCGGCGTCTCGGCCAACGTCCGCGGCCGCGACGTGGCCTCGTTCGTCGAGGACCTCCAGGCCCGCGTCGCCTCCGAGGTCGACTTCCCCACCGGCTACACCGTGGACTACGGGGGCGCCTTCGAGAACCTCCAGGCCGCCAGCCGCCGGCTGACGATCGTGGTGCCGGTCGCGCTCCTGCTCATCTTCCTGCTGCTCTACCAGACGTTCCAGTCCGTCCGCGTGGGGCTCATCATCTACCTATGCGTCCCGATGGCTGTCATCGGCGGCGTGGCGGGGCTCTACCTGGCCGTCCTCCCCTTCTCGATCTCGGCCGGCGTCGGATTCATCGCCTTGTTCGGCATTGCGGTGCTCAACGGCATCGTGATGGTGGCGGCGTTCCGGAAGTTCGAGGGTGAGGGGCTGCCGGCCTACGAGGCCGTCCTCTCCGGGGCCGACGAGCGACTCCGCCCGGTCGTCACGACGGCGACGCTGGCCGCGCTGGGTTTCGTCCCGATGCTGCTGGCACACGGGGCCGGGGCCGAGGTACAGCGCCCCCTGGCGACCGTGGTCATTGGCGGGGTCGTCACTAGCACCCTGCTCACGCTCTTCGTGCTCCCGACGGTGTACGTGTGGCTCGGCCGCGGGAGAACTCAGTGGCACGAGCCGACGCCGACCGAGGTGGACAGAGCGACCTACACCGAGGTGCAGGGGCCCGTCGGGGATGAAACAGACGACGATGGCCGGCCGGCGCCCACCGACGGGCCCGTGTCGCGGCACGGTGGCCACGGCCCCGCCCTCGGCGCGATCGCGCTACTCCTCCTTCTGGGCGGCGGCATTGCTCGGGCGCAGCCCGCCGTGGCCCCTGCCGCGCAGGTTGCCGGCGTACCGCTCACGCTCGCCGAAGCCCTCGCGCGGGCGGAGGCGGTCGCTCCGGAGCTCCGCCTCGGCGCGGCGGCCGTCACGCGAGCCGCGGCTCAGCGCGCCAGCGCCGGCATCCTGGACCCGACGGAGTTCTTCGTCGGCGTCGACAACGCGCCGACGCTTACCGGCGACCTCGGGGATGTCGAGACGAGCCTGGGCGTTGGACAGTCTTTCCGGCCTCCGGCTTACTACAGCGCGCAGCGGGGGGCGGCCCAGGCACTTCTCGAGCAGGTGGAGGTGGAGCGGGGCTCCCTCGTGCGCGGGGTCCGCGTCCGCGCCGCCCTCACCTACCTCGACGCCGTTGGCGCCCGCGCGCGCCTGGCGCTTGCGGACTCCGCCGTCGCCGTCGCGGCCACCTTCGCGCACGCATCGGCGCGCCGGCAGGAGCTCGGCGACGCGAACGCGCTCGAACCCCTCCAGGCGCAGGTGGCCCTTGCAGAGGCTCAGCGGGAGCGGGCGGAGGCGGCCGGCCGCTCTGCATCGGCGGACGCCGCCCTTCGCACGCTGCTCGCCCTCGACGACGCTGCAACGATGGCCCTCCCGGACTCCCTTGCCCTTGGGCCGGCACCGGACAGCCTCGCCGTGCTCGAGGCTGGTCTCGTCGCCGTCAACCCGGACCTCGCCACGGCGGCTGCCGCCATACGCGTGGCGGAAGCCGAGCGCCGGGCCGTCCGCGCCGAGCGGCTCCCCGCGTTCACGGGCGAGCTCGCCCTGCAGAGTGTAGGGGGCGGGCTCGGCTACGTCGGCGCCCGCGTGGGCATCGCCATCCCGCTGGCCCGTCTCGCCAACGACGGGCCTGACCGCGCCGCGCAGGCCGCCGTCGCCGTGGCCGAGGCCGAGCGTGACCGGCTCACGACAGGCCTCGTCGTTGACGTGCGGCGCCGGCTCGCCGAACTCCAGGCCGCCCGCACGCAGGCCCTCCTCTACGCCTCCACGCTCGTCCCGCAGGCCGAGCGCGCGTACGCCGTCGCACTGGCGCTCCGGCGGGAGGGGGCGGCGAGCTACCTCGAGGTCCTCCAGGCGCAGACTGCGCTGATCGAGACGCGGGCCGCCGCCGTCGAGGCGCGGCTCGTGGCTGCCCGCCTCCGCGCCGAGCTGGACGCCCTCACTGCCGCCTTCTAATCACCCGACTTCGATGAACCGCATCACCCCGTTCCTTCTCTTCCTCCTCGCGGCGGCGCCGCTGGCCGGCTGCGGCGATGACGCCGGCGGCGACGAGGGACCGCCCGTCGAGGCCGCGGCGGACGAGGATGGCGACGAGCACGCTGAGGACGGCCCGCTCACGCTCACGGCCGCGCAGGTGGCCGAGGGCGGCATCGAGACGGCCCCCGTGCGCCTGCAGCCGCTCACCATACCTATCCGCGTGCCCGGCCGAATTGTCCCCAGCGAGGCGGGGCAGGCCATGGCCGGCGCTGTCGTTGCCGGCCGGCTCACCCGCCTTCTCGCTGCCGAGGGCCAGGCCGTCGCCCGTGGACAGGCGCTCGCAATCATTGAGAGTCCGGAGATCGGCTCGATCCAGGGTGAGCTACTCCACGCCGCGGCCACCGTCGAACGAACGCGCCTCGAACTCAGGCGGCAGGAGCAGCTCTTCGCCGAGGGGCTCAGTGCCGAGCGGCTGCTGGAGCAGGCGCGCGAGGAACACCGGATCGCGCAGGCGGACCAGGCCGTACTCGCCTCGCAGCTCCGCGCCCTCGGCGCCACACCCGCTTCGAGGCCCGGCAACGTGAGCGCGTCGGTGACGGTGCGTACCCCGATCGCGGGCGTGGTGTCGCGGAGGATTGCCTCGCTCGGGGACTATGTCAGCCAGAGCGAGGACCTCTACGAAATCATCGCGCCCGGCGCCGTCTACGCCGACGCAGAGGTGCCGCCGGAGCAGGCCGCCGCGCTTCGCCCCGGCCTCGGCGCCGTGATCATCGCCCCCGGTGACGCGCGGTTCCGTGGCGAGGTCGCCTCGATCGCACCGGGGTTGGTGGCGGAGACACGGACGACGCGCGTCCGCCTTCGCGTCCTGAACGCGACGGCGGCGCTCCGGCCGGAGACCTTCGTGAGCATTGAGTTCGAAGGGGAGGCCGGCCGGGACGCCGTCGTCGTCCCGACGTCCGCAATCGAGCGGGACGGCGGCGAGACGTTCGTGTACCGCGTCGCCCCCCGGGGCGCCGAGGCGGGCCACGCAGAGGGCGGCCACGCCGAACGCGAAGTCGCCGCAGGGGGGGAGGTCGATCACGCCGACGATGAGCACGCCGAAGGCGGCGTGACGTTCGAGCGGGTGTCCATCGAGCTCGGCGAGGCGTCCGGCGAGGGGGTTGAGGTGCGTAGCGGGCTCCGCGCCGGGGACGAGGTCGTCGTCGACGGCGTGTTCTTCCTGCGGAGTACGCGTCAGCGCGCAGAGCTCGCTGAGCACGAGCATTGAGAGCCGAGGGCCTGACGAAGCGCACCACGTTCGACGTCGAGAGCGGCCGCGCGCCGGGCCAGAAGAAGCGGGCGCCGCCCACCTTCCGTCTTGGCGCCCTCGCACGCGCGCTCGTCTTCCACCGACACCATCGCGTCATCGCCCGCCGCCTCGCCACCCCTGACCCAACGCCCCGATAGAGGACCATTCAGCTCGACTCGGCGACGGAGGGCCGACTCGTTGAGGTGAGAGCCCAGATCCCCGTGCAACACGAAGAATTCTGGGCTCCGCCGGACCAAGCTTTTCGAAGGTGCCCCCCGCAGGACTCGAACCTGCAACCCGCTGATTAAGAGTCTTACCGCAGCGGCCCAACACGTGCGTAGAACGCGCATTGCAGGTGCCCTGTACCATCATTTGTACCATCGCGTCGGTACGCGGGTGACCCCAACTCACGGAGCGCGCCCGGCCAGTAACGGTGGCACAGGGTGTGAGCCGCCGTGACGGGTGGATCGATGCGGCACTGGAGGTGTCCGTGGCGGCAGCCGGTTGGGACGCGGTCGAGGAGTCCGGGCTCGGGAGCCACATTAGTGCTAGGTGGACACAGGGGCCGGCCCACTCGAGGTTAATGCTATGCGGCCGGTCACGCTGATACGTGGATTCCGGCACGTGCGCGGGCGGCGTGCTGCCTAAACGGGGCCGGCTTCGCGGCGTAACCTCCCTGCTCATATGCGGACGCCGTCCGCTTACTTGCTGGTTATACCTCATGAACGAAGCGAGAAAGAAGGCCGAGCAACTACTAGAAGAGGCAGACACTTTCTCTTTCGCTAACAACTCTGAGAGAAAGAGTCACGGGACGTATGGACGTCCGAGCCCAAGCTATCAGGCCTGGGTGGCTGCTGTAGAAGACTTTATTCTGCAGGCACATGGCAGAGACAGTGCCCCATGGCGAGTATTCGAAAGGTTTGACATAGATGCCATCGGGGGGAACTATCAGGATGCGTTCGATGAGCACACTCAAATCGTCAAGTCAGCCCTGCTTGCTTGTCTCCGTATAGAGCCACGAACAAGTCGAGTTGGGGACGGCGTTGAGCTATCGGCCATATTCGATAATTTTCATCTCGTTGCCAAGCAGTTGCGGCATCGACACAGTGGCCGACCAACACTTGACGTCGAGGACGAATATGACGTGCAAGACTTGCTCCATGCCTTGCTTCGAATGCATGTCAAAGACATTCGAACTGAGGAATGGACGCCCAGCTACGCCGGCGGATCGTCTAGGATGGACTTTCTGCTGAAGGAGGAGAATATGGTGATAGAAGTAAAGAACACTAGAAAAGGGCTTGGTGACCGAGAGCTTGGAAAGCAGCTTATCGAGGACAAGGCTAAATACAAGGCCCACCCAGGTTGCCAGCGCTTGATCTGCTTCACTTACGATCCAGAAGGCAGAATCATGAACCCCCGCGGCATAGAGAACGACCTGAACGAGAAGTCAGATGATTTTGAAGTCATCGTAGTGATCAAGCCATGAGGTATAACCCGCGGCTGCAGGCCGACAACGGGCTTCAGCGTTTTCGCTTCGTCCGGGCCGCCGCGTCTATGTTGCCTTCTCGCCGTCCGCGGTCGATACCCGTTGCGGCTGAGCCGCAAGCTGTTATGCGGCTATCCCAAAGCGCGTGGTGATCGACCCGCACATTGTCGAGTCGCTAGCGGTGAGCGCCGGGGTCGAGGATACCTGCGGGTCTATGAGCTGGTTTGGGCGCTCGACACACGCTACCCCGACGAGTCGCCCCACGAGAAGCTCGCCGCCGCCGAGGCAGCCCTCTGTCGGCTCGTCCAGTTTGGACTAGTGGCGCTCTACACCGGCGATCCAGACGCCACGGGGGAACCGCCGCTTACGGAGGAGGAGGCCTTGGCGGCCATGGCCGCGCCGTCATTCTGGATTCCCGCGTCGGATACGAGCGAGCGAGTGGCGCACTGGTTCGTGGCGACGAACGCGGGCCAGCAAGCGCATTCCGCTTGCAAGTTCAAGTCCCTCTGACAGGTTCCGCCGCATAACCCCGCTGGGCATCATGGGTGCCCATCGAATCGAGGCCGACATCAACCCGAAAAAACGCTCGCCCTAGTGGAGCGGCTCGGCTTCAGGCCAGAGGGTCACCGCCGCGACTCGCACGTCTTGCCTTCGATCTAACTAAGCCGTCGACCCATCAACGAGTCCGCCCCACATATCACCGTTGACTGCTCTTGGAAGCAACTTAGTGATATCGCGATGAAACGACGACATTTGCAGTTTGTAGGGACTCTTAGCGTCGTGTGGTACTGACAGACCTATTTGTCGAGCTGCCCCCACGTTACAGTACAGCGCCCTCGAGATGACAAGGGTGCGACGGGCGCGCGTGATCGATACGTAAAACAGACGCCGCTGTTCCTCCCTGTACTGCACGTCGGTACCCGGATACTCCGGGCGGCGCGCGCCAGGAAGTGCTTCGTTGCAAGCTCCAAGTATATAAACGTGCTCTGCGGTTACGCCCTTCGCGCCCCAGAGAGTCGACACGTGCAAGTCGCTGGATTCGTCCGTTTCCACGTCCTCACGAGTAGCGATAGCATGCCTTAGCTGGCGCGCAACCTCAGGGAGCAGTTGCTCCTTCGATGCGCTCGGCTTACGCTCCTGCAGATCCTTGAGCGTAGTGAGAGCGTGTTGCCGGAGCGTTGCGAGATCGGCAGTGGCACCCATCGCTTCGTCCGAGTCGTACGCCTCATCGATCCAGTTTGCGGGGTCAAAAACCGCGGCCACGACGTGCTCGGCTGAGTCTGCTCCGGCAAGGAAACGCTCACGAAGCTCTCGGTAACGGCTCGCGCGGTCCCAAAGTGTGACGCCACCCTTTCCTCGACTCTTGGTTCGCTTCTCGTCGAGCAGCGTGTCGATACGTTCATCCGTGATGACGTCTTCCGACTCGCTAAGTAGCCTTAGATAAGCACCAGAATTGCGCTCCACGGGCTTGTAGTCTTTGCCGGTATCCGAGTTCTGATAGCCGAGCCAAGCGCGCCAGGAGGGAGGATCGGGGTCCACAAGTAGCATGAACAGGATGAACGCCTCACGAGCCGCCCAGTACTCCAGTAGACCTTCCGAGAAGTCGAGCGCAACGGATATGGATTCGTCGACGGTTTTCATCGCGTCCCGCAGCATGTAGCCGAATAGGCGTCGCGTTACCATGATCATGTGACGATCGTCTGGATGGGCCTTCAGGTTGGCCGCTATAGCGCGCGCCATTCCGATGGCTTCTGCCTGAAATGATTGCCACGTGACCACGTGTATGTCAGCCTCTCCCTTGTTGGCCGCTCTCATCGCTTGAACGCCGGAGAGGGTCATCAGGCGATTTGCTGCATCGACTATCCTCTCGGGGCACCGACGGCACTCCGTAATGGGGATGTCCTCGACCGTATCCCCGTCGTCGAGCAAGTCCTCGATCCGCGAGAGTCCGCCGGGGTCATTCCCCCGGAAGGCATAGATTGACTGACGAGGGTCGCCCAGAGCGACAAGGCTGCCGCCCGGTCGACGAAGCCTAAACACCAGTTCTTGCTCGGCGAGAGTAAGATCCTGAAACTCATCAACGATAACGTGGTCGTACACCTGATGGTCAAAGTCCCCTCCGTGAATGCGGTCGAGCAGAATTTGCGGCACCTCGCTGATCAAGCGAGCCCTATGCCGTTCCAGCCATTCTTGGACTGCTGACCATAATAGGGGATGGTCCTCGACGTGGGCCTCATGCTGACGAAGTGCTTGGGTTACGTTATTGATGGTATGAGTATTCGGCCGTTTATAGATTTTTGCGATGTCTGGATGTTGGGATAGTACGTCGTACATCATGAACTCGACCTCGTGAGGCAATAGTAGGCGCAGGCTGTACTCTAGTATTGCTGAACATAGAGCATGAACTGTCTGAATGATTGGAACTTGTGCATCGGCTATATCGGCTAACCTCTTCTTGATATCGACCCTTAACTGTGCAGCTATGACCCTGTTAAACGCCACGACGATTACGTCGTTCGCCCCCGCATTAAGTCCGTCCGGATGCATGATTCGCTCAACCCTGCGCACCAGACCAAGAGTCTTGCCACTGCCGGGCCCGGCAATGGTGCGGATGGTGATCGCATCACTACCAATAAGCTTGGGGACCTCGTCCCCCTCTATATCTTCGAGCCAGTGCGGATACACCATGCAGGAGCGCTTCGGGTTGATCGGTGCAAGCTAGACCGGCCATACGCGCCACGTCCCACTCCCTATCTAGCGTGCGGGGCAGGCACTCAACGGTCGCTGTAGCTGCGACGAGACGAGACCGCTGCCAACACGCCAGCCCTCGCCCGAGGAAGGGGCGCCCCGAGTATCGCTGGCAACGGACGCTCGGTCCCCGCTGGGCCTGACTCGTTAGACCATATACGCCCCGGCCGGCGTCCTCCGCGCCTGCCCAAGCTCCACCAGCACGTCCAACAGCTCCGTCACCTCACCGGCCCGCGCGCCGACGAAGCGGCCAGCCACGGCGCCGGCGTCGATTGGCGCACCCGCCTCGCGAAGGGCGCGGCGTAGGGCCCGCACGCGGGCGGCCACGCCCGCCGGCCACTCCTCAGGAATGGTCACCGCCGGCGCGGCCGGGGACGACGCGACGCCCAGCGACCCCTGCGCGCCGGCTCGGCCGGCCGCCTGAAACTCCGGCCGCAGCCAGCGGATGTGGCCGGCCTCCTCCTCCGCACGCCGCTCGCGGTTCAGCGCCACCAGCCGCTCCAGCACGGCCGGCCCGAACGGCGGCGACTCGGCGTCGAGGTCGTCCCAACCGTACGCCTCCAGCACAGCGCGGTCCAGCCGGCGGTGGAGCTCAAGAAGCGTGTCAGCCAGGCCGGAGTCGCGCGCCGCGGACTCCTTCGCCGTCAGCTCGCGGCCGGCGCGGATGGCCTCGACGGCGTTGTAGAGGCTCGTCAGCGTGAGCTCCGGACGCTCGGCCTGTCGGCGCTTACGATGCGCGTCTATCACTTCGCCGAGCTCGCGGATCGCCGCCTCCTGCGCGGGCCCCGCCGCGGGGAAAGGGAAGGGCTCGAAGGTCCTCGAGTTGTTGTAGCGCGGGTCGTTGCCCACACCCAGCCGGCCGCCTGCTGCGAGTGCCCATGCGACGTGGGGGGCGCTTGATAGCACGCCCAGATGGTAGCCCTTGTCCATCGCGATCGCGTACAGGCCGTCATCCGCGAGCGTGTCGGTGCTGAGGAATACGAAGATGCGGTGCTTCGCGACATATGGCGTGGCGATGTAGCGCCTCAGGCCGGCCAAGGCGGCTCTCATGTCGGGCCGCTTCTCTGCGAAGAGCCACCACTGCTCTCGGTAGGCGGGACGGTTGTTCGTACTCCTCTCTGGCTTCACCGTCCGCAGCAAATGTTCGTAGAGCTCGGGCACAGCTACGCGCGCGTCGTCCTCCGTCGTCCCAAACAGGTCGATGATGTAGGCACCCCGCGGACGCTGCGCGAGGTCGCGTCCATTTAGAAACGGGCGGATCAGACGTTCGAGGCCGGGTACGCGCCCACGGCCGAGTGCCTCCGCCTCATCTTCCGACAAAACGAAGCCGCGACCAACGGGGATCACGCCGCGGAAACTCAATCCGGAATTGGACACGAGTGGCTGCGTCGAGGCGACGTCGGCTCCTGTCGTGAGGTCGGAGTTAATCACGCCCTGAGTTTCGTCGAGGTAGACGTCCGAGGCCCCCGCGCCCGAGGTCGAGCGCTCCGAAACAACCCGCAGTAGGCGGCCGGGCTCCCGTGCGCCCCGCGCGCCGACAGTCATCGCCACGCGGACTGCAGCGCCGTCAGCACCTTCGACCCACGGGTGGTCCGGAACAGCGAAGGTCAGTGAGAGTGGCGACTCCGCCGCTTCCGTTTGCGTCTCAACAACCTGGCGGTTGTAGGACTGCGTGATCGAGTTGGTTGTGATGAGACCGAAACGCTCGGCGCGTTGGCTTCGGACCTCTTCGGCTGCGCGCTCCCACCAGTACATGACCAGATCCGCTGACTCAGGTACGTCTGGATAGGCCCTTCGCAGTGCTTCGGCGTAATCGTCGCCGAGTGCCGCGCGCATCCGCTTGTTTCCCACGAACGGCGGGTTACCAACGATGAAGTCCGCCGCCGGCCACGGCGCCGGTGTGCCGTCGGGCGTCAGGACGGCGTCGCGGTTCTCAATGTTGCCGTACGACTGTAGAACGGGCTCCGGGATCGCCTGCGGACCGCCGTACGTCCGGATCTGCCATCGGAGGTACCCAATCCACAGCACCAGGTCCGCGATCGCAGCTGCGCGGGGGTTGATCTCGATTCCGAGGAGCTGCGCGGGCGTGACGGCGGCGTGCTCCATCTCTAGCCGCGCCTGCCCGAAGCGGTCGAGCGCGCGGCGGACCTCACCCTCCAGCCGCTTTAGGTGCTCGAGGGCGACGTACAGGAAGTTGCCGGTCCCGCACGCCGGGTCCAGGATGCGCACGCTCGTTAGCCGGCGCAGGAACGCTTCCAGCTCGGCGACGATCCCGGCACGCGTCTTCGCGTCCAGGCGAACGTCGGCGCGCTCCCCTAACCCATCACCGCGAGCCCCCTCCGCGCCGGACTCCAGCTTCGCCACCGCCGCCTGCACCGCCTCCCACTCCTCGCGCAGCGGCTCCACGATCGTCGGCACCACGAGCCGCTCGACGTACGCCCGCGGCGTGAAGTGCGCGCCCAGGCTGTGCCGCTCCTCCGGGTCCAGCGCCCGTTCCAGTAGCGTCCCGAAAATCGCCGGCTCGACGTCCTCCCAGTCCGACCTCGCGGCCTCGAGGAGGAGCTTCAGTCCGTCGGCCCCGACGGGCAGCGCCGTGGTCTCGCGGAAGAGCGCTCCGTTGAAGCGCCGGACGTGCGCCCGGAGGTCGGGTGCGTACGCGCCCTCGTCCATCGCCTTCCATAGCGCCGAGAGCGCCGACGGCAGCAGGTCGACGTCGGTTCGGTACCCCTCCAACAACTTCGTGAACGCCTGCTCCGGCAGCAGCCCGGCGTCCTCGGCGAACATCGTGAACAGGCTCCTCGAGAGGAAGCCGAACACGTCCGTCGGCGCGTGGCCGTCGTCCTCCAGCCGCGCGGCGAGCTCAGCGAGCGTGCGCGCGAGCTTCCGCGTGACTCGCGCCTGCCGGCGCGCGGGGTCGAGCTCGGCCGCATCGTGCAGCGCACGGCGGACACGGTCCCGCGCCTCGTCGCCGACCCGCCCTTCGAGTCCGAGTTGCCGCAGGTACAGCCGGAACGTCGCAGCGTCGGGATAGGGAACGTAAAGGCCCGGGTGGCTGAAGTCGGCGTAGAAGTCCATGCAGTAGCCGACGTCGCAGACGATCACCAGCGGCGGCCGCTGCTCGGTCGCGGGCAGGTTCCGCGCGTATCGGCTGGCCTGGCGCGACGCCGCCTCCATCTCGCGATCCCACACGCGGCTCTCGCGTGCGCCGTGGCCGGCGCGCTGGAGGCCGCCGGCGGCGAGGCGCTCAGCATCCGCACCCTGCTTGGTCTCGAGGACGAAGTGGCCCCGCCGGTACAGGTCGATGAACCCCGTCGAGGTGCGCGCGCCGTCCTGAAACGCGACCGGCCGCTCGAAGACGTACGCGTCCGCCCCGGGGTCGCCCGTGGCCGGCTCCGGCTCCGGCGCGCCGAACACCGCACAAAGCTCCTTCAGGAAGGACTGGTAGTTAGAGCGCTCCGATGCCTGCGCCGGAACCCAGCGCGCTATGAACGTGCGGAGAGAGTCAGACGCGTCGGAGGGTTCTTTCGGCACGGGAGGAGACGGCGTAGCACCAACCTACCTCGGCCGACGCGGGTGACCGGAGGGGCCGACGCGTTCTCCATTGGGCGGACAGGCACCGGGCAGGTCCGTCGTTCACTGTGGGGAAGCGGTCGACCTCGTTCAGCTCAGCGCCAGCCTCGTCGTCACGCCGAAGGAGCCAACGATCTAGCACCTTCCGAAGTCAATGACCGAACGGTACTTAACGCGAAGCACGGTGATCTGGGGTAAGGGGCGGCTGCGTTTCGTCAAACGGGCGTGCCTGGCTGGGTAGGCTATTCGTACAGGATGGACAGCATGTCGAGCATCCTGCCGGCGCTGGTAATACTGCCGTTTTTAAGGTTGGTGTAGAAATCGTAGTTGTGAGGTGATAGCGAGGTGCGAGCCTCCTCCTGCCTACCCCACTGGGCCTCGATAGTTTTCATAGAGTCCCACAGCAGACGAATCAACTCACCCTGTTCATCTGACGAAGCGTGATCTCTCAGGTATGCGTCAATCGTCGGTTGAGCCGTCGCGAGACTCTGTTGATACATGAAGTAGCTCCGCTCATCAAGTGCTTGCTGGTGCAACTCGGTCAGCAGTTGCACCACGTCTTCTCGCTCAGCGGAGGCATTTTCCTGATAGCTCGGCTGCGCTCGTTCCTCTGGAGGTGAGCACGCGGCCCCAAATACCACGGTGAGCGAGAGGGAAGCGCGTAGGGGCAAGCGTATGAACCGCGATGACAGCATGGCCGGTTAGCGCTCGCGATACGGTATCCGGCAGAACGCGTGGCAACCTAGACATTGACCCCCGCGCCGAGGAAAGCCGGC
>Ga0307505_10001781_pt1 | contig 16371 bp, 13 predicted proteins | sample 23_S_MG_FD_202183 | JGI IMG/M metagenome (GOLD analysis project Ga0307505, IMG submission 202183) | Soil microbial communities from Populus trichocarpa stands in riparian zone in the Pacific Northwest, United States - 23_S | ecosystem: Environmental > Terrestrial > Soil > Riparian zone > Trees...
GATTACCTGTTCGCCGCCAAGTGGCCGTATGGCTATTCGGGCGCCTCGATGCCGATCGACTGGCGCACCGAAAACGGCCGCATATTCGGCGGCCTGCCCGATCGCGGCGACGTGGTCATCTTCAAGCACCCGGTCGACCGCACCGATTACGTCAAGCGGGTGATCGGGCTTCCCGGGGACACGGTGCAGATGGTCGCCGGCCAGCTGGTGCTGAACGGCACGCCGGTGAAGAAGGTCCGCGTGGCCGATTTCCTGCTGCCGATCCGCGCCGACGAAAGTTGCCGCGAAGTCCACTTCGCCGAGCGGCAAGTCGACGGCAGCTTCGTGTGCCGTTACCCGCAGTTCCGCGAGACCCTGCCGAGCGGTGTCAGCTACAACGTGTTCGATCTCGGCATCCGCGAGGCCGACACCACCGAACCGGTAGTGGTGCCCGAAGGCCGGCTGTTCCTGATGGGCGATAACCGCGACAACTCGCTCGACAGCCGCTTCCCGGCGGTGGCGCAGCAGGGCATTGGCCTGGTCCCGGTCGATAACCTGGTCGGCGAGGCGAGCTTCATGTTCTGGTCGACCGACGGGACGGCGGGGTGGATGCCGTGGACCTGGTTCACCGCGGCGCGCTGGGAACGCATCGGGCGCGGGATTTGAGCGAGCTTTCGGCGGAAACGCGCGGCTGGCTCGAAGCGCTCGGCTTCACCGTCGCCGACGAGGGACTGTGGCTGGAGGCGCTGACCCACGGCAGTACCGGCGAGGCGCGCGATTACCAGCGGCTCGAGTTCCTCGGTGATCGGGTGCTCGGGCTGTCGATTGCCGAGTGGCTCTATCGCCAGAACAACGGCGCCGAGGGCGAGCTGGCCCAGCGCCTCAACGCGCTGGTCAGCCGGACGATGTGCGCCGAGGTCGCCCGCGACATCGGCCTCGCCGGGCACATCCGCCTCGGCAAGCAGGCGCGCGACGACGGCGCCGCCGACAGCGACAACGTGCTCGGCGACGTGATCGAAGCGCTGCTCGGCGCGAGCTTTCTCGAATCCGGGTTCGGCGCCACCCGTGACGTCGTCCATCGCCTTTGGCAGCCGGCCATCGAGGGCCATGCCGGCCGCGCCCGGCATCCCAAGAGCGCGCTGCAGGAATGGGCCGCCGGCAACCAGCGCAAACCGCCCGAATATGCGGTGATCGACCGTTCCGGCCCCGATCACGCGGCGAAGTTCACGGTTCGAGTCAGCGTGCCCAAGGTCGGCGAAGTCGAGGCCACGGCATCGAGCAAGCAGGACGCCGAAACCGAAGCCGCGCGGCTGTTCATGGAGCGGTTCGGGTGACCCGCTGCGGCATCGTGGCCGTCATCGGCGCGCCCAACGCGGGCAAGTCGACGCTGGTCAACCAGCTGGTCGGGCAGAAGGTGGCGATCGTCAGCGCCAAGGCGCAGACCACGCGCGCGCGTCTGCTCGGCATTGCGATAGTGGACCAGACACAGATCATCCTCGCCGACACGCCGGGTATTTTCGCGCCCAAACGCCGCCTCGACCGGGCCATGGTCCACGCCGCATGGGAAGGCGCGCAGAGCGCCGATGCGATCGTGCTGGTGGTCGACCCGATCAAGCAGCGCCGGCACGAACTGGAGCCGCTGATCGAGAGCCTCAAGGACCGGCCCGAGCGCAAGCTGCTGGTGCTCAACAAGGTCGACGCCAGCGCCAAGGAGCCGCTGCTGGCGCTGGCCCAGGACCTCGCCACCAAGGCCGAGTTCGCCGAGGTGTTCTTCGTCTCGGCGCTGACCGGCGATGGCGTGCCCGAGCTGAAGGCGCATCTTGCGGCGCTGATGCCCGAGGGGCCGTGGCACTACCCCGAAGACCAGGTCTCCGATGCCAGCGAGCGGCTGCTGGCGGCCGAAGTCACCCGCGAACAGCTCTACCAGCAGCTCCACGAGGAACTGCCCTACGACAGCGCGGTGCGGCCCGAGAGCTACACCCAGCGCAAGGACGGCAGCATTGAAATCCGCCAGCAGATCGTCGTCGGCCGCGACAGCCAGAAGCCGATCGTCCTCGGCAAGCGCGGCGCCCGGATCAAGGCCATCGGCGAAGCGGCGCGGACCGAGTTGAGCACGATCCTGGGCGTGCCGGTGCACCTGTTTCTTCACGTCAAGGTCGACGAAAAGTGGGCCGAAAGCCGCGAGATCAACGAGGAAATGGGGCTCGACTGGGTGCGCTAAATCCTCCCCGAGCTTGTCTCGGGGGGTATAGCGGTAGGCACGGCGTGTACACGATCTCGGTCTCTGCAGAACTGCGAGTGGCGAGTGCGTGCTTAATCTCGCCAGCTAATCGCGTACGCGTTTAGCGCGTCAAACTGCGTTTGCCCCAGTCGAAATGTTTTAGGTTCAACCCCTTGCGGATAGGGAAGCCAAACAGCTTCTTCAACGTGACCGTCGAGCAAAGGCAATAGAAGATTGAAAGGTTCAGTGCCTCCGATTTCGACAGACTTATCGGAGCAGTGCAAGTCCATCCTGATCACAAGTCCATAGGACAACGGGAAAAATGGGTCGCTGCCGACGGGTAACACCTTGGGCGTCGCAATATCAATCTCGCGCCCATTCTCGTCATAGATTTTCCTGCCAAGGCACCACTCCTCTACGGGTGAGTAGCACTTTACCTCCGGATTGATCGTGTCGGGGTGCTGGCTTGCATCAAGCAACCATCTCCAAGCGACGCATTTCAAATACGTGTGCAGTTCCGATTGGTTCTGTTGGCGGACCGGCCTCAGAGCGGACGCTGGGATGTCGTAGGGCTCAATTTCGATCTTTTCGATGCGCAGATGGTCCATGTGCTCGTACCAACTGCCGATCCACTGCCGTGTCCCGGCCAGGCCCCTATCTGCTCGGGCATAATAGCGTTTCGCCACTGATCCGGCCCCTCACTGCACTCGAACCAGAGTAGCATCGGAACCTTAATATGAGGGATATATCCAGTGGTTTAATGCCCTGCGAAAAGCTTGCCTTGTCCCATGCAAGGACGCGAGCTTGTGGGTCGAAACGTGCGGCGCATCCGCGTCACCAAGGGCATCCAGCAAGAACGACTTGCGTTCGATGCCGAGGTTGATCGCTCCTATCTCGGCGGCATCGAACGCGGAGAGGAAAATCCGACCGTCGATGTTCTGGATCGGCTCGCTGCAACTCTCGCCGTTCCCCTGAGAGAGTTCTTTGCTGACATTGGCGATGATGAGCCAAATTCTGAGGGACTGCCGCGCGGACGCAAACCAAGCCGCTCGCCTAAGGTCAGTTAGGCGACGAGCGCAGCGACGGCCCGCGCCAGTTGTGGCGACAACCGGCAAACGCCGTCCTTCCTGATTACAAAATCCGCCGCCGCGAAACTGCGCTTGGCGACGAAGGCAAGGATGGCCGCGTCAACCGTGGGGCGCTCGGGCTCGATCAGGTCATAAGCGAAAGCGTCATAGCTGCGGTCGGCATTGTGCATGATGCCAAAGGCAGGATCGTAACCGTCCGCCAGTGCTTGCACCTGTAGCTGGGCGGCTTTGACGGCATAGCCGTAATTGAGCATCGCGTTGAGCGGATGGGAGGCTTTCCAGTTACCCGGCTTGAGGCCAGTAAGAACCGAACTCCGTTGCGTGAATTCCCGCCATGCGTCGGGGATGGGGCGGCGGGTTAGGCCGGTCCATCGCAATTGGACGGCCTGCCACGCTGTAAAATAGGCGCAGGCACACCCGCCTTCGATCTTGTGGATTGTGCCCATGTCGGCGACGGGGCGGTTCGCCAGTTCTGCCAACCCCTCTCGCGCTTTGGCAATCGCGGCTTCCGTCGCCGGGGACTTGGGCAAGTGCGTTTCGAGCGTGGCGATGCTGGCCGTCAGCTTACGGGTGATAAGGTCGCTGGCGAAGGCGAGGCGCTTGGCATTGTCGGCACGGGTAGAGCGCTGCCATGCGATCTTGTCGGGATTGGCCGCGAAGCCGACGCCCGCGACGGCAACTTCCCCAGTCCACTTGATCCGCGCCAGTGTGACGCCCTGTTCGGCAAACCACGACAGCACATCGAACGACAGGGTGCCGCTCCCGTCCAAAAGCACGATGCGTGGTGGCAGGTCCAAGTCGCCCCGGTAATGGCGATGTATCGCCTGTTCTTGCGGGTAATGCGTGAAACCTTCGCGGATAACCAATGCGCCATTTTCAATGCGCAGCGACACGCCCTGTCCGCACAGGATCAGCGGGGTTGAATTGCGCTCGCGCTTACGCCTTTTGGGTTTGGAATTGGCAATCTCCGATTGCCAGAAAGCCGACCGAATTGCCCAATCCTCGGCAATTTCGTGCGCGTCAATTTCGGTTTCGTGCAGCATTCCCGATCATAGCATAACCCAAGGTAATTGGGTCATTTTTTCGTAGTTAAGGCATGAATTTTTGAGGTCAGTTCGACCGCCGAATTGCGCATTTGGTCAATTGCGAGAAATGGTAAAATCGTATTGCTGATATTGCGGTATTCGGCCCATCCAAGGAGCATAACGGCTTGGGTGACAATTGCCGGATTTTCGGCAATGCGTTTGAACGTGCCCAAGGCTTTACGCCTTAGAATAACCTTGGAAATCCAATAAAGCGACGTGCCGATTTCCAATGCGGCGAGGAATTCGCGGCGAGCCTCTAGCGAGGGCTCGGTTTTCGAATTGCGACGCGCAATGACCGAAAATGCTTTGGCAATGTCCTGCAACTCACCTTCGATTGCCCCGGTAAAATCGGCGATATGGCGGCTACCGGCCGACTTAGCTCCCATCACGGCCAAGACTGCATCGCGCTCTTGGCGGTTGGGCTGCGAATTGCCTTCCCGGCTAAATCCGACAAATCTACCAAGCACAATATCTATGAGGAACCCGCCGAGTGTTTCGACATAATCGGCACGGATTCTCGTCAGGGGGGCATAAAGCGGCGTATTGCGAACTGCGACCAATGCCCGGCTTTTCAACGTATCGGAATTGATTTTCGCTGCCAACGACGAACATTCATATCGCCGCGCCGCGTGCTGCGTGTCGATGATGGCAATTCGCGCATTTGCCAGCGGCTCGCGCCAATAGCGCTCGGCTACATCGTAGCCGCGTAGCCAGAGCTGCCAGCCAACCCAATCGCGCTTTCTGCGGATGGCGTAGAGCCAGGCGATTTCCTGCGCTTGCGCTATGCTCGCGCCGGGCACCTCTACATGACTGCCTTTCCCGCGCCCGTGCCCTACCTGGCGCGGATGGGGGAGCAACCCCTTGCGTCGCCAGCGTTCGATCTGGTCGAGCGTTACCGACGATCCTGTTTTCGCCAGCGCGTCACGGAAATCGTCGCCGGTAATCCAGCCTTGTTCCAACAGTCTGCGCCCGCCGAATCATTAGAGACCCGCGCAGAATAGCATTTCTGGCTTTTCGCGTGCCCTAATTGACTGCCGTCCCGATTCGGAAAGGCGGCAAGTGGCAAAGAAGCCGAGAAACTATGCCAAGGAATATGCCCGCAGGATCGAGCGGGCGCAGGCCCGAGGGCTGAGCCGTTCGCAGGCTCGCGGCCATGCCCGGCACAGCGAAGCGCCGATACGGCCCAAGCCTGCGAAGCCCGATCGGACCTTAGAGGATGCGATCAAGGCGATGCGCGGCGGAGAGACACTAAGCGCGGCTGCCAAGCGCTTCCATGTCGGGCGCGAGCGCTTGGCGACATATGCCAAGAAGCAGGCGGGCGCATCGCGGCGAGGGCGAAGCTGGAGTTTCAACGACACGCGCGAGCGCCGCGTGCCCATCATCGTCGCCGGGGAGCGGCACACGCGCACGATCCGCGTCAAAGGGCACGGCCCGGCCGAACTTGCCGGACAACACTATGCCGAGGCGAGCGAAGCGGTCGAAAACCCGGAAATGTTTCCGCCTTTTATCGCCAAGTGGGAGGGCAAGACCATCGCAGACACGCGCGGGCGCGAATATGTCCTTTCGACCGACCCTAATCAGATTTTCCGCGCGATCGGCGGCGAGGAAATCGACTGGTCGCGCATCTACCACCTCTACCAGAATTAGGGCGTGGCCGATGATCGACGACATCGAATGGAACCGCCTTGCCCGCCAGCGCAGCCGGGCACGGAAAATCGGAACGGCCAATCCCTTTTGCAGCCTGTGCGGCGAACACCATTGGGCCGTGCGCTTCGACCTCCACCACTTCGCGCTGCGCAAATTCGATCCGCGCACGATCATGCTTTGCCGCAACTGCCACGAGAAGGTGCACGATATGCTGAAAGACTTTCCGCCAGTCCCGCCCGGCATGGACGCGCGACTCGCCCGCCTTGTCCATATCGTGCGCGGGCGAATGGCCCTGTTCGCGCTCGCGGTGGAAACCGACCGCGAATTGCACGACTGGCTGACCGGGGCGGTGTCACTCCCGCCGCTCCCCGAGCCGCAAGGTGAAGGCGGGCGCGATGACTAGCTCGGGCGAGGAACTGCCCATCCTGCTACGCGCCTTGGCGGTGCCGGTGGATGGCGATGCGGTCACGACCGCGAAGCGCCCGAACGGCAAGCGGCCCAAACGTGCGGTGCCGCCGGTCGAGCCTGCCGATCTCTATCTGGTGTTCGATACCGAAACCACGTCCGACGCGGCGATGCGCTGCCGGATGGGCTGCTACCGGATTTACCGCGAAGGCGTGCTGGTGGAGGAACGGTTGTTATATGATCCTCGCGAAGCCTTCCCCGGCGATACCGCCACGCTGCTGGCGTATGCCGAAAAACAGGGCATGGCCGCGCCGATAACGCTCGCCGCGTTTCGCCGCTTGCTCCGCAAGGTCTATGACGCTGGCGGGCAGATTGTCGGATTCAACCTGCCTTTCGACCTCTCGCGCATCGCCATCGGCAGCGCCGCCGCCAAGCCTCCCAAGTGGAACCGCCGGATGAAAGGGGCGCACAGCTTGCAACTGTGGGATAGCCGCTTCGCCCCGCGCATACAGGTCAAGCATATCAATCCGCGTCTCGCGATGATGCAGTTCACCAACCCCAACCCCGGCAAGTCGCGATCTTCGCGCGGGCGCGGCGACACAATACCCGTCGAGCGCGGCACGTTCATCGACGTGCGCACGACGGCGGCGGCGATCCTCTCGGGCGGCTACAGTCTCGAGCGCCTGTGCGACACACTCGGAACGCCAAGCCGCAAATTGGGCACCGCAGAGCATGGGCAGCCGCTCACCCAGGCCTATCTCGACTATGCCCGCGCGGACGTTGCGGCGACTTGGGAGTGTTTCGCGGCGCTCAGGCAACGCTACGCCGGGTTCGGGCTTTCGAGGCCGTTGCACAAGATCAAGTCAGAAGCCGGGCTCGGCAAGGCGATGCTCGCCGAAATGGGCATCGCCATCGAAGGGGAGAGCGACCCTGCCAAGATCGCCCGCGCTCTTCACACCTATTACGGCGGCCGGGCGGAGGTCCATATCCGCCGCCAGATAGTGCCGGTGATCCTGACCGATTTCATGTCGATGTATCCGACCGTCTTCACGCTCATGGGACTGTGGCGCTTCCTCACCGCCAAGGGCGTACGCGAGCGCGATGCGACCGGGGAAGCCCGCGCCTTGCTGGCATCGGCGCGGCCGGAAGACTGGCGGGACCAGGCGCATTGGCGCGGCCTGACAACGCTGGTCAGGGTGCGATGCGCCGGCGACCTGTTGCCGGTGCGCAGCTACTACCAGGGCGAGCAGCACGCTTCGATCGGACTGAACCTGCTGACCGCGCCGCAGCCGCTATGGTTCACGCTCGCCGATTGCCTCGCGGCGAAATTCCTGTCGGGCAAGATCCCCGAGATAGTGGAAGCTGTCGCGTTCGATCCCGGCCCGTCGCAAACCGGCCTGCATCTTGTCGACCTGTTCGGCCGTCTGCCTATCGACCCCGCCAAGGATGACGTGTTCCGCGAACTGGTCGCGATGCGCGAGGACGAAGACCGCCGGAAATCAAACGTCCCGGTCGAGGAACGCGAGGCCATCGAAGCCTTCCGCCAGTTCCTCAAAATCGTCGTCAATTCGGCATCCTACGGCATCTTTATGCAGCTCGACGTCGAGGACGAAGACGAGCGCAAGAAGGCCCGCGTCATGGTGCATACAGCGGACGGCGAGCCGTTCGCGGCGAACGTGTCTAAGATCGAACGACCGGGGCCGTGCTTCCATCCCCTGCTCGGCACGCTGATTACCGGCGCGGCGCGATTGATGCTGGCGCTGGCGCAATGCCGGGCGAAAGCTGAGGGGTTGGATTGGGCCTTCTGCGATACCGACAGCATCGCGCTGGCGAGGCCCGATGGCATGGGCGATCCCGAATTTATCGCCCGCGCCGATGCCGTGTCGGCATGGTTCGCTCCGCTCAATCCCTATGGCTCGTCGGCGAGCATCCTTAAGATAGAAGGCGTCAACTATCGCCCCGGTGCCCGCAAACACCTCCCGTTATATTGCTATGCCATCGCCGCGAAGCGTTATGCGCTGTTCAACCTTGGCGACGACGGGATGCCCGTTATCCGCAAGGCGTCCGCGCACGGGCTTGGCTACCTGATCGCGCCCTATGCCGACGATCACGGGGCATCGGACTTCCCCGAACCGTTGCAGGGGCTGATAGCGGGCAAGGATCGCTTGCTCCGCTGGCAGCACGATCTTTGGTTCGCGATCCTCGCGCACGAGTTATCCGGTGCATCAGGGCGCGTGCGCTTCCACTACCATCCGGCGCTCGCCCGTCCCTGCCTCAGCCGCTACAGCGCATCCTGCCCCGCCATGCTGCGCTGGATGGACAGCCACAACCAAGGGCGGGCCTATGACGACCGCGTGAAGCCGTTCGGCTTGCTTTATGGGCTTCACGCCAAGGACCGTGCACCCGATTTCACGGGGGCCGAGGCGCTCGACCCGTCGCCCCCGAAGCCCATCCACCCGGTTGCCCCGTTCCATCCCGACCATGCCAAGGCCGTTGCGCGGGCGTTCGACAGGTTGACGGGCGAGCCGATACCGATTGAGCGCTTGAAGACCTATGCCGACGCCCTGAAGAACTACCCTTATCGTCAGGAAAGCAAGTTCGCGAACGGCGAGGCTTTCCAGCGTGGCCCGACGCGCCCGCGTCACGTCATCGCTTCGGAAATCCACTACATCGGCAAGGAGGCCGACCGATGGGAGGAAGAATTCCTGATTGGGGCAGGCTTCGATCCCATGACCCGCTACGGGCGCAATCCCGATAACGACGCGGCCTTGTTCGCTGCAATCCGCGAAGTCGTAAGCCTGCATGGGCAGAAGCCGGTGGCAGATGCGACCGGTCTCGCTCGCGGATCAATTGCCAGAATCTGCGACGGCAAATCTGTGCGAACCAAAGTCCCACATGAGGCTATCAAACGGGGGTTATGCCGACTGTCCGCAAAACGCGGGAGTCACTACGGCCAGTTGGTCAGCTAAGCGCCCTTCCAAGTCACGCGTTCGCACTGAGCAGATTCTCCAGAGCGGACGGTCTCTTGCTCGCCACTGTGACACCTGCGCCTGAATGATACCGCCTGGCCTAATCAGCGTCACTACCATCCGACCTACAGCACGGTGACTATGTAGCGGATCAAACCACTAAACGGCTTATGGTCATGGAAATTTCAACCACGTTGGTTTGCCCGGCACACTCAAATTTGACCTTTCCAGGCCCTGAAAGGTACGCTCAAGCACAAGAGGTGTGGGTCATCAGTATTTCCCTGATTCTGTGGGTCCCTTCCGGGTAGACTTCATCACGCATTGCGCTGCCAGAATGCCCGATAAGGCGGCGCCTAAATGCCACTTGGAATGTCTTCCAAGAGGCTATACTCCTATTGGAGTAGCGGAACCAAATTGGTGTCCAAAGGGGGTTTATATGCTTTCCTGCCGATGGATCGCGCTCGCTCTGTTGGCGTCCTTAGCGGCAACTGGCTGCAGCCGAAGTGATGAACTTACGCGCGAGCAGGCCATGAATGTGCTGGAGGCACACTTCAACATGGAGCGGAGCGCCATTCAGTTTCGGGCAGACGGTTTCACGGATGGTGTAACGCAGGGCTTTTGGTCGGAAAGTGGCACTTTGACCGAGAAGGGCGAAAAGTTCTTTGATAGCGCCGGCCAGGAATGGTTTTGGGCCAAGAAATTTGATCCCTATGTCGTTGAGATCACGGGGTTGACCGACAAAGGCGAGGGTGAGCCGGTAAAATGGGCCGATTTCACGCTGTCCAACGAGCGTCTCACTGAGCCTGCTCGCCGCTTCGCCGTGGCCTTCGGCACCGGCCGGGCAGAATTTCGGCGCTATGACGACGGCTGGCGATTGGAAACGCCGACCGAACTCAACGTGGAATTTGATCCCACCACCAGATTGGAACTCTCAGCCGCTGATGAGGCCGCCATCAAAGTGGATACGGCGGCTCGCGCCGCTCGCGTGATGGAGGCGAATAAAGTTACGGAAGAGCAGACATTTGCATGCAATCACGGCAACAAGGCTACTGATCTTGCCACGCTAACCGTGACCAATTCAGGCATCCATTTCACCAATTCCGCTGACGGCTCCGATAGGGAAATCGGGTTTGGAGACATGAAAGGCTGGGAGAGCACGGGCTGGTTTCTTAATGTTCTAGACCGGCAAGAAACTAAGTCCAGCGTCTATTTTAATAATCGTTGCCCCGATTATAACGAAGCGGTTAGACTGCTCGAACGCCAATTTGACGCATGGAGGGTTCGATATCCGGATTTGGCACTATAGAAGGAGAAACTGCCGATTGTCAGTTCCTCCCGCTTCTATCTGTCTCTCGTTGTGCCAGCTTGGTTGTGTTGCCGCTCGGGCTGCAACCGGTGTCCCAGCGAACTCGCTGATGGCGTAGCCTAATGATTGGAACTCTGTCGGAATCACCTACTGCATTTGTGGCAACCCGCAGGATCGCATGGTTATGGGCGATCTTGGCTGCAGCATATCCTACACCAACATTCGCATCGGAATGCATACGGCAAAGCTTTGTCAATCATGACTACTGTGGTCCGGAAGCGTCGAAGATAAAGTATCTCGTTCCTGACAGAATTTTTGCCAGCTTCAAAGGATCGTGCGCTACTCACGATTTCTGCTATGCGGAAGGCGGGGAGCGCATAATTGAAATAATAGAAGAAAAATACCAAATATCTCTTCAAAGGGGGATAACTAATTACATCAATTCCAGTGAATTTTATACTGACACGATCGCTATCGTGAACGATTGTAATGAGACCTTTAAGAATGACATGCTACATCAATGTCGCGAAGCGAAATTGACATTTCGTCAAGAGGGGGTTTGCGTATCGGCAGCGTTCACATATTCTGGAGCTGTCTGGGCACTCGGAAAACGACATTTCGAAAGAGCCACTAGAGCGGCATTTGCTTGCCGCTTCGATCGCGGGTGAGCGGGTTAAGACTGTCTTCGGAGCAAATCTAGAGGCTGAGGCAATCAGCAGCGGAGCGCAGAGTCCCTATGTATTCCCGCAAACTGTTCAGAGACTGACGTTTTTTCGATAAATTGGCAGTTTGTCTTACCCAAAGGCCTTACCGCGGTGGATTTGCGTCTCCGCGAATGTCAAATACGAACGCCTGACCAATGTGTGAGAGCAGCGTCGGGACCTTGGCAAGAGGCTGCCAGCCTCCAGCGGGTGATCGCAACGACATGTTTCCGAACTGGTGTTGCGACTGCGGCGCCCATACGAGCCGCCGTCAGATCATAATGGCCAGTTCCTGAGGTCTGCTCTCTCGATTGGCGACCGTAGGCGGACGATCCGCAGTCGGACAATGTCGGCCCAACCTGTATACGCCGTGCAATCCGCTATACCCCCCGAGCTTGTCTCGGGGAGGGGGACCATCCGCAGGATGGTGGAGGGGCACCGGCAGAAATACCCCTCCGTCAGCCGCCTGCGGCGTCTGCCACCTCCCCGAGCAAGCTCGAGGAGGATTTGAGGTTAGTCCCCGCGCAACGTCGCCATCGTCCCGCCGGCCCGGGTCACGCTCCTGAACCGCGCCAGGCTGCACAATGCCGCCACCACCGCCAGCGCGCAGGCGACGAACAGCGGCACCGGCCCTAGCCCCGCCCCGCCCGCCAGCAGGATGCCGACGGTCACCGCGGCCAGGGTCTGGCCGAGCAAGCGCGAGGTCGAGAGCAGGCCGCCGGCCGCGGCGGCGCGCTCGCGCGGGGCCTGGCCGATCAGCAGGCGCGAGTTGGGCGAGAAGAACAGCCCGAAGCCGAGCGCGGTCAGGCTGAGCCGCCAGGCAATGCCGAATTCGCCGGGGTGCGCGGGCATCATCGCCAGCAGCAGCAGGCCGGCGATTGCCACGGCCATGCCGGTGACCCCGAGCTTGGTCGGGGCGACGCGGTCGCTCATCCAGCCGGCCAACGGCGAAATGACCAGCATGGTCAGCGCGAACGGCAGCAACAGCAGCCCTGCCTCCTCCGCCGAATAGCCCATCGATTCCTGCAGGCGGAACGGCAGCGACAGCATCAGCGCGCTGGCGGCGATGAAGCCCGCCATCGCGGCGAGCGCCGAGAAGCCGAGGACCGGCATGGCCAGCAGGTCGACCGGCAGCACCGGCGCGATGCGGCCACGCTCACGCCGCACCAGCAGCAGCAGCGAGAGCAGCCCCGCCAGTGCCAGCACGGCCCCTATCGCGGCATTCTCGTGCGTCGCCAGCTGCAGCCCGCCGATCAGCAGCAGCATGGTCGCCGCGCTCCACGCGCCGCTCAGCCATTCGGTCGCGCGTTCCTGCCGCACCGGCTCGGGCAGCGCGCGGCCGAGCATGAGCGAGACCAAGGCGAACGGCACCGCGGCGGCGAACACCCACTGCCACGCGGCATGCTCAACAATGAATCCACCAAGCGTCGGCGCCATCGCCGCCGAGGAAGCGACGATCACACTGTTCACCCCCATGCCGGTGCCGAGGCGTGTGGCGGGATATATCTGCCGCAGCATCGCCGCCGACACGCTCAGCGCCATACCCGCGCCGAGCGCCTGAAGCGCGCGCAGGCCGAGCAGCACCGGCAGGCTCTCGGCCAGCAGGCACAGCGCCGAGGCGGCCAGAAACAGGCCCTGGCCGTACTGGTACAGCCGCCGATGCCCGATCCGATCGCCGACGCTCGAGAACGGCAGCAGCACCATCACCAGCACCAGCTGGTAGACGGTGACGACATTGGTCACGACCGCGTTGGTGACGCCCAGGTCGCGCGCGATGGTCGGCAGCGCGACGTTGGCGATGGCGCCATCGAGCACCAGCAGCGCGGTGCCGAAACTGATCGCCGCGATCGCCCAGAAGCGGCGCGGCTTGGGGAGGCCGTCGGTTTCAGGAGAAGCTGGCTCGGCTGGCATGGACGCCATGTGTCGGCCCTCCGTCGCCGTTGCAAGAGCACAGCCGCCTGGCGGGCCTACGAGCCGGCCGGTTCCTCGACGAAGTCGACCCGCAACGCCTTCACATACGGCACGGCCGCTCCCGTGCGGTCGTGCATCACCGGCAGTCTGTGTCCCGCGAGCTGCTGGCAGGCTATCCGCGCGAAAGCAGGCTCACTTTGAGATTGCCCCTCGCAATGGCTAACCGTTCCTTCCGCGTCGGCCAGGACGGCGACATGGACCGCCTTCCTGACATCGCGCCCCGGAAGGTCCTCCACTCCAACCTCGAGGTAGGCCGGTTCGAGAATGCTAGGTGACTCGCTCGGCCGGCTGCCCGCAACCCGAGCGATGCGACCGACCGTCACGAAGCCGTGCACGGGATTTCCGTCCACATCCCTGGCGACGACGGATGCTTTCCCCCGCCGCGCTTGCTGGCATATCCGCCGATTACCCGCTTCGGTGTAGTTCGAATAGACGACCCGACAGGCCTCGATGGTTCGGTCGGGCGCAACGAAAAGCTCGATCATGACGACCGAGCCGAAGCCGCCGTTCAGCCGCATCAGGAAGGGCCCGTCGACGTCGGGAGTTACGAGCACCGAGGCCAGGAGGGGAAGCAGAGCGCCCAGCATCGACATTGCTTGTCTCCCCCCTAGCGAATCGATTGGCCGGCGCGAATGTTAGCGCTTCTTGGCGATGTTTATCCCGTCGATCTTGGCGCGGTCCTTGGTCGATTCTTCGGTCCGGCTCAGCGCCTTGGCGATTTCCTTGAGGCCTTTGCCCTTGCTGGCGAGGGTGCGCAGCTTGCCGACTTCCTCCGAAGTCCACGGCTGGCGGTGTCGTTCGTAACGCTCGCTCATGACTTCTTCTTCGCAGGCGCCTTGCGGCGTCCGCCCTTCTTCTTCGCCGGCGGGCCCTTGGCGGCGCGGGCGTCGATCAGGGCGATGGCCTGCGCCTCGGTCACGTCCTCGGGCGCCACGTCCTTGGGCAGCGTGGCGTTGGTGGTGCCGTCGGTGACGTAGGGCCCATAGCGGCCGGGCATGACCCTCATTTCCCCGCCGCTGGTCGGGTGCGCGCCGAGCGTCTTGATCGGCTCGGCCTTGGCCCGGCCTTCGCCTCGCGCGCCGCGGTTGGCGGCTTCGGCGAGCAGCGTCACGGCCGCGTTCATACCGGTCTCGAACACCTCGCGCGTGCCGGAAAGCTTGGCGTACTTGCCGTCGTGGGCGAGATAGGGGCCATAACGCCCGATGCTGGCGGTGATCATGTTGCCTGTCTCGGGGTGCGGACCGACCTCGCGCGGCAGCGCCAGCAGCCGGAGTGCCCAGTCGAGATCGAAGTCGGGCAAGTCCTTGGGGATCGAGGCGCGTTTGGCTTCCTTGCCCTCGCCGAGCTGGATGTAGGGCCCGAAACGGCCGGTCTTGCGCAGCACTTCGAGGCCGCTGTCGGGGTCGCTGCCCATCACGGCATCGTCCCCGCCTTCGCCGCCCGGCTGACCGAAGCGGCGGGTGAAGGTGCATTCGGGGTAGTTGGAGCAGCCGATGAACGGCCCGTTGCGGCTGCCCCGGAGCGACAGTCGCCCTTGGCCGCATTTGGGGCACAGGCGCGGGTCGCCGCCGTCGGCCTGCGGCGGAAACAGGTGGTCGTCGAGAAATTCGTCCAGCGCTTCGGTGACTTCGGAGGGCTTGAACTCCATCACTTCGTCGCTCTTGGGCTTGAAGTCGCGCCAGAACGCCTCGAGCACGGTCTTCCATTCGGCCCTGCCGCCGCTGACCTCGTCGAGCTCGTCCTCCATCCCGGCGGTGAACTCGAAGGCCACGTAGCGCTCGAAGAAGCGTTCGAGAAACGCTGTCAGCAGGTGCCCGGAATCCTCGGCGAAGAAACGGTTTTTCTCCATCCGCACATAGGCGCGATCGCGCAGCGTCTGGATGGTCGAGGCATAGGTCGAGGGCCGGCCGATACCGAGCTCCTCGAGCCGCTTGACCAGGCTCGCTTCGGAAAAACGCGGGGGCGGCTGGGTGAAGTGCTGCGTGGCATCGACGCCTAGTTTGGCCGGGGCATCGCCCTGGCGCATCACCGGCAACAGGCCTTCTTCGTCATCCTCCGCCTTCTGGTCGCGGCCTTCCTCGTAGACCGCGAGGAAGCCGGGGAAGCGGACCACCTGGCCGGTGGCGCGCAACTCGTGCCGTCCGGTCGGGTCGCGCAGGGTCACGGTGGTGCGCTCGATGCTCGCCGAGGCCATCTGGCTCGCCATCGCGCGTTTGAAGATGAGGTCGTAGAGCTTGGCCTCGTCGCCGGCGCCCGCGTGCTGGCGATTGAAATCGGTCGGCCGGATCGCCTCGTGCGCTTCCTGCGCATTCTTGGCCTTGGTCTGATAGAGCCGCGGCTTTTCGGGCAGGTAGTGCCCGTCGAAACGCTCGGCGATGGCGCGGCGGGCGGCGCTGATCGCGCTGTGATCCATCTGCACGCCGTCGGTGCGCATGTAGGTGATCGCGCCAACCTCGTAGAGGTTTTGCGCCAGCCGCATGGTGTGACTGGCGGAGTATCCGAGCTTGCGCGCGGCCTCCTGCTGAAGCGTGGAAGTGGTGAACGGCGGCGAGGGGTGGCGCTTGAGCGGCTTGGTCTCGACTTCCTCGACCGTGAAGCGCCCGGCCTCGACCGCCGCCTTCGCGCGCTCCGCCGTGCCGGCATCGCCGATGCTGAGGCGCTCGAGCTTGCCGCCGTCGAAAGTCACCAGCCGCGCCTCGAACTCGGTCCCGTCGTGCTGCATCCGGGCGACGACCGACCAGTATTCCTGCGCCACGAAGCGCTCGATCTCGCGCTCGCGGTCGACGATCAGGCGCAGCGCCACCGATTGCACGCGGCCCGCGCTCTTGGCCCCGGGCAGCTTGCGCCACAGCACCGGGCTCAGCGTAAAGCCGAACAGGTAATCGAGCGCGCGGCGGGCGAGGTAGGCGTCGATCAGGTCGGTATCGAGCTGGCGCGGGTGCGCCATCGCTTCGGTCACGGCTTGTTTGGTGATCGCGTTGAAGGTGACTCGATCGACC
>Ga0307505_10001783_pt1 | contig 16352 bp, 17 predicted proteins | sample 23_S_MG_FD_202183 | JGI IMG/M metagenome (GOLD analysis project Ga0307505, IMG submission 202183) | Soil microbial communities from Populus trichocarpa stands in riparian zone in the Pacific Northwest, United States - 23_S | ecosystem: Environmental > Terrestrial > Soil > Riparian zone > Trees...
TTGAACTTCGTTTCTATATCAATGCCGCGCAAGGTTGGATCGTAGTAGTTCTTTTTCAGATCGTCCCTGGCGGCGTCGAGCATGGCTTCGGCACTATCGCGATCGAACTTGCCGAGGCCCTGTGCGCGAGTGAACTGTTGTGTGCCCCCTCCAAACAGCAGGAGCAGCGCGAGGATTGCGAAACGGGAGTTGAATCTCAACGGGGGAAATGTGTCCTTTCGAATTTATTAAGTAACTCTGCCCATCATTTTCTTAATCGACGGAGTAAACAAAGCGAGAATGCCGGCGGAGACGAGCAGTCCGATCGCGATACCGCCGTAGAGTGTCGCCAGCCGCTCCGGATTGTTCGAATCGAAGAACCCGGACAGATAGCCAGAGAGTTTGTTGCCAAGCGCGGCCGCCAGGAACCACACACCCATCATGATACCGACGAGTTTTAGCGGAGCGAGTTTCGTAACCGTGCTCAGACCAACCGGACTCAAACACATCTCACCGCAAACGGCGAGAAAGTAAAGACCCACCAGCCACCAAAAAGTGACTTTGCCGCCGGCCGTAGCCAGCGACGCAGGCACCATCAGCATGAACGCCAGCCCGATGAATACGAGTCCGAGCGCAAACTTGGCTGGACTCGAAGGCTGCCGATTTCCCTTCCGGAGCCAAATATACGAAAACACCGGCGCCAGCATGATTACAAATATGCCCGTCAGTGACTGGAGAAACGGAACGGGGAAACTCATCCCGAAGATCTCGGTGCGGACCAGTCGATCGGCAAACAGGTTAAGGCTGGCGCCTTTTTGCTCGTAAGCTCCCCAAAACAGGATCGTGAAAAGGAACAAGATGAAGATCACTGCGATGCGTTTCCAGTCCTCACCGGTCAATGGCTCACGTACGACGGTCTGAGTTTTGTCCTTCGAGGCCCTGGGGATCTTGTTTCCCACGCGCTTGAGATATCGCTGATTGATAATGTAGATGATCAGGCCGAGCACCATGCCAACGCCGGCAGCGCCAAAGCCGTAATGCCAACCCGAATTCGGATCCTTGCCCATCCACGCCAAGAAATTCTTGAACGTCTCGCCTTTAGCGAGGAAGCCGATGACGATGCCTGCCAACACCGAGCCGATGTTGATTCCCATGTAGAAGATCGAAAAACCGCTGTCTCGCCGCGGATCGTTTTCCTTGTACAGACTGCCGACCATCGTGCTGATGTTTGGTTTCAACAGGCCGGTACCGACCGAGATCAGGATCAGGCCCATGTAGAACGCGGTCATCGAACGGAAGGCCATCGAAAAGTGGCCCGCCGCGATGATGATGCCGCCTAAAAACACCGCCAGCCTGGCGCCGGTCAGATAGTCGGCAATGAGTCCTCCCGGCAGGGCCGTCAGGTAAACGGACATGGTGTAAGTGCCGTAGATCGACGCCGCGTCCTTCACGCTGAACCCGAGTCCGCCCTGCGCCACGGCCGAGGTCATGTAAAGGATCAGGATGGAGCGCATGCCGTAATAACTGAAACGCTCCCAGAGCTCGGTAAAGAAGAGCGTGCCGAGACCGCGTGGGTGGCCTGCAAAACCGGGTGTTTCGACGATGGTTGCTTCTTCGAGTTCGGTTAGGGGTGGTGGTGTTTGGGTCGCCATAAGTGCGCGGCAATATATCCCGACGGACCGGGAAACTTCAAACGTTATCGCGGCATCTATCCCTGCAAATCCGTGTCACTCAAAAGACTTACACTACTAGTCCTGTTCATTTTCTTGGTGCTCCCTCTGAATCTGCACGCCCAGTCAGGGCGTAAACAGGTAACAAAACCTGAGCCGGCAAAGACTCCTTCTCCAACTGCGGCTCCGGCTGCAGCTTCTGATTCCAGCGTTAATGAGTCAAAGATCAATCCAGAGGGCGAAACAGTCGAAGGTGATGTAATTCGCACCGACACTGCACTCGTCACCGTTCCCGTAACCGTGCTCGATCGCAACGGCCGGTACGTGCCGCAGTTGCGCCGCGAACAATTTCGTATCACGGAGAACGGCGTCGAACAGAAGATCGCCTACTTCGCCACGACGGATTCGCCGTTCACCGTCATTCTTCTCATCGACACCAGCGGCTCGACGCAGTGGCGTCTCGACAATATTCAGGACGCCGCGATCAATTTCGTGAGTAAATTGAAGACGAACGACAGCGTGATGGTGATGTCGTTCGACGACCGGATCGAAGTTGAATGTAAGCCGACTACAGACCGCAACGAGATCGACAGGGCGATCAAAAACACCCGCACCGGCGGTGGCACACGGCTCTACGACGCTGTCGAAGACATTTTAAAGAAACACCTCAAAACGATTTCCGGCCGTAAAGCTGTGGTTTTGTTTACCGACGGCGTCGACACGACCAGCCGGCGCGGGACATACGACAGCACGGTTCGTCTCGCCGAAGAATCAGACGCACCGATCTATTCAGTTGACTACGACACGTCAGGATCGGTTATCTCGGGCAGCGGAATTCCTCAAGGCGGCGGCGGCCCAACAATCTTCGGTATACCGTTTCCGCGTCCGGGAGTTCCCGGTGGTGGCACTGTTCCAGGTTCTTCACCCGGTGATTACCGGCGCGCCGTGCGATACCTGCACGCGTTGTCAAACGCAACCGGCGGACGTTTCTATAGCGGCGATTCGTTATTCGGAATAAACCAGGCGTTCGCATGGATCGCGGAAGAGCTGGGCCGGCAATACAGTTTGGGCTATTACCCGAGTGTCGCGGGTAAAGAGGGCGAGCGGCGGCAAATCAAAGTGAAAATGACCCAGGCGGATTTGGTTGCGAAGTCGCGCGAGAGTTACATCTACTCGGACTCACAAAAAGGCAAGAAAGACGAAAAGTGATTTCGCAGTTCTTTCGCGCCGGTTATTTCGTGAGGCTGTTGCGGCGCGAGGAAAAGTTCGATTGATCGGCGCCGGAACTTCTTACAAAACTCATCAGCTACTTCGAGTTGTCCTTTGCGCCGCGCCTTGCAAAAGCGGCACTGTTTCGCCGCGTCTTCCGACACCACTCCGTTAATCAACAATCTCCGCAACGGCACCTTGAGCTTGTCGAGCGATTTAATCAAATCAACGGTCTCTTCCAGACTCATTCGTTCCGGAATCGCTACCGCCACAAATTCACACGACTCGGGATCGGTCAGTAACGCGAGCACTCGCTTGATGCTCTTCGACAACGCAACCAGTTCTTCGGCGACTTCGGTAGCGCGCACGACGTTCTGATACTTCAAGATCAACTTCATGAACGTTCTGATCCACGAGAGCGCCACTTCCGGCAGTTCGAGAAAACGGATCAGATGTCCCGTAGGCGCGGTGTCGAGGATGATCGAGTCGTAGCGTTGGGCGTCGAGCAGTTCGCTGATCGTGCCCAGCGCGGCGATCTCGTCGATACCCGGCGGCGTTAACTCAACCAACTCGCGCATCGCTTCGCGATCAAACTGAATCTCCATGCCCGCGCGCCCCGATAGCGACGTAAAGAGATCGTCCGTCCACGAACGATAACGTCGCTTCAATTCTTCAAACCACTTACCCGGATCGATCTCCATCCCATCGAGGTTCTTCTGACCCGCAACACCTCTCTTCAGTTCTCCAATCTCTTCAGCAAAACTGTCGGACAATGAATGCGCCGGATCAGTGGAGAACACGAGCACTTTTCTTTTCGGATCTGCTTTAGCAACAGCAAGCGCATACGACGCCGCAGCGGTCGTCTTCCCGACACCGCCCTTCCCGCCGAAGATCACAATCCTTTTCTTTATCTGTGGGTCCAAATCTTCTTACCAATTTTCTCCAACGAGTCGACGCCTCGAACCTCCTCCGCCATCAGAGGTACGCGATGCAATTTCAGATCACCAAACAACTTCTCAATCTCTTTCAACCACGGCCGCTGAGTCTTCACACGCGCCTTGCAGTAAACACAGGCATCATGTTCTTGCTCAACGCGATTAATAATCAGATCCGTTACCGGTACGCCCTGCTCGCGTAACAACCCCAAGTAGCGTTCAGTTTCCCGAACACTCATCGCCTCCGGAATCGCCACGAGCGTAAAATTCGTCTGCTGCGGATCGTAAAGCAGCTTCCGCACCGACTCGATCCGCACCGTCAGATCCTGCAAAAACAGATCGACTTCATCAGCTACCACCCTGCGCCGCGCAAAGTGTTGGATCATGTAACGGTGCTTCTCACCCATCCGATCGAGCGCGTGGACCATGCGCGTGAACACCTCCGGCAAACGCAACAACCGCGACGTGTGACCCGACGGCGCCGTATCAACCACGATGTGCGCGTACTTCCCCGCGCGGTCCAACTCGCTCAACTCAAACAGCGACATCACTTCATCCAAACCGGGCAACGACAGATTCAACAGCTCGTTGATATCCTCTTCGTCCAGTAACGTCCCACGTTCCGCGATCTCCGCCAACACTTTTCCATGCGCCTCGCGAAAGCGTTCGAGAGCCAGTGCCGCGTCCATCTCGTAAGCGATCAGTTTCGCGCCTTTGTGTTCGGCAACTTTTACAAGCCGGTTGCCGACTTTTACACCGAGACTGTCTGACAGCGAGTGCGCCGGATCAGTCGAGAACAGCAGAATCGAATTGTCTGGTTTGAGTTTGTTGAGAAGAAAGAGAGCAGTTGCGGACGCAGCGGTGGTCTTTCCAACGCCACCCTTACCACCAAAGAAACGATATCGGCTCACCGCTCACGTCGTTCGCCAAAATCGCCTTCGTCGCCGCCAACTTCGATCACAAAACTCGACGACTCGGCGGTGTGGGCTGTCGCTTCGCGCAACATGTCGAGCTGGCGCATCTTGATCACACGCAGACGCGCAAACAGTTCCGCCTCGCGTGTTTTGAATTCTTCGTCGGAGATCTCTTCCAGTTCGTAACGCATCTGCAACTCAAGCAACTGGTCCTTGATCAGAGAGTCGTCGTTGAGTTCCTGGTCGGCCATCTTTTGGATCTGGCCGAGAATGAACTTGAAACCGTTGACCGGCGCGAGCAGTAGGTCGTCGATGAGAAACATTGCGCTTAGCTGGCCACAGCTTCGGTGGCCCCTTCTCCGCGTTCGAGTTTCAGCCTGATGTGGACGAAGTTGTACGGCGGCCACGGTCCCGTGTACTTGAACGAAAGCTTGCCTTCGTACTTCGCGGCAATCTCTTTCACTTTCTGATCGAACTCGGCCTCGCGATCGCGCTCGATCAGAAACGCCGCGTTCATAATCATGCGATCGCCGATCGGTTTGTTCGCGCGCGAAGCCACGGCCGTGTCGCGCAGATGTGAATAGACCTCGCGAATGTAAGCATCGGCCTGGTCGGTCAGCGCGGTTTCGATCAAACGTCCCAACTGCATGCGTGCGAAGTAGGTTGAACCAGTCGTACGCGAAGTGATCTGCTCCTTGAGATGCCGGATCTCGTCGTCCTTATCTTCGAGCTCCGACGTGACCTTGTCGCGATCCCAGTTCACTTTCAGACCAAACTCGACCTTGCCTTCCATCTTCGTCAGCACGTCGCGCAAAGCGTCGTACGTTCCGCGAATGAGTTCGACAATATCTTCTTCCGTCCGGAACAGCGCGCCGAAGGCCATCGGGAGCACGGTAAACTCGCGCATCACTGTCTCGTTCACTTGCTCGTGCGCAAACACGTTTTCACGGGTTGGGTCGTAAACAACGAGGGGCGTGTTTGAAACCACGGCGGCGAGTCCCTTGTGATGAATTGTGTAGACGTCGTCACCGCGAGCGCCGATGCCCATCGGACCGAATGAGCGAGCTTCGGCATGCTCGATAATGCAGTACACGTATTTGCCTTCAGGCGGTGTGTCGACAGTGGGAGCGTGTTCTTCTCTGGTCATGGGGTTTTATCGGGTTATTCGGGCCGCCTTTTTCGCCGCGTGACGGCCCGCAGAACTGAGATGAAATTACGTAACGAATCATAATCAGTTCACGGGTTCGCAGCAAGCTTTGTTTGACTGAATTCAAAACATAAGTCTACCCGCCGGTGGAAAAGCGGATGGTTGTGATGCAGAGCGCTCCGCCCCATCCTAACAGCAATCCACAGATTACACAGATTTCGGCGTAATCTGTGGATGGATTGAACATCTGCGAAACAAGAGCAAGATGGCATGAACGTTGCTCCTGTCAAAGAGGAATCTCAAATACAGATTTGCAGAAGGAGACTTCGGTCATGCTGTGGACAATCCTGGTGATTTTATTGGTGCTGTGGTTGGTCGGTCTGCTCACGCACGTCGGGGGCGGCTTGATTCACTTGCTGCTCGTGGTCGCCGTGGTCGTGTTGGTTATCAATCTAGTGACTGGCCGGCGAGCTGTTTAGGTATCACGCCTTTGTGAGGTCGCTGTTGGCCGGGCCCTGATAGACTCGGCCATCAGCGCGATACTTCGATCCGTGGCACGGACAATCCCACGTTTTCTCCGTTGAATTCCACGCAACGAGGCAGCCGAGGTGTGGACAAACCGCTGAAAGCTTGTGAATCGTTCCACCGTTATCACGACACACCGCGAGTTTCGACAGACCTTCGCGCATGATCGCGCCCTCGCCGGGCTTCAGTTCGTCGACTGATTCGATCTCGCCCGCCGTCAGGAAATCCTTAAACTGCATTGCGACATTGATGTTCTCGCCGGCGTACTCACCCATAGCGCGCAAAGTAATCCGCGAAGGGCTGTACAGATCTTCCCAACGATTCTTTCGTCCTTGCAACAAGTCGGTGAGCAACGTGCCCGCGATGGTGCCGTGCGTCATGCCCTGGCCGGAATCACCGGTCGCGATGAAAACATTGTCGTGGTCGAGCGGATTGCGTCCGATGAACGCGATACCGTCGACGGGTTCCATCACCTGACCTGACCAGCGAAACTCAACTTCGCCGATTTGCGGAAAGCGTTCACGCGTCCACTGCTCGAGCCGCCCAAAACGCTCGTAGCCGTCGTTCTCCTGACCGGTTTTGTGATCTTCGCCGCCGACAATCAGAATATCGTTTGTTGTACCCCTCTGTACGCGCACGTAGTGATACGGATCCGGCGTGTCCCAGAACAGCGCTCGCGTCACCGATCCTTTCGGCACCTGCACGCCGATCACATACGACACGTAAGGCGCCTGTTTTGTGTGAATCGCTACCCGATCGTTTACCGGCGTATTCGTTGCCACGACGATCGCGTCGCACGTGACGACCGCACCAAGATCGGTCTCGACGCGCGCGTCAGATCCACCTGTGATGCTGGTAGCGTGAGTCCCGCTGAATATGCGGCCGCCGTCACGGGTGAACGTCCGCGTTAATCCGGTCAGGTAATTGAGCGGATGAAATTGAGCCTGCCGCGGAAACCGCAGCGCCGGACCGGTATCAAATGACTCGATCGGCGCGCGCCGCACCATTTCGACGTTTACCAGTCCAGCGCGATGTGAAGCTTTCAGCTCATCATCAAGCAGATCTGGTGACTCATTCGGCGGCGCGAACAAAAAACCGTCGAGCCGTTCAAAGCCGCAGTCGATATGCTCGTTCCAGACGATCTCTTCCACTTTGTCGATCGCTGCCGTGTGACTCTCGGCGATCAGACGCGAACCATCCTCGCCGTGCAACTTCTCCATCTCTGCGTAACGATCGTCGTACGCGTTGGTCAGGTGCGCGGTCGTGCGTCCGGTCATACCGCCGCCGATCGGTCCATCGTCGAGGACCACCACCGATCTGCCTTCTTTCGCGAGCAGATAAGCGGTGGTCAGGCCGGCGATGCCGGCGCCGACGATGCACACGTCAGTGCGGATGTTTCCTTTCAGTGGCGACTGCGATGGCGTATTGGCCGTTGCCATCCAGAGCGACGTTGTAGCTTGAGCGTCGTCCTTCATACGCCGCTGCTACTTGGTCGGATTTGAAGACGGAGTTGAAATGTTGACGTCCACCTTCTTGTCTCCGCCAAACCAGCGTCCACCGAACACAAACAACGCTGCGACCACGATGATCACGAAGATGACGAGAACTGCAACAACTCCAGTGCTTCCACTACCATTGTCTGCCATGTTTTCTTCTCCTTTTGTTATCCGGTTTTATTATCCGGCTGTCGTTTCACCACCTAACAAAGTCAAAACTTCGCCAGTCACGTAACTCGAATCGACTTCCGATGCGAAATAAACAAACGCGGGTGCGATCTCTTCCGGTTGTGCCGGTCGCTTATACGGCGTATCCGCGCCAAACTTCGCGACGTCTTTTGCTTCTTTGTCCGCGGGATTCAGCGGCGTCCACACTGGCCCGGGCGAAACGCAATTCACGCGTATGCCACGCTCGACCAGGTTCTGTGCGAGCGACTTCGTAAAGGCGTGTATCGCGCCTTTCGTCGCCGAGTAATCAAGTAATTCTTTGCTGCCTTCGAGCCCTGTAATCGATCCCGTATTCACGATCGCGCTGCCTTCAGCGAGATGCGGCAACGCGGCTTTAGTCATGTAAAAGTAGCCGTAAATGTTTGTCTTGAAAGTTTGGTCCCACTGTTCTTCAGTGAGCTCTTCGAGGCTCTCCTGATGCTGTTGAAACGCCGCGTTGTTGACGAGGATGTCGAGCTTGCCAAACTGATCGACCGTTTGCTTGACGAACTTCCGGCAGATCTTTGCGTCACGAACGTCGCCCATCATCGGATACGCGCGCCGACCTTCAGCTTCAACAGCGCGCTTTGTTTCGCTGGCGTCTCGCTTCTCTTCTTTCAAAAACGTGAATGCAACGTCAGCACCTTCACGAGCAAAGAGCACGGCGACTGCGCGGCCGATGCCTGAATCGCCGCCAGTGATCAACGCAACTTTGTCTTTCAGCTTGTTAGCCCCGGCGTAATGCGGCGCTTCGTAACGCGGCTTCGGATCGAGTTTGTGTTCCTGGCCGGGCTTGGCTTGATGTTGCGGCGGCATCGGAGACTTCGGTTGTTTGAGTTGGCCCTTCATCTGTGAAATCTGTGCCCAGCAAATCGCGATCCGAGGGCGCCAATGCTGGCATCGGGCTTGCGGGCGCGTTTATGACTTGCTTGGTTTTGAGGCAGAAGTGCCCGGAATTAAACAAGGAAGGATTCCAGGCTGTACAGGAAACCTACACTTAATGGCGGCGCTTCTCGTCACTGATTTGTCGCAGTCGTTGAAAGTAGTCGTTGAGCATGCGCGCATGACAGATCAAACACATCTGCTCCGGAATTTCGCTGTTGGTGGATCTGATCACCGTGCCGCACCACGCACAGACAACGTCGTATGCGGGTTTGGAGTTTTCAATTTGGTTGTTGAGTCGACGTTTAATGTTTCTGCTCACGCCTGCTGTCTTAACAAATCTCGTTCCAGCTTACGCACGCATCCCGGCAGCAATGACTAATCTCGAACGACTCCAGCAAATCGGCATTCGCCGCATCGGTAATCCGAAGCGGGGCTTTCGCTATCGGCCAACGAGTGGCCGTTTGACGAAAGCAGATCTCGACCGCATCGATGCGTTGCGAATTCCGCCCGCGTGGACTGACGTTGCGATCAATCCCGCGGCGAAAGGACGATTGCAGGCGATCGGGAAAGACGCGGCGGGACGTTGGCAATACCTCTATCACGCGGATCACACGAAGCTTCAGGAAGCGCGCAAGTTCAAGCGTTTGGGGAAATTTGCGAAAGCACTGCCGAATTTGCGCGCGAATGTTTCGCGCCATTTGCGAGCATCCGGTTTAGGACGTGAGCGTGTGCTCGCGGCTATCTTGCGCATTCTATCGACGTGCTACATGCGGCCCGGAAGTCAATCGTATGCGAGTGAGCATGGAAGCTATGGCATCGCGACGTTGCGCCGTAAACACGTCACCGTGAAAGGCGATCTGATCGAGTTTGATTTTCCCGGTAAGTCAGGTGTGCAACAGCGCCGGCAGCTTCGCGATCGCCAAGTGGCGCGAGTCGTTCGCGAAACGATGAAGCTACCAGGGTACAACGTGTTTAAGTTTGAAAACGGCGAAGGCAAGCCCGTGAACGTAACGCGGCAGCACATCAACACGTACATCAAGGAAACCATGGGTGACAGTTTTAGTGCGAAAGACTTTCGCACTTGGGCCGGAACGCTCGTGTGTGCGTGCGCGCTCGCGCGTGAGGGAGTTGAGATGCCGGAGGAGTCGACGTTGCGAACACAGGCGCGAGTACGCAAACGAAGAATCGTCGCGGCAATCAAAGAGACGGCTGAGGTGTTGGGCAACACGCCCGCGGTTTGTCGCAGTTCGTACGTCTGCCCGGAAGTAATTCATGACTTTGAGAAAGGGAAAGTAATCGATAGCTGCTCGAGCAAGCTCGATGACCTGGTCGCCTTTCGCGGTCGCGGCCTGCAAAACTCCGAGCGCGCGCTGTTGAAATTCCTGTCGCGAAACGGGCGCGGGAATCACAAGTGAGTTCTTGGCACTCGTGTTGCCGAACTACTTGCGCGAACTGTTTTGTGTTTGAAAACGAAGCAACAGGAGAGAACTTGAATGGAAGGACCACTCAGAGGAATTCTAGCAGGCGCCGCCGCGTGGAAGTTTGGCGGTGGATGTATCTCAACGATCCTGATCTTTATTATCGTGTTCTGGTTACTCGGCTACGTCCGTTGTTAGTTAATTCGTTCTTACCAACTGACGACGAGTTCTTCCGCTTCCTGCCATACAGGCAGGTTCGGGCGGGTAGCGCAGCGATGCAGATGCTGCGGTTCAGCCAACAATGCGCCGGCGCCGATCACGACCGTCGTGATCGGATCTTCCGGCATCGTCGCGCGTAGCTGTAGTTCTGACTGCAAACGGTCTTTGATTCCCTTCAACAACGATCCGCCGCCGGTGAGAATCATGCCGGAGTAATAAATGTCGGCGACCGCTTCCGGTTGCGCGTCTTCAACCACACGCCGCACACCGGTGACGATTTCACCCAACACAGGCTCTAACGCTTCGCGTACTTCTTCCGACGTGATGTGCACCGCACACGCGGATCCATCACTCAACTGCTTTCCGACGATTTTTACTTTCTTCTCGTCAACCGGGATCGCTTCGCCAAGCACGCCCATTTCTTTCTTGAGCATCTCCGCGGTGTTCTCGCCGATCTGCAAACAGTAGTTGGACCGCACGTAATCGCGAATCGCATCGTCCATCGCGTTTCCCGCTGCTTGCAAACTCATCGAATTAACCACACCGCCCGATGCGACGATCGCGATGTTTGTCGTGCCGCCTCCGATATCAACCACGAGGTGCGCACGTTCGTCTTCAAACGAAAGCCCCGCGCCGAGTCCGGCAGCCAGGCCCTCGTCAACCAGATCGATCCGGCTCCCACCCGCATCGTGCGCCGCATCGCGCACCGATCGCTGTTCGACCGCCGTGGCCGAACCCGGAATGCCAACGACATAGTGCCCACGCCGGTAGCCATCGGTAACGTGACCGACGAACGAGCGCAGCATCTTCTGCGTCACTTCGAAATTGAAAATCGTCCCGGAACGGATCGGCCGGTGCACCTCAATACCCCGCGGCTCGCGGCCAAGCAGCCGCAGTGCCTTATGACCGACGGAAACGACGTCGCCATCGTAACGATCGATGGCGACGACCGAAGGCTGGTTCAACACCACACCGCGGTCGGGCCGGTAAATGAGAGTGTTGACGGTGCCGAGATCGATAGCAAGTTGGTCTTTAAAAAACTTTTCGATGAACTTCACGGCGACGGTTCCTCCTCCAGATTGGCAGGGATCCAGGAAGCGAATAGCTAGCCTCCGGCGGCAACTCGTATGCCTGAACGAAAGCTCGTTTACTTGGCGGGGGATTTTCGTTGAAGATTAAAAAGAATCATTAGGGAGGTTTTTCCAGAGCCGTATTACTACTGTGCGCTACGTCTCTGGATCGTACGAGTTCGAAGCATTCAGGATGACCGCAATGCCTGCGCGAGACGGTCCAAGCCTGACAATACATCGTCACCGAGATCGATTCTGACCACTCGCCGATCATGGGCTTCAAGGGCGCGGAAGTCGCCCAGCGCCTGCGCTTCCTTCAGCACACTGAACGTGTACTTTTCGCGCGGAATGCGAAAGTCGGTTTTGTCTTTGGCGATGATTTGAAAGAAGACGCCGGACTCGGGACCACCTTTGTGAAGCTGTCCGGTTGAGTGCTGGAAGCGCGGGCCGTAGCCGATGGTTGTGGCGCAACGGGTCGTGTCGCGCAGGTGCGTTCTGATTTCTTGAAACAGGCGATCGATTTGGGGTGTTTGTTCGATGTAGTTCAGGAAGGCGATGTAGTCGCCGGGTTTGACCTGCGCAAGTTGCGATCGAACGGCGTCGGTCATGGATGTTTCGGGAGCCGAGTCAGGCAGGCGTTTCTTTTCCTTGAACTCGGCGAGGAGCTCTTTGGTGGCGTCCTTTGCTTCCTGCACGTTTGGTTGATCGAACGGGTTGATTTCGAGCCGCCAACCGGCGCACGCGGTGGCAAACTCCCACACTAAAAACTCAGCGCCCAGCTCGTAGAGATCCGCAAGTTGACGACGAATAACCGGGTGACCGGCGTTTTCCAATGCCTCGAGCTCGGTGGGTGAATCTCCCAGCGAGATCGAGACGAACACGCGATCGTCACCGTACACCGAAGGATCGCCAAGCGGTTCGCCAACAATCGGAACGATTCCCTTGCCTTCCTTGCCGGTGCTTTCTGCGATGAGTTGTTCGATCCACAAGCCTAATGCCGCGAGTTTCGGATCGATCACGAACGTCAGTTTGTCGCGGCCAGCATTCGCACATTCACCGATCGTGATTCCCAATCTAAGTGCGACGTTGTTAACATCCTCATAGTTTTTCGCGGGTTCGAGGAGCGCACCGATATTCAGGCCCATCAACGCTGCCGGCACCATACCGAAGTAAGAAAGCGCGGAGTAACGCCCGCCAATATCTGCCTGGTTCAAGAAAATCCGTCTAAACTTGTTTCTCTTTGCGCTCCTGACCAGCGGCGTTTTTGGATCGGTGATCGCGACAAAGTTTTCACCGGACTTCACCCGGTCGTACCAGAACTTGTAAAAAACATTCGGCTCTGTCGTCGTTCCTGACTTCGACGCAATCACAAACAAACACTTCTCAACGTCGATCCGCTCAGCCAACGAAGCGATCACGTCCGGGTCAGTCGAATCAAGTACCAGCAACTCCGGAAATCCTTTTTGCTGTCCAAACGTCTGCGCCAGCATTTCCGGACACAGCGACGAACCACCCATGCCGCAAACCATCACGTGCCGAAACTTCTGCCGGACTTCGTCGGCAAACTCGCTCAATTTATCAACAACGCCGATCATCTCCCCGGCGACATTCAACCAGCCAAGCGAATTCTGAATCATCCTGGCAACGGATTCATCAGTGGTCCAAACGGAAGTATCTTTATTTCGGATGCGTTTAGTGACAAGACTGACTCGGGCTTCATAAATGGCCCTATTGACGCGTTTCGTCAGAGATTCAGGAATGAATTCGGTAGAGTTCATCTCGGGTCCAACCTCGGCTTTTAGTGTGGTGCGCGATCAGTGTAACATCCTCACATCATGAGCAAACAAGCGCTCATCGTCGTGGATGTCCAAAACGATTTTTGTCCTGGCGGCACTCTTGCCGTCCCACATGGCGACGAAGTCGTCGCGCCGCTGAACAAGCTCATCGACGAATTTCTCGAACGAGGAGATCCAGTTTACAAAAGTCGCGACTGGCATTCACCCACCACCCGGCACTTCACGGCTTACGGCGGCACCTGGCCGGTACACTGCGTCCAGAACACCATGGGCGCCGAGTTTCATCCAGCACTGCATGACGATCCGCGGATTAAAGTGATCTCCAAAGGTCTGAACGACACGGATGGCTATTCCGCTTTTGACGAAACTGATCTAGCGGCACAACTCAAGAGGGCAGAAGTTGAAGAAGTTGTTGTCGGCGGATTGGCCACGGATTACTGCGTCAAACACACGGTGCTTGACGCACTCAAACATGGATACAAAGTCAAAGCGGTCGAAGACGCGATGCGGCCAGTCGAGCTGAGGCCGGGTGATGGTGAACGAGCTATCGAAGAGATGCGCGCGGCAGGCGCGGAAATAATCTAGCGTGGGCACCCTGAATATCGATCGTTACCATGCGGCGATGGGCGACGCGTCGTTCAAAGACGTCACCCGCCTCCACGATCAACCACTCAGCGACGCCGAAGCCACCTTCTACGTCACTCAACGCAAACTTCCGTTCGCACCGTGTCTCGGCCACGAACGGCTCATTCGCCTGCTTGTCGATAGTCAAATCGATCGCCCGCGGCTGCGTTTTCTCGAACAGGACCGCGGCGACCTGAAGCTTTTCGCCAAAGAGATCGAAGACATTCAGTTCGTCGGCAAGATCAGGACTGTGCGGCCGGGAACAATCGTCTTTGCCCAGGAGCCGTTTGCCGACATCAGCGGCGCATTCGGCGTGACGCAGGCACAGGAAATCAAATTCGAGCACGCGTTTGATCTGCCAATGACCACGGCCAGCACGGCAATGCAGTTTCGCATGGCCGCGGGCGACGATCGCTGGTTGTCAGACTTCTCGCTGCGCCGCAACGGCGACATCGAGCGCGCCGTCGACATCGCCGTCTATGCTTTCATCGGCGGCTTCAACGACACGTCGAATCTCGAAGCTGCATTTCGTCTCGACATTCCCGCGGTCGGCACCGAAGCGCATTACTGGCAACAGGCTTACATCGAGTTCATGTACCAGCCGGAGATCGAGCCGCGCACCGGTAAGCCGAAACACTTCGAACAGGTCGCCTTCGAACGCTGGCTCGACGCGAATCCAAACGGAACGACGCTGCTGCTCGACACGATCGACGTCTACATGGGCGCTGTGCATGCCGCGATGGCCGCGACGTCGACTGAAGCACGGCGTAATGCGTTCAAAGGCTTTCGCGTTGATTCCGGCAATCTGGCGGAGTTGGGCGAATGGTGTCTGAACTTTTTCGCGGCTAATGGCCTGACCGGGTTGCGTGCGAATCTCACCGGCGATCTCGACGTGGAACGAGTGAAACAGATCGTTAAGGAGTTTCCGGAAGTCGCGGGTTTTGGCGTCGGGACGAAGCTGTCGAGCGAAGTGCGTGCGGTCGCCGGCGTGATCTTCAAGATGTGCCTGATCAAGGACCAGCCGACACTGAAAGCGTCGAACTCCGAAGAAAAGATCACATTGCCAGGACGGCTGCAATTGTTTCGCGGCAGCGACGCTGAGGGGAACTACATCGGCGATGTTATCGGGCTCAACGACGAAGCAATCGAGATTCCTGAAGCCGCTAAGATCGAACGCCTGCTGGGCCCGTTTTGGGAAAATGGACAGCACTCCGCGATTCCCTCGATCTGGAAACAGAAAGTATTCGTCGAAGAACAGCGCAAGCGTTTTCGCGACATCAACAACTACCCGGTGCGTTTGAGCGATAAGCTGCGCCAACTGCGCGACGATCTCGTTGCGCGTTCTCAAGTAGATAATTCCGGCTGGGAATCGATCCTGAAAAAACCCGAGGTCAACTATGAACGTGCGTGAGATTGTTTCTCCCGAAGAGTGGCAAGTGCGCGTGGATCTGGCGGCTGCTTATCGCCTCGTGGCGGATTATGGCTGGGACGATCTCGTCTTCACACACATCTCGGCGCGCGTGCCCGGACCGGAACATCACTTTCTGATCAACCCGTACGGGATGATGTTTGAAGAGATCACTGCTTCGAGTCTGGTGAAGGTCGATCTCGAAGGCCGGATCGTGATGGAGTCTGACTATCACATCAATCCGGCGGGGTTCACGATTCACAGCGCCGTGCACGCCGCGCGCGAAGACGCGTTGTGCGTGATGCACCTGCACACGGATTGTGGCATCGCAGTGTCCGCGCAGAAAGAAGGACTGCGGCCGATCTCGCAGCAATCGTTGTTTGTGCTGGCGTCGCTTGGTTATCACGACTACGAAGGTCTCGCGCTCAACGACGAAGAGAAACCGCGTCTCGTGGCAGACCTCGGCAACAAGACGTTTCTGATTCTGCGAAATCACGGTTTGTTGACGGTGGGCCAGACGGTGGCAGACGCGTTTCTCTCGATGTTCCTGCTCGAGCGCGCGTGCCGCATTCAGATCCTGGCGCAGTCAGGCGGCGGCAACTTGATCGGGATTTCCGAACAGATCCTGGCGCAAATACCCGCGCAGGAAGCGGTCGTGGTTAAAGGTGGGCCGGGAACACTGGTCTGGCCCGGATTGTTAAGGAAGCTGGATCGGATGGGCGCAAACTACAGAGATTAAGGCCACAGACTTACACGGACAAACACGGACCGTTGAACAGAACAGCATTTCTGCTTTCAACGGTCCGTGTTTGTCCGTGTAAGTCTGTGGCTAATCTCCGGCAGCGTCTGC
>Ga0307505_10001784_pt1 | contig 16339 bp, 12 predicted proteins | sample 23_S_MG_FD_202183 | JGI IMG/M metagenome (GOLD analysis project Ga0307505, IMG submission 202183) | Soil microbial communities from Populus trichocarpa stands in riparian zone in the Pacific Northwest, United States - 23_S | ecosystem: Environmental > Terrestrial > Soil > Riparian zone > Trees...
CCCGGTAGAGGTCACGGAGGATTCTCGATGCCAGGCACGGTGTCGAGTACGACGAGCACTGTCTTTGGTAGTTCCTCCGCGACCCCTGCCGGGGTCGACCTCAACAATGTACCGAAGACCGGTGGTCGCTCGCCATTCGCTCGCACCACCGGCTACCCTCCGCGCCGCCTCCGGCGACCAGGTACCCCAGGACGCGGCGCTCCGCTTTCGGCAACTACTCGCCCATCTTGCGGAGGAGGCGCGAGGGGAGCATCCACTCCCAGGTGGCGGTGCCGTCGCTGAGGATGCGGACGCCGTAGCAGCCGCCCTTTTTGAGGTCGAGGCGATCCCAGACATCGAGGCGCACTAGCGCTCGCAGGCCGCTCGTGAGCGCGGGCTCGTGGCCGACGAGGACGGCTCGTCGCTCCTTGATGGTGGCGATGAAGGCGAGGAAGTCTTTCATCGAAGTGCCGGGTGCGAGGGCGTCCGTGGTGGTGACGCTGACGCCCGAGTGATACCCCTTCGACACCCACAGCGACGTCTGCACGGCGCGCAGGAGTGGGCTGGAGTAGATGGCCTCCGCTTTCGGCAGCGCATGAGCCAACCCTCGCGCGATCTTCTTCATCTGCGCGTGGCCTTTTGCGGTAAGGCCGCGGTCTTCGTCCTTCTTGTCGGACGAAGGCTCCTCGGCCTCGGCGTGGCGGAGCAGGACCAGGAAACGCTCCGGCTGCGGCTCCGCCTTCACGGCAGGTGCGGACTTGCGAGTGGACTTACGCGGCGCTGCTTTCGATGTCGACATGGGTTTCGAATACCTTTCCGAAGTATCGCGAACGTTTGTGGGCCGCGGCCAACTCGACCTCGCCTTCTCCGCGGAGCCGGACCTGGAAGCGCACGTTGCCTTGAGAGGCCTGCACGCGGACATCACGCACGGCACGCCGCCGTCCGCGATCGAGCGCGTCGGCCATGCGCAGAATGGCCGCGAGCTTCCTCACCTGGCCCTTCTGCGCGTCCGAGAGCTGCGCGAAGTTCTCGTGCTCATCCGAGGGGGCAGCCTTGCGGTAATAGCGCGCGACATTCGCCACCACCGCCACCTGGTCGCCCGTGAAGCCGCGCAGGCCGGCGTGACTGATCAGGTAGTACGAATGCTTCTGATGTCCCTGATACGACACGTGCATGCCCACTTCGTGCAGCAGCGCGGCATACTCGAGGAGCTCGCGCTCACCCGTGCGAAATTGATGAAGGTCCTGGGTCTGATCGAAGATGCGCAGCGCGAGCCGGGCCACGTGCGCGGCATGTGTACGCTCGATGTCGCTGCGCTCGACGAGGCCGAGCACGGAGGAGCGGCGAACGCTGTCCTTCCGCTCCGGACTGACCAGCTTGCGGTCGAGCACGGCTTCGACGATGCCTTCGCGCAGGGCCGTGTCGCAGGCACGGATCTGGTCGAGCTCGAGCTTGCGCATGACCTCGTCGAGCACGATCGCGCCGGCCAGGAGCGTCGAAGCACGCCGCTCGTCGATGGAGAACCGGCGGGCGCGATCCGCCGCCGGCAACGGAGTGAGCGCGTCGACGAGCTCGCGCAGGCGCTTGCGGGACAGCCAGCGCAACCCTGACGTCGTGGTGTCGGAGTTGGCGTTGACAGCGGCGGCCAGGGTGGCCAGCGTGACGATCGTGCCGGACGTGCCCACTGTGAAATCGAACCCCAGTGCCGCGATGCGGCCCAGCGTCTTCTTGAGGCGCTTCCGCACGTGCCTGCGGCAATCCTCGACCATGGCCGGTGTGGCCCGCCCCTCGAGCGCGAACATCTGCGCCATGCGCAATGCCCCGACCGGCTCGCTGGCCGTGAGGTAGACCTCGTCCGAGGTGCCGACGATCAGCTCCACGCTCCCGCCGCCGATGTCGACGGTCAAGGCCGTCCCGCCGTGAAAATCGATGGCCGAACGAACCGCGCGGTAGATGTAGTCCGCTTCCTCCTCGCCGGTGATGACGCGGATGCGGATGCCCGCGGCCTTCTGCGCGGCGTTGATGAAGCGACGTCCGTTCGGCGCCTCGCGGATGGCGCTGGTGGCCACGGCCACGACCTCCGTGACCTGCCAGCGCTCGGCGATGCCGGCCATCCGCTTGAGAGCGTCCACGCCCCGCTCGATCGCATCCTCGGTGAGCGGCCGTCCTTCCAGACTGCCGCGACCGAGCTGCACCATGTCCTTCTCCTTGTCGATCACGCGATAGCCATGACGCTGCGCCTCCACCACGATCATGTGGATGGAGTTGGTGCCGACGTCGATGGCCGCGATGCGAGTGCGAGGCATGGGGGGATTGTAGTGCTGGGTGCTATGGGACTATGGGACGAATGGGACGAATGGGACTTATGGGAAGAGATCGTTCCAACCATGTCCCATGGTTCCCATTCGTCCTATTCGTCCCATTCGTCCCATGGTTCCCATTCGTCCCATTCGTCCCATTCGTCCCATAAGTCCCATTCGTCCCATTCGTCCCATTCGTCCCATTCGTGTGCGCACCGCCAAGAACGAATTCAGGAGCTGACAGGCAGGCCGACGGTGAAGGTGGAGCCTTGACCCTCGATGCTCTCGACCGTGATCGTCCCGCCGTGGGCCTCGACGATGGCGCGGGAGATGTAGAGCCCGAGACCGAGGCCACCGTAGTAGCGGCTGGAGACGTTGCGTGCGCGGTGGAAGCGCTCGAAGAGCTGCGGGATCTCGTCGCGAGGGATGCCGATTCCGTGGTCGGTGACCGACGTCAGGACGGCGTTCTCGGCCAGCTCGATGCGCAGGTCGATGTCCGTTCCGTCCGAGGAGTACTTGAGCGCGTTGGAGAGCAGGTTGTCGACGACTTGGCGCATCCGGTCGGGATCGGCGACCACGATCGCTTCCTGATTGGCCACGGCCGTGCGGATGGAGCGCATCGGGTGCTGCACCTGAAACGCGGAAACCCTTGCGCGGATGAAGTCCAGCCAGCGAATCGGTTGTGGGTGGATCTGCAGGCGGTTGGTCTCGATGCGCGACACGTCCAGCAGCTCGGAGATCAATCCCATCATCCGCTCGATCTCACCCAGGACGGCGTTGATGTACGTGGCCCGCTCCTCCGGCTGCAGTTCATCGACGGTCTGCGCAAGCAGTTGGGTATACCCCTTGATCGTCGTCAGAGGCGTGCGCAGCTCGTGTGAGGCCACGGAGAGAAACTCGTCCTTCTTCCGGTCGAGCTCCTGGATCGCGGTGATGTCGCGGATGACCAGGACCGCGCCGACGATGCCGCCGCTCTCGATCGGCGCCGCGGCGATGGACAAGTCCAGGTCGTGGCCCGTGATGAGATGCCTGCCCACCGCCAGGTAGTCAGGAACCGCCTGTCCGGCCAGGGCCCGCGCGTAAGGCATGTCGGAGTACGGCACGACCCGCCCTTCGGCGTCCCGCAGGTGAACTCGGGCGAACGAACCGTGCTCGATGGCATCGGCACGCGAGGCCAGACCAAACATGTTCAGCGCGGCCTGGTTGACGTCCACGACCTCCCCGTTCGCGTCGTAAACCCACAACCCGTCCGTCATGCTTCCGAGGATCGAGTCGAGACGCGCGGAGCGCTCGGCCATCATCGCGGCCAGGTTCTCGATCTCGCGCCGGGCGCGGACTTGTTCCGTGATGTCCTGCACGAGGACCGTGAGGCTCTGCGTGATGCCGGAGAAACGGCCCCGCACCGGCGAGATGATCCGGTTCACGTAGCGGTCCCCGATGGCCAGCTCTTCATCGAACCGGGTCTCGCCCGACTCGGCGACCTGCTTGAGCAAGCCTTCGGTTCCGGGAAGCACTTCCGCGGCACGCAGGCCGACCACTTTCGTCTCGTCGGTGATGCGGCCCCACTCCATCGCGAAGTCGAGAAAGCGGGCGTTGGCAAGCTCGAAGCGGAGCTCGTCCGCGGAGAAGACGGCGATGCCCACCGGCGCGGTCTCCAGCACAGCCTCGAAACGAACACGCGCGTCGACCTCGCGGCGGGCCAGCTCTTCGGCCGCGCGATGCCCGTCCTGCGCGATGCGGGTCAGGCGGTGGATGTGGCTCGCCGCGCCGATGCGCTCGGACACGGAATGCGCAAACTCCAGATCCTCGGCGTCGAAGTTCCGGCGCGGATCGGACTGCGAAATGATCAGCGCTCCGATGCGCTCTCCGTATGACTCGATCGGATAGGCGATCAGACTCTGTTCGTGCAGCGCCTTCTTGACTGCGCGCTCGGCATCGTCCCGTGAGAAGTCGAGCAGCGCATCGCCGCGAACCTCGTAGAAGAGGAGCGGCCTCCCGATGTGGAAGACCGTGCCCGCCAGCCCTTCGCCGGGCCGGTAGGGATTGGCGGCGAAGAACGGCCGGTATTGCTCGAGATCCTGCTCGACCGTGCCGTAGCCAATCAGCTCGAGCATGCCGTTGATCGGGTGGTAGAGGTAGACGCGAACGGTCCCGTCGACCGACTGTGCGATGCGGGTTGCCGGCTCATCGAGATTGTCGAAGCTTGGAGCCATGGCCACCATCTCCAACCCGAGGTTGGCGAGGGTTTCAGCACGGCGCCGGCGCCATCCTTCCCGCTCCGCGTTCTGGCGCTCGTCGGTGACGTCGCGCGAGAGCACCACGGAGCCCACGATGCCTCCCGCGTCGTCGCGGATCGGCGCCGCCTTCAGATTCACGACGCGATCGCCGTCGATGCGCGGATCGCGGATGAGGTAATCCGACTTGACGATGTCGCCCCTCAACGCACGGATCGACGGGAGCTCGTCGTGGCGGAGAGGATTGCCATCGAGGTAACGGTGCCGCGGACGCCCTTCCGCGTCACTGGTGAACAACACATTCGGCTCGCGTTGCGCCGCGGAGTTCTTCCGCTCCAGGCGACCGGTGGCGTCATAGATGGCGGCGGCCTCGGGGATCTGATCGAGGATCGCGTTGACCTTGGCCATCTCTCTCACGGCCCGGTTGTGCAGCAGAGTGTTGTTGAGCGCGAGGGTCGCATAACGGCCGATCTCGCCGAACAGCGCCCCTTCCTCCTCGGTCCAGACGCGGTCGGACGCGGACTGATGGATGCCAAACGCCCACGGCTCCTCCTCGCGAGGCCGCAGCAACAGCACCATGGCCGAACGGATCCCAAGACGATCCGCCAACTGCGGATCGAGATCGGCGTCATTGCGGTTCACGACCACCGGGCGAGCGGAGGCGATCGCGCGCCGGATCAAGCCCTGCGACTTCGCGAGGGGCACGGGGCCCTGTTCGCCGAGGTCGCCAATCTCGCCCGGCGCCATCGCGGTGAAGGCCACCTTGGCGAACTCGGTCTGCTCGGTGACCGGGTGCAGCAACCACGCGCCGTCCGCTCCGAGCTCTTCCCGCGTGACCGACACGATCCGCCGCAGGACCTCTCGCAGTTCCAGCGTCCCCGTGAAGGACTCGAGGATGCGGGAAAGAAATCGATAGCGCTCCTCGGAATGGGAGATGAGCACCTGATTGGGCATGGCGTCGCGGCATGCTACCGCAAGAAGTCGGGATCGAAACCATCGATGGAAAGGACGGTTGCGCGCGCTTTCGGGGTCATGGAGGATTGAGAGCGTGTGCAGAGATCCGCGGCTTTCCCAGCCTGTCATCCTGAGCGGGCGGTGGGTGGGTGCGAAGGATCTCGTGCGGAAGGAGGATACTCGTGCGAGTACGAGCATCGCGGTCTCTTTCCAATCTGCGCGCGGCTCGTTTACCGCAGGGGATCCTTCGCACCCACCCACCGCCCGCTCAGGATGACAGGCAGGATGACAGGCTGGAAAGCGCGCGGATCTCTGAGTGCCGCTTTGCACGGGATAGACTCTCGTCGATGAAACGCTCCTTCGACGATCTCGTCCGTCTGATGACTCGCTTGCGCGGCGCGGAAGGGTGTCCCTGGGATCGCAAGCAGACGCTGCCGGATCTCAAGGCCTACGTGATCGAGGAGGCGTACGAAGTCGTGGACGCCATCGATCGCGATGACCGCGCAGGACTCATGGAAGAGATCGGCGATCTTCTCCTCCAAGCGGTCTTCGTGGCCGAGATCACCCGTGAGGAAGGGACGTTCGATATCGCGGACTCGGTCACCGCCATTCATGACAAGCTCGTGCGGCGTCACCCACACGTCTTCGGCGACGTCGTCGCCGCGGACGCCGAGCAGGTGCTCGTGAACTGGGAGAAGCTCAAGCAGGACGAGCGCAAAGCGGAGAACAAGAGCCTCCTGGCCGGCGTGCCGCAATCGATGCCGGCCCTGCTGAAGGCCGCACGCCTCACCGAGAAGGCCGCACGAGTCGGCTTCGACTGGCGCCGCACGGAGGACGTGTTCGAGAAGGTCGATGAAGAGCTGGCCGAGCTCCGTGAGGCCACATCGTCCGGCGACCGCGCTCACATCGAGGAGGAGATCGGCGACTTGCTCTTCACCATCGCCAACATTGCCCGCAAGGTGAACGTGAATCCGGAAGAGGCCCTGCAGTCGGCGAACCGCAAGTTCATGCGCCGCTTCGAATCGATGGAGACGAGCGTGCGCAATCAAGACCGGAACCTCGACCAGCTCCAACTCGAGGAGATGGACGCGCTCTGGAACGAAGCCAAGGCAGCCGAACGGGGGTGAGTTCGTTCTGGTGCTGGGTTCGGTGCTGGCTGCGTGCTGGGTTGCTGGTTGCGAGTGGCGAGTGGCGGCCCGGCAAATGCGACTGGTTCGAGTGAGAATGTAGGGGATGCGCAAGTTCCGGGTGATCGCGTTGGCGATCTTCATCCTCGTCGTCGTCCATGACTTTGCGGTTCCGCATGGACGGGGCCTGGCTGCGCGCGGGGCGGTGCTGGTCATCGACGAGTACCGCGCGCACATATCGCCACACCTGAAGGGCCGCGTGGTTTGCCGCTTCGAACCCACTTGCTCCGCCTACGGTCGCGAGGCCATCCACAAGTACGGATTCGCCAAAGGCGGCGCCAAGGCAGCCGTGCGCATCGCGCGATGCGGTCCCTGGACGAAGATGGGCACGCGCGACCTGCCGTGACGTTGCCGGTTGCGAGTTGCGTTGGGAGTTGCGGGTTGCGTTCGCGTTGCGAGTTGCGAGTTGCGGGTTCTCTGGGCGTACGGCAACACATCTGGCCTCTCGCTGAAGCGTGCCTGTCATCCTGAGCGGGCGGCGGGTGGGTGCGAAGGATCCCCTGCGGGAAACGATGCCCGCGCAGACAGGAGAAGACTGGTCTCAGGCCCCAAGATGCAGGTTGCTCGTAGTCGACACCTGAGCGATGCTCCGCCAACCAGCAACTCGCTACTCGCAACCAAACCGGCAACCGACAACCGAACTATGAAGAACCTGAAGAAACGTGCTGTGGAGATCAACCGGCGTCTGACGGAGCGATACCCGGACGCGAAGTGCTCGCTCGATTTCACGACGCCTTTCGAGCTGCTGATCGCGACGATTCTCGCGGCTCAGTCGACCGATGCGCGCGTGAACATCGTCACCAAGTCGCTGTTCCGCAGGTATCCCGATCCGAAGACGTTTGCGGAGGCGGATTTAGTGGAGATGGAGACCGCGGTCAAGCAGACGGGCTTCTACCGGAACAAGGCCAAGGCCGTCATTCAGTGCGCGAAGGCGATCATGGAGAAGCACGGCGGTCAGGTGCCACGCTCGATGGATGAGCTGACCGCTCTTCCGGGCGTGGGTCGCAAGACGGCCAACGTGGTCCTGGGCAACGCCTTCGGCACACCCGTGGGCATCGTCGTCGACACGCACGTCGGTCGCCTCTCGTTCCGCCTCGGCCTCACGTCCAACATCGACCCCGTCAAGATCGAGCAGGACCTCGTGCCCCTGCTCCCGCGCGAGGAATGGACCGCGTTCGCTCATCGCCTCATCGATCACGGCCGCGCAATCTGCATCGCCCGCAAGCCGCTCTGCGAGGAGTGCCTGCTGAACGACCTCTGCCCGAAACAAGGCGTCGCCCCGAGCAAGAAGGCGCCGGCCAAGCCTCGACGCAAGTCGGGGTGAACCCGAACCCGAACGCGGAACACGGAACACGCAACCAAGAATAGAATTCACCATCATGACGGCCACCCTGCACGAGCCTCGAACCGTACGCGCCCCGCGAGGGACGACTCTGAGCTGCGCCTCCTGGCAGACCGAGGCGGCGTTGCGGATGCTCATGAACAACCTCGACCCGGAGGTCGCCGAGCGGCCGGAGCAGCTCATCGTGTATGGCGGCATTGGCAAGGCCGCGCGGAACTGGGAGTGCTACGACGCCATCGTGGCCACTCTCCGGCGACTGAAGAACGATGAAACGCTGCTGGTGCAGTCGGGCAAGCCCGTGGGCGTCTTCCGCACTCACGAGAACGCGCCGCGGGTGCTCATCGCCAACTCCAACCTCGTTCCGCATTGGGGCACCTGGGACGAGTTCCGCCGCCTCGATGCACTCGGTCTGACCATGTACGGCCAGATGACCGCCGGCTCCTGGATCTACATCGGCACCCAGGGCATTCTGCAGGGCACTTACGAATGCTTTGCCGCGGTGGCCAAGAAGCACTTCGGCGACAGCCTCCGCGGCAAACTGGTGGTCACCGCGGGTCTGGGCGGGATGGGCGGCGCGCAGCCGCTGGCCGCCACGATGAACGACGCCACCGCGCTCGTGGCGGAGGTGGACCGCACGCGCATCCAGCGGCGCCTCGACAAGCGCTATCTCGACGAAGAGGCTCCGTCGCTCGACGCCGCGATCGCCAGGGCCATCGAGGCACGCGATCGCGGTGAGGCGGTCTCCATCGGCGTGGTGGCCAACGCCGTCGACCTCCTGGAGGCGTTGCTGGAGAGAGGGATCATTCCGGATGTCCTCACGGACCAGACCTCCGCGCACGACGAGCTCACCGGCTACGTCCCCGCGGGGATGAGTTTTGATGAGGCTTTATCGCTCCGCGAAAGTGATGCACAAAAATATATCGAATTATCGTTCGCGACGATGGCTCGTCACATGCGCGCCATGATCGCGTTGCAGGAGCGGGGCTCGATCACCTTCGACTACGGCAACAATCTCCGCGGTCAGGCCCTGGCTCATGGTGTCCCGAACGCCTTCGACGTGGGCGGCTTCGTGCCGCTGTTCATCCGGCCGCTGTTCTGCGAAGGGAAAGGACCGTTCCGCTGGGCGGCGCTGTCCGGCGATCCGAACGACATCTTCGTCACGGATGAGGCCATCCTGGAGCTCTTCCCGCACGACGCGGCCCTGCATCGCTGGATACGCATGGCCCAGAAGCGCGTGGAGTTCCAGGGACTGCCGGCGCGCATCTGCTGGCTCGGGTACGGCGAGCGCGACCAGGCCGGCCTGCTGTTCAACCGGCTCGTTGCGGAAGGGAAAGTCTCCGCGCCGATCGTGATCGGCCGCGATCACCTCGACGCCGGCAGCGTGGCCTCCCCGAATCGCGAGACCGAGGCCATGAAGGACGGTTCGGACGCCATCGCCGACTGGCCGATCCTGAACGCGATGCTCAACACCGCGGCCGGCGCGACCTGGGTCTCCCTGCACCACGGCGGCGGTGTGGGCATCGGCTACTCCATCCACGCGGGGATGGTCATCGTCGCCGATGGAACGGACGCGGCAGCGGAGCGTTTGCGCCGCGTGCTCACGGCCGATCCGGGCACGGGTGTGATGCGGCACGCCGATGCGGGTTACGATGAGGCGATCGGCGTGGCGAGAGAGCGCGGCGTCGACCTTCCCATGCTCGCGCGCGAATAGTGCAGGACCGCCGAAGGTTCAACCCGTCGTCAGATCCCCACGGAGGTGTCGTCATCAAAGCTCAGCAGTTGAAAAAGGACTGGGTCAACATTCTCTTCCTCACCCTCACACCGGTCATCGGGATCGTGGGCACCGCCGCGTATACGTGGAAGGTGGGCTTCAGTCCGTGGATGGCGCTGCTTCTCGCCGGGATGTACCTGGCCGTGGGCATGTCCATTTGCGCCGGCTATCACCGTTTCTTCTCGCACAAGAGCTACGAAGCGCATCCGCTGGTGCAGTCGTTCTTCGCGTTCTTCGGTGCTCTGGCTGCACAGAACTCGATTCTGTGGTGGTCGTCCAGTCACCGCGTGCACCACAAGTACGCCGACAAGGACTGGGATCCGTACAACATCCAGCGCGGCTTCTGGTGGGCGCACATCCTGTGGATCTTCTACAGGAACGAGGAGCGCGACGACACGTTCGAGAACTCGCCCGATCTGAAGGCGAACCCGATCGTGATGTGGCAGCACCGCTGGCACAAGGTGGTCCTGATCGTGGGTGGGTTCGGCCTGCCGGCGCTCATCGGAGCAGCCTTCGGCGACGCCCTGGCCGGCTTGCTCTGGGGCGGCTTCACGCGCCTCGTGATCATCCACCACACGACGTTCTTCGTAAACTCGCTGGCTCACTATTTCGGCAAGCCCGAGTTCAACTCCGAGGCTTCCGCACGCGATAACTGGATGGTCGCCCTGGTGACCCTCGGCGAGGGCTATCACTCGTTCCACCATCGCTTCCCCGCCGACTTCCGCAACGGCATTCGCTGGTATCAGTGGGATCCGGCCAAGTGGTTCATCGGCGCCCTGCGCGCCACGGGTCTGGCCTCCGACCTCCTCTCGACGCCGCTGCCGCAGATCGAACAGGCCCGCATGCGCGCCGCGCTGCGCGTCGTCGAGCCGAAGATGGCCACCGCCACCGGCTCGATGGCCGATGAAGCCCGCCGCCGCCTCAAAGTCGCCTCCGGCCACCTCGAGCGAGCGATCGCGCTCTGGCGCCGCGCCCTCGAAGAGCGCGCCCAGGGAACGAAGGCAGCGTCCTGGCGCAAGATGCGAAAGATGTCCCACCGCCACGTCCGCCGTTCCCGCCGTCATTGGAAGACGGCCGTACGCATCCTGCAAGCTGCTTGATCTTCCCCCGGGGCTGCCCAACGCGGGCTGCGCCCGACAACCTAACGCAACGTTGGCCTGTCATCCCGAGCCGGCCCACGCCGCGCAGCGGCGCGCCTGAGAGAAAGAAACGAAGGCTGCGTACCTGTCACGAGAGCGACCCCTCATCCGCCTTCGGCACCTTCTCCCCTCTGCGGAGGGGAGAAGGCTCTCGGTGTGTGAGCATCGCGAGCTGGAGTAGTTCATCGCGAGAACGAAAATCGAGAGCCTTCTCCCCCCGGCTTCTTGGGGGGAGAAGGTGGCTGAAGGCCGGATGAGGGGGGCGATGCAGCCTCCGATGAGTTTGCATTCTGACCCTGCAAACAGCATGCGAAGAAACTCGTGGTGAGAAGAGTGGGACACCATCCTCTGAGCGGGAGGCGGGAGGCTCAGAAGAAACGATTCCTGTGGAGCGGTGGGCTTTAGCTTTAGCCTACCGGGCTCTCGCGAGGCACTTCCCTCTGCCGTCTCGGCTCGGACGCTGCACGCGGCTTCGGCACTCTCATCGCGAGCGCCCGGTGGGCTAAAGCCCACCGCTCCACTGCGAATCACGACATTTCGGTGATGGCGTTCAGCGGCGCGACAAGCGCCGCATGGCCTTCTGGGCCTGGCGGCCTTGGCGGGGGCAGAGGCAGCGCTCGTCCCAGACGGCGCGGTAGAGCGCGAGGGCTGTTTCCTCGTCGCCCTCGTCGGCCAGACGCCGCGCCTTGTCGATGCGCAGGTCCGCGGCGCCCGCGCGCGCGTCCAGCTCCTGCCGGACGAGCTCCTCGACTTCGCTGACGCGCAGCGTTCCCTCTTCGCCGGAGGCAACGCCGAGGATGCGGCCTTCACGGTCGGCCAGCACCACGGCCGGGAGAGTCGCCTCGACTTGCAGGCTCGCCAGACGTGCGCCGTCGTCGAAGCGCACCACGCGCAGGGCCACGCAGCGGGAAGAGTAGTGCGTGAGGTCGTCGGAGGTCAGGAGGGACGAGCGCCGGAGCTCGTCCGGGGACGACGGTATCCAGAAAAGCGCCAGCGGAGCGTCGACCGTCTCCCCGGGTTGCAGCACTTTCCAGGGGACCAGTGAGACGTGACCTTCCTCCTCCGGGAGCGCGTTCACTCCCGCGGTGATGAGGGCGAACAGTGCGATCAGGCGCACCCAGCGCATCGTGAAGTGGAACCTCGTGGGGAAACGGGATTATACGCTTCCCAAATTAAGGCCGCCGCGGACGTTCCATGACCGGTAGAATCCGACCCCTCCGGTCTCCATGGGAAGCACTCGCGAAACGCTCGGCCACTACGAGATCCTCCGTCCCATCGGCGCGGGCGGGATGGGCGAAGTATTCGTGGCGCGCGACCCGAAGCTCGGGCGCAACGTGGCCATCAAGCTGCTGCCTGAGCGCTTGGCCAGCGAGAGGGATACGCTTTCCCGCTTCACGCAGGAAGCGCGCTCGGCTTCCGCGCTCAATCACCCGAACATCGTCACCATCCACGAGGTGGGCACGGCCAGCGGCTCGCCTTACATCGTCATGGAGTTCATCGACGGGCGCGACCTGCGCACGCTGATCAACGAGGGTCCGGTGCCGGTCCGGCAGGTTCTGGACATCGCCTCGCAGATCGCAGACGGCCTGGCGGCGGCGCATGAGCGGGGCATCGTGCATCGCGACCTCAAGCCGGAGAACATCATGCTCACCCGTGATGGCTTCGTGAAGATCCTGGACTTCGGACTGGCGAAGATGGTCGGCCCGGCCCCGGAGGGCGACCACACGCTGCAACTGGACCTGCCCGGTACGACTCCGGGCACCATCCTGGGCACGGTGGGCTACATGTCGCCCGAGCAGGCCACCGGAAAGCGGATCGACTTCCGCTCCGACCTCTTCGCCTTCGGCGCGATCCTGCACGAGCTGGTGATGGGCAAGCCTGCATTCGACGGCGAGACCGCCATCGACACGCTCTCGGCGATCCTCCATCACGACCCTCCCACGGTGACGCGCTCGAATGCACGGGTACCCGTACAGTTCGCGGACATCATCCGGCGGATGCTGGCCAAGTCGCCGGACGAGCGTTACTCGTCCACACGCGATCTGGCCCGCGAGGTGCGCCTGCTGCGCGATCGGGTCATCGCGGAGGAGAGCGGATTTCATCAGGTCGCGCCTCCGCAGAAACGCCCGGTCGCCGCAATCATCGCGGCGTTCGCGCTGGCGGCGTTCCTTGTCGGCGCGGTGTTCGTCGTGCGCGATCGGATGAAGGCGGACGATCCCGCTGTCACCACCGGAGCCGCGCGCCCCGCATCCACAAAATATCTGGCCGTGATGCGCTTCAAGGACCTGTCCGGGGATCCCAACGGGCAGTTGGCCGCGGACGGGTTCGGCGACACGCTGTCCGCGCGCCTAGCGCACTATCCAGGCGTGCAGGTCATGCGGCCACCCGCTTCCGATCCGGGGACGGAGGACGCACGCAAAGTCGCCCGCGACCTCGGCGCGAACCTGTTGCTTACCGGCTCGATGATGCGCGACGGCGACCGCATCCGCGTTACCTACACCGTGCTCGACTCGCGCACGGGCCGGGAATGGCGCGACCTGGTGGAAGGCAACGTCACGAATCTCTTCGGCGTTCAGGACGACGTCGCCGACAGCGTGGCCCGCAATCTGGAACTCGGGCGGACCACCGTGCGTGCCACGCTGGACCCAACCGTGTCGCAACGGCGCTACCTCGAGGCCCTCGGTCACCTGCGCCGCTACGACAACGACGAGTCCCTCGACGCGGCCATCGAGATCCTGGACGAGCTGGGCGAGTCGCCCTCCGTTCAGGCCGCACTGGCCCGGGCCTATCTCGGCAAGTACCAGATCGGACGACAGCCTCAGTACGCGGCGGCCGCGAGCCGGGCGGCAGAACGCGCTCTGCAGGCCGATGCTCAGAGTCTGGACGTGAACGTCACCTTGGGCGAGCTGCGCCGCCAGACCGGCCGTTACAAAGAGGCCTCCGAGGCCTTCGTGCGCGTGTTGTCGCAGCAGCCGAACAACGCTGACGCCGTGCTCGGTCTCGCGGAGACCTACAAGGCCTCGGGGGATCTGCAGAACGCCGAGACACAGTACAAACGCGCCATTGCGCTCCAGCCGAACTTCTGGGGCGGCTACAACAAACTGGGCGTCTTCTACTACATCCAGTCGCGCTACAGGGAAGCCGCGCCTCAATTCGAAAAGGTCGTCCAGCTCTTACCGGACAGCGATCGCGGCTACAACAATCTCGGCGGGACGCTCCAACGACTGGGCCGCTATGACGAGGCAATCCGTGTTTTCGAAGGGTCCATTCAGAAGGTTCCCTCGGGACAGGGTTACTCCAACCTCGGCACCTGCTTCTATTTTCTCGGTCGTTACGAGGACGCCGCGGCCGCGTTCGAGAAGGCTGTGCAGTTGCAACCTCACGAGTTCCTCTACTGGCGCAACCTTGGAGACGCCTATCGATGGATCCCCGGGCAGCAAGAGAAGGCCCGAGTCGCTTTCGAACGCGCGATTCAGGCCTGTGACGAGGCCATTCGCGTGAATCCCAACGAGTCCCGCGCGTACATGTCCCGAGCCAGCGCTCTCGCCAAGCTCGGGAAGCAACGGGAAGCGCGGGCGTCGATCCTGCGCGCTCTGGAGCTCGAGCCCCAGTACGCCGCGAATGTTTACGAAGCCGCCGTCATCGCGAACATCGGCGGATCGGAGGACGACACGGTTTCCCGGCTCGACCAGGCCTTGCGCCTCGGCTACAGCCCCGAGGACATCCTGAGAGATCCCGAATTTGCCAACCTCAAGAAAAGCGGTAGGCTACAGGGCATCATCGCAGAGCACCGGTCCGGCTCCGCAAACTGATGGTCCAAGAGAGAGAGGAGCTCCAAGATGCCCAATGATCAGTCCGACAAGGTTGTTCGAATCACGATCAACGAAAAAGGCCTTCCCGTTCCCGACCAGGATCCGATCCAGATCCGGAAGGGCAATCAGAAGATCGCATGGTGCGCCGACTTCGATTTTCAGATCGAGGTCGACGGCTACGCCGACGTCAAGTCTGCAGGCCGGGGAAACGGCTCCAGTTTTCGCGTCCTGAGCGGCAATTTTGGCGAGATCCGCAAGTACAAATACTCGATCATCGCCAACGGCGTGGTCAACGACCCCGACATCGACGTCAAGCCCTGACCTGACGAGCACCCGGCCGGTTGGGTTGTCAGTTGTCGGCGATCGGTGTCCGCGCCGGATCGCGCCGCGGAAGGATCACCTCCCACTGAGAACCGACAACTGACAACGGCTTGGGGGCGGGCATTCATTTACGAGAAAGTACTCAGCGCAGGTTCTCTTTGAAGATCTCCACCTTGCCGGAGGCGCGAAGCTCCGAGCTGCGCTTGGAGACCGCGTTCATGAACTTCTGCGGGTCGCGCGACATCAGGTAGCCGCGGATGGCCGTCTTCGCTGACTCGTAGGACTCCACGCCCGCGGGACGGTGCTCGTGGACGAGGATCATCCGGAAAGCGTCGTTGGTCTCGAGGATGCCGCTGATCGAGCCGGGCTTCATCGTTCGCACGGCGTCCGCGATCTTCGGGTCGAGTGTGTGCAGCGCCACCCAACCCAGATCTCCGCCCGCTTCCGCGGAAGGGTCATCCGAGATGCGCCGGGCGATCTCCGCGAACTTCGAGGCCAGCGCGGCCGGCAGATGCTCGGCGCTATAGGTCTGTGCCAGCACGGTACGGGCGGAATAGATCTCCACCATCGCTTTGGAGATCTCCTCGCGAGCCGTGGCCGTGCTGTCCTTCTTGAGCAACCGGATCACGCGGACCCAGCCCTGCTCGGGAGCCAGGAACTCCGAGCCCCGCTCCTGATAGACCTTGCGCATCTCTTCTTCGGTAATGAGCGGCGCGGCGATGACGTCCTTGACGTAGCGGTCGAACAGCAGAGACTCCTCCGCCGCGTCGAGCTCGGCGGGAGCGCCGATCTTGGCCGCGTAGCCGCTCTTGATCGCCTCCTGCACCAGCAAGTACTTGGCGATGTGGTTCTGCAGGAAGCCGTACTTCCCGCCCCCATTGCGGTAATACCGCTCCTGCATGTCGCTGGAGAGCCGGTTCCAGAGCTCATCCACGCGGCGGTTCGTGAACTCCTCGCCGTTGATGCGGGCGACCAGCGTATCGCCGTCCTGGGCAGCCAGCGGGAAAGCAACGAGAGCAAGAGTCATGGCGAGTAGGGTACGTTTCATTGGTCCTCCGGAGTGTGACGCCCGCCTTCGAACAAAGTTCCGCGCGAAGAGCATTCCGGGCCGCCCGGAGCGGCCCGCTTCCCGACGCGCGCCGGGTTGCGGGTTGCGGGAGAGCCTCTCACCGCTAGGCTAGCCCGCATTTCTCACAGCCCTTCTGCTACGACAGCCGATAGCGGCCTGCCTGCTTCGCCGAACGACGATTTCGCTCCTCAACATAGTGTCAACTATGCCTTCGTCGCGAAATCGCCGTTC
>Ga0307505_10001785_pt1 | contig 16334 bp, 12 predicted proteins | sample 23_S_MG_FD_202183 | JGI IMG/M metagenome (GOLD analysis project Ga0307505, IMG submission 202183) | Soil microbial communities from Populus trichocarpa stands in riparian zone in the Pacific Northwest, United States - 23_S | ecosystem: Environmental > Terrestrial > Soil > Riparian zone > Trees...
ATGAAACCCGCGCGTCCTTGGCCACCAGCAGCTTCTCGAGCACCAGCACCAGCCCGTACAGCAGCATGCCCAGCAGCGTGATCAGGATCACCGCCATGAACATCGCCGGCGTGTCCAGCGTCACCTGCACCTGCAGCATCAGGTAGCCCAGGCCGCGGTCGGAGCCGAGGAACTCGCCGACGATCGCGCCGGCCACCGCCAGGATGGCCGCCACCTTCATGCCGGCAAACACATAGGGCAGCGCGCCGGGCAGCTGGATCTTGGTGAACAGCTGCCAGCGCGAACCGCGCAGCGAGCGCACCAGGTCCAGCAGATCGGGCTCGACCTCGCGCAGGCCGCGCGCGGTGGTCAGCAGGATCGGGAACACCGCGATCGAAAACGCCATCATCGCGTTGGGGAACACACCGTACTTGAACCAGACGATGATCAGCGGCCCCAGCGCCACCTTCGGGATCATGTTCAGCGTCACCAGCAGCGGCAGCATCAGCGCTTCGAGCGTCTTCGACCAGGTGAACAGCAGCGCCAGCACCACACCCACCGACAGCGCGAGCGCATAGCCGCCGAAAATCTCGGTGGCAGTGACCGCGGTATTGGCCCACCAGCCGTAGTCCGGCACCAGCAGCGCGCGGAAGGTGTCGACCGGCGAGGGCATCACGAACTTGGGCACGTCGCCCAGGCGCACGAACAGGTACCAGGCGAGCAGCAGCAGCAGGTGCGCCAGCACACCCAGCGTGTATTGCCTCAGTTTGCTTTCCGAGTGTTCCATCGCGCCTTCAGTCCAGCCAGCGCGCGAGGTTCTGCGCGACGAAGGCATCGTCGGACAGGTCGGCATGGTCGCGATACACACGGTCGATCTCGGCCGCCTGCCCGGGCGACAGCGTCTCGCTGGGGTCCAGGCACCAGATGCCCTGCAGCAGCCCCTGGCGGCGCAGCACCTCGTGGCAGCCGGGGATGCAGCCGGCGAAGCCGTTGACCACGTCGAAGAAGGCGCTGTTGCAGTCGGTGATGCGCGAATCCAGCGCCAGCAGATCGGCATCGACCGATCCCGAATCGAGCGCCTGGTGGATGCGCTGCAGCTGCTCGACCGCGCGCTTCGTCCACACGCTCCAGTGGCCGAGCAGGCCGCCGCGGATGCGCAGCGTCACCGGCGTGTCGCCGCGCCGCACCACGAAGGGCGCCAGCAGGTCGAGCACGATGTGGTCGTCGTTGCCGGTGTAGAGCGTCACGCGCTCCTCGGCGCCGGCCGCGGCCACGCCGCGGATCACCTCCAGCGTGCGGTAGCGGTCGAAGGGTGCCATCTTGATGGCGATGACGTTATCGATGGCGGCAAAGCGGCGCCAGAACTCCACCGGCAGCGTGATGCCGCCCACCGCGGTCTGCAGGTAGAAGCCCACCAGCGGGATGCGTTCGGCCACCGCCGCGCAATGCGCCACCAGCTGATCGACCGACGCGCCTTTCATCGCCGCCAGCGACAGCATGCCGGCGTGGTAGCCCAGGCCGCGGGCGATGTCGGCCTCGCGCAGCGCCTGCGCCGTGGGGCCGCACAGCCCGGCGATCATCACCGTGGGTGCGTCGCTCCATTCGGCCGCGGTGCGTGCGGCCAGTTCCAGCACCGGCTCGTACAGGCCGACCTCGCGGATCGCGAACTGCGTGGAATGCACGCCCACCGCCAGCCCGCCGGCACCGGCGTCGAGGTAGTAGCGTGTCAGCGCACGCTGGCGCAGCGGGTCCAGGCGACGCGATGCGTCCAGCGCCAGCGGATGGGCGGGGATGACGGTGCCGCGCCGCAACGACGCGAGCACCTGCTGTGGCAACTCAGACCAGTGCTTGGGCATAGGGAAACTCAGTAGCTGCACCCGCGCCATGCACCGGGTGAAATGGGTTGCCGTTCTCTATACTTTGACTCACGAAATCACTAGCTGGTGAATTTACTTCAACCCCTGCCCGCATGGCAACAGGAGAGACTGCAATGATCAAGCACTTCGTCATCGGCGCCGTGGTCGCGGCGGCCAGCCTCGTGTCGATCTCGGCGCATGCCCAGCAGAAGGTCGACTTCGTGCTCAACTGGGTGCCCGGCGGCGACCACGCGCCCTACTACTACGCCAAGAAGATGGGCTGGTACCAAGAGGCCGGCATCGACCTGCAGATCGAGCCCGGCAAGGGCTCGGCGCTGGCCACGCAGCGCGTGGGCGCCGGCGCCACGCCCATCGGCCTGGCCGACATGGGCGGCGTGCTCGTCGCCAAGGGCAAGGGCGCGGACACGGTGGCGGTATTCAACGTCTATGCCAACTCGCCGCAGGGCATGTACTGGCTGAAGAGCTCGGGCATCACCGGTGTGAAGGACTTCCCGGGCAAGAAGATCGGCAACCCCGCCGCCGACGGCGCGCGCGTCATGTGGCCGGCGCTGGCCAAGGCCAACGGCATCGACCCGAAATCGGTGACCTGGGTGAACATCGATGCCAACGCCAAGCTGGCGTCGCTGAAGGCCAAGTCGATCGACGTGACCACGTCCTTCTACAACATCCACCACATCTTCCAGCGCGAGCTGGGCGACGACATGGGCTTCCTGGCCTGGCGCGACGCCGGGCTCAACCCCTACGGCAACTCGGTCATCGTCAATGCCAAGTACCTGGCCGAGAACAAGGCGCTGGTCGACAAGTTCGTCAAGGTCACGCAGCGCGCCTTCGCCGCCTGCGTGAAGGACCCGAACCCCTGCGTGCAGGCGCTGATCGACGCCAACGGCGCGCTCAAGTTCGACAACGAGCTGGTCAACTGGCAGCTGGTCGAGAAGCTGATGAGCGACAAGTACTCGCGCGAGGTGGCGCTGGGCATCCACGACGACGCGCGCATGGCGGCCGACTACGAACTGGTGCGTGAATACATCGGCATCGACAAGCCCTTCGACGTCAAGACCACCTACACCAACGAGTTCCTCGACCGTTCGGTGAAGATGACGAAGTAGGCGTCGACGATTGCTTGGCGGCCGTCGGAGGAACCGACGCCGCCGTCCGCTTGCGTCCTGCGTGGGCCGAAGACGGAGGTGCGAATCCGCTCCTGTCCCCCGGGCCGGGCTGGCGCCCGACCCTCCTCCTTAACCTCGCGGATTCGCACCTCCGTCTTCGGCTGGCGGCTGCTGCGGTGTTCTCGGCATCACCAACAGCCAACACCGCGCGCTGCGCCACTTCGGCTGTTGGCCACGCTGCGAACGCCTCGGTGGTGCCCAGCCGAGGATGATGGGTGAGCGAATCCGCGAGGTTAAGGAGGAGACCGAGCGTCAGCTCGGGCGGGGGACAGGAGCGGATTCGTTCACCCGTCATCCTCGGCTCGCGCAGGACAACGCGGACGGCGGCAACGCGCCGCAAGCAGCCTCCACCCCCGGCCGATGCGCTCAGTACTTGCCGTCGCGCGTGGAGAAGTGGGTAGGCTTGCCCAGGCTCGGGCCTCCGCGGGCCACCCAGTCAGCGACCCAGTCGATCATCGCGGACAGCGGCACGCGCGGTTCGCCGAACAGTGCCTGCGCCTGGGTGGTGTCCTCCAGCCAAGCGGTGGGGGCCTCCTGCCCGGTGAGCACCGGCGTCTTGCCGAAGCGCTTGCCGAACTCGGCCGCCAGCCAGCGAACGCTGGTGTGGCGCGGCCCGGTGATGTTGATCGGCGCGGCCGGCGTCGTGCAATGCGCCAGCAGCCTTAAAGCCTGCTCGTTGGCATCGCCCTGCCAGATGACGTCGGCATGGCCCATCGTCAGGTCCAGCGGCTGGCCAGCGAAGACCGTGCTGGCCACGTCGTAGAGCACGCCATAGCGCATGTCGATGGCATAGGACAGCCGCACCATGCGCCCAGGCGTGCCCCAGGCGCGCGAGCCGTACTCGAACATGCGCTCGCGGCCGACGCAGGAATTGGCATAGTCGCCCGCCGGCGGCGTGGCCGGCGTGGCCTCGTCGGCGCCGGGGCCGTCCACCGGCACGAACGGATAGACGCAGGCGGTGGAAAAGGAAACGATGCGCGTCTCGCGGAAGATGTCGGCCACCATGGCCGGCACGCCGACGTTCATCATCCAGGTGAGCGACGCGTTGTCGGCCGCGCCGAACTTGTGGCCGGCCATGAACACGCAGTTGTGCACGCCGTCGGCCACGTTGGGCAGTTTCAGAACCGCCTCGCGGTCGAGCAGGTCGCAGGCGATGCATTCCACGCCATGCGCCTCGAGCGAGGCCCGGGCCTGCGGGTTGCTGAAGCGCGCCACGCCGATCACGCGCTTGCCTGGCGCCGCACGCTTGGCCATGCGTGCCAAGGTCGGGCCCATCTTGCCGCCGACGCCGATGACGATGATGTCGCCGTCCACGCACTCCAGGTCGGCCACCAGACCCGGCGTGGGTTCGCTCATGAAGTCTTCCAGCGCTGCTACATCCTCGAAGCGCCGCGGCAAGCTGCTCACGAGACGATGCCTTCGAAACGGTCACGCCCCAGCGCCAGCGCGCGCATCTTGGCATCGGCGATCGAGCGCTTGAGCATCCAGAAGCCGCAGTCGGGGTGGATGTAGCGCACGCGCCCTGCCCCCAGCACCTTCTCGGCACGCTCGATGGCGCGTGCCACCTGGTCGGCGCTTTCCACGTCGGTGGCCTTGATGTCGACCACGCCCAGGCCGAAGCCGATCTCCGGCTTCAGGTCCTTGAAGGCCGCCAGTTCCTCGCTCGGGCGGTGCGCACACTCCATGACGATATGGTCGGCATGCAGCGCGTTCAGGTAGTTCATCAACTGGTCCCAGGTGCCCTTCTGCACCGTCTGTCCGCCGTAGTTGCCGAAGCACAGGTGCACGGCCGGCGTGCCGGGCACGGCGTCGAGCATGCGGTTGATGGCCGACGCCGCCCATTCCCACTCTTCGGGGTGGCCCGGCAGGTTGGCCTCGTCGATCTGCACCACGTCGGCATTCAGGTGCTTCACCTGTTCGGCCAGCGCATCGGCAATGGCATGCGCCACCTGCGACACGTCGCCGTAGTGCTTGTCGATCAGCGTCTTGGCCAGCATGTGCGGGCCGGTGAGCGTGAACTTGAAGGTCTTCGTCGCCAGCGCCTTGGCACGCGAGCAGGCCAGCGGCAGGTCCAGGCTGCCGTTGCCGATGGGCCCCACCACCGTGCCCGGCGGGCGGGTGCGGAACTTCATGCCGCTGCTGGAGCGGTAGGCGATCAGGTCGTCGAAGGAGAAGCGCTGCGTGATGCCGTCCATCGGCCGCACGAAGTACTCGATCATGCCGTTGGTCTCGGGGTGGTTGATGTCGAAGCGGTAGAGCTCGCCGTCGCAGACCACGTCGACGCCGCACTGCTCCTGCGTGTCGATGACCACGCGCGTCGCGTCCATCAGCGCCTGTTCGGAAGGGCTGGCCACCAGCCAGTCGGGGACCGGGTACGAGCCGACGACGGTGGTCTTGATTCTGGGCATGCGGCGCTCCAACGTGTGTTAACCAGATGGTGATGAACCATGCTAGCCGCGCCCTCCAGGGGCGTCAACCCGAGGCAGCCACTACCGGAGCAGGCTTGACGCAGCGTGCGCCCCACCGTACATTAATTCACCAACTGGATACAAACAACACGTGCGGCCATGAAGCTCAGCGAAACCGACCTGGCGCGCTACCGGCACGTCGGCCACCTGACGGTGCCGAAGGTGTTCACGGCCGAAGAAACCGATGCGGTGGTGGCCGACATCCAGGCCTGGGGCGAGGAGTTCCTGGCCGAGCTGCCGCCGGCGCAGCGCGCCTGGTACGTGGACGGCGGCGTCAAGGCACGCTCTGTGCTGCGCAAGCTGGACAACCCGCACCACCACCGCGCGTCGGTACAGCGCCTGGCCAGGCACCCGGCGCTGGTGGAGATGGTCGAGTCGATCATCGGAGCGGGCGTGTCGGTGTACTTCAGCCAGATCTTCTTCAAGCCGCCCGAAGGCGGCGGGCCGAAGCCGGCGCACCAGGACAACTTCTACTTCGGCCCCAACGACCTGGACGGGCTGGTCACCGCCTGGGTGGCGCTGGACGATGCCACGCTGGAGAACGGCTGCCTGTACTTCGGCGAAGGCACCAACCTCGGCCCGGTGTATGCACACGAGGCGCCGGCCGACGAGCCCTACAACCTGCAGTTGCCCGACGCCATCCTGCAGCGCCAGCCGATGCTGCCGGCCCCCGTGCCGCGCGGCGGCGTGTCCTTCCATCACGGCAACACCTTCCACCAGTCGGCCGCCAACCTGTCGACGCGCTGGCGCCGTGCCTGCGCGCTGCACTACGTCAACGCGGAAACGCGCTTCGTGCAGCCCGCGCTGCCCTACGACCACTCGCTGATCATGCGCATCAGCTGACTTCACCAAGAGAGCTGTACATGAGCACTAGACGCCTGGGCATCGTGATGAACGGCGTGACCGGCCGCATGGGCATGAACCAGCACCTGATCCGCTCTATCGTCGCCATCCGCGACCAGGGCGGCGTGGCGCTGGCCAACGGCGACCGGGTGATGCCCGACCCGGTGCTGATCGGCCGCAATGCCGAGAAGATCGAGGCGCTGGCCAAGGCGCACGGCGTGGCGCGCTTCGGCACCAACCTGGACGCCGCGCTCGACAACCGCGAGGACACGGTGTTCTTCGACGCCGGCACCACGCAGATGCGGCCCACGCTGCTGGCCCAGGCGCTGCGTGCCGGCAAGCATGTCTACTGCGAAAAGCCCATCGCCACCAACCTGAACGAGGCGGTCGAGGTCTGCCGTCTGGCGATGGCCTCGGGCCTGAAGCACGGTGCGGTGCAGGACAAGCTGTTCCTGCCCGGGCTGCGCAAGCTGGACATGCTGCGCCGGGCCGGCTTCTTCGGCCGCATGCTCAACGTGCGCATCGACTTCGGCTACTGGGTCTTCGAAGGCGACCTGCAGCCGATCCAGCGCCCCAGCTGGAACTACCGCGCCGAAGACGGCGGCGGCATGATCCTGGACATGATGTGCCACTGGCGCTACGTGCTGGACAACCTGTTCGGCGAGGTGCAGTCCATCACCTGCCTGGGCGCGACGCACATCCCGCAGCGCTGGGACGAAGCCGGCAACGCGTATGCCGCCACCGCCGACGACGCCGCCTATGCCACCGCGCAGCTGAAGGGCCACGGCGGCGAGCCGGTGGTGGCGCAGCTGACGATGAGCTGGGCCACGCGCGTGCGCCGCGACGACCTGGTGACCTTCCATGTCGACGGCACCCACGGCTCGGCTGTGGCCGGGCTGCAGGAATGCCGCGCACAGAGCCGCGTGACCACGCCGCGGCCGTTGTGGAACCCCGACGTCAAGCAGACGATGAACTTCTTCGACCAGTGGCAGGACGTACCCGACGCGCAGTTCTACGACAACGGCTTCAAGATCCAGTGGGAAGCCTTTATCCGCCACATGGCCGAGGACGCGCCCTACCCATGGACGCTGCCCGAAGGCGCCAAGGGCGTGCAGCTGGTCGAGGCCGCGCTGCAGAGCTGGAAGGAGCGGCGCTGGATCGACGTGCCGGCGCTGGAACTATGAGCACGCCGGGCCGTTCCCAAGTGCGAATCCCGGAGCACGCTGTGCGGAGGGTCCAGTCACCATGAAGATCACCCTGCCCGCCGCCGACGGCACGCTGCAACCCTACAGCCTGCGCGGCCCGGCCGGCTTCCGCCCCGCCGCGCCGGGCACCAAGCTCAGCCGCATCGCCTATTCGGCCGCCCACGTGGTGGCCGATCCGCGTGCCGCCATCGACCCGTGGCTGCAATGTGCGATCGACTGGGACGCCACCATCGCCTACCGCCTGCGGCTGTGGCGCCTGGGCCTGGGCGTGGCCGAAGCCATGGACACGGCGCAGCGCGGCATGGGGCTGGACTGGACGACCTCGCTGGAGCTGATCACGCGTTCCATCGATGCGGCGAAGGACGTGCCCCGCGCCTTGCTCGCCAGCGGCTGCGGCACCGACCACCTGGCGCCGGAGGATGCGACGTCGGTCGACGACGTGATCCGCGCCTACGAAGAACAGATGGCGGCGATCGAAAAGCTCGGCGGCAAGCTCATCGTCATGGCCAGCCGCGCGCTGGCGCGCGTGGCCACGAGCCCGGCCGACTACGAACGGGTCTACGACCGCGTGCTGAGCCAGGCGAAGCAGCCGGTGGTGCTGCACTGGCTGGGCGACATGTTCGATCCTGCGCTGGCGGGGTATTGGCTGGGAAGCGCCGCCCGTGGCGGCGCGGGGGGCAGCGCCGACGTGGGCGCCGCGATGAACACCGCGTTGGGCATCATCGAGGCGCAAGCGTCCAAGGTCGACGGCATCAAGATCTCGCTGCTCGACAAGGACAAGGAAGTCGAGATGCGCCGCCGCCTGCCGGCCGGCGTGCGCATGTATACCGGCGACGACTTCAACTACGCCGAACTGATCGCCGGCGACGGCGTGGGCGCCGCCCCTACGCACCAGCACAGCGATGCGCTGCTGGGCATCTTCGACGCCATCGCACCGGCGGCCAGCGCCGCGCTGGCCGCGCTGAGTGCCGGTGACGAGGAGCGCTTCCATGCCATCCTGGCGCCGACCGTGCCGCTGTCGCGACATATCTTCAAGGCGCCGACGCGCTTCTACAAGACCGGCGTGGTGTTCATGGCCTGGATCAACGGCCACCAGGACCACTTCGTCATGGTCGGCGGGCAGCAGAGCACTCGTTCGCTGCCGCACTTTGCCGAGCTGTTCCGCCTGGCCGATGCGGCCGGGCTGATCGAGAAGCCCGACCTCGCCGTCGCACGGATGAAGACGCTGCTCTCGCTGCACGGCGTCGACGGCTGATGCGCGATTTCACGCAGGACCGCCGCTGGCTCTCGATCAACACCGCCACGGTGCGCAAGCAGCGCGGCGAGGACTGGCCGCTGCTCGACATCCTGGACGCCTGCGCCGCACGTGGCATCCGCGCCGTGTCGCCGTGGCGTGACCAGGTGGCCGCGGCCGGGTTGCAGGCCACGGCGCAGCGACTGAAGAGCCATGGGCTGGAACTGTCCGGCTACTGCCGCGGCGGCATGTTCACCTACACCGACGCTGCAGGTCAGCAGGCCGTGCGCGACGACAACAAGCGTGCGCTGGACGAAGCCTGCCTGCTTTCCGCGCCCTGCCTGGTGCTGGTGGTCGGCGGCCTGCCCGGCGCGCTGGCCGGCAAGGCGGCGCACCGCGACATCGCCGGCGCACGCGCGCAGGTCAGCGAGGGCATCGCCGCATTGCTGGAGGATGCGCGCGAGCGCCGCATGCCGCTGGCCATCGAGCCGCTGCACCCGATGTACGCGGCCGACCGAGCCTGCATCAACACGCTCGAGCAGGCGCTGGACGCCTGCGATGCGCTCGACCCCGCGCGCAGCGGCGCACTCGGCGTGGCCGTGGACCTGTACCACGTGTGGTGGGACCCGAAGCTGCATGCGCAGATCGAACGTGCCGGCAAGCAGCGGCTACTCGCCTTCCACGTCTGCGACTGGCTGACGCCCACCACCCACCTGCTCGAAGACCGCGGCATGATGGGCGACGGCGTCATCGACATCCGCGCTATCCGCGCGGCGGTGGAAGCGCAGGGCTTCGCCGGCTACAGCGAGGTGGAGATCTTCTCCAGCACGAACTGGTGGCGGCGCGACGGCGGCGAGGTGCTGGATACCTGCATCGAGCGGCACCGCCGCTGCGTCTGATACGGTTTCGCGTTCAAAAAAGATAAGAAATTTCCAGGAGAATTTCTATCTCTTTGAACGCAACTTGATATGAGTCTTCGGGCCGGCGCGATCACGCCATTCTGCGACGGCCTGCTGCACGAAACCTTCCGCCGCACGTCGAACATCGCCTGGCGCGCGACAGCCTGCGTCGTGGACGCGACCGTGGTGGCGCTGGTAGCCGTGAGCCGCGTCTGCCTGCGCGCACCAGGCCAGCAACGTGGCCGAGGGGGTTCTGCTGGGCGTCGCCGGGCCTGCTCAGCCGGGTCGATGACGATGCGATAGATGCGCCGGCCGCGCTCGGCCTGCTCCAGCCGATCGAAGCGCGCGTCGTGCACGGCGGCTATGCGCTGCACCACCTGGTGCCCCAGGCCAAGGCCCAGCCCGGCGTGGGCACTGGCGCCACCGGGCGGCGTGGACGGCCCGTCGTCGGTGACCTCCAGCGTAGGCGGCTGCGGCCGCACGGTCACGTCGATGCGTGTGCCGCCGCTCGTGTGCTGCAGCGCGTTCTCGATCCGGTTGTGCAGGGCGATCTGCAGCAGCACCGCATGCCCGTCGATCACGCAGGGCTGCGCTGCGCGGGGTGATTCGCCTGATGCGCGGCGCGATGGAAATTGTCGATTCCGAGCAGCTCAAGCGGGCCGCGGCGTTGCCTTGGTCGGTCATTGTCGACGCCGCGCGATCGTCGGCAGATTGGCTGCCACCAGGATCCACAGCACGAACTGCAGCGTCGAGAAGACCATCGCCAAGTCGTGTGGCGAGATGTCCAGCTGCAAACCGCCTGCGCACCGCGGCAGATCGGCCGGCTCAAGCGCGCGCACCGGCCAGCGTAGGCAAGTAGTGTCGACAAGCCGCGCGCGCACGATATCGGAGCGCGCGCCGGCAAGGAACGGCAGCGCATATCCGGCAGCCAGACCGACGGCCTTGGTCCAGTCCCAGTCGGTGGCCAGGTCGTAGGCGCGACCGCCCGATCTGGGAGCCTCGTTGGGTTTGAACTCGACATTGGCCGGCTCGCGCAGCATGCACACTACCGGTAGCAGCGCTATCAACAGCCATACGACCATGCGCAACGGCGACGTGCCATTGCCGGAAAACAACCAGTTGGTGCGGTTCTTGGCCCAGCGCCAGATCTGCGCAAGCCGCGGTAAAGACCAGAGCCGCCCCGAACGCGGGAACTCGAACGCGCGCCCCATCATCGCCAGGAAAACTCGGTCGGCCTGCCCGCGGTTGCCCAGCCGGGACAGGCGCTGTTCGATATCGAGATAGTTGCGCCCATCGAAAGGCCGCGTGGCCCGCAGCAGGGCCTGCGCATCATCTTGCTCGAGCCCCCAATCGCCCACGGTTATTGCGCTCAAATCCAGGGTCTTGTCGAATCTGCGACTGTTGCCGCTACCGCTGAAGTCCAGCACCTTAAATTGTCCGAGCTGGCAGCGCGACAGCACGAACTCCGCGCGCGCCAGATCTGCCCGCCCGATCACCCGGCTCGAAAGTACCAGGCGCGCAGCGTGCAAGCCATCCAGGTCGACCCGTCCTTGCTCGACCACTGTGTGACCCGGCTGCGACACCGCGTCCTTGTGCTCGTCCGGCTCGGCCAGCAGCAATTGCCCGGTGATTTCGCCGTCGCGCGCGCTCAGGTCGCGTTCGCTCACGACAAGTCCGCACAGCTCGGCATTGCCTTCGACGCGAATCAGGTCGGCGGCAAACTGCGTGCAGTGCGCACCTTCTTCGACACGGATGTTGCCGCCGATGCGCGCGTTGTCCAGGCGAATGGCCTTGGCGCGCATACGCCCCAGTTCTATCGGGCCTTGGGTGTGCAAGCCGCGCAGGTCAATCTGGCCGCTGATGTCCGCGCACAGTGTGGCGACGAGCTTGTCCGCCTGCACGTCATCCATCTTGTTGCCGGCCGCCTTGCACTTGCTGCGCAGACGGGTGGCGATGTCCGCCGACCAGAAGCGCACGCCGCCACCCAGGCGAACACCGCGCAGCAGGATGTCGCCGGAAGCGAATTCGTTGCCGCGGCCGTGCAATTGCAGCCCCGCCAGATGCAGCGACGAGCCGATGGTTGCGTCCATGATCACCAGCGCGCTGGCCTCGGCCGGGCAAAGCCGCGAGCGCTTGTCGTTGTCGGTCCACGTGCCCGTGTCGGCGCGAAGGCGGCCCAGGCGCCCGGTGATGATCTGGATCTCGCCGCCAACCTGCGCAGCCTGCAGGTCCAGGTCGCCGGCGATCGTCGCGCCCGAGGCGTTGACCTTGCCGGCGATGTGTGTGCGAAAGCGTTCGATCGCAGCGGCGAATACCGTCCCGGCGATCTGCGATTCGATCAATGTCCAGTCGCCGCCGATACGCATGCCGGGGAGCACGGCAAGGGCGCATCGCGAACGATCGAAGCTCAGGTCGCGGTCGATGAAGCTGCGCCAGACGTTCCACGACGAGCCGCCCCAGATGAAGACCGGACCCACACTGATGCGGCCGGCCACGACGCAAGATCCGAGGTCGAGGTTGCCGACCACGCGAATGCCGTCCAGGTCGATCTGCGCGGCGTGCAATCCGGACAGCTTGGCATCGTTGTACAGGTAGCTGCGCTGGTGAGCGCCCGGCTGCGACTGCCTAGCCTCGAACCCGCTCAAGTCGAGTGGACCGTCGATTTGCGCATGCGACAGGTCAAGCGCCGCGCTGGTATGGTCAAGGCCGGTTCGTTGGTGGATCTGCAGGCCGCGTGCCCTGAAGGTGCCGTCGACGCGGCACCACTGCGCACGCACGCGCCCGCTGCATACCAGCTTGTCGGCGAACAAGCCGCGTTCTACCTTCAGCCCGCGAAGCTCGACGACAGGCAGCGGGCCTTGCGCACCCAGGGCTTTGCGGGCGCGTTGGAGTCTGGCTTGCGGATCCTTGGCCACGGCACCAAGCACGCGCGAGTTGTCCAGCCTGAATGCACCCTTGATGGTCGCATCGCGCAGGCTCAGCCGGCGCAAGAAGCGGCAACTGCGCAGATTCAGCGAGCGTTCGAACACCGCGTCGTCGAGCACGACGTCGTGCTCGAAGTGCACATCGTCCAGGCTGATCGTTGTCTTGAAGACGTTCGACCAGGCGAGCGTGTCGCTAACGCGCAGTCCACTCAGGCGCGGCGCGGTCTGGCCGACCACGCCAATGCAGAGCACACGCTCCAACAGTCCGGCAGCGGTTAGGCTTTCGCGCGGTTTTGTGCGGCAAAGCAGGTGAATGTCATGGCGTGCGCTCAACACGTCCCAGCGACGCACCGGCAGATCGTCTGCGCCGGCCACGGGATCGTCACTCACCATGTCAACCGAGCCTTTGCCGGAGACATGCAGCACTGCCTCGAACAAGGCGTCGCGATACCAGACCACGGCCTTGAATGCACCGACGATTGGGTCGTCCCTGCTGCCGCCCCGGGCGGCCGCCGAATCCGGCGGCAGCTCCACGGCGGCGGGATTGCTCTGCTGCACGGCCCGTTCGGCCGCTGCTTTGCGTTGCGCTGCGGTGCGCAGCGCAACGGATGCTGCAGGCTTGGCATCCGGGCGCTTCTCGGCTTCGGCTGCGGCTGGCAAATCGGGGGCGTCGAACGTATTCGGGTTGACCGCCAGCTCGAAGACCTGCAATTGCTCGTCCGCGCCATCGGAAGCGGCGGCATCGTCGTTCCATTCGAACCAGCCGGCGTCATTCGCAATCACGAACGGCGACATCGCGCCGTTCTCGCCGTCGGCGTCGCCAGCGAGGAACGCGCAGAAGAACACCAGGTAGTTGCGCACCAGCGAGTCGCCGAGCTTTGCAAGATCCAGCCCCAGCTGCGCGTTCAGTCGATGCAGCGGCGCACTGGTCCAGTCGAGCACCGTGCAGTCGTCGTCTTCCGGGCCGATCACGGCGAACAGATGGCCGGGGCTTTCATGGGCCGGGAACAGCTGCGCCACATCGCAAGCCAGGCGCGTCAATTGCCAGCCTTCATCGTAGAAGGGCAGGCTGGTTTGCCAGGCCTTGTCGACTCGCAGGCTGGTGGAGGGTGCTGGCTCGCCAGCCCGTGTGACGGCAAGTGCAGCTGCAGCGTCTGGCGGCGTCAGACGCGCATTCAGTTTTTCGACGAGTCGCCTCGTTGCCGCCTCATCCAGCGGCTGCCACTTCTCGTCACAGGTGAAGTAGTGCATCGCAAGCTCGCATGGCCGGACGCGGCTCTATACGACTAAACCTGCAGCGCTGCGCACCGGATTCACCGCGCGCAGGATCGTCTCGGGCGTGGCGGGCGTAGACAACTGGGGGTCGCGCCGGTGGCCGCTCACCGCCGACACGGCATCGCGGTTCGCGAAGAACGCTCTGAACGGCAGCAGCAGCGGTGGCTCGCCTACCGCCTTGCTGCGGTGGATGCTGTCCTCGACATTGCCGTTGTCGAACAGCCGGGTGTTGAACACCGCCGGCAGACCGTTGGCGGCCGGAATGCTGTAGGTCCTGAGCGCATGTGTCAGCAGCGCCCCGGGCTGCTCATGCCAGACGCGTTCATCACTGGTCAGCCGCCCGATGCGCCGGATGGATGAAATCAGGTCGTTGTCGCTGTCGCGCGGCATTGCTGAAACCGGTTCACAGGTTCTCGAAGAATCCTGCGTCCATTCTGGGCGCCCAGAGCCTCGGGCGCAAGCGGCTCCTCGACCGCCCCCGCATCAACTGCAGCGGCACTGCTGGCCCGCACGCGAACTGCGTCTGCCTGGGCATGCGTCCGACTCGCAACGTGGCCGCGGGGTTCTGCTGGGCGCGCCGCTTGGCGGGGCCTGTGCCTCGCGGCCACTCAAGCCCCGCTCTGCGCTGCCGCAGCGAAGACGATGCGGTAGATGCGTCGACCGCACTCGGCCTGCTCCAGCCGCTCGAAGTGCGCGTTGTGCACTACGGCGATGCGATGCCATCACCATCAGCACGCCGAATTCGCGCACCGACAGCTCGACCGGCTGTCCCGCTCGCGTGACCGTGCGGCGCGCCGGGTCGATCTGCAACTCGCCCCAGCACAGCAACGCTTCGTTCGGCGTTGCAGAACTGCAGCCAGGAGAGCGTCATCAACGCCTACGACAACTCGATCGCTTACACCGACCATTTCCTGGTGCGCGCCATCCGTTGGCTGCAGGCGCGGGGCGCCGCTGCCAACGCGGCGCTGGTCCACGTGTCCGACCATAGCGAGTCGCTGGGCGGAGGCAATCTCTACCTGCACGGCATGCCCGACGCGCTGGCCGCCGACGTGCAGAAGCGCGTGCCGTGGATCACCTGCGCCTCGGCGGGCCTGCGCAGCCGCACCGGCCTGTCGATGGAGTGCCTGCGCGAGCGCCGCGATCTGGAAGTCTCGCACGACAACTACTTCCAAGCGGTGCTGAGCATGATGAACGTGCTGACCAGCGCCTGCCGGGCGACACTGGATGCGTATGCGCCCTGCAGGTCGCTTGCCGAGCAGTCATCGGGCGGGGCGTGACCCATGCGCTGCGTCTGAAACTCAGGCCGGCTGCAGCACCGTGCGCCGCACGCGGCGCACGTTGAAGGCGCTGACGATCAGCACACCCTGCAGCAGCGCCAGCGCCAGCCACACGCTGCTGAAGGCACCGTGGTCCATCAGCGTACCGATGAGCAGCGGCACCAGCGCCTGTCCGATGTCCAGCCCCGAATAGACCACGCCGTAGACGCGGCCGGTGGCGTTGTCCGGCGCCGAGCGCTTGACCAGCAGGTCGCGCGAAGGCCCGGCCATGCCCGAGACGAAACCCATCGCGCCGAACAGCACCGGCACCGCCAGCGCCGGCAGCTGCGTGAAGCCGATGGCCAGCGCCACCATCGCCGCCAGGCCGAAGGCCAGGCCGACGATGCGCTCGGCGTACTCCGGGTCCTTGGCCATGAAGCCGCCGGCCAGCATGCCGCCCGCGCTGCACACCATGTACACCGTCAGGCAGATGGCCACCAGGTGTGCCGGCACCGCATGCAGTTCGCGCGCGGCCTGCGGCGCGAAGGTCTGCACGATGGACAGCGCGCCGGCATAGAAGAAGAAGAAGGCGAAGCACATCCACACCGCCGGGATCTTCAGGAAGGCCAGCGAATGTTCCGGCTCGGCCTGGCCGTGTTCCGGCGCGGGCAGCGGGTCGACCTTCAGCTCGCCGCGCCACAGCCACAGCAGCGCCAGCACGGCGAAGGCCAGCCCCGCAGCCACCCCCAGCGCCACGCGCCACGACGAGGCCAGCGTGATCGGCACCAGCAAGGCCGGTGCGAGCGCCCAGCCCAGGCTGCCGGTGATGCCGTGCACGCTGTAAGCATGGCCCAGCCGCTGCTTGGCGACGCGGCGGTTGATCATCGTGTAGTCCACCGGGTGGAACACGCCGTTGCCGATGCCGGCCACCACCGACCAGCCGGCGAGCATCCAGTAGCTCTGGCTGGAGGCATAACCCAGCGCCGCCACGCCCAGTAAGGCCAGCCCGCCGAACAGCACCGGCCGCGGCCCGTAGCGGTCGACCCAGAAGCCCGACAGCGTCTGCACGACGCAGGAGATGACGAAGAAGATCGTCAGCAGGAAGCCCAGCTGCGTGTAGCTGACCTGGAATGCGTCCTTCAGCCACGGGAACAGCGGCGGCAGCAGCAACTGGCTGAAATGACTGATGCAATGCGCGCCGCCGACCA
>Ga0307505_10001786_pt1 | contig 16322 bp, 13 predicted proteins | sample 23_S_MG_FD_202183 | JGI IMG/M metagenome (GOLD analysis project Ga0307505, IMG submission 202183) | Soil microbial communities from Populus trichocarpa stands in riparian zone in the Pacific Northwest, United States - 23_S | ecosystem: Environmental > Terrestrial > Soil > Riparian zone > Trees...
ACGACTATGCGACGACCCTTTCGGTCAGGTTTCGGAATCCCTTTCGATCGCCCTTTCGGCGCGGCATACCGGTATCGGGACGGGGGGTGCCTTTCATGTGTCGGGCCAACATCGACCCATGCCCATAAAACTGTCGCTCTCCGATTCCGATGTGGGCGGATCATCAGACCTGCCATATGGCCGATAGCCCTCAGTGATCTCCACAACCTGCCGCTCGACGAGTCCACGGCTGCCGGCGGCGAACTAGCGATGACGCTTGGGGTAGTTGGGGGGCCGAGATGCGGCACGCATCGCCAGCTACGAAAGCTCAGGATCGGCGGCGGCTCCGAGAGTGGAGTTCGTATAGCTGGATGGTCTCGGGCTCGAGGTAGGCAGTTGCGTCGGGTCCGTCGTCGCTGTCGATGACGGTGGTGAGTTCGGTGAAGACGGCGTCGAGGGCGGTTTGGCTGTTTTGGGCTACGGCCGCCCGCATCAGGTTGCGATAGCACTCCTCGCACCGTGTCGTGGAGAGGAGTCCTCTTCGTGCGGCCCATTCGGCTAGTTCGACATCACCAGTGTCGAGGGCGAGCGAAGAGAGCTTGTGGGCGGCGTTGTCTACCGCAACGATGGCGTGAGACACGAGTCCCTCTTCCCACGCCCAGGTGTAGCCGTTGCCGGTGCCAGAGAACGGTGTGCCTTCGACGAGTTCCAGGGCGGCCTTCAGGTGGGTGGTCTGATCGGTTCCAGTGGCTTGGCTGGCGTGGCGGGAGTGGACATTGAACCGTTCGAGGTCGCAGCCGAGGTGTGGGCTGGCCCGGTAGAGCCCACCCGAGAACGGCGGTATGTACGGCTCCCCGTCGCTGGTCGTTCCGAGGGTGGAGCGGGCGAAGGATGTGGTTCGGTTGAGTCGGTTGTAGTCGGGCGCCTCGCCGGGCCAGAGAGCTTCCATGAGGGTGTCGGCTTCGGCGCCGTTGCGGTGGAGGGTTAGGTAGACGGGTAGTTCGGCGGCTTTGCGCCTGGGGAATCGTTCTTCGAGCCGGTCGATGCGGACCGTTCCGAGCACCCGCACCTCGAGGTCCTCGTCCGGTTCTTCGGCCAAGCGCAGCCGCAATGGAGTGGCGAAGTCCTCGGCGATGTCGGACTGGTGACCGTTGGAGGCGACCGTATCGGGAGGCGGTTCGACGATGAGGCCATTGAGATCTTTGGCGGTGGCGACTAGATCGGCCACCGCCTCCTGCTCGTCGGCAGTGAGTTCGCGGCGGTCGAGGGTGAGTCCGAGCGGTTCGACCGTGACGCGGGCACCGCTGAGGCGGAGTTGCCAGCGGTCGCCGGTGGGGTAGCCGACGACTCCGGCGATACTCCGGCCGGCTTGGGCGACGGCGAGGAGCCGGTCGGCTCCCGCTGGTGGGGCGGTCGCGGGGTCGATGACCACGACTGGGTAGGAGTTGTCGCCACCAGGCCCGAGGCGGGCCCCGAGCATCGTCTCATCGGTGCGGGCGACGCTGGCACGGTCTTCCAGCTGGTCGAGGAGGGCGTCGTCAAGAGCTCCGACGACGGTGATCCGGTCGAGGACGGCGAGGTCGGATCCGAATCCGACGCAGATCACTTCGAGCTGGTCGGCCACGGGACTGGCGGCGAGCTCGATGGCCATGGTGCGGAAGAAGGCGATCACCTCGTCTGGTTCGCCGGTGACAGTGACCGCTCCGAAGAATTCGAGGTCGAGGAGCAGCTGGCCGTGCTGGTCGTTTCCGGCTGTCACCAATGTGGGATACGGGGCAGGGGTGCCGTCGGCGAGCAGCCGGAGAGCTGTCTGATCGGTGTCCGTGGGGAGGGTCCAGATGGTGTCGTCGTCTTCGGTGTTCCATCCTGGAGGCGGGTTCGGGTGCGGTGTCCACAGGAGGAGGTTCATTTGCTCGTCGGAGATGTGAACTCCGACCAGGTGTGGTGGGGGAAGGTGGAAGTCGAGGATCTGGCGGCCGAGGGCCCGGAGGGCCAGATCGACGAACTCGACGCCTTCGATGGAGGCTGAAGCGCGCAGTTTTGCTTCCACTGCGGCTGCCTTGGCAGGTGGACGGGTTGGGATCGTGTCGGGTTGACGGTGCTGGAGTTGGCGGCGTCGGAGACGGTCGACCAGCGCGATGATTCCTGCCGCGATCACTCCCAAGCCGGCCAGTCCCGCCGCTGTCGGGAACCATCCGGCCTCCTCGTCGTCTCCCGCATCGACGTTGGCGTCGAGGCCGCCTGAAGGTGTGATGCCAGTTGACTGTGTCGGCTCATCGGCGGGAGCTTCGACAGCCGGTACCGCCGGTTCGGGTCTCGGAACAGTGGTATGCGCCGAGGGGGTCTCGGGCCAGGAACGTTCGGAGTCGGGCTCTGTGGCGGGTTCGGCAGGCGACGGGTCGTCACTGGGCTGGCCTCCGGTTGGTTCGGCGGAATCCGGACTGGCCTGAATGGGGTCGGCTGGGACGACGGGGAGTTCGAAGATCTGGCCGGGAACGATGTGCGAGGGATTGTCACCGTCGATCAGCCGGTCCCGGTTGGCTGCGATCACCCGACTCCAGTAGATGGTTATCTCGGTGTCGGCCGGTACGCGGCCCCACGCATCGGTGAGGGCACTCTCCGAGATGGACCACAGGTTGTCGCCTGGCCGCACGGTCGCTTCGGACTCCTGCTCGGCGGGCTCCGGGAGTGCGGCGGCGAGTTTGCCCTGAGGGTCGAGCTGAGGAGTCGGCAGGAGGAACACCTGGCCTGGGTAGATGAGAGAGGGGTCGAAGGGTGGAGCGAGCCGTTCCCGGTTTCTTTCGATTACCTGCCGCCAGTATCGAGACACTTCAGCGTCGGTCGGTGGTCGGCCCCATGCCTCAGTGAGGGCTTCCTCGGATAGCGACCAGAAGTGGTCGCCCTTTTCCGCAGTTACTTCGACGGAATCCGGTACTGGGACCGTGGCGTCGTCGGGTAGGACGATGTCGACGCCGGGTTCGACGGCGCCGTCGTTGGTCACCTGGTCTGGGTTGAGTTGGCGGATCTCGTGCCAGCGGCGTCCGTCACCGAGGGTGCGTTCGGCGATGCCCCACAACGTGTCGTGCTGTCGTGTCGTGTAAACGATGTCTGTCGATCGGGCCGGCGTTGTGACGGCGTGGACTGTCGGCTCGTTCAGGGCGAGCGGCTGGAGTGTGGGCGCGTATGTGACCGTGGCGACGGTGGCGGCAGGCAGTGCGAGGGCGGGTGGTGCCTTGACAGGTGCCAGGCCCGCAGCGACCAGGGTGATGGTGGCAATTAGCCGGGCGGCGGCGTGCTGCATGCCGGGCAGCACGGGCAGGACACGGGCGGTGCGCCCTCTGACCACTGCGATCACCTCTACACAGAGCGCGGCGAAGAGCTGGAGCCAGAGCAGCCAGACGACCACAGCGATGGCATTGACCACCAGCTCGGGGTCGATTCCGCTTCGCAAGGCCAACTCCATCTCGTCGATGGTTGGCATCGCGGTGGGGAGTGGCCATCCGACATAGCGGATCAGGCCGGCCGGCACCCCCACCACCAAGACGAGCGTGAGGAGGGTGGCGGTGAAGCCCTGCGTGGTGGGGCGGAGGCGTCGGCTCATCCGGGGTCCTCGGTGACGGCGGCGGCGGCTTCGGTGGCGGTGACTACGAAGGTGTCAACGGGCAGCAGTACTGGGTCGACGGTCAGGCTGACTGTGACGGTGACGGTGTCCCCGGCGACCGCCACATCTCCGGTTTGCCCGGTTGCTACCAGGTAGTCAGAGGCCCTGGTGGTCGCCTGAACGCGGTCGAGGGCGATGGTGCCGGTGGAGCGGAGGATGTCGAGGTCGACGGCTTGGGCTCCGGCTCGGGCAGCGTTGTCGGCGAGGTGTGACGCTTCCCGGAGAGCGATGATCTTGCGGCCACCGTCTACGACCAGCCCTGCTGCCATCAGCAGGCTGAGGAAGATTACAGCCAGGAATGTCGACATAGCCCCTCTCTCTTGCTCGCGGCTGGTCATGGGTCGGCCCGGTAGGTGTCGACGACAGCAGTGGCGTTTGCGGTGAAGCTGCGGCCGCCGGGGACGGAGAGCAGAGCTAGGTCCGAGTACGAGGTGTGGCAGGTGACGGTGACGCCTACATATCCTCCTGCGGCGAAGGCGGTGGTGTCGACGTCGACGTCGAGGGTCTGGCAGGCGACCGAACCCTCGGCGATGTTGGCGACGGCGGTCTGTGCGGCTGCGGTTTCGGCGTCGGCTGGGGTGGCGGCGAGGGTTGCGGCGCGGGCCGCTTCGTAGGCGGCGTGGGCCACGTCGGCTTGGGATTCGACGGTGCGGCCGGTGTAGACGACGAACAGGACCAGTCCGATCAGGATCGGGGTGAGGACGGCCAGTTCGGTGGAGAGGGCGCCCTGCTCGTTCATCGCTCTGGCTCCGGGATAAAACGTTCCACCGGACCGACGGCCACAGCGGTCACCTGCCAGTCGAGGCCCGGGATGAGCCGGGGTGCTCGACCTACGACTTCGACTGTGACGAGGTCAGCGGTGCGGGTCACCGAGACCGTCGGAGTGTTGAGGTTGCCGGCGGCGGTGAGGAACCGCTCTGCCGCCTCTCGGCCGTTGGCTTCGCCTGCGCCTTCTACCTGGGCGGCGTCGACTGCTTCACGGGCGGCGGCATCGGCGACCTGGGAGGCGTGCCACCACAATCCGATCTGGATCGGAGTGAGCACCAGAGCGATAACCACCGGCATAAGCACTGCCAGTTCGGTGGAGGTCAACCCGTGGTCTCCGAACCGCGGTGTTCTCATCCGGGTGGTGCGACGTTGTCGGGGACGGCTTCGGCGTTGGAGCGCATCTTGGCGATGAGGATGAGTCCGGCTGCGATCGCGATGGCGACGAGGACTCCTGTGATCACCGCCATTTCGGTCGACATAGCTCCGGTCTCGTCCCGGGTGTGCACCCCGAGACGCTGGAGCGTGGCTTCGATCCAGACACGGGCGCAGGTGGTGTAGGCGGTCATGTTGTTCTTCCTTTCATGGGGTGACGGTCGGGGTGGAAATGGCTTCGACCACGCCGTAGCCGACGAAGAGGATCATCCCCACAACCAGGGCGACGACGGGGAGGAGCATCTTCTCGGTGGCTGCTTCGGCGCGAGCTTCGACCATGGCGGTCTGGTGGGCGCGGAGGGAGTCGGCTTTGGCGGACAGGGAATCGCGGATGCGTGCGCCATGGTCGCCGGCCAGTCGAGCGGAGGCGGCAAGCTCGCGCAGTTCATCCACACCCAATTCTGACCCGAGTCTGTCGAACCCCTCCCATGGGGAAGATCCGGCCAGGCGAGATTGACGGAGGGAGCTGCGGATCTCCTCGAACGCCCATCCGTCGCCGGCGTCGGCGGCGGAGTGGAGAGCGGTCTCGAGTCCGCCGCCTCCGGCCAGGATGACAGTAACCAGGTCCAGGTAGGCGGAGAGGGCGTGCGTGAAGGCTTGCCGCTGAGCTTCGATCCGGTCAGCCAGACCCAAGTCAGGGGTGAAGAACCCGATCACCGCACCGGCGACAGCGAGTGCGGCGACCCAACCCGGCGACAGGGTGACTCCCCCCAGAGCGGCCAGACCCGCCACAACCAGTGGTGCTACAAAGCCGATCATGGCGCCGGAGAGCTTCCTGGAGGTGTGCTCCTCGGCGGTGCGTCCCAGGATGCGGAGCCGGTACCTGAGGTGGCCGGTGTCGACCAGCCCGGTGGCGTCGCAGAAGGTGAGAGTCGACTCGCCCAGCCTCGCCCTCCAATCAGGGGCTACAACTTCGGTTCCGATGGGGGTGCCGCGGCGGTCCAGGTCGGAGAGGACCCTGGCCAGACGTGGCGGGGATGGCCGGAGTGCACGCCAGGTGAGGACCAGGCCGCCGGCAACGGCAGCACCGGAGAGGGCGGAGGCGAAGATCCTCATCGTCTGTCCTCCGTTCGGGTGCGGAGGGTGAATCGGGCGGGAAGCTGCAGCATGCTGTACCGGTGCAGCAGCCATCCAGCCCCGAAGAACACTGCTGCCACCACTGCCAGCCAAGCCTGACCGGCAGGCTGGTCATATGGCTCGAGAAGTTGACCGGCGAACACGTAGAGGAACACGACAGTGGTAACCGTGGTCACCACGGCGATGCGTCCCGAGGTGCGGATGCGGCTGCGGCCGATCTCCACCCTGGTCCTCATGCGCACGTCGCCGCGGATCGCCTCCGCTAGCCTTCCCAGCAGAACTCCCAGATCCCGAGCTTCGAGCCGGGCGGCCGCGGTGAGGGCGGCGACCAGCAGATCGGCCGACGGGTGGTCCAGGTCGGCGGCGAGGCCGGCCAGCGCCTCGTCCAACGGCCGGTGACGAAGACCACTGGCGAAGGCCTCAAGTTCGGGCCGGATCGGCTCCGGTGCCACCTGCGCGGTCTGTACCAGGGACTCTTCCAGCCCGGCGGCCCCGGCCATAGTGTCCCGGATCATGTCGGCCCACACAGCGATCGCCTCCGCCCGGGCCATCTCCGCCTGACGTTTGGCCGTGCCTCCCAGGGCGGCAGGGCCGACCAGGACGCCCACGCCGACGGCGGCGCCGGCGACTGGCCAGCCAGTCAACGCCCACACCCCCAACCCGGCGACGACCGCCATCGACAACCAGATTGCGGCCCGCTCCGACGGCACCGCCCTGGGAACCAGCCGAGACGGGTTGGGGACGACGCTGACACCGCGCCATGACTGCACGGCCAGCCAGACGCCAACTCCTGCCGTCGCACCCGTGAACGCCGAGGCAAGAACTTCCACAGTCACCACCTCCCCGCCAGAGGAGAGGAAAGGTGAGCCGGGTCGAAGCCGGCTGCGGTCAGCCGGGTCAGCGTGTCATCGCGAATCGCAGGCCCTGGCGTCGGCGCGGGATGGCCGTCTCCGCCGAGGCGATACACCTCGTTGGTCGCCACCTGCCGGGCTTCGGCCTCCAGAACCTCACGTACCGAAGTGACCCGGCGGACACCGTCGACCCAGCCGAGATGGACGATCAGGTCCACCGCGTTGGCGATCCACTTGTTCGACGTCTCCTCGTCCAAGCCGGCCTCGGCGGTGTACATGCCGAGTCGGACCAGGGCTCCCTTGGAGGAGTCGGCGTGGATCGATGACATAGAACCGTCGTTTCCCTGGGACATCGCCCGCAACATGTCGACCACCTCGACGCCGCGGATCTCCCCGACGATCACCCGATCCGGGTTCTGCCGGAGGGTCGCCCGGACACAATCGGCCAGGGTCGCCTCCCCGTGGCCTTCCACGTTTGCGCCGCGGCGCTCCCAACAGACATGATCCGGATGAAGATCAGTGAAACGGTCCAGGCCGAGCTCGAGGTTGTCCTCCACCGTCACCACCCGCTCGGTGGGCGGGACCTCGTTGAGGAGACAGCGCAGCATCGTCGTCTTGCCGGTGTTGGTGCCCCCGGCCACGATCAGGTTCAGCTTCGCCCGCACCGCCGCCGCCAAGAACTCGGCCAAGCCCTCGTCGATCACATCCAGGTTGACCAGATGAGAAAGTCGATGGAGGGAGAAGTCGTGGCGGCGGATGGTGATCACCGGTCTACCCGTCAGACCGAGAACGCCGTGGAGGCGTTCACCGCCGGGAAGCTGCAGGTGCAGCTCCCACGACACCTTGTCCCACCGCTTCTCGGTACGACCCAGCCGCCGTGCCGCCGCCGCGACCGTCTCGACCAACTCCTGGTCCGAGTCGGCCACCGGCTGTCCCCGAACCTTGGTTCCGTCCCGGTAGACCAGCCAGACATTGTCGAAGCCGTTGACATGGACGTTGGCAAGGTCCGGGTCGTCTACATAGATCTGAAGCCGGCCCAGCCCCCACAGCCGGGCAAACACCGCGTCAGAAAGCTCCCTCTCCGACGTCGAGTCCAATGGCGTCCGGTTGTCGCCGTAAGCCGACTCGGCGAGAGCCGCCAATTCGACAGCGATCAGCTCCCGAGTCAGAGCACGCTCGTCGTCCACCGACATGTCCCCATCGGAGCGGAGCCGGTCGGTGAGCCGGTCAGCCACCGCCCGGTGAAGACGCCTCTCCAACGTCGCTTCCAGCGTCACGACCCCACTCCTACCGCCGGTTCAGGGCTGGACCAGACGTCAAGCTGGTCCGCCAGAGTCGCCACAGAGCGAACCAGCCGCGACCGGCGAACCGAGCTCGATCCGCCATCCCCGCTCAACGCTGCGGCGCCGACCGGGTCGAAAGCGACAAACCCTGCAACCGGCACCTCCAAAGCCGACTCCACCTCGCCAGGTCCGTACGGAGTGTCACCCACCAGGAGCAGCCTCCCAGAGACACCAACATCGTCCAGAGCTCGTAGCCGGGCCGCGGCCGGGCGGAGTTGGTCGGCGGTCGGCCGGCACACCAACAACAGTTCGTCGGAAGCGGCCAGCACCGGCCGCTGAGGACCAGCGATCGTGCCGACCCGCCCACAGTCGGCTATGACGACAACCTCGGTCGAGGCGGCCCAGTCGGCCAGCACAGCGGCGAAATCGGACAGAACCGCGGTGGCCTCATCCGCCGACGGTGGCCCCACCACCACCGGGAGACCGCCAGGGAGACCCTGGGCGTGGCGCCACACCACCTCAGTATTGAGTCCATTTCTCGCCTCCGCAGCCAACGAGACCAGCCCCGGCGTGTCGGCGAGTCCCGCCCGAGCCGCCAGGACTCCGCCAAACGGGTCAGTTTCCGCCAGCACCACGTCAGCCTCGCGCGGCCACACGGCCGCGAGACCGAGCGCAACCGTCGTCGCACCTGGCGACCCGTGCGCCGAAGCCAGGGAGACCAGACTCATGGATCCGACCCCGCCACGAGCACCAGACGGAGCCGGTCCTCCGGCACCCGCGCCACTGTCGCCGCCGTCTCCGAGTCCAACACCAGCGACACCAGTCGTTGGCCCTGCACACCCAACTCGGCGACATCGAAGACCACCGCACCCTGAGCGACCACACCCTCAGGGGACTCGGAGTCGACAACGTCGACCACATCGCCCGGCGACAGATGCACCGAGGGGTAGGCACCCGGGGCCAACGACACGCCCACCACCCCCTCGCCCGCACCGACCTCCACCCGAGCCGCGAAGAAGCTCGGAATAGCGATCGTGCCCGCCTCGAGGTCGGTCAGCGCGACAAGCCCGACCAACGACGACAGTTGGTCTGGGGACACGGTCAGTACCGGGTCGTCAGATCCGACATAGGCCACCCGCAGGTCTTCGGCGGTGACGACGTCGCCTTTCGCCAAGGGTGCGGAAACAGCCAGAACCGGTTGACGGGCCGATGCCTGACTGAACAGCACCACGCTCCCCAACGCTCCCACCCCCACCAGCAGCAGCGCTACAACCAGTTGGGGTATCTGCACTCGCCTGCCTTGCGGCTCCAGTCGGAGCACAGGCGACCGCCCATCCGTGGACGGAATGTCGACCTTGGTACCTCGGCGGGATGTCATCTCAGCCTCCTGTCTCCACCGCCTGGATCTCCGCGACCGCCACCTCGAAACCCGAATTTGCTTCGACCGCACCGAACTCGCCCTGGTAGACCCCGTTGATCCACCATTCGTAGGTCCAGGTCACCACCACAGACGCCTCGAACCTTCCCTCAGGCAGCCCATACGAACTTCTTCCGTAGGTGTGCGAACAGTCGGTCGCCTCTTCGGGCAGTCCGACCTGCCACTCCAAGCCAGGGCCGTCACAGGCCACGGTGGTCCCGTCACCCATATCCCAAGTCGCGCTGGTCGGAGTCGCCCTGACCGTTACCGTCACCAGCCCCGCCGTCTCCGTCGCCTCGATAGGGGTCCAGTAGGCAGAATCGAGCCAGAGCCACGTCGGCATGTTGACGTAGGTCGGCTCCGACAGCGGCGGGCTCGACGCCGGCGCCGGAGCAGGCGGCTCGATACGAGCACGAACCCGATCTCGTATCGCCTCTGGAGGAACCGTCTCCGTCTCCTCCACCAGGATCTCCCTCATCGCCACCGCATTCCCATCGCGGATACAGACGATGTTCCACCACCAGTAGACCCCGGATGGGTCAAGACCGAGGTGCTCGACCTCGCCTTCGTCGACGAATTCGTACTTCACGAACTCGACGGTGTCGCCCTCTCGGTAGGGACCCGCTGAGGCAGCGCAGTGAGCCTCCCAGACATCGGCCGACCCACCAGATTCGGACTCGCCCGGAGACTCATCGTGACACTCGCCGACCACTTCACCTCCTCGATCATTGACCGAGCCTTGGCCACCACAGTGATCCGCCAGGGCAGGCGCGGCGACGAGGAGCGGCACAAGGGCCAGCGCCAGACCGCCTATCAGACGGAAGGCAGGCCGCGATCCGTTGGCGCGAACTCGCATTCGTGATCCACCTGTCCCTGAAAGTCGGAGGCCTTCCACCGACCGTCCTCGAACACCATCACTGCCGACCGCAGATCCCGCTGGCCCGATCTGACCTCAGGCTCATCCGGGAGCCGCTGCCCTGTCTCCAGGTCGTACAAGCCGTCCTCAAGACCAGGTTCGTGGCAGTCCAAGATCACCAGTTCGGACGGGCTCCGCACCTCGATGACCTCCGGGTGATGAGTCGCGTCCGATCGAAAGCCGATGCCCTGCTGAGCGTGATCTGCAAGAAGCTCCGTGATAAAGGTTCGTTGCGGCTCAGCCAGGACCTCCGTTATGAGCGGATGATCCGGGTCGGGCGGATTCCAGAACTCGGCCTCTGACACGTAGTACGACTCATAGGCTTCGATCGCGTCTGTCGCCATCCCGGCCGGAACGCATCCGGACGTCTCAGCAATGCGCAGTGAGCTGACCTTCCAGCCCGAACCGTCATTCTCGACGACACCCTCGTACCAGATACCGACGGTCTCGGTAATCGACGGGACCATGAGGACACAGTCCTGGACGGTGATCTCTGACGTGCTCTCGGCCGTCACCGTTGGGCTCGAAGTGACGGCGGTGTCGACCGGACCAGATACTTCGTACTGGCGTTCCATGACGACCAACACGTCGTCAACTACCGCCGACGTGGCCACAGGTTCGAGAGGCTCACCGCCGGGTTCCTCTGCTGCCCGGACATCTACCCAGGCCGCCCAGAAGGTGTCCCAAACCGCCAGGGCTTCCTCGGAGGGCTCTGCTGGAGGCACAGTCGTTATCTCGGGGGCCATCGTGGTATCGGTTGTCGACGGCCCAGACGATGTGACGGAAGTAGCGGTCGGATCAGTCGTTGTCGACGGTGTTGCGCCGTCCGAGCATGCAGCGATGAAGACGAGAGGGATCAACGCCCAGACGGAACGCCTGCGCTCGTGGGATGGCCTCTCGCCAGGAGACACGGCTCTAGCTATGCCCATGGGCTCCGACTCTCGCCGGGAACCCTTTCGGCAGACTTTCCGAAACCCTTTCGGGATCCCTCTCACAGTCACCATAAGAGCCAACTCGACCGGCTGTCCTGCCGACCCTACAGAGGCCCAGTGACGTTTTCCACAGGTCCGTTTGCGGTGGGGTCAGAGAGAGCTTCGGTGGAGGTCACGTCGTGGACGGCTTCTCCCCTGCTGTGCATATTGCTCGAGCATCGAGTCGACTTCGTGGAGGTCACGACCCAAACGATCGGCTAGATGCTTTGCGATCAGGGATCTGTCGGCTGGTCTGAACTGTCCGAGGACACTGGCAGTCTTGTAGATGGCACGGATCGGTCCTTCTACGCCATCAAGGTCGTAGCGCTCCAGGACCCGATCGACCAGATATATCGCCAACGGATCGCCTTGGTCCAGGATCTGGCTGAGTTGGAGCACCCTTCCGGCGGTCAAGAGGCTGGCGGGATCCTGGTCCGAGGGGAGAACGGCCACTCTGATATCGAGGCCCGATTGCTGGAGTGTTTCGCTGTTGTTTTCGATCGCCTGGAGTCCCCCCGAGTCCCCATCGAACGCGAGGACAACCGACTGTGCCGACTCGCGGACGAGGGCGAGCTGTCGCTCGGTGATCGCCGTGCCCGAAGTGCCGATGACGTTGTTGATGCCGGCCTGGTGGGCAGCGATGACGTCGGTATAGCCCTCGACAACTACGGCTTCTCCGGCGGAGGCTATTGCGTCGCTGGCTCGGTTCAGCCCGTATAGGAGTTCACGCTTGGCGTAGAGCGACGTCTCGGGACCGTTGACGTACTTGGGTCCGTTGCCCACGATCTGGCGACCGGCCAACCCCCGAGGCTCACCGTGTTCGTCGAGGACCGGGAAGATGATTCGGCCGCGCATCAGGTCATAAAGTCGTCCGCTCTCCGCCCGTCCGGCCACACCCGCGGCGAAGACCAACTCGTCGTCGAGCCCTTGGCTCCGTAGATGCTGGGTGAGCGCGTTCCACGACGGCGGGGCGTATCCCAGCTGCCACGCCTCGCAGGTCGCCTCATGGAACCCACGGCTGGCCAGGTACGTGCGTGCCTTGCCGGCAACAGGTCTGGTGAGCTGGTTCCTGTAGAATTCGACGGCCGCCCGCACTACGTCTTCGATCTCGTTCGTCCGCTGAGGGAGGAGATTCGGCTCGGCGGCCGATTCCCATATCTGCCGGTCCGACACTCCGACCTCCTCGACTGACCCGCGGGCAATCGTTGTCCGCTCCAGTTCGCGTTTGAGCTCCAGACTCTCGATGATGTCGTGGGCGCACCCGATCACACGGTTCGCCGTCGCGGTCACCTTCTCGATGTCTCCGCCGCTCCAGGAGGCGACGTAGGGAAGGCTGTAGTCGGTGGAGTCGAGACCCACAGATGCGCAAACCATGTAGGCGACGGACTCGGCCTCGACCTCGATGATTCCGCTGCAGTCCGGACTGCCATGGGAATCCGGCTGGTGCAGGCGAATGTGGGCCAGCTCATGGACCCCGGTCTTGAAGCGTTGCGCTCCGGATAGACCCTCCTTCAAAGCCACGTGCCTGTCAGTCATGTTGGTCACGCCGTTGGCAGAGCCGAGGCGAGCAACGTCAGCTTCGAGATCGAGGGTGTAGCCAGCATCGGAGATGAGGCGGGCGATCACCTCCCACCGGCCAGGCAGCTCACCTTCGAGGAGTACCGGACTCGTGTCGGGGAGGGGTTCGCCGTCGGTTTGGCTGATATCGAACACGTGGACCGGTTTGAAGCCGACCAATCGTCGCTCGGGTTCTTCGGTTGGCACCTCGCCTTCAACGGCCACGTTGCGAACGATCGGAGCGAGGATCGTCAGACCCTTCTCGCCCCTGCGCACCTGTCGGCCCAGACTCCGCCATGTCCGGTAGCCAGTCACCCGTGTGGGGGTGAATCCACTGGCCTGCGCTTGGGCCCAGATCAGCTGCGTGTTGGCGAACGAGTAGCCGTGGAATCTGGCGGCAACCTCGAGCGCCTCCTTCCAATCCTCCGACGTGACCAGAGTGGCCAGCGACGCTTGAAGCTGTTCGTGGAGACGCTCCACCGCCTCGGTACTCCGCTGAGCCGGTCCGCTATTGCCGGTTGGTTCCATGCCGACATCGTCGGCGAACACCCTTTCGGCAGAGTGTCGGCAACCCTTTCGGTTCCGACCGGGCTCCCACGCCGCGGACTTTCCGTCAGGTAATCACGTCTCGAAAGTCCACCGAAAGGGTTCAAGAGGAGAGTGAGCTCCCATGTCACAAGAGCCCACGTCCCCATACGACCACTCGGCAGAAGAGGAAACCCAACCAGGTTCAAGCCAGACGCGAGCAAGGCCCAATCACCACACGCATATGCAACCAGTTGCGACCCCGATCCGGAGAGGCCTTCTGAAAGGGTCGACATGCTGAGTCTGGCCAAGGCCCGCAAGGACTACTACCTGCAGAAGCTCGGGGAGATCAGCCCGCGGGAGGACTACTACCTGAAAGGGGGCACCGCCACCGGGCAATGGCACGGGCGGGGAGCGGCAAGCGTGGGCCTAAGCGGGACGGTGTCAGCGGGGCAACTGGTGCGGATGTTCGACGGTGAACACCCACAAACTGGTGAACAATTGGGACGTCGACTCCGAGAGGGTGGGGTCGCTGCCTGGGATCTCACGTTCTCCGCGGACAAGTCGGTGTCGCTGCTCTGGGCCCTCGGCGACACAGAGATCCGCCAGCAGGTGCTGAAGGCGTTCGAGGAAGCCAACACTGAAGCCCTCGCATACCTGGAGTCAGTGGCATCCGACACCCGGGGCGCCCGCAAGATCCCAGTCTTGGATGAACACGGGCGGCCTGTCTTGGACGATGAGGGACGGCCGAAGGTGCGGGTAGAGACGTGGCCGATCAAGACAGAGGGATACATAGCCGCCTGGTTCACAGAATTCACCAGCCGAGAATTGGACCCCCAGCTTCACACCCACGTCGTCGTCGCCAACCGGGTCAAAGGCGTTGACGGTGTGTGGCGAACCTTGGATGCCCGGTACCTATACCGGCACAAGCTCGCCGCTGGATGCATCCACGAAGCCGAACTCAGAAAGCGGCTCACCGAACGGCTAGGGGTGCGCTGGCAACCGGTCAAAAAGGGCATGGCCGATGTCGAAGGGTTCACCCGAGATCAGATCACCGAGTTCTCACAACGCCGCCAACAGATCGACGAATGGCGGTCTTTCCACGACGTGGAGGACACGCCGGCCAACAACGCTCTCATCGCCCTCGCCACGCGAGCGCCCAAGGAACGAGACGAGTCGATCGACGAACTGAGAGCCGAGTGGCTGGAACGGGCAGCAACTGTCGGGCTGACCCAACGAACCATCAACGCGATGCTGAATCGCGGCGACACGGTCACAATCCCAGAACCTGACGACTTGTTTACTGAACTCGGCTCCGAGCGTGGACTCACCAGGGAGAAATCGACCTTCGGTCGGGCCGACACACTGGAAGCTGTCGCCGCAGCATTTCCCGAGGGTGCCACACGGCAGCAGGTCGAAACCCTCGCCGACACTTACCTCTGCCAACCAGACGTGGTGCCGATTATCAACGGCGATCGCTGCGCGACCCAAACGGGCGACCTCGACGCGGTCCCGACGGCCGACGAGCCAGCACCCAATCCGGTCCTGGTCCCCGAGCATCGCTACACCACCGCTGGACTCCTCGCCACCGAACAACGCATCATCAACAGAGCCATCGAAGGAATCGCCGGCAATGGATGGAAGGTCACGCTCTCCGATGCGGCGAAAGCGCTTGCGGACTACGACGAACTGACCGAAGGTCAGCGACGCCTCGTTGCTCAGTTCGCCACCTCGGGAAACCGTGTCGAAGTCGGCGTCGGTGCTGCGGGCACTGGCAAGTCGACTGCACTCTCGATCATCCGCCAGCTCGCCGACTCGAGCGGGGCACCGATCTACGGGACGGCAGTGGCCGCCAAAGCCGCCACCGGCTTCGAATCCACCACCGGAATCCCCTCCACCACTCTGACACGGCTCATAGGGGAAGCACGAGACCAAGGCGGCCTACCAGAAAGAGTCGTCCTGGTGGTCGACGAGGCCGGAATGGTCGGCACACGTCAGCTCGCCCAGGTCTCTGACCTCGTCCACCAGGCCAACGGAAAGCTGATTCTCATCGGCGACCACCATCAGCTACCCGAGCTCGAAGCCGGCGGCCTGTTCCGCGCTCTCGCGGCCCGACTCCCTGCCATGGAACTGTCCGACAATGTGCGCCAACGAGACGAATGGGAGCGAGCCGCCCTCAACGAGCTGCGCCGCGGGTCAGTGACCCGCGCCCTCGCCATGTATAGAAACCGCGGCCGGATCAACACCGCCCCCACGCCGGCCGCCGCCATCCGGAACGCAGTCGCCCAATGGGAACACGACGTGACTCGGCTCGGCGACATCTCCCAGGTGCTGCTAATCGCTCATGAGAACTCGACGGTCGAGACGCTCAACCGACTCGCCCGAGAAGCACTCACAAGCTCAGGGACCCTGCAGGGATCCGCCGCCGTTGTCGCGGGATGCGAGTACCAGGCGGGAGATCGAGTCGTCTGCCTCAAGAACCGTCCCCGCTTGGGCGTGCTCAATGGGGACCTAGCCACGATCACATCAGTCGACCCCGAAAGGCAGACCCTTACGATTCGACTCGATCGCAACCGCGAAAGCCGAAGCCTTCCGTCGTGGTACTTGACCGACGGACACCTCGACTATGGCTATGCCATCACGGGCCACAAGGCGCAAGGCGCGACCGCCCGGATCGCCCACGCGGTGACCACCGGCAGCACCGACCGCGAATGGGTCTACGTCACGATGAGTCGAGGAAAGGAGGCCAATACTCTCCATCTTGTCCATCCCGGCACCAGCGAAGACTGCAGCCACTTGCCGCATTTCCGACCAACCGAACTGGAAGCTCTTACAGCCGAACTGGGACGCCGGCGCGCGCAGTCCGCCGCGATCGACAGCACACC
>Ga0307505_10001787_pt1 | contig 16321 bp, 15 predicted proteins | sample 23_S_MG_FD_202183 | JGI IMG/M metagenome (GOLD analysis project Ga0307505, IMG submission 202183) | Soil microbial communities from Populus trichocarpa stands in riparian zone in the Pacific Northwest, United States - 23_S | ecosystem: Environmental > Terrestrial > Soil > Riparian zone > Trees...
GGGTACAAAGTGAGGCTGCTGCTGCGGCAACTCGAGCGGCCATTCGTCCGCATCGACGTCGACATTCTCGCCGGCGAATCGCGTACCGAGGATTTTCTACGCAAGAACCTCAACGGTCGCGTGCCCGTGCTCGAACTCGAGTCCGGCGACTACCTCTCCGAATCGAACGCGATCCTGTTCTATCTCGCCGACGGCACGGCGTTTCTGCCGGACGATCCCTTACATCGGGCGCGCGTGCTGCAGTGGATGTTCTTCGAGCAATACAGCCACGAGCCGAACATCGCCACGCCTCGCTTCTGGCTCCGGCACGGCCAGCTGGACGAAACCAAGCAAGCGATGCTCGCGCAGAAGCGGATGTCCGGGTATGCCGCCCTGGAGGTGATGGATCGGCACCTGTCAGACCGCGAATTCTTCGCCGCCGATCGATACACAATCGCCGACATCGCGCTGTTCGCGTACACCCACGTCGCCGGCGAGGGCGGTTTCGATCTGGATCCATTCGAATCCGTTCGCCGCTGGCTCGATCGAATACGTGACCAACCCGGTCACGTGCCGATGGCCGAGGCCTGACGACGACCGGCGAACGCTTACGACGAGGCGGGTTCCGCGCTGAGCGCGCTGGCCGCCAACAGGATCAGGAGGATCCACAACAGGTCCGACAGCAACAGGTGCGCGAGCTGCAGCGGAATTGGGGCGAGCAGCCACATGTTGGCCAGTCCGAGCAGGAGCTGCACCACCAATACGGCGACGGTCGCGCCGGCCAGTCGCCGCTGTAGCGGTTCGTCGCGCCATTTCACGGCGGCCGTGGCGGTTGCCGCGACGAGGGCGCCCACCACCAGGGCCAGGGTCGGGTGCCAGATCCGCAATCGGACGAATAGGTGTGCGTCCGGAGCGAACGTCATCTCCTTTCCCTCGGCGAACGTCGCGACGGGAAACAACGTGTCACCGAGCGCCGTGACGGCTCCGCTGGCGCCGAGGAGGAGCATCCCCGCCAGCGCGATTGCGAACAGGATCGCGAGAGCGGCGTGACGGCGCGGCGCGATGGCCGGTGCGCCCGACGCCCACCACGCGGTGAGCGTGAGTGCGGCGATGAGAAGGAAGGTATTGACCAGATGCCCGGTGACCCAGAACCCGCGCGCCGACGACGCGTCGTCAGCGACCAGTTCCAGCAAAACCAATCCGGCCCCGATCAACGCCTCGGTGATGATGAAGAACAGCGACGCGGCGGCGGCCGACCGCACGCGGTGCCTCGCGGGATAGCGTCGCCACGCGAAATACACCATGGCGATGACCAACAGCAGCGCGACCCCGCTGGTCAGCCGATGTCCCAGTTCGATCAAGGTCTCGATCGCCGGCGCGCGGGGCACCACTTCGCCATTGCAGAGCGGCCAATGGCTGCCGCAACCGGCGCCGGCGCCGCTGGCGCGGACGAACGCACCCCAGACGACGACGAACAGATTGTACGCGAGGACCCCCCAGCAGAATCGCGCGAAGCCACGGTCGGCGCCGAGCCGCGAGTGGTTTGCCATCGAATTCGACACCTAGCAGCCCGTTGAGAAAGTAGGCCGGGCTGCAAATGGATCTCTCGACCCAGCTCTGCGTTGCCGAATCCTCAACAAAAGTCCCGACTTTGCCTCCGGTTCGGCGCCTTGATCTGGGTCGAGATCTCTCATTTTCGCTCCTGCCCTACTTTCTCAACGGACTGCTAGCCCGGCGTGTTCGCAAATTCTACGTGTCTTCCCATGCCGGAGCGTGAAACGAGCTCGCTTTGTTTCGGCGGGTCGGGAGTTGTACCCTTCCGCTCGCCAACTGGCGCAAAGGGCAGAGGAGAACCACATGAAGTACCTCCACACCATGGTCCGCGTATCCGATCTGGAATCGTCACTCGACTTCTACTGCGACAAGCTCGGTCTGGTGGAACTCGGGCGATACGACGTCGAGGCCGGGCGCTTCACGCTGGTGTTCCTCTCCGCACCGGGCAACGAGAGCGCGCAGGTCGAGTTGACGCACAACTGGGATTCCGAGGAGCTGAACGGCGGGCGCAACTTCGGCCATCTCGCCTACGAGGTCGACGACATCTACGCCACCTGCCAACAGCTCCTCGACCGCGGCGTGACCATCAACCGCCCGCCGCGCGACGGGCGCATGGCGTTTGTTCGCTCGCCGGACAACATCTCGATCGAACTCCTGCAGAAGGGAGAGGCACTGCCGGTGCGAGATCCGTGGAAGTCGATGCCCAACACCGGTGAATGGTGATCGGCTCGCGGTCGATCGACCCGACCCCCGGGGAAGTACGTGCCACGAATGCCAGCGATCACACACTCTATGGATGGAGCGATCCGTGATACTGTGCGTCGGTCGCAGTTTCGACGCGGCCGAATGATCCCGGGCGGGCGAAGCGCGCGCCACGGGCGACGCCATGTCCCCTGCCCCCGACAACCAGCCGCCCGCGCCCGTCCCCGTTGAACCGGACCAGCCCGGTCGGCGTAAGGAGGGGTGGCGGTCCATACAAACGTCGAGCCGCATCTTCTACCTCGTCGGCGGCGTTCTCCTCGCCGTCCTCGCCTGCCTCACCGTCCTCCTGTTCCTCGAACACCGTGAAGTGGAGCGCACCCAGCGCATCCGCTACGAGTCCTACCTGCTGGCCGACGAGCTGCGCTATTCCACGGGCGACATGAGCCGCCTGGCGCGCGCCTACGTCGCCACCGGTGACATCGATTTCGAGCGGCTGTACTGGCAGACGCTCGCAATACGCAACGGCCAGGCACGGCGGCCGCGACACTACGAGCGTGCCTACCTCGACCTCGTTCTCGGCATCCCCGGTTACGAGCCGGAGTACGATGCCGAGTTTCTGTCGCTTCGCACTCGCATGGAGCGCCTCGGATTCACGCCTGCCGAATTCGCGAAGCTGCAGGAAGCAGAGGACAAGTCGAACGAGTTGGTCCAAACCGACCTTCGGGCCTTCAACGCGGTAAAGGGGCTGTTCCCGGATGAAGCGGGCCAGTACACCGTCATCGCCGCACCCGACCTCGAGCTGGCGCGGAGCATCCTGCACGACCCGAAGTATCACCAAGCCAAAGCCGCGGCGATGATCCCCATCAACGACGTCTACGAGTTGGTGGCGACGCGCACCCGCGCAGCGGTCGACAGTGCGCGGCGACGTGCGGATGTGTGTCTAGCCGCGGCCCTGGCCGTGCTCGTTCTCTTCCTGCTCTGGTTTGGCTTCTCCTACTCGATCGTGCGGCGGAAGGTCGCGAATCTCGTCATCCTCGAACACGAAACCAACCGGATCGTCGCCGGGGAACTCACCTTCAGGTCGGACATCGATTCGGCGGATGAGATCGGCCATCTCTCGACCGCGATCGTCGCGTTGGAGCGACAGGTCGGCGAGCGAACACGCGCCCTCGAACGCGAGGTACACGAGCGCACCCGGGCCGAAGGGGAGATGCAACGGTTCTTCACCTCGTCGCAGGACATGCTGCTCGTCATTGGACCCGACGGGTACATCACGCGCGCGAATCCCGCGACATCGCGCATCCTCGGCCACTCCCGCGAGGAGCTGATGTCGAGGCCGTATTGGCATCTGATTCATCCCGATGATCGCGGGGCGGCGACAGGAGCACTGGAACCGGTTTCGGGTCAGGTCGACGTCACCGCGCTCGAGAATCGCATCCGATGCAAGGACGGTACGTACAAGTGGGTTCTGTGGAACTCCACGCCGCTTCCGGATCAGGATTCGCGTTACGTCGCGGGAAGAGACATCACCGAGCGGAAGCAATACGAACTCGCGCTGGAGGAGTCCCAGTTGGCCGCGGAGCTGGCGAACCGCGCAAAGAGCGAGTTTCTGGCGAACATGTCACACGAAATCCGCACGCCGATGAACGGCATCATCGGCGTCACCGAGTTGCTGATGGGCACGCCGCTCAATCGCGCACAGCGGGAGTACCTCGACATGGTCGCGAGTTCCGCGGATGGGCTGCTGACTGTCATCAACGACATCCTGGACTTCTCCAAGATCGAGGCTGGGCAACTCGAACTGGCGTCTCATCCCTTCGTCCTTCGCGATGTGGTCGCCGACGGGGTCCGCGGGTTGGCGGTGGCGGCGGAGAAGAAGGGCTTGGAGTTCTCGTGTCGGATCGCACCCGACCTCCCCGCCGAATTGGTGGGTGACGACGGGCGGCTGCGTCAGATCGTCCTGAACCTCGTCAGCAACGCGATCAAGTTCACCGAAACCGGCGAGGTGTCGGTCGACTGCCGCAGGCAGGTCGAGAAAGACTACGAGCGCGACGTCGGCCTGCACGTCGTCGTGCGGGATACCGGCGGGGGCATCCCTCCCGAGCGGCAAGCTGCAGTCTTCGAGCCTTTCACGCAGGCCGACGGCTCGACGACCCGTCGCTACGGCGGCACGGGCCTCGGCCTCTCCATCTCCGCGCAGCTCGCCGCTCTGATGGGAGGAAAGGTCTGGTTGGAGAGCACGCTGGGACAGGGCAGCTCGTTCCACTTCACGGCGCGCTTCGTCCGTGCCGAGGGCGAGGCGGCCATGAACCGAGCGGACATCGCGGGACTCCGAGGCATGCGGGTGTTGGTCGTCGACAACCACGCGACCACCCGGGACATCCTGGAGGAGATGTTGAGGGGCTGGGGTTTCGAGACGGCGGCGGCGGGCGATGGCCAGACGGCGATCGCCGCGTTGGGTCGAGCGCTGCGCGAGGAGCGCGCTTTCCGGTTTGTGCTGCTCGACGCGCGAATGGAAGGCGACGACGGCTTCGACATAGCGTCCCAGATCCGCGCGGAGCCGACGCCGACCCCGACGCTGATCATGATGCTTTCCGCCACCGGCCAGGCCGCGGAGAGCGCGCGCTGCCAGGAACTCGGGGCCGTGCCCTACGTGGTGAAGCCCGTCAAATCCTCCCAACTCCTGGACGCGATCATGACGGCGCTCCTACCTGTCCCTCAGATGCCCGCCGACCGCGACACCGCGCAGCCGGCCCCTGTTCGCCCGATGCGCATCCTGCTCGCCGAGGACAATCCGGTGAACCAGTTCGTCGTCACGGCCGTCCTCGAAAAACACGGGCACACGGTAGTTCCGGCCACTGACGGCCGCCAAGCTCTGGCCGCGGTGCTGGCGGGCGGCTTCGACCTGGTGCTGATGGACGTTCACATGCCGGAGATGGACGGCTACGCCGCCACCGCGGCGATCCGCGACGCGGAAAAGCACACCGGTGACCACATCCCGATCGTCGCACTCACCGCCGCGGCGATGGAGGGCGACCGCGAGATCTCGCTCGCCGTCGGTATGGACGACTACCTGGCCAAACCGGTTCGCAGCGCCGAGCTGCTGGCCGTCGTCGACCGCATAGCCGCCGCCGCCAATCCGACGGAATCGAAGCCGATCGGAACCGAGGACTCAGGACACTAGGCTAAAGCCCGTAGTGCGACATCGGGTGCGACTCGAGTGGGCCGAGGTCCAGGAAACGCTGCACGCTGTCCATCATCCGCTGCAGGTTGGCGCGCAACTCATCGTCCGACCCCGCGGCGTACCAGACCTTCGGATCGACGAGTGCGTCGATCGGAAACATCTCCTCGACGATTCCGTCGCACGCGGGAGCTCCCTCGGTGAGGGGCCGCACCACGGTGTTGCGCACGTATCCAAAAGTGGACTGGGTCTCCTGCGCCACCCGTTTGTGGTCCTGGTACCAAATTCGCCAGAACTCCTCGCGCGACAGCGCCGGCAAGCGGTTGATACAGGTGACCATGTTGACACCAGGTGTGCGTTCGCCCGGCGCCGCGACACGCGTCGTGTTGATCATCGGCACCGATTCCACCACGAGATATCCGGCGATGGCAGCGACCACACCGCGCAGGGCAGACTCCAATGCGTCGCTGTCATCCGAGTTGTCCATCCAGAACGACACCATGGCGCGTATCGGCGGATCGAGTCGGCCGATCGTCACAGCCTTGCCGGCGGCGACGGCTTCGTCGGCGACATTGATCGCAATCTCGACGGCTCCGCTCGCGCGCAGGGTGCCCGCGGCCGACAACAGCCGATCGCGCAGGGCGTCTCCCGGCGTCTCCGTCGTTTCACGCAACAGATAGACGAGCTTCTCCATCAGTTCACCTTCTGGCGCATCGTGACGAACTCCTCGGCCGCCGTGGGGTGGATGGCGATGGTGCTGTCGAACTGTTTCTTGGTCGCGCCGCACTTCAGCGCCACCGCGAACCCCTGGATGATCTCCCCCGCTTCGGGCCCGACCATGTGACAGCCGAGGACCCGATCGGTCTCGCGATCGACGACGAGCTTCATCATCGTCTTCTCCTCCGAACCGGACAGGGTATGTTTCAATGCGCGAAACACCGATCGATACACATCGACCGCTGCGTACTCGCGACGGGCCTGCTCTTCCGTGAGACCGACGGTGCCGACGCTCGGCAGGCTGAACACGGCCGTCGGAACCATGCGGTAGTCGGTTGCGGTGGGGTTGTCGTGGAACAGCGTCTCGGCCACCGCCTGCCCCTCGGCAATTGCCGTGGGCGTCAGGTTGAGGCGATTGGTGCAGTCACCGACCGCGTAGATGTTCGGCACCGACGAACGGGAGAACTCATCGACGACGACGGCACCCACCGGGTCGAGCGCGACACCGCATTCGGTAAGACCGATCGTCGCCGTGTTCGGCAGGCGACCAATGGCGTAGAGAACCTGGTCGGCGATCAGGGCTCGTCCATCATCGACCGTTACGTTCAGGCCCGAGCCGGTCCGCTCGATTTGCTCGACGGATGCGTTGAAGCGCAAGTCGATGCCTTTGCGCCGGAGTTCGTCGCGGAGCGTCGTCTGGATGTCGACGTCGAACCCGCGCAGAAACAGATCGCCTCGGTAGACCAATGTCACTTCGGCACCGAGGCCGTGGAAGATCCCGGCGAACTCGACGGCGATGTATCCGCCGCCGACGATGGTGACGCGGCGCGGCAGGCTCTTCAGATGGAACGCTTCGTTCGAGGTGATGGCGAGCTCGATGCCCGGAATCACCGGCATCGTCGGCCAGCTACCGGTAGCGATGAGGATGTAGCGCGCCCGCACGCGACGGTCTCCGACCGCGATCGTATGCCGGTCGATCATCCGAGCGGTGCCATCGATGATCTCGACGCCCGCGCCGCGCAGGAGTCGATCGTAGATGCCGTTCAGCCGCTCGATCTCGTGGTCCTTGTTGGCAATGAGACGGCCCCAGTCGAACGCCGTCGAGCCGACTTCCCAGCCGAAGCCGGCCGCTTCCCGGAAGTCCTCCTGGTAGTGAGCCGCGTACACGAGAAGCTTTTTCGGGATGCAACCGACATTGACGCACGTACCGCCCAGGTAACGCTCTTCGGCAACCGCCACCACGGCGCCGTACTGGCTCGCGACGCGCGCCGCGCGCACGCCACCCGACCCGGCGCCGAGGACGAAGAAGTCGTAGTCGAAGGACTCCACTTCACCCTCGCGCGGCGCCGGCGTCGCGTCGCCGAATGGCGTCGACGAGAAAGTCGAGGCGGTCGTTACCCCAGAATCGCTCGCCCGCGAATACGAACGTCGGCACACCGAAGACGCGGTTCTCGAGCGCGCGCCCCAGGGCGTCGTCGATCGCGCCGTGGTACACGCGTGATCGCAGCGCCTGCAGGAAATCGTTCGGCGAAAAGCGGCAATCCTCCGCGCATTCGGCCAACACGTTCGGATCGTCGATGTTCTTGCCCTCGCACCAACGACTTCGAAACACCGCGTTGCGGAAGTGGCGCTCTCGACCTCGCTCGCGCGCGTAGAGGTACCCGGCGACGGCGTCGCGCGAATCGACCGGGCCGCGGGGGGGAGGATTCCACGGAATGCTCAGCCGGCGCGCCCATCGCTCCGTATCCTCGCGCTGGTAATCGACCCTGCTCTCTTGCAGCGTTGCAGCCAGACCGGTCGGCGGATCGCTCGCCGGAGGCACGATGGGAATCGGTTCGAGTTCCGCTCCCACCGACTCGATCAGGTCGTCGACGCGAAAGTCGGCCAACGCGGCGTACGGCGAGCGAAACGCAAAGAAGTACAAGACGGTCGGACGGGCCATGACGAAACGCGAAAGCTTAGACGCCGCGCCGGGTCAGTTCCCACTGCACGGCCGAATCGACGACCTCGTCGACGGATGAATGCATGGGCTGCCAGCCGAGCGACTCCACGAGCGCGGTGGGGTCGGCGACCAGGCTCGCCGGATCGCCCGGGCGGCGCGCGGAGACCTCGACGATGGGCTCACGTCCGAGACGCCGCCCGATGGCCTGGATGATCTGAAGAACGGAGGTGCCCCGTCCGGTTCCGACGTTGAAGCTGCGGCCGCTGTCGAGGTGATCGGCTTCGATGACGGCCACGTGGGCGCTGGCGAGATCGGTCACGTGGATGTAGTCGCGCTCGCAGGTTCCATCGGGCGTCGGATAGTCGTTGCCGTACACCTGCAGCGGTCGACCGTCGAGCACCGCGCCGATCACGCGCGGGATGAGATGTTCCTCGGGCTCATGGGCTTCACCGACCCCCCAGGCCGGATTGGCGCCGGCGGCGTTGAAATAGCGCAGAGCCGCCGAACGTATACCGAGTGCTGGAGCGCCGCGGTGGAGCAGGCGCTCGAACGCCAGCTTGGACGAACCGTAGGGCGCTGTCGGCTGCAGTCGCGCGTTCTCGGGGATCGGCGATTGATCCGTATCGCCGTACACGGCGGCCGTCGACGAAAAGAGAAACGCGCGCACCGGGTGCAGTGCGCAGGCGAGCAACAGGCTGGCGCCGCCGGCCAGATTGTTTTGCCAGTACAGATCGGGATTGCGCACCGACTCGCCGACGCTGATCGAGCCCGCCAGGTGAATCACGCCGTCCGGGCGGTGCCGCGCGAAGACATCGACGAGGGCCGGGGTGTCCTCGAGCGCGACCTTCTCGAGGGCGAACTCCCCCGCGCGTTCGGCACGCGACGCTCTTTGGTCGTCGACGATGATCGGCGTGTGCCCCGCTTCGGCGAGACCGCGCGTGACATGCGCGCCGATGTAACCCGTGCCTCCGGTGACGACGACCTTCATCGCCGTCCTCGATGCCCGTTCGGGTCCGCGGTGTCAACGCGCCCATTCGACGGACGCGGAGAGGTCAGAAGTTGTCTTTCAGCTGGCGGGTCTTGGCGAAGACAGAGACATCGTCCATCGGCAGGTCGGGGAACCGATCCGCCAGAGTGCGACGAAGTTCGCTACTCTCCCAGCGAAGGAACGGATTGGTCGCCTTCTCCGACGCGATGCTCGTCGGCGTCGTATAGCCGCCGTCCGCCGTCGTCGTCGCCGCCCACTCGCGCTTCTTCCGCAGCTCCTCGTTGCGCGGTTCCAGAGTCAGCGCGAAGTCGAGGTTCTTCACCGTGTACTCGTGGCCGAAGTACACCTTCGTTTCGTCGGGCAACTCGCGCAGCTTCTCCAGCGAGCCCACCATCATCGCCGCGTCACCCTCGAACAGCCGGCCGCAGCCGCCGGCGAACAAGGTGTCGCCGGTGAAGACGGCGTTCTCCTTCGCAAAATAGTAGGCGATGTGACCGGTGGTGTGCGCCGGGATGGATAGCACGCGCGCCTCGAGCGAACCGACGCGCACGCGGTCGCCTTGTCCGACCCGGTCGGTGAGGCCGGGAACGCGATCGTCGAAACCGTACACCGTTAGGCCCGGCCGCGCCGCGAGCAGATCTTCGTTGCCGCCGACGTGGTCGAAATGGTGGTGCGTCGGCAGGATCGCGGTGAGCGTGACCCCCTCGCGATCAACCGCCTCGAGAATGGGCGCCACTTCGGCGCAATCGACGATGCCCGCCTTCCGCGTCGCCGGGTCGATGACGAGGTAGGCGTAGTTGTCGGACAGCTGCGGGATCGCAATGACCTTCATAGATCTATTCCTTTGGATATGCCCCCGTGCGCGCTTCGCGCTCCGATGGGCTCGGCACTGCCGGCAAAGCCGGCACGGCCTCCGAATTACCGCTTGGTGGGTGGATCGCTCGGGATACGCCGGTAGTCTCGTGGATCGAGTTCGATCTCGTCCGTACGCGGACGAGATCGCCGCGGCAGAGGGCGACTGGGGCCGGATCGCAGCAGGTAGTAGCCCGCGAGAACGGCGGTACCGATCAGCGCCGCGGCGACGAGCGAGATGAAAAACAGCGCGAGCAGCGGAACCGCCGCGAACAGCGCGATCCAGATCGCGATCGAGAACCCGGCGCCCGATCTTCGCGTCGATCTCATTGCGATGCCTCGTCTTCCTTCAGCTCGACGATGTAGCCGTCGGGGTCGCGCACGTACGTCGATCGACCGTAGCCGGTCGCGCCGAACCGAACGGCCGGAGACTCCTCGAGAAATTCGATCCCGGCGCCGCGCATCACCGTGAGGGCAGCGTCGAGGCTTCCGGCCACGCGAACGCACAGGTGGAAAAGACCGCCGGCCCGGGAGCCGAGCTCGGGGTCGTACGTCGCGTCCGGCCACAGATCGATCAGTTGGGTGCCGACACGCACCGAGAGAAACGGTCGCGCGCCCGACGAGTACTCCTCCCGCCCGACCACCTCGAGACCGAGAAGTGCTTCGTAGAACGACAGCGACTCGTCCAGGTTCCGCACCCTGAGAACGATGTGATCCAACTCCGTTACGCGAATCGTCATGGGCCCGGATCGTAGCACCCGGCCGCGGCGGCCGCACACGGATCCGTACGAGGGCGCTGTCCTACTCCGGACAGCACCCGCCGTCAGCGCGGCGCCGGATCATTCAGATGAGAAACCTGCCATCTGATCCCCCTCCTGAGCACCACTGGCAGAGGAAGGGGCCACATTCATGCAGGCTTCCGTGAACCCGGAGGGTTCGAAGCGCGTAGCCGGTGGTTGAGCGAAGCGATACCACCGGGTCCTGCGACAACAGATGACCGCACCCCGAAAGGGGTGCCAGATATCGGGCCGCCGGGATCACCCTTACATGGCCTCGACCTATCCGAGCCTTCATTACCACCTCGCCCGAAATCCCCAGACTGAGCGATGCTCGGAGGATATCTCTGGTCTGGCTGGCACCCCTTCGGGGTGCGAATCGGTGGGGTGGGAATTATCGCAACCGGTGGTAACGCTTCGCTCAACCACCGGCTAATGTCTGACATCCCTTCGGGATGATGCGCGCGTTCACTCGCAACCTCATGTCGAGTGCGAGCGGCAAAGGACGGTCGAAGACGGGACAGCCCTCGAACGACCGGGCTCAATCGGCGGCGCTCTTGCGCCGGCGGGTCGTGCTGGTCGCCTTCGGCTTCTTCTTACGCGCGGTCGGTTTGCGCGAGCCGGTCAGCTCGGCGAGCTTGCCTTCGAGCTGGCGCAGGCTGTCCTCCATGCGGCGCAGCTCCTTCTGCAGGACGGGGTTGTGCGTAACTCGCTCGACCGATTGCCGCACCTGGTGATCGATGCGCTTCTGGAGCTCGTCGAGTCGGCGTTGCGGCAGGTCGAGCATGTCCTCGAAGAAGTGTCCGCCCTCGGAGCCGACGAGCTTGCGAACGCCCTTCTCAGCGGCGTCCACCACGCTTTCGATCGCTTCGCGGCTGCGCTGCACGGTCTCGTCACCGATCTCGATCATGCGGCGCAGCATCGGCAGGGCCTGCGCGCCGCTGTTGCGCTTCTCCGCCTCGTAGATGATCTGGGCGAACGTCACCCCGGTCAGGTCCTCGCCGGTCCGGTTGTCGACTACCTTCACATCGATGCCGGCCTGGACCAGCGCGCGAATCCCGTCGAGCGTGATGTAACGGCTCTGCTCGACATCGTAGAGCTTGCGATTCCCGTATCTTTTGATGAACCGAGTCGTCGTCGTTTGCGATTTCATGGTCGATCCAGCCGCCTTTCGGGGCGATGCGCCTGCCCCCGGCTACCACAGGGGTCGCGACAGCAGCAAGGAATCGGCGCGGGACCTTCTGGAGCAGGACTCGAAAGGGCCGGCAAACACCGCTACAAACCGCTGATGGACCGCTTCACCGCCGCTGCCGTTCAATTGCACGTGAACTCGGACAAAGGGGGGAACTTCGCTCGCGCCGAAGCGCTGGTCCGTGCCGCGGCGAGCCGCGGCGCGCGCCTGATCGCACTGCCCGAGCTTTTCTTCTGGGGCGGCCCGAACGACGCGGAGTTGGACGCAGCCGAACCGATTCCGGGACCAACGACGAGCGCCCTGAGCGCGTTGGCCCGCGAGTTGAGGGTGTTCCTCGTCGGCGGATCGATCCTCGAGAGGGCCGAGGGACTCTCCAAGGTCTACAACACATGCGTCGCATTCGATCCCGACGGCGCGGCGATCGCGACCTATCGCAAGGTGCACCTGTTCGACGTCGACATCGCGGACCGCTCGATTCGCGAGTCGACCCATCGGGCCGCCGGCGCCGAGACCGTCGTCGCGACGTGCGATCTCACCACCATCGGGCTGTCGATTTGCTACGACTTGCGCTTTCCGGAGCTGTTTCGCCGGCTCGTCGACGCACGCGCCAGGGTGATCTGCATGCCCTCGGCGTTCACCTTTGTAACCGGCGCGGCGCATTGGGAGCCGTTGTTGCGGGCGCGGGCCATCGAGAACCAGGTGTACGTGATCGCCCCCGACCAGCACGGCCGCGGCGCCAGCGGCGTCCTCAACTACGGTCACTCGATGATCGTCGACCCGTGGGGGACAATTGTCGCTCGTGCCGCCGAGGGTGACGGGGTCATCTTCGCCGACATCGACCTCGCGTATCTCGAGCGCGTGCGCCGGGAGATTCCATGCCTCGACCATCGCGTGCTCCGCGGGTAAGGCCGTTCTTCAACGTCGTCTCGACCGCCGAGGCGCGCGCGCACATCGCGGAGATCGGGGCGTTGCCGAGCGAGTGGGTGCCGACTCGCGATGCGGCCGACCGCGTCCTGGCGCGGCCGATCACCGCCGCCATCGACATGCCGCACTTCGATCGGGCCGACATGGACGGTTTCGCCGTGCGGGCGCCCGACACGTTCGGCGCGTCCACGGGTACGCCGGCGTATTTGAAGATCCTCGGAACCGTGGAGATGGGCCGGCAGGCCAAGACCACCTTGCGCAAGGGAACCGCGATGCGCGTCGCTACCGGCGCCATGCTGCCGCCGGGTGCCGACGCCGTCGTCATGGTCGAGCACACGGACGAAGTCGGCGACATGGTCGAGGTGCACCGCGGCGTGTCGCCGTGGCAGAACGTGCTGCGCACCGGCGAGGATGTCGCGCGCGGAACCGAAGTCCTGGGAGCGGGACGGCGCCTGCGCCCGCGCGATGTCGGGGCGCTGACGGGTCTGGGCGTAAACCGGGTGCGAGTCCACCGCCGGCCCCGCGTCGGACTATTGTCGACAGGAGACGAGATCGTTCCGCCCGACCGCAAGCCGCGGCCCGGTCAGGTGCGCAACATCAATCAATACTCGCTCGCCGCGATGATCGAAGCCACCGGCGCCCACGTCAGCGACTACGGGGTCGTCGCCGATGCCACCGCGGATCTCGCCGCCGCCCTGCGGCACTCGTTGGCGAAGGACGACGCGGTGTTCCTCTCCGGCGGCAGCTCGGTGGGCGTGAAGGACCTCACCACCGATGTGATCCTGTCGCTGCCAAAAGCCGCCATCGTCTTTCACGGCATCTCGGTGGCGCCCGGCAAGCCGACCCTTCTCGCCGTGGCGGGCGGCGTGCCGATCGTCGGCCTGCCCGGCCACCCGGTGTCGGCGTTGGTGATCTTCGATCTGTTCGGCGCGCCGCTGTTGCGACGTCTCGCCGGCGAGCCCGCGGACGCGGCGTTTCGACCGACGCGCACCGAGCGCGCGGTCCTGGCGCAGAACGTGGCGTCGAAACCGGGCCGCGAGGACTACGTGCGAGTACGTGTGACCCGCGCCGGCGATCGCACCCTGGTGACGCCGATCCCGGGCAAGTCCGGCGCGATCTTCCACCTGATCTCCGCCGACGGCCTGGTACGGATCCCCGCCAACAGCGAGGGCCTCGACGAGGGAACGGAAGTCGACGTGATCATGTTTTGATGGGATCACGGGACCGGGGTGTTTCATCCGATCGCCCTCCTTTAAATGCGGCGCCGGGAGCGGCGATCCCGGGATACTTGATCGCGATGCCGAGATGCGCGATCAGTGGAACGCGCGTTGTCGAGGCGCGAAGAACGCCACCATGACGCTGAAAGCCCACCTGCGGCGCGTGGCCTGATCTCCAACGGGCATCGGATGCGAGTCGTGTTTTGACCATGGATGTCCAGAGCATTGGCACGCCGGTTATGTGGATCGGCTTCACGATCTTCGTGCTCGTGATGCTGGCGCTCGATCTCGGGGTGTTCCATCGCAAAGCACACGCCGTGAGCGTCAAGGAAGGCTTGGCCTGGACGGGCGTATGGATCTCGCTCGCCCTGCTGTTCAATCTGGGGGTCTACTTCTGGTTCGGCACCCAGAGTGCTCTCGAGTTCCTGACAGGCTACGTCATCGAAAAGGCGTTGTCGGTCGACAACATCTTCGTTTTCATCGTCATCTTCTCGGTCTTCGCAGTACCGGCCCAGTATCAGCACCGAGTGCTGCTATGGGGCATCCTCGGCGCGTTGGTGTTGCGGGCCGTGTTCATCGTGCTCGGCGCGGCGCTGATCCACCGTTTCCACTGGATCATGTACGTCTTCGGGGCGTTCCTGGTGTACACGGGAATCAAGCTCTTGATGCAGAGTGACGACGAGATTCAGCCCGAAAAGAATCCGATGTTTCGCTTGTTCCGGCGCTTTGTTCCGGCGGTCGCGGAATACCATGGCAGTCAGTTCACCGTCGTCCAGGACGGAGTGCGGTACGCCACGCCCCTGCTCGTCGTGCTGGTGGCGATCGAGGCGACGGACATTCTGTTCGCGGTGGACTCGATTCCCGCGATCTTCGCCGTTACCACCGACCCGTTCATCGTCTACACCTCCAATATCTTCGCAATTCTCGGGCTGCGGGCGCTCTACTTCGCGCTGGCCGGCATGATGGAGAAGTTTCACTATCTGAAGGTCGGCCTGGCCTTGGTCCTCAGCTTCGTCGGGGTCAAGATGCTGGCCTCGTCGATCTACCCGGTGCCCATCGTCATTTCCCTCGGCGTCATCGTGACATTGCTGGCGGGCTCGGTGATCCTGTCCTGGCTGCGCCCGCTACCTCCAAACCATGAGCCTGGTGAGGCCCAGCCCCGCGTTGTGAAGGGACCGTCATGACCATCGTCTGCGGCAGCGACTTCTCGGAGAACGCGAAGGGCGCGGCTCGGTCCGCCGCGGCCATCGCGCGCAAGCTCTCGACCACCCTCGACCTCGTGCACGTCGTCGACCCCGCACTCGCGGCGCCCGTCGAGTTGGCGCGTGCCCAGAATCTCGCCGAGGATCTCGCGCGCGAGGTCGGCTCCGCGTACGGGGTCACCGTCGAGGTACACATCAAGACCGGCAACCCGGACGAAGCGTTGGTCGATCACGCCAGCGCGCGCGCGGCGCGGCTCCTCGTCGTCGCGTCTCTCGGCGCCCGTAAGCAGGGGCGTTGGCTGCTGGGGAGTGTCGCCGAGCGGGTCGCACAGAGCGCGCCGATTCCGGTGCTGGTGGTGCGGCAGGGCGAACGTCTCGAACGCTGGATCAACGGCGAGGCTCCGCTGCGGATCATGGTGGGCGCGGATCGGAGCCCCCGCGGCAAGGCGGCGCTGCGCTGGGCGGCGGGGCTGCGAGCCATCGGTCCGTGCGAGTTGCTCGTGACCGAGATCGTCTGGCCTCCCGAACACCGGCGTGAGGGGGGATCCTCGTCGCAGGTACCGCTCGACCGTCTGCGCCCCGAGCTCAAGACCTCGATCGAAAAACAGCTCGAGGACTGGGCGTCCGATTTGATCTCACCCGCGGATGCCACGTTCCTGATCGAACCCGGCTGGGGCCGCGTCGACACGCACCTGACCCTGATCGCCCAGAAGAAGGACGTGGATCTTCTCGTCGTGGGAACCCACCAGCGCTCTGGAGTCGCGCGTTTGTGGCAGGGCTCTGTCTCGCGTGGGGTCCTTTACGATGCAAACATGAATGTCGCATGCATCCCGTCCGCGTCCGAAAGCTGATCCTTTTGAAATTCGCCCCCGTGCGCGCGACGCGCTCCGATGGGCTCGGCAGTGCCGGCAAAGCCGGCTCTGCCTCCCGTCTTCAACCTCGAGTCTCTTTCCATGTTGTCGGTGCGATTTGAAATTCGCCCCCGTGCGCGCGACGCGCTCCGATGGGCTCGGCAGTGCCGGCAAAGCCGGCTCTGCCTCCCGTCTTCAACCTCGAGTCTCTTTCCATGTTGTCGGTGCGATTTGAAATTCGCCC
>Ga0307505_10001788_pt1 | contig 16320 bp, 15 predicted proteins | sample 23_S_MG_FD_202183 | JGI IMG/M metagenome (GOLD analysis project Ga0307505, IMG submission 202183) | Soil microbial communities from Populus trichocarpa stands in riparian zone in the Pacific Northwest, United States - 23_S | ecosystem: Environmental > Terrestrial > Soil > Riparian zone > Trees...
ACCCTTCTTCCACTCCTCGGTCAGCGTACCCGATCCAAATGCGTCCAGGAGCAACAGCACGCGGACGCCGGCGCGTGCCCTCTCCGTCAGATACTTCGCAACCGTGTCGGCGACTACTCCGGGCTGCGAGTAGTACATCTGCATCGTTATCGTTTCCTTTGCCGATGCAAGGTCTTCCCAGAGCTTCGGATATGTCCCCTCGCCGTTGAGGAGTATCTCGATCTGATTTCCCGGCTCGATGTGTGTGCCGGTAAACAGCTCGATGGACCTCGGAAAGAGGGGGTCGCTCACATCGGGAGGACCCTCTTCCCCTTCGGTTATGACAGTTCGAACGTAGCCGCCGCGAGTCAGCGACAGCAGGCCCACGAGGACCAGCGTGAGCACCAGGATCGCCGCGATGGTGAACAGGGCGTATTTCAGGACTCCCATCTCTCAGTCAACTCCTGGTGTTGGTTTGTCGCCACGCCGGCGAATGATCGGCGTGACGCTCCTTGCCGCGTCATAATACTTGGAACAGTTTGACTCCCACATGCACTCGGCAGCCCGCAAACGCTCCGCGAACCGCGCCGTCTATCTCGACCGGTCGCTTGAAGCGCTTCCCGTCTTCCGGCTCAGCGACAGCGCCGATGAGTCGGCAATAACATACTCCCCTCCATCGGGCGGAAGGTGGCGCGTGCTGCCGTTGCCGGGCGACCGCGTCCCCGGAACGTTCGACCAGGACGTCTATGTGGAGATTCTCCATCGCTATTCCGAGGCCGGATTTCCCGAAGACGGAACTGTCTCATTCACGCTTCATGCCTTTCTCCGGTCAATCGGTCGCCGGGTTGACGGCAGGACCTACGAACAGCTGAGATCGGCGTTGAACCGGCTCGAGCGGACTATCCTCGAGTCGAGCAGCGCCTACTTCACCGCAAAGCGTTCCGAGCCACTGGAAGGCCGTTTCTCCATCCTTACGTCAGTCGGGATCGAACGCCGGCGGCTCGCCGACAGGGAGCAGTTCACCCTCTTCCCGGTGCTCAGGGCGTCCGAGCCAGGGGATGCGCGGGTCACGATCTCGCCCGTTCTGAGGGCGAACATATTCGCGGGACACACCGTCACGCTGTCGTCGCCGCTCTATCAGTCGCTCACCAACCCTGTGGCCCGACGGCTTTACCGGCTGATGGAGGTGTCGCGCGAGGAAGGCACGGTGACGTGGCGAGTGGCCCTCGACGCACTGGCTCAGCAGCTTCCGCTCGCCCAGCGATTTCCTTCGCACCTTCAGCGCGTCCTGCAACCGGCACACGAGATGCTGGTAGGGGCCGGAGTGGTGCGAAGTGCGTCGTTCCGCCAGGTGAGTCGCGAGTGGATGGTAGACTACGTTCTGGCAAGCCGAAACGTGTGAGCCACCGGATGCGTCAAATCCCGGTGTCAAGAAGGAACTCTCACTGTTTCAGGACGTATTTACTACCTTAGGGCACGTCTCTCTTATTCGCAGGATTCGCATGAAGAACCGCAAGCTTCTAATTGCCGCAGTCGTTGCCGCGCCTCTCATGGCCGGCGGCTTCGTGATGCAGGACCGCTCTGCCACCGAAGGAGCAAGGCTCCTCGATCAGGTTCTGACGATAGTGTCGGGACGCTTTGTCGACAGTGTCGACGCAGCGGCGCTTTACGAGAAGGCTGCCCGCGGCCTCGTCCACGAGCTGAACGATCCGTACTCTGTGCTTCTGTCGCCCAAGGAGCTTGCGACGTTCACCGCCCAGACTGGCGGCCGGTACGGCGGAGTCGGGATGGAGATTGGGGAGGTCCAGGGTTTCGTAACCGTGCAGCGTGTGTTCCCTGACACTCCTGCTGAAGAGGGTGGAGTGATCGAGGGCGATCGCATCGTGCAGATCGACACATCAGACACCCGCGGGTGGACGACTGCTCAGGTTTCTGATGTCCTCAAGGGCCGTGCGGGAACGAAGGTATCGGTGAAGTTCGTCCGCACCGGTGTCACGGAGCCGATTCCGGTAACGTTCACGCGCGCGAATGTGCGCATACCCGCGGTTCCGTATGCGATCATGCTCGATGGAAAGGTGGGGTACATCCCGCTCCAGCAGTTCAACGAGACTGCCACCCGCGAGCTCGAGGAGGCGGTAAAGCGGCTATCGAGGGAAGGCGCTACCGGACTCATTCTCGATCTCCGCGGCAACGGCGGTGGTTATCTGGAGCAGTCGGCGACAGTCGCGAACCTTTTCCTGGCGAAGGGAAAGGAGATTTCGAGCGTCCGCGGCCGCGCCGGTTTCCAGGAAACTCTTTACGCGACAGACAATCCAATCGCACCGGAGATTCCGCTCATCATCCTGACTGACGGGCGCAGCGCGTCTGCATCCGAGATCGTTGCCGGAGCACTTCAGGATCACGATCGCGCACTGATTGTCGGAACGACGTCATTCGGAAAGGGTCTCGTCCAGACCGTTTATCCGCTCGACGGCGGCTATGCGCTGAAGATGACAACAGCCAAGTGGTATACGCCGAGTGGCCGGTCGATCCAGAAGGATCGCAAGCTGATGCCTGATGGGTCATTTGTCGAAGTCCTGCCCGATTCGATGGAGACTGATTCCGTGAGAAAGTCGCGCCCGCAGTTCAAGTCTGATGCGGGGCGGATTGTCTACGGAGGCGGTGCCGTGACCCCCGATGTGATCGTGCGGCCGGACACACTCACCACTGACGAGCAGAAGCTTCTCAACGCACTTGCCCCCAAGGCGCAGGCTGTGCGCTCGACGCTGATCGATTACGCGGTTGAGCAGAAGGGAAAGGTCGCCCCGGGGTTCCAGGTGTCGAGGGAATGGAGGGACGAGTTCTACAGAAGGCTTGTCGCTAAAGACGTGAAGGTAGACAAGGAACAGTTCGACGCCGGTGGATCAGAGATCGATCGCCTGCTTGGCTCGAGCATCGCGCGGATTGCCTTCGGTGACTCGACGGCGAAACGCCGCGACATTGCCGGCGACGCGCAGCTCAGGCGCTCGCTCGAGCTGCTCCGCCAGGGGCAGACTCAGAACGACCTGTTCTCTGTCGCTGGTACGCCGATCGTGGCGGCGGCAGCGAGGCGGTAGGGGACAGCTTTCTTACTGAGGTTCAATCCGGCCACGCCGGCTTCCTCGAATACCTGCCGAATACCGCTCTCAGGTACGCATCCGGATCCTCGGCGCGAACTATCGCGTCGAGCCGGTCAACGAGTGGCATCTCGCGCGAGAAGTCCCGGTACCGCCGGTAGCCGTACGGGAAGATGACCGGGCCTCTACGCATGAGGCGTGAGAGCAGCATGTCGGGCACGAGGATCCGCGTCATTGCGAAGAACACGTTGAGCGTCTGAAGCCGCGGGAGATCGCTCTGAACCATCGCCCGGGGCATCGACCCGTGTTTCCCCCACTGAACGTCGATCGCAACCTGGGCCCCGGGCCACGCGGTGTGAAGGATCGTCCCGTGCCAGTACGTCCAGACCTCGGTTGGCGCGCCCGACGGGTCGTAGCCTACCCAGACAATCTCCTGATCCGTGGCAATCGTGAACGGAATCCAGGAGCCGTTCACGTCGTCCCTCCAGAGGAGATGGTAGGCGATTATCGGCCGCGAGGGGTGCAGAACCGCGACCGCCCGGGACAACGGGAACCTTTCGTCGCGCTGGAGGTACAAGACCGGTGCAAGGCTGCGCGCCAGCATGGCGCCACTGTCGGCTGGTGCCAGCGCACCTGGCAAAACAATGGGTCGCAAGGGGATGTGGGCGCGGGGTCCACACCCGGAAAGGGCGATGAGCATCAGCGCGGAGGTTGTTCGCGCCACATGCCTGTTGCCCGTCAGTAATCCAGCGATCCCAACACTGGTCTCACGCCTTCCGGCAGTCCCCGGTGGGCGCGAGCTGCAGGAGGACCGATGCGCAAGCCGCGTCCAGTTACGTACAATCCCGCGCAAGTGCTTCATCTCATCAACAGCGACAGGTCAGGCGTCCCGCTCAGCTGTCCGTCCTGTTCGGGCAAGATCGCCCGGGATCCCGCTCACTATCCGCCAGCTCCCATGTCGCACGTGACCCTCCAGTGTCGAAGCTGCGGACGAACGGCGAAATACGTCGCCAGTGCCCAGGGCGCTGCCTGACGAAGTAGCACGCCCGGCGGCCGCGAAGGTGGCCGCCGGCTCCCCCACATAAACAATTGCACAAAACTTGCCCGAATTTCTTCGGGTTCTTCGTCGTCGCGCACTGCGGCGATGATTCAGGTACCGGAACGATGGCATTCAGAGCCGCCGGTACGAATACACTGGCGGTGAATGGATCGTCAGTGAGTACAGTCAGACCCCCGTGGAGGGGGAAAGGAAAGAGTCATGGCACGCATTACCGGCACAGTGAAGTGGTTCAACGACGCAAAGGGCTTCGGGTTCATCTCGAGGGAAGGCGGCCCCGACGTGTTCGTTCACTTCAGCGCAATCTCCGGCTCGGGATTCAAGTCCCTCGCCGAGGGAGACGTAGTTGAGTTCGAGGTAGTCCAGGGACAAAAGGGTCCCCAGGCGGCAGACGTAACAAAACCGGGCTAGGAGGAGATGGCCGACCGCGGCCATGGAAGAGAGCCCCGGAATTCTTTCCGGGGCTCTTTGCTTTCCTGTGGTACGGCGGTTGCCCTTTCGTGTCAGCAGCAAAGGGTGTAATCCCGGAGGAGAAATGGCCGCGATCTGGAAGGGCTCTGTATCATTCGGACTCGTGAACATCCCTGTGGAGCTGCGAACAGCGGTCCGCGCGGACCACATAAGCTTCAGGCTCCTTCACGGAGAGGATCTTTCTCCCGTGAAGTATGAGCGCGTCTGCCAGGCCGACGGCGAGACCGTACCGTGGAACGAGATCGTAAAAGGCTACGAGTACGAAAAGGGAAAGTTCGTCGTGATGAGCGACGAAGACTTCAAGGCCGCCGCCATCGAAGGCTCGAAGACGATCGACATCATGGATTTCGTCAAGGAGGAGGAAATCGATCCGCGATACTTCGAGACCCCATACTACCTCGTCCCGGCAAAGGGAGCAGAAAAGTCCTACGCTCTCCTCAGGGAGGCGATCCGCTCGAGCGGCGCCGTGGGCATTGGCAAGGTGATAATCCGGCAGTCCCAGCATCTCGCCGGAATCAAGGTTGTCGGTGACGCGCTGATTCTCGAGATCATGCGCTTCTCGAATGAGCTCGTCGATGCCGGCGAGTACACGTTTCCCGCTCGCGACAAGGTGCGGCCCCAGGAGCTTAAGATGGCCGAGCAGCTCATCGAGAATCTTGCCGAGCCGTTCGATCCCGACAGGTACACTGATGACTACAGGTCGAACCTGATGAAGATCATCAAGGCAAAGATGAAGGGTCGCAAGGTCAGGCTCGAGGAGCCGGAAGAGCCCGTGGACACAGGCGTGCTCGACCTCATGTCAAAGCTTCGCGAGAGCCTCGAGCAGGGCGCGCCCAGGAAGACGGCGCGGGCGAAGAAGGCGACTGCGAAGAAAACGACCGCAAAACGCACTCGCGCCGCCAGGCGAAAAACCGCGTAGTCACATTCCGTGGCGACCTCCAGGGCGCGAGCCCAGAAGCCGCGCGACCAGCTCGCCGAATACAGAAAGAAGCGCGATTTCGCGAAAACGCCGGAGCCGTCGGGCGACGATGAGTCTTCCGACTCAGGCCCCCTGCGCTTCGTAATCCAGAAACACGCTGCATCCCATCTCCATTTCGACCTCCGGCTCGAGCTCGATGGCGTAATGAAGAGCTGGGCCGTCCCCAAGGGGCCCAGCCTGGACCCGTCGGTAAAGCGGCTTGCGATGCAGGTGGAGGATCATCCGATCGAGTACAACTCGTTCGAGGGGACGATTCCAAAGGGTGAATACGGTGGCGGCACCGTGATGCTCTGGGACACCGGCACGTACACGGCGGATGGCGTCGAGCCGGAACGGGCCGAGGACGAGATAAGGGCCCGGTACGCGAAGGGTGACCTCAAGCTGACGTTTTTCGGGGAACGCATGCGCGGCTCGTGGGCGCTGGTGCGGATGAAGTTTTCACGCGACAATTCCTCGTCGAAACCGCAATGGCTTTTCATAAAGCATCGCGACGGGCATGCCTCGGAGGGTGACGTCGTCGCGGACAACATGACGTCGGTGACCACCGGCAGAACCATGGAGGAGATAGCCGGTGGCGACAGTGATGTCTGGCACAGCGACAGGACCCTTGAACCTTCGCGCCCCGTGAAACCCGCGGTGGCTCGTGCAGCAATCGCCGGCGGGCTCGAACCCATGTACGCCTCGATCGGCAAGGCCGTGCCCGGAGAGGGCTGGACCTTCGAGCCGAAGTACGACGGAGTGCGCGTGCTTGCGTTCGTGACTGACGACGATGTGCTGCTCGTAACCCGGAACGGCAATGACAAGTCGGCCCAGTTTCCCGAGATCGTCGATGCGCTTCGCGAGATCGCGCTAAAGAAGAAGAAGAATTTCGTGCTCGATGGTGAGATTGTAGCGCTGGTATCCGGGGAGCCGGCCCGTTTTCAGGAGCTGCAGAGCCGCATGCACGTGCAGGAGGCGCACATGATCGCGCGGCATCGCTCGTCGAGTCCGGCCGCGCTGATGCTTTTCGACATCCTCATCGCGGGGTCTGACGTCCTTGTGCGGGACCCCTGGACCGCGCGCCGAAAGCGCCTTCTGAAGGAGATCGGAAAGAATCCTTCCCAGAGGATCAGAGTCACCGAGTCGATGGAAGGTGACGGCGAGAAGATGCTCGCGGTGGCGAGGAAGCAGGGGTGGGAGGGTCTCATCGCCAAGCGGGTTGATTCAGTGTATGAGCCGGGGACCCGGTCGCGCTCGTGGGTGAAGCTCAAGATCGAGTTTCGCCAGGAGTTCGTTGTAGGCGGGTATACCGAGCCACGCAACTCGCGGCAGCATATCGGCGCCCTGTTACTCGGTTACTACGACAAGGGCCGCTTCATCTACGTGGGTCATACAGGCGGTGGATTTTCAGGTGCTGGCCTGGCCGAGATGTACCGCAGACTCAAGCCGCTGGAGCAGGAGAAATCTCCGTTTGAAGAGGTGCCGAAGACGAACGAGCGTGCTCACTGGGTGAAGCCCGAAGTCGTCGTCGAGGTGAAGTTCAGCGAATGGACGGGTGACGGAAAGCTTCGCCAGCCGATTTACCTTGGCACGCGCGACGACAGAAAGGCTGCAGAGGTCGGGCGCGAGGCCACTAGCGTTCAGGAGAAGGCCCCAGTGAAGTCACGAAAGCCAGCGGCAAAGGCCGAAGCGGAGGAGAAGCCGGCGGCGAAAGCGACTTCAGGGAAACCCAAGTCGACTGCAAGAAAACGTATCTACGCGCAGCGTACGCTGGCGGGCAGCAGTGAAGAGTCTGCGGCTACTCGCGACCGCCCGAGCGCAGTACCGGCAAAAAGGGTTCTCAATCAGCTCGAACAGGTTGAGAAGGCAGGCAGTGGCGGAACCCTCGATCTTGGAAAGGGAACGACTCTCGACGTGACAAACCTCGGGAAGGTTTTTTTCCCCGCGAAGAAACTCACGAAGGGGGATCTCATGAGATATTACGTGAGTATTGCCAGGTTCGTGCTTCCGGTGATGTCGGATCGGCCGCTTGTTCTGAAACGGTTCCCCAACGGAGTGACCGGGCAATCGTTCTTTCAGCAGAACGCTGGCGAGCCTCCTGACGTGGTTCGCACCGAAACGATTCACACGCAGGGCGGGTCCACGAACCTGCGGATTGTCGGCGGAGATCTCGCGACTCTTCTTTACATCGTCCAGCTTGGCAGCGTGTCTGTCGATCCGTGGCATTCGCGCGTCCAGTCGCTGGACTTCGCCGACTACAGCATCATCGACCTCGACCCGGGGCCTCGTGCATCGTTCGGGCGTGTCGTGGAGGTAGCACGCTGGACAAAGGAAGCGATGGACAGCCTCGGCCTTCACGGCGCGCTCAAGACGTCCGGTTCATCCGGGCTTCACATCTACCTTCCCCTGCCGCCGAACACGCCGAACGAGGCCGCTACTCTCGTAGCCCAGATCGTTGCGACGAGAGTGAGCGAGGAGCATCCGAAGATCGCGACGATAGAGAGGTGGGTTAAGGCCCGCGGGGCAGCAACGGTTTACGTTGACTACCTGCAGAACATCATCGGGAAGACTGTCGCGGGTGCCTACTCAGCCCGGGCAAATCCTGACGCGATGGTTTCGACGCCGCTCGAGTGGGACGAGCTCACCGACGATCTCGATCCGCGGGAGTTCACGATCGAGACAGCGCCCGGAAGGTTCAACGAGCGAGGGGACATCTGGGCAGCGGCTATGAAGAAGAAGAACTCGCTCAGGGCACTATTCTAGCTGTTCGCTATTCGCTATTCGCTGTTAGCGCTAACAGCAAATAGCGAACTGCGAATAGCTAGCATTTATCGCGAGCTGACCTTGCGCAACGGAAGGTCGAGCTGGTCGTTCCCGTCATCTTCTCCCTGCCCCTGTTTTGGCGGCTGGTTGAAAGTCGGGTCGCTCGACTCGTCGACCATATGCGTGAGCTTGTAATACAGGTGGAGGGCGTTCACCGGCGCGATGAAGCTGCGTCGTCCGGCGCGTGAAATTGCCACAGCCTCCTCGCGGACGCGCCTCGGCAGATCCTGAGCCATCGGGTGGGCCAGGAGCCTGCGAATTTCTGATGTGTCTCTCGCCAACAGTGCAGCGCAGAGGCTGTCCAGGTATGCGAGCATTGGTCTCCGAAGCGTGTTGCTAATTAAACCTTAATGACACATTGCAACTAATACACTCGAAATTCAATAGGTGCCAGTACTTTTGCGTTCCGGTGTAATCCCTTTACCGCGTTCCGGTTGCGGTTTTCGTGCCGTCCGAGAGTGGGTTCCGCGCCTGGCGCTTACCCCCTCTTCCCCTGCTACCCTCTCTCACCGGCTTGGTGCCCTCTGCGCCTCTGCGCCTCTGCGCCCCGTCCTGCCCCCGTCGTGCCCCCGTCGTGCCCCCGTCGTGCCCCCGTCGTGGCCCCCGTCGTGCCCCGCTGTTTCTGCGCCTCGGCGTAGCCCGCCCGAAGGGCCGGGCTCTCTGCGCCTCTAGTTCAAAAGGTCGAGCCGAATACCCCGCTGCGCGGGTCTCCGTTTCCTCGGCGAATAGCGGTAAAGCTGCGCCGGACGCCCCCTGCCCTCGCTCCTCCACTCGTCAGTAGGCTCGACGAGCCAGGCCGACTGAAGGGCACGGCGGAAGCTGGCCTTGTGAAGGCGCTTGCCCAGAAGCAGCTCGTACATCTGCTGGAGCTCGGTCAGCGTAAACATCTGCGGCAGGAGCTTGAACGCCACCGGAGACTGATCCATGCGACCACGGACTGCCGCGATCGCGCCGTCGAGAGTCAGACGCTGCCGGGGAGGCAGCGACGGAATATCGGCAAGCGGGAACCAGGCATACACCCCGCCAACCGGCGAAGGAGTTCCCATCGCGACAAGCCCGGCATACGCGATCGAAACATCGGCATCAGAAGGATGACGCTTGCCGTCACCGAACGCGCCAGCCTGCTCGAGCCAGGACGGTTCAGCGATCCCGAGAGCCTTGGCAATGCGCGATGCGCCCGCTTCCATCGTCTCGCCGGCACGGGGCGCATCCCACGGAAGCATCCACTTTTCGCGACCGTCAGGCGAGCGCGCGAGCAACACCGCGAGCTGGCCGCCAACGGCGGTCAGTAGAACGAGATCGATTGTATGGGCAGGCTTCCGAGCGCGGCGGTCGGACATTGTCCTCGAATTAGTCACTTCCTGTGACTAATGTCAAGCCCGGGTTTTTGCTTTGGTATCGAGTCGCTAATTAATGGCGCTCAAGGGTGGGTCAGAGTATATACGACCTTTGGCGGCGCCAGTCAACAAGCGTCTCGCTTTTATTACAATCCTGACCTCGTCAAACCGCTTCCCCTCGGCACCACCACATTTGCGAGAGGAATCGAAATCGGAAGCTTTCCCGAAATCTGACTCTGCCCGAGCAGCGCACGTGCGGCAGCGACCTGCGACGGCGGAAACCCGCCCCACGCCACGAGATACGCGGGAACCCCGGGAATCTGCTGCAACAGGTATGGGTTGCCGAACGCCACCACAATCGGACGCTTGCCCTTCGCCGCAAGTCGCTGAACAAAAGACGCGAAAGCCTGTGGCGCGCTGGCAGACACCGCGTCCCAGTTCTGACCCACATATGAGCTCACGATCACAGCATCGACTGAATCGGCAAGCCTCTCCAGACGCCCGTAATCCGCTGCCGGATCCTCTGCGCCGAGGAACTCTGTCCGCAGGCCGGGAACCCGTTCCCGCAGGGTGGCGTTGAACGCAAGGCCGGCAGACAGATCAGTACGACGACCCACCGTCACCGAGAGAATTCTGGCATTTCCAGGAATCGCCAGCGGCACCTGGCTCAACGAATCCTTCACCAGGGTGATCGACCGCTCAGCAATCCGTCGCGCCATACTGACATGGGAGCTGTCCCCGACCACGTATCTGAGAGAGTCGAGACTCACAAGCTTCCGGCTGTAAAGTCCGGCATCCCGCTTCGCGTCGAGTATCCTGCGAACCGACTCCTCGAGTCTCGTTTCGGTATAACGGCCCTCAGAGACCCCCGCCACCACCGCATCGATGGTCTCGCTGACGTCGAGCGGCTGAATCAGCACATCAACTCCCGCTTCGACAGCGCGTTTCACCGCTTCGACCGCCCCGTACTGATCGAGAACACCGCGCATGTCCATCGCATCGGAAATGATGATTCCCTGGAACCTCAGCTCGGTCCTCAGCAACCCTGTCATTACCTGCCGCGAAAGCGTCCCCGGAACACCTGTCGCGTCCAGAGCCGGCATAGCGCCATGGAACGTCATTATCGCGCCAACGCCGCTGTTTATCGCTTCCCGAAATGGTACCAGTTCGACACTATCAAGCCTGCTACGGCTCACAGACACGACAGGCAACGCGAGGTGCGAATTGACGCCGGTGTCACCGTGACCAGGGAAATGTTTGCCGGTCGCAATCATTCCGTGGTCCTGAATTCCCCGAATCAGGGCGGCGCCGAGTCGCGCCACCATGGCAGGATCCTCGCCGAATGATCGCGTGTTTATGACCGGATTCGCCGGATTGTTGTTTACGTCGAGCACCGGCGTATAGGCGATATGGATTCCAAGCGCCCGGCCCTCCACTGCGGTGAGCCGGCCCTGCTCGTAGGCGAGGAGACTGTCACCCGTCGCGCCAATTGCCATCTCCGGCGGAAACACAACGGCCCCGCCGAGGTCTATCGCGTTGGGAATGAAATAGCCGCCGCGGGCCCTGAACCCGGCTCCCGCCTCGAGATCCGCGCCGAATATCAGCGGCAGCGCGGCCATCTCCTGCATCGCGTTGAGCTTTGCCGCCATCTCCATCGGTGATCCCACGGAGATAGTGTAGCCGCCGACTTTTTCTGCCTGGATCTCGTGCCTTACCCGCTGCCACTCAGGCGAATCGCCCGCAGTGTAGTTGCCCATCACGGTTGGCCAGACCATCTGGGCCGCCTTCTCGCGAAGGCTCATTCCGGCCAGAATTGTTCTGACCGAGTCTGTCCAGCCAGCGCCAGGAGCGGAGACCGGTGACACCGCATCTTGCTGGGTGACCGGCGGAGTGCAGGCGGCCGCAGTCGCGACAGCCCAGAGGAGCATCTTTTTTCTCATTGCCTTCAGTGGGAGATTGTTCCCTGCTTGCTCGTGTCGATATCCGCTTCTGCCCCGGTCCTGAACAGGAAAGCGGACATGTTCCGCGTCAGAAACTGCCGGGCCTGGGGATCCATCACGTCGAGACCGTAGTGATTGATGAGCATGGTCTGCTGCTTTCCCCAGTCAGTCCAGCATTGCCGGCAGATCTCGGCGACAACGCGCTTCCCTATCTCTCCGGGAAACGGAGGCCTTTCAAAGCCCTCGCGGGTCTCGCCGCACCTCGTGCAGGTGACGTCAGCCATCTACGACCTTGCGTACTCGATCTTCGCCAGACCTACGAGCGAGAGGAGCCGGAGATATACCCAGCCGATATCGAACTCGTACCACTTCGCCTTGAACTTGGCGGAGTGGGGATCGGCGTGATGGTTGTTGTGAAGCTCTTCGCCCCCGAGCCAGATGGCGATGGGAAGAATGTTTCTGCTCTCGTCCTTCACGCCGAAATTTCTGTAGCCGACCGCGTGTCCGACGCCGTTGATGATTCCCGCTGCCCAGAACGGAATCCAGATCATCTGCACCCCCCAGACCAGCGGTCCGACGAAGAAGCCGAAAAGCCAGATGTCGATGCCGAGCATCAGAACTATCCCGAGCGAGCTGCGCCGTGAAAGGATGTGGCGCTCTATCCAGTCGTTTGGAGTCCCCTTCCCGTACTTCTCCAGCACGCCGGGCTGGGTTACCGCCTTCCTATAATAGAATGCGCCCTTGAGCACGATGTTGCGCAGTCCCTCGAGGAGCGGGCTGTGCGGATCCCCTTCGCGGTCGGCAAAGGCGTGGTGCTTCCGGTGGCAGGCAACCCACTCTTTCGTGACGATGGCGGTTGAGAGCCAGAGCCAGAGGCGCATCGGCAGTGCTGCGAGGTAGTGGAGCTTCACGCTCCGGTGCGTCTGCGCGCGATGAAGAAACAGCGTTACGCAAACGTTGGTCAGGTGACCGGCGATGACGATGAAGAGAACCGGCTTCCACCAGTCCGCCGCCCAACTTCCAAAATCCGGCATTTACGACGACTCCATGATTTAGCGTGCACCCGCGGTGTATACTCGCAATCTACCCGCGCGCCGCGACGCCTGCTACTCGACGCTGTCGCGAATTCACCTTGCGCGCACTTGCGGTCATGCCCGGCAGAGTCTAGCATCCCGCGAGATGACCAACCTGCCCGGCCGTGCAACCGCCAGCGGAACCGGCGCCTTCGCGAAACGTTTTTCCTCAGCGTTCGCCACCGACTTCTATCGTGAGGCTGCAGGTCTCACGGTCTCCTCGATCGGGATGGGAACCTATCTCGGCGAATGCGACGATGAAGAGGATGCGCGCTACACCCGGATAATCGAGGAAGGCATCGCGCGGGGGCTGAACCTCATCGACACCGCGATAAACTACCGCTGCCAGCGATCGGAGCGTGCGGCCGGGCGTGCCCTCCGGAATGCGGTGGCGTCGGGACATGTCTCGCGCGATCAGCTTGTGGTGTGCACGAAGGCCGGGTATGTGGCGCTCGATGGCTCGCCCCCGGCCTCCCGCGAGGATTACGAGGGCTACCTCGACAGGGAGTACTTCTCGCCCGGGATCATGACGCGCAAGGACCTGGTTGCAGGCGGGCATTGTCTCACTCCGGGGTTCCTGGCAAGCCAGATCAGCCGGAGCCGCGCGAACCTGGGGGTCGAGTGCATCGACATCTTCTATCTTCACAACCCCGAGCAACAGCTCGACAGCCGTGACCGCACCAGATTCCTCGAAACGGTCACCGCGGCCTTCTCGGAGCTCGAATCACAGGTGTCGCAGGGAGCCATTGGCGCCTACGGCTGTGCAACATGGAACGGCTTCCGCACATTCGCCGCAAACCGGAATCATCTCTCGCTGACCGAGCTTGTCGCGGCCGCCCGGGAGGCTGGAGGAGCGAACAATCACTTCCGGGCGATTCAGCTACCCGTGAATCTTGCGATGACCGAGGCGGTGCGGGCGCCCACGCAGACCAACGACGGCAGGAACACCACCGTGCTGGAGCTTGCCCGTGAGCTTCAGGTGTCGGTCATTGCCAGCGCGAGTCTCATGCAGGCCCAGCTAACCCGGGATCTTCCGGCGGCAGTCAGGACGCTTTTCCCGTCCTATGGGAGCGATGCCCAGCGGGCCATCGCGTTCGTCCGCTCGCTTCCCGTGGCGTCGGCGCTCGTCGGGACTCGCAGCATCGATCATCTTATCGAGAATCTCGACGCGGGACTGGCGGGCGCCGGCGGCTGAAGCGGACTGCTCGTCAAAAACTCCTGTTGTTGTTTGTGCGCGGAAGTTGCTATAGTGTCGCAACAGAACCCCAACATTGGAGCTCGGTAAAATGGCAGCCAGAAAGTCGTCGCGCAGTGGCTCGAAGAGCGGAAGAAAGAGTGGCGGAAAGAAATCGGGCGGCCGCAAATCTGCCCCGGCGCGCAAGAGCGCATCCCGTGGAAAGAAGAGTGCGGCAAAGTCCGCGCGGAAGTCGAGCTCCAGAGGACCCGCCCGGAAGAAATCAGCTGCCCGCAAGTCGCCCGCGAAGAAATCATCGGCAAGGAAATCGCCCGCGCGGAAATCGCCGGCGCGGAAATCTTCCCGCAAGTCGCCCGCAAAGCGGAGCGCAATGAGCAAGCGCACGGCTCCGGCCCGCAAGGCGGTATCCAAGGCCGCGAAGCGCATCGCCAGGGGCGCGAAGTCAGCTGCAAATCGCGTGACCCGCGTCGCGAGCGAAGTGGTTCAGCAGGCAAAGTCCGGCGTGGAGTCGGCGGTGGAGACGGCGAAAGATCTGGTTCCGGGAACCTGAGTCAGTCGTGATGACGGCCCTTCATCGGGCCGTCATCACCCCGTTGGTACGTGACCCGTGACCCACTCCTCGACTTTCTCGAACACGAAGTCGCGGCCGTAGTCGACTGTGATGATGTGGCCGCCACCCTCGGCCCACACGAGCCGCTTTTCGCGCGCGCCAACTCTCGCTATCGCCCGCTCCGCGATCTCCGGAGCGATGCGCGGATCCGCCCGGGATTGAATCAGTAAGGTCGGCGCCGTTATCCCGGCAAGCGAGCGCCGGGCTGCCGCCGCGAGCCGCCACAACTCGAACAGTAGCCGCCCCGAGTAGACGCCGTATCCGAGATTCATCGCTCGTTCCGCAGGATCGAGGATCGAGCGCGGATTTGACGACCTTCTCGCGCCGGCCGCGCGGCCCCAGAGCCAGTGCGACGCAGCCGCCGCACGGGCCGTGAAGGGCATGCCGAGGTATGGCGCTATCAGCGTCAGCGACCTGACGTCAGGATTTTCCGATGCGATGATCGCCGCGAGCGCCCCGCCCATCGACAATCCGCCGACCGACATTGTCGAGTGTGTCTCACGCATTTCCCGGTAAGCGTCGCGCGCGCACTCCAGCCAGTCGCGCCGTCTCGACTCCAGGAACTCGCCAACATTGGTTCCATGGCCCGGCAGGCGCGGGGCAAGCACATCGTAGCCCGCTGAATGGAGATGATTCGCCAGAAGCCGCAGCGTCTGTGGTGTGTCACCAAAACCGTGCAGGAGGAGAATCCCGTTGGGGCTCCCCTCCTGCATGTCGATCGTTTCAGCGCCGGCGATCGGTCCGGCATCCATCGCGAGCTCAGCGATCATCGAGCGGGTTCAGGTGGTCATGGTCTCCCTTGCAGCGGGAAGGCTGCTCTCGAGGTCGACACCGTCGCCGGAAATATGCGACTTGAGCTCGGCAGGCGCGACGACGAACACCATTCCCCTGCGCTCCGCCACTCCGCAGCCGACCAGCCGGCCCAGCGCGAGCGCGATCGACTCGCGGGTCGCGCCCACCATCTCGCACAACAGGCGGTGATGCTTCAACTCGAGTGTCAGCTTGCCGTCCGCGGACCGGAATGACCTGTCAGCGGCGAGCCGCTTGAGCGCGGCGACAAGGCGCTGTTCGACATTCTGCGACGCCATCGCATGAAGCTTCTCGACAAGGTGCACGCGCTCGCTCATCATCTGGCCCATCACTTCGAGCGCCTCGCCGGGATTCTCTCTGACGAATGCGCGGAACTGCGCGCCGGTGACAAACAGTGTCTCGGCGTCTTCCGACGCGCATGCATCAGTCACATAGACGGCGGAGGGCGTAATCCCTTCGATGCCGAACGTCTCGCCGGGAGTGACAATGGCCGGAACGAATCCACGGCCTGACTTGACGCGATTGCGCAGGACAACGTGACCTCGCAACACCACCGACAACCCGTCTGCCGGAGTCCCCTTCTGGTAAATCTGGAATCCCGCGGGCCATGTTGTCCGGGCCCCGTAGAGCGACAGGCTCGTCGCCGCTTCCGCGCTCAACCGCGCGATTTTTCCCGCCGTTGAATTCTGCATACGATCCACTGCGATGAAGTCATCTCTCCATTCGCAAGCTCCGGGCCGGGAACAACTACCGGATTCCTTGGATGATCAGGGGTCCTCCTCGATCGCGCGCAGGATCACCTCCCGCAACATTTCTTCGCGCCCTGGGCCTTCGGGTATCGACGCCAGCAGTGTCGAGAACGACTTCGCCATTTCCTGCTTGATGAACTGCTCGCTCGCATCGATTCCGAGCGCGTCGAGATTCCGGAGTGCGAGCTGCCTGAGAAGCTCGCGCGTTTCCGCTTCAAGGCCG